>Ga0310811_10005072_pt1 | contig 16597 bp, 18 predicted proteins | sample YCmetagenome_FD_207642 | JGI IMG/M metagenome (GOLD analysis project Ga0310811, IMG submission 207642) | Soil microbial communities from experimental microcosm in Duke University, North Carolina, United States - YC | ecosystem: Engineered > Artificial ecosystem > Soil microcosm > Unclassified ...
CGGCTGCTGCTGCACCCGCGAGGGCATTAAGACTGTTGAGGGTCAATTCTGCGGCGGTAGCCGGGGACGGTGCCGCAGCGATCCAGGCCGCGGTCGCCTCGGCGATCGGCAGGCGCCGCATTTCCGCGGGCCAGGCCAGTTTCGGCAGTTTGCGTGCCTGTTTTTCCTTCAACTCCCGGCTGGCATAGATGCCATGGGCCATGCGGCCGAGCTTGCGGATGACGAGGTCATTATCGGTCGGCTTCACCAGGCGGAGCGCGATATCGCTTTCCCGGCGCATGAGATCGAGGCTGAACGGGCCGGTGATAAGGTCGAGGGCGATGGCGGAATGGGCGGCCTGGAATTGCCCCAGGCGCGGCAGGACAACCTGCAAAGCGAAGCCCTCCGGCAGAGCCACACGGACATGGCCGCGGGTCGCCACGGCATCGGACAGCCGATTGACGCCGAACATGGCAGTCTCGACAGTCCCGGCCTTGGCCAGCAGGCGCTGGCCATCCTCGGTCAGGGCATAGCCGGCTTGGCTGCGTAAAAACAAGGTGAGGCCAAGATCCGCCTCGAGCTGGCTCAGGCGCCGAGCCACGGTGGAAATGCTGAGGCCAAGCAGGCTGGCGGCCTCAGTCAGCTTGCCGGACCGGGCGACCGGCAGGAACAGCCTCAGATCGTCCCAATTCCAGGCATCGGTCAGCTGCTGGCGTTGGCTCATGGGCGTTGCATCCATTCCACCGGTTTAAACCGCGGCATTCGCGGCGGCATTTTGCATATTTGCAAAACTAGATGCCATAATTCGCCGTTTTCGCAAAGCTGCCGGCTCCCTAGATTTATCTTCTGGGCAATTCCGGCCGCGGGCCCAGCATTTCCCGCCGGCCAATTATTTCGACTTCTCGCTCTTTCTGCACGACTTTCACGGAGACCACTGATGTTGCAGCAGCACATGATCCCGCATGCCGGTTTCACCGTTTCCGCCCTCGGCTTCGGCTGCATGGGAATTCTACGGCACGGCCAATGACGCGGAGTCTATCGTCACGCTGAAAGCGGCGCTCGATCTCGGGGTCACTTTTTTCGATACCGCCGACACCTATGGCATCGGACATAACGAGGAACTGGTCGGCCGCTTCATCAAGGACATCGGCCGCGACAAGATCCGTCTCGCCACCAAATTCGGCATCGTGCGCCAGAAGGGCAATTATGATCGCCGCATCGACAACAGCCCGGCCTATATCCGCAGTGCTTGCGAGGCGTCACTGCAGCGCCTCGGTATCGATCACATCGATCTCTATTACATGCACCGCTTCGACACGACGCAGAAGATCGAAGATGTCGTTGCCACCCTGGCGGCACTGAAGCAGGAAGGCAAGATTGGGGCGATCGGCTTGAGCGAGGTCTCCGCCGCAACCCTGCGCAAGGCGGCCGTAATCCATCCAATCGCAGCCTTGCAGAGCGAATATTCGCTGTTTACCCGCGATGTCGAGGCCGAGATCCTGCCGGCCTGTCGCGAACTCGGCACCGCCTTGGTCGCTTATTCGCCGCTCGGTCGCGGCGCCCTCACCGGCGCGCTCACCAGCGTCGACCGCCTCGCTGCCGATGACTTCCGCCGCCAATCGCCGCGTTTTGCCGACGGCAATCTTGACCGCAATCTGCAGCTGCTGGCGCCGGTGGAGAAGCTGGCGAAAGAGAAAGGCTGCAAGCCGGGCCAGATCGCGCTTGCCTGGCTGCTGGCGCAATCGGCCAAGGATGCCCGCACGCCAATCGTGCCGATCCCCGGCACCAAGCGGATCAAGTATCTTGAAGAGAACGTCGCTGCTGCCGCGGTGAAACTATCCGCCGCTGACCTCAAGCTGCTGGATGAGGCCCTGCCCGTCGGTGCCGCCATTGGCGAGCGCTACACGCCCGCCGGCATGAAGGGCGTCAATGTGTGAGAGGCTTTGAGCTTCTCGCACTTTTGGATCAGACTGAGCGCTGCATTCCCCCTCTCCCCGACCCTCCCCCGCGAGGGGGGAGGGAGCGCTGCCGAAGGGGTCTTTGTGAAACCCTGGCGGTTCAAACTGCGCTGAGGCAGGCGGCTCGTCTGAAGCAGTCGAAAGGACCACCAGCTGTCACGTGGCGCGATCGCTAAAATAGTCGCGTTGAGCTCCCCCCCTCGCGGGGGAGGGTCGGGGAGAGGGGGTTATCGACAATCACTTGCTCAGATGACATGGAAGAAGCGCATCACCTCTGCCGCGCCAGCCAGTCTTCGCGGCTGAGGGCGAAGTATTGGCTGTCGGACCATTCGCCGCCGATGCAGAAGGTGCGTTCCGCATAGGCCGTCGGCCGGAAGCCGAGGCGCTGCAGCAATTTGCCCGAAGCGCGGTTGCGGGGGTCGATATCTGCGGTGATCTCGTCCCAGTCTTGCGTTGCGAAGGCCTGATCGATCATCGCGGCGATGGCCTCGCCGGCGAAGCCCTGGCCCCAATAGGCCTTGGCGAAAATGTAGCCGAGTTCATTGCCGTTCCAGAAGATGCCGCGACCGATCAGCCGCCCCTGATATTCGGCACCGTATTCGATCGCCGTTCCGGCGCTGACGACGGCGCGGTTGGCGGCGATCCAGGCGCTGGTCTCGGCAGGGTCCTTATGTGGCAGGCTCGACCAGTAGCGCATGATCTCGATGTCGCTCAGCATGGCATGGAGCATATCGAGATCGCTGTCGCGGACGGGCCGCAGCGTCAGGCGTTCGGTCCGGATCTCGGCCGGGAAAGCGGCGGTGATGGGAAGCTGCATCGCCGGCGGCTCAGGCCAGTTCCCGGTCCCGGCTGCGATCGCGATCGATCGCATGCGGATCGAAGGCTACCAGCTCGGCATTGCGCGCTTCATGGCCGGTCAGGCCGCGGATGAAGCCCCAATGGCTGACGACGGCGATCTCCTGCCAGTCCTGCCAAGTGGCGACGCGCTGATGGAAATGCCGGCAGCGTTCCAGCAGCTGCGCTTCGCTTTCATCGAGCGACGACCACCAGGTCTCGGTGAGATGGCCGAAGCTGAGCCGGGGCCAGAGCGTCGCCAACTCGCTTGCCGGCGTGCCGATATCGCAGTGATAGGCAGCATGTTCGCGGATCAGCGGCTCGATCTCGATCGGCAGATCAAGCGCCTCGGCAATGATGACGGCGGTCTGCACGGCGCGTGTATAAGGACTGGCGATGAGGCGCCTGATGTTGCGGCCATCACGGATATGGACTGCCAGTTGCCGCGCGGCTTCTTCCGCCTGGCCACGGCCATGGGCGGTCAAGGGCGCGTCGCGGATGCCGGGATCGCGGCGTTCCTTGTTGAAGACGACGTTGAATTCCGACTGGCCATGGCGGATCAGGATCATAAGCGGTCAGTCCTCCTCAACATCGATGACGGGCCGGCGCGGCGCGGCGCCCAGATTGGCCCCGGTCTTTTTATCCTCGGTCTTTCCGACAGGCTGCTCGCTGCGTTTGGCCGTCTCGGCGGCATCTTCCCCGCCAGCGCCAGTCTCGGGAGCCGTGTTCTCAGGTGCCGTGTCCTTAGGGGTCGTATCCCCGGGGACCGCGTTTTCCGTTCCCTTGGCTGTATCGGCTTCCGGTTCGGCCTCGATCTCGATATCGATGACATCCGCCCGGACTGCCGCACCGCTTGCCCGCTCCGCTTTGGCGGGGATGAAGATCTGCGGCTCGGCTTTCGGCTGTTGCGCTTCGCCGGCCGGCACCGTTCCCCCGGTCGCTTCCCCGGTCGATGCGGCCGCGCCCGGTTCGGCCTCGTCCGCGTGTACCTCGCGGAATTCGACATCGGTGATGATGGTGCTTCCCGCCATTCCGCCGGCGGCCATGGGTGTGCCGAAGGATTTGGCGAAGCGCCGGATCACCCAGTTGCGGCTGACCGGCAGGATCAGCACCAGCGCCAGAAGGTCGGTGAAAAAGCCCGGCAGGATGAGGAACATGCCGGCGATGACGAAACAGGCGCCATCGACCAGGCTGTGACCCGGTTCCTGGCCCTGGGCGAGCGCCAGGCGCAGCCGCCCGACCATTTCCAGCCCGGTGTGGTGGATCAGCCAGAGCCCGGCGGCGGCGGAACCGATCAAGGCGAGCAGGGTGAGGCCGAGGCCGATATGCTCGGCGACCCAGGCGAAGATCACGATCTCGAGCAGGATCAGCAGGACAAAGCAGGTGGCGACCAGCCGCGGCCATCGCCGCAACCAGGTTATCTCCTTGAAAACCGGCGCCCCTTGGCCGGGTTTCTGTCCCGAGCCGCGGCCGGGCCGGTATTGCCCGTATCGGTTCTGTCCGGGCCGATTTTGGCCGGAAGACGGCGCCATTGCTTGCTCTTTCCGGGTCGATTCCCTATTTAATCCGTTAGCTAAAGGACTTAGCCTAGAGTGTCAGCGTTTTAAGGGGAAGCGGGCCGCTTCCGCCAGGAGAAAACGCGGGGCAACCTATAGGCTGATGTCAGATTGACAGATTGTCGGACGCAGTCATCTGCCGTCATGGTTTCCGCCGCCGCCCGCGAGGATGTGCCGGTACGGGTATCTTGGGATGGCAGGCGTATGGTTAAGGAGTACCTATTATGCCCCTGGATCTGATCCTGTTTGCTGCGATCGCCGTGTTTTGCGGTTGGCGCCTTTATCTGGTGCTGGGCCGGCGCACCGGCAATGAGCGCAGCTTCGATCCCCTGGCCAGCCGCCCGGCCGACAATATGCGCCGCCCGGCGGAAAACGACGCCGAGACGGCCAATGACGCGGAGAAGCCGGGCGCCACGGTGCTGCTGCCGCGCGACCAGCGCCGCCTGGAAGCGGCCCTCGCCTCCACACCGGAAGAGGCCCGCCGCGGTCTGGAAGCCATCACCAAGGCCGATCCCAGCTTCAACCCGGTGGATTTCCTGTCCGGCGCCAAGGTGGCGTTCGACATGATCCTCACGGCCTTCGCCAAGGGTGACAATCTGGCCCTGCGGCCGCTGCTCAATGACGAGGTCTATCGCAATTTCAACGCCGCGATCACCGACCGCCAGCGCTTGAACCAGAAGCTCAATTCGACCCTGGTCGGCATTCTCGGCCACGAGATCGTTGGCGCGGAACTGACCGGCGAAGGCAAGGCCCAGGAAGCCCGTGTCACCGTTAAGTTCACCTCGCAGCAGATCAATGTGACGACCGATGCCGGCGGCGCCACCGTCGATGGCAGCCCGACCGAGGTCCATACCATCACCGATCTCTGGACCTTTGCCCGCCAGCTCAAGTCGCGCGATCCCAATTGGCAGCTGGTGGCGACGGATGCCCATTGAGGCGGCAGGTGATGCCCGCCTCGCTTCAGCTCCGATCCTGATCCCGCACTGACGCGATGAGCCGGTCGCGCCCGCCCGCCCCCCGTTCCTCTCCTGCCAAGGCGTTGCGCAAGAAGCCGGCGAAGAAACCCGCGCCCCGGCGGCGTAAAGCGGCTGCCGTCGCTAAAATCAGCTTCTTCCAACATCTGCTGCGACGCTGCGCGACGATCCGCCTCGAGCTGCCATCCGGCCCGCGTCACTGGTTCTCCCATCTACGTGCCTGGCTGGCAGTCTGCGGGCTGGTGGGTCTGGCGGCCTGCGAGACCACCGGGACGGCGCCGAACCAGGCCGCTTTGCCGCCGCCCGGCAATCTGGTGCTGGAACCCGCCTCCTTCGATGTCCTGCCCGGCTGGGGCGGTGACCGGTTGAGCGAGGCCTGGCCGGCCTTGCTGAAAAGCTGTGCCGCCATCGGCCAGTTGCCGCCGGGCCAGGCGCTGGGGCCGGATGGTCTCGCCGGCACGCCGCTGGATTGGCGCCAGCCCTGTCAGCAGGCGCGCCTGCAGCCGGCTGCCGACGAGACCGCGTTGCGTCGCTTCGTCGAGACCGCCTTCCGGCCCTTCCGCGCTCGTGACAGCAATGGCCGCCCGGGCCTCTTCACCGCCTATTACGAGCCGGAACTGGAAGGGTCGCTCACGCCCAGCGCGCTTTACCACGTGCCGCTCTACCGCCTCCCCGCCCAGCCGGTCGGCTATACCCGCCAGCAGATCGACGAGGGCATCCTCGCCGGCCAGCATCTGGAGCTCCTTTGGGTGACCGACCCGGTCGATGCCTTCATGCTGCAGATCCAGGGCTCCGGCCGCATCCGCCTGCCGGACGGCCGCATCCAGCGGATCGGCTATGCCGGCAATAACGGCCAGCCTTTCGGCGGCATCGGCAAGATGATGATCGATGCCGGGCTGATCGACCGCGACCATGCCAGCATGCAATCGATCCGGGCCTGGCTGCAGGCGCATCCCCAGGAAGCGGTCGGCTGGATGCAGAAGAATCCCCGCTACATCTTCTTCCGGCCGATTGCCGGCGATGGACCGATCGGCGCCGAGAGCCTGCCGCTGACGCCGGGACGCAGCCTCGCCGTCGATACCGGCTTCCTGGCGCTCGGCCTGCCGCTGTGGCTCGACACGACTTGGCCAGTTGACCTCGGCCCGGCTCGGAAAGGCGATCCCCTGCGCCGGCTGATGGTGGCGCAGGATGTCGGTTCGGCGATCAAGGGTCCCATCCGGGGCGATATCTTTTGGGGCAGCGGCGAGCCCGCCCTCACCTTTGCGGGTAGCATGAAGAATTCAGGCAGCTATTATGTCTTCCTGCCGGCCAGCGTCGCCGCGCGTCGCCTGCCTGCGATCAGCGATGCGGCAGCGACGCCCTGAACGGGCTGGCACCAACGAGAACGATAAAGCTGACGTCATCCAGTACGGGTCGGGGATATGACCGCACAGAGCAATATTGCAGCCAAGCGACCCCGGGTCGCCCTCTTCGTCACCTGCCTCGTCGATCTCTTCCGTCCCACCGTGGGCTTTGCCAGCATCAAGCTGCTGGAAGATGCCGGCTGCGATGTCGAGGTGCCCTCGGTACAGACCTGCTGCGGCCAGCCCGCTTATAACAGCGGTGACAGCATCAACGCGGCCGATATCGCCCGCCAAGTGATCGATGCCTTCGAGGGCTATGACTATGTCGTCGCCCCGTCCGGTTCCTGCGGCGGCATGATCAGCAAGCATTATCCCGATCTCCTGGCGGCGGATAAGGATTACGCCGACCGTGCCCGCAAGCTCGCCGCCAAGACCTTCGAACTGACCCAGTTCCTGGTCGATGTGCGCAAGCTGGACAAGGTTGCGGCCCGGCTCGACGGCAGCGTCACCTATCACGATTCCTGCTCGTCCCTGCGCGAGATGGGCGTCAAGGCGCAGCCGCGCAAATTGCTGGCGACTGTTGCTGGCCTCAATTTCAGGGAATTGCCGGACGGCGAATCCTGCTGCGGCTTCGGCGGCACCTTCTGCGTCAAATATCCGGAAATTTCCAATCGCATGGTGGAGGAGAAGACCGGCAATATCGTCAAGACCGGCGCCGACCTGCTGCTGGCCGGCGATCTCGGTTGCCTGCTCAATATGGCCGGCAAGCTGAAGCGTCAGGGCAGCGCGGTGCAGGCGCGCCATGTCGCCGAGGTGCTGGCCGGCATGACCGATGAGCCAGCTATTGGCGAAGGAGAGCGCTGAGATGCAGCCGACCTCCCACCGCTTCGTCGACAATGCCCATGACGCTCTCCATAACGAAACCCTGCAGCAGGCGCTCGCCAATGTGCGGGTGAACTTCATTGAGAAGCGTCGCCTCGCGGTCGAGGCGCTGCCGGAATTCGACGAGCTGCGCAAGGCGGGGCGCGATATCCGCGACCGCGTCCTTTCGGACCTCGATACGCATCTCCTCGCCTTCGAAGCCAAGGTGCAGGCGCAAGGCGGCCAGGTGCATTGGTGCGCCGATGCCGAATCCGCACGCAGGACAGTGCTGAAGATCTGCCAGGAGGCCGGCGCCAAGCGCGTCACCAAGGGCAAGACCATGATCGGCGAGGAAATCGGCATCAACGATTATCTCGAAGCCAATCACATCGAGCCGGTCGAGACCGATCTTGGCGAGTATATCATCCAGCTTCGCCACGAGGCGCCCAGCCACCTCATCGCCCCTGCCGTACATGTGACGCAGAAGCAGGTGGAAGAGACTTTCCGCAAGGCGCATCGCGATCTCGACCCGCAGCGCAATCTCGATGAGCCAAGCTCGCTGCTGGCCGAAGCGCGCGAGAAGCTGCGCCAGCGTTTCCTCAGCGCCGATGTCGGCATTACCGGCGCCAATTTCCTGGTGGCGGAAACCGGCACCAGCGTCATCGTCACCAATGAAGGCAATGGCGATCTCACCCAGACCTTGCCGCGGGTTCACATCGCGCTGGCCTCGATCGACAAGGTGGTGCCGACGCTCGATGACCTGACCGTGCTGCTGCGGCTGCTGGCGCGCTCGGCGACCGGCCAGGAAATGTCGGTCTATACCACGCTCTCGACCGGACCGCGCCGCGCCGACGACCATGACGGTCCCGGTGCCTATCATGTGGTGATCCTCGACAATGGCCGCAGCAAATTGCTCGGCACCGAGAAGCAGGACCTGCTGCGCTGCATCCGTTGCGGCGCCTGCCTCAATCACTGCCCGATCTATCATGCGGTCGGGGGCCATGCCTATGGCTGGGTCTATGGCGGGCCGATCGGCGCGGCGCTCACCCCTGCCCTTGTTGGTCTCGAAGAAGCGCATCATCTGCCGAATGCCTCGACTTTGTGCGGCCGCTGCGAGCAGGTCTGCCCGATGCAGATCCCGATCCCGAATATCCTGCGTCATTGGCGCGAGGAGGAGTTGCGCCGCGGTCTCGCACCCGTCGCCATGCGGCGCGGCATCGGCGTCTGGGCCTTCTTCGCCAAGCGGCCGGCGCTCTATCGCCTGGCGACGCGGATCGGCGCCCGCCTGCTGCGCAATTTCGCCGGCCGGAAGGGTCGCCTCGCTCGGGTACCGCTGGCGCCGCCGGTCCTGACGCAAGGCTGGACCGATATGCGCGATCTCCCGGCGCCGAGCGGCAAGACCTTCCATGCGCTCTACCGCCAGCGCCGCACCGGATCGAGCTGAGGTGCCGTGAGATGAGCGACCGCGACAACATCCTGGCCTCGATCCGCAACCACAAGCGTCCTTCCGGCGCACCTGTCGTGACGCCACCCGTGCCGGCCCGCGGACAGGTCGCGGGCGCAGAGCGCCAGGCCCTCTTCGTTGAAATGGCGACCGCCGCCGCTGCCACCGTCGAGGTGGTGGATGATCCGGAGATGATCCCCGAGCTGGTTGGCCAGTATCTGGCGCGCCATAACCTGCCCGCACGTCTGGTGCTCGCCTCCGACGCGGTGATCGCCAACCTGCCCTGGGCCGATCATCCGATGATCGCGCATCGCATCGGTCCCGCCACCGGCCAGGATCATGTCGCGCTGACATCCGCCTTTGCCGGGATTGCCGAGACCGGCACCCTGGCGCTGCTCTCCGGCCCGGAAACGCCGACCACGCTCAATTTCCTTCCCGAACACAGCCTGATCCTGCTGCAGGCCAGCGCCATTCGCGGCACCTATGAGGAATTGTGGCGTGATCTGCGCGACGCCACCAATGGCGGCGCGGATTGGCCGCGCACCGTCAACCTCATCACCGGGCCGTCACGCAGTGCGGATATCGAGCAGAAGCTGCTGATGGGTGCCCATGGTCCCCGCAAGCTGCATATTCTGCTGCTGAACGATTGATCGCAGATGGCCCGCCGCAAACCGACCGAGGCCGAGCTGGAGCTCTGGCAGCATGTCGCCAAGACGACGCGCCCGCTGGCACCGCGCCGACGCAAGAAGCTCGCTGGTGATGCCGAGCCGGAAGCGGTCAAGGCAGCGGAGAAGAAGCCGGCACCGCCGGGCAAGCGCGCCAAGACCAAGATCGTGCCGGTGGCCACGACGGAAGCCGTGCCGCATCACGCTCTGCCGAAGGTCCATGATCTCAGCCACGGCGTCACCGTCGGCATCGACAAGCGCCAGGCCGACCGCTTCCGCGGCGGCAAGCTGGAAATCGACGGCAAGATCGATCTCCATGGCCGCACCCAGGCTGAGGCGCATGACGCCTTGCATGATTTCGTGCACCGTGCGCACCGTGCCGGCAAACGCTGCCTGCTGGTGATCACCGGCAAGGGTGGCACCAAGACGCCGGATGGCGAACGCACCCGCGGCATCCTGCGCCAGGCGGTGCCGCGCTGGCTGAACGAGCCCGGTCTCCGGCGCTTCGTCCTCGCTTTCGATCATGCCAGGCCGCAGCATGGCGGCGAAGGCGCCCTCTATGTCTTGCTGAAGCGGGAACGCTGATGCCGAGGTCCCTGCCATGACCCCGTTCGGCGCCCGATTGCGCGAGCTGCGGCAACTCAAGAAGCGGCAGCTCAAGGACATGGCGAAGGTGCTGAAGGTGAGCCCGGCCTATCTCTCGGCGCTGGAACACGGCCATCGCGGCAAGCCCTCGCCGGGCCTGGTGCAGCAGGTGGCGGCCTATTTCAATCTCGCCTGGGATCAGGTCGATGAGTTGAAACACCTGGCCGAGCTTTCCGATCCCAAGATCAGCCTCGATACCGGCGGCCTCAGTCCGGCGGCGACGGAACTCGCCAACCGCTTGGCCGCTGAGATCGCCGATCTCGACGATGTCACCATCGAACATTTCCTGTCGATCCTGCGGCAACGCTGAACGGGATGGGCTGAACAGGATGGAAAGCCCGATGACAAGTCGTCAGCCTTTTGACATCTTGCTGCCCGATAAACTGGATCTTGCCTTTTTCTTCCCCGTCACATTCCTGCCCTGGATCATGCTTCAGGATGGGGCGTTGAGTTGGCTCGGGGGACGGACCAACCGCTATCACTGGAGTCGTTATGAATCATGACACCCTCTCGGCCCTGATTCTGGGTGCCGTTGAAGGCCTGACCGAATTCCTGCCGGTCTCTTCCACCGGCCATCTCATCCTGGTCGGTGACCTGCTGAATTTCCAAAGCGATCTCGGCAAACTGTTTGAAGTGGTGATCCAGCTGGGCGCCATTCTTGCCGTTCTCCTGGTCTCGATCCGCCGCCTGCTCGGCGTTCTCTTCAGCCTCGGCAGCAGCCCGGGCGCCCGCCGTTTCGCTATCGCCTGCATCGTTGCCATCATCCCGGCCGGCATCCTCGGCTTCCTGCTGCACGACTTCATCAAGAACGTGCTGTTCTCGCCCTGGGTGGTGGTGGTCAGTCTGGTGATCGGCGGCTTCGCCATCCTGGCAGTGGAGAAGATGGCACCGCAGCCGCGGATCGGCGCCATCGAGGAGATGTCCTTCATGACGGCGCTCGGCATCGGCCTGTGCCAATGCCTGTCGCTGGTGCCCGGCGTGTCACGCGCCGGTGCCACCATCCTGGGCGGTGTCGCGCTCGGGGTTGACCGCAAAGTGGCGACGGAGTTCTCCTTCTACCTGGCGATCCCGGTGATGCTGGGCGCGACCTTGCTCGACCTGGTCAAGAACAAGGCGGCGCTGGATAGCAACGGCATCGAGCTGATCGCCATCGGCTTCGTCGTCGCCTTCATCGTCGCTTTGATCGTGGTGCGCGGATTGATCGGCTTCGTCGGCCGCCACGGCTTCAAGCCCTTCGCCTATTACCGAATCATCATTGGCCTTTTCTGGGGCGCCCTGCTCTATAATCGCGGGGTCTGAGAAGGATGGGGCGCGGCATCAGCCGCCGTCCCATCTGACCTTCTCCGATCACTCATCCGACTGAAAGGGATCATCCAATGTCGCTCTCGATGTACCAGGCCTCGGTGCCGGTCTTCCTGCGCCAACTCACCAACCTCAAGGCAATTCTCGAGAAGGGCGCCGCCGATGCCGAGGCGCGCAAGATCGAGCCGTCGGTTTTCATCAATGCCCGTCTGGCGCCGGACATGTTCGCTCTCGCCCGCCAAGTCCAGATCGCGACAGACACCGTCAAGGGTGCCGGTGCGCGCCTTGCCGGTATCGAGGTGCCGAGCTATGCCGATACCGAAACCACCTTCCCGGAACTGCAGGCGCGTCTCGACAAGACCATCGACTTCCTAAAGGGTTTGAAGCCGGAACAGATCGACGGCAGCGAGGAACGCGGGATCACGTTGAAGATGCGCAGTGGCGACGTCAATTTCACCGGCCAGAGCTACCTGCTGCACTTCGCGTTGCCGAACTTCTTCTTTCACTACATGGCGGTCTACGCGATCCTGCGCCATAACGGCGTCGCGGTCGGCAAGATGGATTATCTCGGCGGGGTGTGAGGGCTGGGGGCGATACGAAGCGGCTTCCTCAAGTTAGCAACGAGTTAGCGATACCCCCACCCTAACCCTCCCCCTCAAGGGGGAAGGGAACAGATCAATAAGGCCCAAAACGAAGCGTTCGCTGATCGATCTTTCCGATACCTGAAAGTCGGAACCGAATGCAGAAAGCCCTCCCCCCTTGCCGACGAATGTCGGCCTACGCCGACGGGCAGGGGGAGGGTTGGGTGGGGGGTTAGCTGGCTCGGTGCCTGCCAACCAAACTTACAGGATGAACTTGCTGAGATCGGTGTTCTTGGCGAGGCTGGCGACCTTGTCGTTCACGTAAGCCGCATCGATATTGACGCTGCGGCCGGACATCTCGCTGGCGGTGAAACTCACTTCCTCCAGCAGCCGTTCCATCACCGTCTGCAGGCGCCGCGCACCAATATTCTCGACCGAGCTGTTGATATCGGTGGCGAGGTCGGCCAGCGCATCGATCGCATCATCGGTGAAGGTGATGGTGAGATCCTCGGTGCCGAGCAAAGCCACATACTGCTTGATCAGGCTCGCTTCCGGTTCCACCAGGATGCGCTTCATATCTTCGCGTGAGAGCGCCTTCAATTCGACGCGGATCGGCAGGCGTCCCTGCAGTTCCGGTAGCAGGTCACTCGGCTTGGCGATATGGAAGGCGCCCGAGGCGATGAAGAGCACATGGTCGGTCTTCACCGGACCGTATTTTGTCGAGACCTGGGTGCCTTCGATGAGCGGCAGGAGATCGCGTTGCACGCCTTCGCGGCTGACATCGGCACCGGCCCGCTCCGAGCGGGCGCAGATCTTGTCGATCTCGTCGATGAAGACGATGCCGTTCTGCTCCACTACCTGGATGGCGTTGCGCACGACCTTCTCCTGATCGAGGAGCTTGTCGCTTTCCTCATCCATCAGGACGGCATGGCTTTCCTTGACCGTCATGCGGCGGGTCTTCTGCTTGCCGCCGCCGAAGGCCTGGCCCAGCACGTCGTTGAGATTGATCATACCCATGCTGGCACCCGGCATGCCGGGGACATCGATGGTCGGCATCGAGAGATTGCCGGTATCCTTGACCTGCAATTCGATCTCGCGGTCGTCAAGCTCGCCCTGGCGCAGCATCTTGCGGAACTTGGCCCGCGTCTCCGCGGCGGCGTTGTCGCCCACCAAAGCATCGAGCACGCGCTCCTCTGCCAGCACTTCGGCCTTGGCCTGGACCTGGCGGCGCATGCGTTCCTTGGTCATGGAAATGGCGATCTCGATCAGGTCGCGGATGATCTGTTCGACGTCGCGGCCGACATAACCCACTTCGGTGAACTTGGTGGCCTCGACCTTGAGGAAGGGCGCGTCCGCAAGCTTCGCCAGGCGCCGGGCGATCTCGGTCTTGCCAACCCCGGTCGGGCCGATCATCAGGATGTTCTTCGGCGTCACCTCTTCGCGCATCTCCGGCGAGAGCTGCTGGCGGCGCCAGCGGTTGCGCAGGGCAATGGCAACGGCACGCTTGGCATCGTGCTGGCCGATGATGAAGCGGTCGAGCTCGGAAACGATCTCGCGCGGTGTCAGGCTACCAGCCGTGCTGGCGCTATCGGTCTCTTCGGCATTCTTGGGAGCGGAATAAGCGGGTTCGGTCATCAATATCTCCGTCACCCGGCACGCCTCTCGGCAGTACCGGGTCAAACAGGCGTTGCCGGAAAAACCAGCGCCAAAGCGTCTTGCGGTCAGAGCTTCTCGAAAATGACGTTATGGTTGGTGTAAATGCAGATATCACCGGCGATCTTCATTGCCTTGCGGCAGATCGCCTCCGCATCCATACCCTCGACATCGACCAAAGCGCGGGCGGCGGCGAGCGCGAAGGAGCCGCCGGAACCGATGCCGATCAGCCCGTCCTCGGGCTCCAGCACGTCGCCATTGCCGGTCAGGACCAGGCTGACCTTGCGGTCGGCGACGGCCATCATGGCTTCCAGGCGGCGCAGATAGCGGTCGGTGCGCCAATCCTTGGCGAGCTCGACACAGGCCCGGGTCAACTGCCCCGGATGCTGCTCCAGTTTGGCTTCCAGCCGCTCGAACAGGGTGAAGGCGTCGGCGGTCGCCCCGGCGAAACCGGCGATGACGCCGTTATCCTTGCCGATCCGCCGCAACTTGCGGGCATTGGATTTCATGACGGTATTGCCGACCGTGACCTGGCCGTCGCCGGCGATCACGACATTGTCGTCCTTGCGCACCAGCAGAATGGTCGTGCCGTGCCAAGGTGCCAAGCCATGGGGATTTTGGCCGGGCGAGAGAGCTGGATCGTATGACATGACGCTCAGATAGGCGATTGCGTTAACGGGTTCAAGCAGGTTGCCGTGGCGGGTAATTGGGTCGTAGCCGGGCCAGAACTGGATTAATCCCAGATTAGACCGGGTGACGATAGGGTCAAAGCGCTGGCCTTGCCGGGCCGGTATTGTTAGAAACACGTGACTTTTCGATTGCGGACCTGCCGGGACCGATTTCCCAGGAAAAGCCCTGGGAGGCGCCCGCCGGCAGGCAAAGGACGCCAGATGAACGACCAGAGCAGCAAATCGATCCCGGCCGGCACCGCTTCGTCGAAACGACAGGCCAGTGTAAGCCGCAAGACCAAGGAAACATCGATCAGCGTCAGCCTCGATCTCGATGGCAGCGGCCAGTCGGTGATCGCGACCGGCATCGGCTTCCTCGACCATATGCTGGACCAGCTGGCGCGCCACAGCCTGATGGATCTCAAGGTCGAAGCCAAGGGTGACCTCCATATCGACTATCACCACACCACCGAGGATACCGGCATCGCCATCGGCGAGGCGGTCTCCAAGGCGCTGGGTTCGCGGATCGGCATCAACCGCTACGGCGAGGCGACCATCCCGATGGATGAGACGCTGACCCGGGTGGCGCTTGATGCTTCGAACCGGCCCTACCTGATCTGGAAGGTCAATTTCTCGCGGCCCAAGCTGGGCGAGATGGATACCGAACTGTTCAAGGAATGGTTCCAGGCCTTCGCCCAGAGTGCCGGCCTGACACTCCATGTCGAGAATCTCTACGGCGAGAACAATCATCATATCGTCGAGAGTTGCTACAAGGCGCTGGCCAGGGCTTTGCGCCAGGCGGTGGAGATCGATCCGCGGAAATCCGATGCCGTGCCCTCGACCAAGGGCGTGCTCGGCGGCTCGCTGAGCTGATGGAGTTGGTGGAGCAGCAAACGTGACCACCATCGTCATCGATTACGGCGCCGGCAATCTGCGCTCGGCTGCCAAGGCCCTGGCGGTCGCCGCAGCCGACAGCAAGGCGGGGCCGGTCATTGTCAGCGACGATCCCGCCGCCATCCGTGCCGCCGATCGCCTGGTCCTGCCGGGGGTCGGGGCCTTCGCCGATTGCAAGCGCGGGCTTGAAAGCCGGCCGGGTGTTGTCGCGGCACTGACCGAGAGCGTCATCGAGAAGGGTCGGCCATTTCTTGGCATCTGTGTCGGCATGCAGCTGATGGCGACGGTGGGGGTCGAATACGGCACCCATCCCGGCCTCGACTGGATCAAGGGCAAGGTCGTCAAGCTGACGCCGGATGATGCCAATCTGAAGATTCCGCAGATGGGCTGGAACAATCTCGAGCTCAAAACTGCGCATCCGATCTTCACCGGCCTTGCCAGCGGCGATCACGGCTATTTCGTCCACTCCTACCACTTCATCGCCGACGATCCAGCATCGGTGCTGGCGACGGTGGATTACGGCGGCGCGGTAACGGCGGTGATCGGCCGCGACAATCTCGTCGGCGTGCAGTTCCATCCGGAGAAGAGCCAGAAGATCGGCCTGCAGCTGCTGGCGAATTTCCTCGCCTGGCATCCGTGAAATGCGCATCCCTGCGTTCCGCGCCGTGGGCTCGGGCGTATCGCGCGATGAGACAGAACCAGAGTTAGATGATGCAGAATCTCATTCTCTATCCGGCGATCGACCTCAAGGGCGGGCAATGTGTCCGCCTCAAGCAAGGCGATATGGACCAGGCGACGGTCTTCAACACCAGTCCGGGCGATCAGGCACGGCAATTCGCCGAAGCCGGTGCCGAATGGCTGCACCTGGTCGATCTCGATGGCGCCTTCGCCGGCCAGCCGGTCAATGCCGCGGCGGTCGAGGCGATCCTCAAGGCGGTCAAGCAGCCCTGCCAACTGGGCGGCGGCATCCGCGACATGGCGCGGATCGAGATGTGGCTGGAGAAGGGCATCGCCCGCATCATCCTCGGCACCGTTGCCTTGAAGAACCCGGCTTTGGTGCGCGAAGCGGCCAAGGCCTTTCCCGGCAAGATTGCCGTCGGCATCGATGCCCGAGGTGGCCGTGTCGCCGTCGAGGGCTGGGCCGAGACCGCCGATATCACCGCCCTCGATCTCGCCCGCAAATTCGAGGATGCCGGTGTGGCGACGGTGATCTACACCGATATCGATCGTGACGGCCTGC
>Ga0310811_10005073_pt1 | contig 16596 bp, 18 predicted proteins | sample YCmetagenome_FD_207642 | JGI IMG/M metagenome (GOLD analysis project Ga0310811, IMG submission 207642) | Soil microbial communities from experimental microcosm in Duke University, North Carolina, United States - YC | ecosystem: Engineered > Artificial ecosystem > Soil microcosm > Unclassified ...
CGCCCGATCTTCGCGGCCAGCCGTCGGCGGGTGCCCGCCGGACTCCACGCCTCGAAGGCGCGCAGCGCCCGAGCGCCGCGCGCGGCCGAACGACCACAGGGCGTTCGAGATCCCGCCGGACCGTCCGCGCAGGACTACGTGCACGAACGTGACCCTGTCGATCTTCGGCGCCGACCGCCCGCGGTCCCGGAAAACCGCCCCGGGACCGCGGTGCCGGCGTGGCGGATTCCGGCCTGTGGGGCCGGAGGGGTTGACACGGCCATGTGGTCTAGTCCACTTTGGTGGTGCGGCCGACGACGTATGAGGGCACGAATGCCCTCGCGTCGACGGCCGGCCGACAACGCCGTCGGCCGGCCGGTCCCGGCTGCCCGAACATTCATGTCCTAACAGCAATTCCGGGGCCTCCCACCTGGGACGCCGTCGCGAGGCGTAACTCGGCCCCCTTTCCAATCCCGCGGCACCCCACCGCGAGGAAGGGATCATGCCCGAAAACGCTCCGTACCTGTACCGCGCCTCCGGCGATCTGCCCTACTTCAGCGGGGATGGTGATACATACCTTGCCGAGTTCCCGCTGCGCGATCTGCGCAAGAGACTGCCGCTGCGCGTGCTGTCCGAAACCGAGTTCGCGTCCTGGCAGGAGCGCGGCTACGCCGTGGTCCGCTCGGCGATCGCGCCCGAGGCGGCGGCCGCGCTGCACGAGTTCGCCTGGGAGTTCCAGGGCCTGGACCCGCACGATCCCGAGACCTGGTACCGGGATCGGCCCTACCGCAGCGACATCGACCGCGAGCTGCACATCTACGGCTTCGTCGAGGCCTACCACCACCAGCTGATCTGGGACAGCCGGCAGACGCAGCGGGTGTACGACGCGTTCGTCGACGTCTGGGACTGCGAGGAGCTGTGGGTCACCCTGGATCGGCTCAACCTGAACCCGCCGAACGTGCGCAACCGCGACCGCAAGCTGATCGCGCCCACCGAGACCGGATTCGACATCGAGCTGCACTGGGACGTCGACTCGACCCGTAGCGTGCCGCAGCAGCGCGTGCAGGGGATCATCGCGCTCACCGACACGGAGGCGGAGGTCGGCGGGTTCCAGTGCTCGCCCGAGCTCTTCCGCCGGTTCGACCGCTGGAAGGCGTTGCAGCCCGCGGACCGCGACCCGGTGCGTCCGGCGGTCTCCTGGGACGAGTTCCCGGTGGTGCGTCCGGAACTGCAGGCGGGCGACCTGCTGATCTGGAACGGGCTGCTGGCCCACGGCGTCGCCGGCAACCGGTCGGAGAAGGGCGTGCGCGCGGTCCAGTACCTCTCGATGATGCCCGCGCTCGAATCCCACCTCGAGCTCAAGCGCTCGCGCATCGAATCCTGGCGCACGCTGAGCACGCCGACGTGGAACGGCACGCTGCTCGGCGACGTGCACCGGCACGAGTCCCTGCGCTACGGCCCGGCGAAGCTGACCGAGCTCGGCGAGAAGCTGCTCGGGTCACGCTCGTGGCACGGTGTCCCGGGCCAGGGCGCGGAGCAGGTCGTCGGGCAGGGCGGACGGGAGAACGGGGCGTGAGGAGGATCTGCCTGGCCCTGCCGACGAACCGGGCCTGTCCGGAAGCGATCGCAGGCCTCTACGACGAGGCCGCGTACGCCGCACGCGAGTTCGGCGTGGAAGTCCACATGGTCGTCCTCGACTCTTCCGCCGCCCTCGTACGGGCGCGCCACCGCGCCACCGTCGACGGCCTGCCGCCGACGCCGAACGTCGTCGTCAGCCTGCTCGACGAGGACGCGCAGCGGACGTTCCTGACCGAGGCCATCGCGATATCAGGGCTCGCCGACGGCGGCCGGCTGCTGGACCTCGTGCTTCCGCAGGGCGTGTCGTACGGCGCGGTCACGAACCGGATCTTCCTGATCGCGGCGGCCCTCGGCTGCGAGTCCGTGCACCGGCGGGACTCCGACAGCCGCTATCAGAGTCTCGACGGCGAGCCGATGTTCCCGATCCACCACGAGGCCGGCGCACTCGGCCGGATCGCGGGCGATCTCGTCGACTCCGTGACCGAGAGCACGCTCGAGCGCGACCAGGCGGATAGGGCGGTCGTGATCGCCGGCGCGTCGTTCGTCGGAGAGCTCTCCGTGGACATCAGCGAGATCGAACAGCTGGACCCCGAGGTCTACCGCGAGGTCGTGAGCCTGTGGGCGCCGTCGGAGTGGACCGACGAGCAGAAGCGCGAACTGGTGGACGAGTCGTTCCGCGGCGCCGGGACCGAGCCGTTCGCCCGCGACCACGCCGCGCTCGGCCTGGTCGACCCGATGCGGATCGACATGTGCAACATCGCGTTCCACCGCGGCGCGTACGAGCGCGTGCCGGTGCTCCCCGCGCTCGACACCATCGGCAGCGACTACTTCCTCATGCACGCCGTCCACTCGGCCGGGCTCCCGGGTGTGCTGCACAACCGGCACATCGTCAACTACTACACGCCGGAGCGCCGGACCGACGAGGGCTTCGCCGCGTACCAGCTGCGCTTCGCAAAGTTCTTCCTCTCCATGCTCTACCTCAATGACATCTACGGGCGCATGGGCGAGGCGGGGTCCTCTCTCCTGGACGAGGGCGGCCGGCTGCGTTCGGAGACGATCGCCGCGATGGCCCGCGACAGCACGCTGCTGGACACGTCCGAGAACCTGTGGCGCCTCGACGTGATCGGCCGTGGCTACCGCAAGCTCGGCGGTCGGTACGCGCGGTTCACGGAAACGTTGACGGAGCGCGGCGACGAGCTGCTGGAGCAGGCACGTACCGACATCGAGGAGTTCGCGATGCTCGTCGAGGCCTGGCAGCCGCTGGTGGAGGCGAGCCGCAAGGCCGCCGGCGTGCTCCCCGTGCGGCACGGCGATCGGGGAAGCGCGTCATGGAGCTGAGTCACGGATTGCGCGCGGCGCTGGCGGCGGCGGACTCGGACCGGCTCGTCTTCGATCTCACCGGCATCGAGGACCGGCACGACGAGCTCGTGCGGCAGCTGCCCGGTGTGGCCGTCCGCTTCGCCGTCAAGGCGTGCCCGGCCGACGAGGTGATCGCCGCTCTCGCCGCGCGCGGCGCCGGCTGCGACGCGGCGAGCCCGAACGAGATCGCCCAGGCCCTGCGCGCGGGCGTGCCGGTCGAGCGCATCCACTACGGCAACACCAGCAAATCAGACGCCAACATCGCCTCGGCCTTCCGGCTCGGCGTGCGCGACTTCGCCACGGACAGCGTCCAGGACATGGCCGCGATCGCAGAGCACGCACCCGGCTCGCGGGTGTTCTGCCGGCTCGCGACCTCCGGCGAGGGAGCACTCTGGGGCCTGACCGGTAAGTTCGGCTGCTCGCCGTCCGACGCCATCGCCGTGATGGCGGCGGCTCGCGGACTCGGCCTGACGCCCGCGGGCCTGTCCGTGCACGTCGGCTCACAGCAGATGCGCCCCGAGGCCTGGCGCACGGCGTTCGACGACCTGGCCCAGGTCATCGAAGGGCTCGAGGAACAGCGCATCCGCGTGAGCTACGTCAATCTCGGCGGCGGACTGCCCGCGCTCGGCTACCTGGACCGGCGCGGCGTGCCGCTGGATCCGCCACTCGACAAGATCTTCGCCACGATCCGCGACGGCATGCAGCACCTGTCCGGTGTCGCATCGGGCACGCTCGAATTCATCGCCGAGCCCGGCCGCTACCTCGTCGCGGACCACGGCGCGATCCGGGCGCACGTGCAGCGACTGTCGTCCCGCGAACTCGTCGAGGGCGGCGAGCGGGAGAACTGGCTCTACCTCAGCGTCGGCAAGTACAACGGCCTCTACGAGATGGACGAGTTGCAGTACCGGCTCGTCTTCCCCCGCCACGAGGCCGACGCTGCGGCGGCCGGAGACCGGCTGCCGGCCGTCGTCGCCGGGCCGACCTGCGACAGCGACGACGCGTACGTGCACGAAGACAACCTCGTGCCGGTACCCGCCTCGCTCGAATCCGGCGAGCCGGTGTGGATCCTGTCCTGCGGCGCGTACGCGACGAGCTACACGACGCGCGGCTTCAACGGCATCGATCCGCTGCCGGTGCACTGGGCCCGCGGCCCGCGCGTGCGCCCGATCGCGGAGGCGGACTGGGACGCCATCGCAGCACTCGAACATGAGGCGTACGCCGCTTGCGGACTGTCCGAGGACCGCGAGGCGCTGGAGTCCCGTGCCAGGATCTCCCCGGGGACGTGCTTCGTCGTGGAGGTCGAGGACCGGGTCGCCGGATACGTGCTGTCCCTGCCGTATCCGCCGGGAAGCCATCCCGATCTGAGCATTCCCGAACGTGACGTGCCCGGGCACACCGCGAGCGACCAGCCGCCGGTGGGGCACGCCAACCTCCACCTGCACGACCTGGTCGTCGCCGAGGACCTGCGCGGCCGGGGCTTCGCGAAGCTGCTCCTGCGCCGACTCGAATCGGCGGCGTGTGCCGCTATGTACGAACACATATCCCTCGTCTCGGTCGAGGGCAACGAGGGCTTCTGGGCGGCGGTGGGCTTCCGCGCCGGACCCGCCGCACACCCGCCGGCCGGCTACGGCGATCGCGCGGTCTACATGTCGAAATCTGTGGAGGTCGATCGGCTTGCTCCGTATCCGAGATGAGTTCCGCCGCGGGCAGGTCGCGGTCGGATCCCTGTTCCTGCTTCTCGGCTTCCAATACGCCACCTGGGTCTCGCGGCTTCCCGCGATCAAGGCGCGGCTCGGCCTCTCGGACGCCGAGGTGGGCCTGCTGCTGATGGTCTGCGGCGTGGGCGCGGCCGCGTCGTTCCCGCTGGTGGCAGCCCTGATGAAACGGCTCGGCTCGCGCGGGCTGTGCGTGGCGTCGGCGGCGCTGCTCGGTCTGCTGCCGCTCGCGCTCGGCGTGGCGCCGGACTACGCGGTGGCCCTGATCATCGTGTGCTGCGACGGCGTCGGCGTGGCCTGCCTCGACGTGGCGATGAACGCCCAGGGCACGGAACTCGAAGAGCGCTTTGAGCGCAAGGCCATGGGCAAGCTGCACGCCACCTTCAGCGCCGGATCGCTGTGCGGCGCGCTGCTCGCCTCCGCCGTGAACGCGGCCACGTCCAGCGTCAGCGTGCACTTCGGCCTCGCCGCGATCCTGATTCTCGCGCTGCTCGCCTACGCCCGGCGTGACCTGCTCACGCCGCTCCCGCAGGCCGAGCCGACGCCGGAGCCGGCTGCCGCGCCCGAGGTCGCGGAGAACGCGCCGTCGAGCCCGAAGAAGCGCTCCTTCGGCATTCCCCTGCCGACCCGCCTGACTCTCTGGCTGGGCCTGGCCATGGCCTTCGGGACGATCGTCGAGGGCGCGATGAACGACTGGTCGGCGCTGTACCTGAAGAACGTCGCCAAGGCCGCGGCCGGCCTCACCCCGATGGGCATCGCAGTGTTCTCCGTTGCGATGGTGCTCGCTCGCGTGTTCTCCGACTCCTGGCGCAAGCGCTGGGGCGACGGCCCGGTCGTCGTGCTCGGCAGCGCCGTCGCGGGGCTCGGCCTCGCGGCCGGAGTGCTCGTCGGCGGCGTGTTCCCGGCGCTGCTCGGGTTCGCGTGCGTGGGCCTCGGGATCGCCGCGGTCACCCCGTGCGTGTACGTCGCGGCGGCGGGCGCGGGCACCGACGCGCTGGCGCTGGTGGCCGCGATGGGCACCGTCGGCCTGCTCGCCGGTCCGGGCCTGATCGGCCTGATCGCGAGCGGCGCCGGTCTCGCGTGGGGCATGGGCGCCGTGGCCCTGGCCGCAGCCGCCGTCGCGGCCTGCACCACACGCATCGCCTGGACCCCGCGCGTCACGCCGGTGTCGACGCCACCCGTGCTGGCAGTCGCCGACATCGAGCCGTAACCGGCAGTAGGGCTTCGCGTACGACGGGCGATTCCGGGTGACCGCGTCCGATCCGACCACGCGAGAGGAGCCGAAGAATGGACACGAAGCCCTTCAAGCCGCTCTACGACGGGGACGGCCCGTTCAGTTCCGCCTATCTGCCCACTCCCGGGAACGAGGCCGACGCCGCGCACCGGATCGAGCTGACCTGGCGGGAACTGCGCGAGGATCTCGCCGGGCAGGGCGCGCCCGAGGCGGACCTGCGGGCGATCGACGAGGCGGTCGGCGAGGCGGTCGGACGGCCGGGCGCGTCGCCGGCGGCCGCGGTCGGCGGGACACGGCTCGCCGCCCGGGCTGGCGGTCTTCGCGTCGCGGGGCACCGTCGTGCTCGACCGCGAGCTGTCCGCGCACCCCGTCGCGCCGCGTGCCACGTTCGGGGAAGCTCCGGCGGCGAACCGGCCGGGCCCGAGCGGCGTCGCCGGAGCGATCCTCCGCCGCGGCTGAGAGATCTGCGCATCCGGCGGCGTCGCCAGTAGATCAGTAGATCAGCGTGCGCTCATAGACGTAGACAGCCATCGCGGCGTACTCGTCGTCGAGATCCGCAGTCGGCCGATACACGTGCCGTACCTTGCCGGCGAACCGGACCACGGGCACTGCCGACGTCACGTGCACGCGCTCGCCGTCGAAAGGGCCGCCGCGGAGGACGGCGTTCGGTGCCCCTGCGTCGCGGGACTGCTCAGCATCCATGACCCGAGCTCAACACGCTGCGGCGGCCCGCGCAACCAGACGCGACCTCCGGGCATTACTTCGCCACGTGCTCCCACTCAAGGTCCGCGAGGCCGCGGCCGAGCGTCGCGTAGTCGCGCTCGGCGTGGTGCTGGCGGAGGTAGAGCGTCAGGTCGGCCACGAGGCGCGCGTGACGTTCGTCGTGGGCCAGCGGGCTCGCACCCAGCGCACGTCCGACGCGGTCGATCACCTCGGCACACGTGCGCTCGGTCGCGGCCCGGACCTGCTTGGACCGCACCGCCGCGCCGCCGGCCACGTCGTGCGGATCCGCGTCGATCTCGGCGGCCGCGACGTCCAGCAGGGCGCCGATCGCGCGGAGGCTGGAGGTGACGGCGCCGAGGTGGGCGAGAGCGTGCGGTCCGACGTCGTAGCTGCGGGCCGCGGTGTGCAGGGTACGCGCGACCGCCCTCGCGCCGCCGTACCAGCATGCTGCGACGCCGATTCCGCCGTGCTGGAATCCCGGTCGCTCCAAGTACGCGCCGGGAGCGCCGATGGGAGTCGCCGGCACGTCGTCGAAGTCGATGTCGAGGGTGTCGGAGGCGGCCATGGCATCTGCCGGCCAACTGTCCGGCAGTGGGAGCAGACCGGGGTCCGAGCACTCGACGGCGAACAGTCGACGTTCGGTGCCGGAACGCGCGGTGACCAGTGCCCGGGTGCATGCCCGTGCACCGGAGCAGTACGCCTTGCGGCCCTTGAGCCTCCATCGGCTCCCGCTGGTGCGCAGCGCGGCGAGCCCGCTGCCCGGCGGCTCGGCCGCCCACACGCCCCAGAGCTCGGGCCGAGCGGCCACGGCGTTGGCGGGGCGCCGCACGTCGTCGGTGTGCGGCCTGTCGGGGTACGGCCGGATACCGAGTTCGTGCAGGATCGCGAGCGCGTCGGCATGCCCCTCGGCGAGCCGCGCCAGCGTCAGGTCCTCCTCGGCCACGGCGGTCAGCCGGGCCCAGCGAGCGCGCGTCCGGCCGGCACCGGGCGGCGGCAGCTCCAGCGTGCCACGCGACACGAGCGTCGCGAACCGATCAGCGACCGCGAGCGTTTTGGGAGGTGTATCCGTGTTCAGCAACTGTCGCCCTCCTCGTCAGCGATCTGCCGCAGGGTGCGGCCGCTGCGCGCCGAGCGCAGCCGTCGGGGGTCGAGCGCCTTGCCGGTTCCGGCGTGCCTGTCGGATTTCTTCACCAGCAGCCACGCTTCGCGGCCGTTGTCGTCCGCGCGCATCCGGGTGAGCGCGAACGCACCGTGCAGCTTGTGGCCGTCCAGCCAGAACGACGCGTGGCCCTTCTCCAGCGCCTCGCTCAACGGCACTTCGCGGCCGGACTTCTTGCTGAGGTTGCGGTAGGTGCCCTCGTCCCAGACCATGACCGTTCCCCCGCCGTACTCGCCTTTCGGGATGACGCCCTCGAACGACCGGTAGTCCATCGGGTGATCCTCCGTCGGACTGGCCAGCCTCTTCGTCTGCGGGTCGCTCGACGGCCCCTTCGGCACGGCCCAGGACTTGAGCACGCCGTCGGCCTCGAGGCGGAAGTCGAAGTGCATCGTGCTCGCGTCGTGCAGTTGGACGACGAACACGGGCTTACCGCCGTCCGCTGCGCCATCGCGCCCCGGTGGCTCCGGCGACCGCGTCGGATCGCGGCGCCGCCGGTATTCGGCGAGCCGATCGGCCTGGTCCTGGTCTTTGCGCGTTGTCACGCGTGCCGGGTGACCGGCCGAGAGGCGGCGAAACCCGTCCCGATCCATTCGCCGCGCATGGCCGGGAGCGCGCAGCGCCGGTAGATCGTCGAGTGGCCGCGCGACCATGCTCGGAATCGCCGAAGCCTCCCAGGCTGAGAAGCTGGGGTGGTGATCGTTTGACCGGGTGCTGAACGGGTAGCCGGGCACGATGTCGAACGAAGCTTCCCGGGGACGTCATCCGGGTGCCGCGCGCTTCATCCCGGACACCGACGACCTGGTCGAGATGGCCGAGGCCGCGCGGGAGTGCCGCGGGTGCGACCTCTATCGCGGCGCGACGCAGACCGTGTTCGGCAACGGCGCGGAACGTGCGCGGGTGCTGATGCTCGGCGAGCAGCCGGGTGACCAGGAGGATCGGCAGGGCGAGCCGTTCGTCGGGCCGGCGGGGGCGATTCTGCGGCGCGCGCTCATCGACGCGGGCGTGGCCGAGCGGAGCGTCTATCTGACGAACGCCGTCAAGCACTTCCGCTGGCGGCACGACGAATCTCGCGGAAAGCGGCGCATTCATCAGCGCCCCGACGCCGGGCAGGTGGCGGCGTGTCGGCCGTGGTGGCTGGCCGAGGTGCGGGCGGTGCGCCCGGAGATCCTGGTCGCGCTCGGGGCGACGGCCGGGCAGGCGCTGTTCGGTCCGTCGTTCCGCGTCGGCTCCGCGCGCGGCGCGATGCTCGAGTGGCAGGACCCCGAGGGCCGGGCGATTCCGGTCCTGGCGACCGTTCATCCCTCGGCCGTGCTGCGGGCGACGGATCGGGAGGTCGCGTACGCCGGATTCGTCAGCGACATGCGGAAGCTCGCCAAGTTGTTGAAGCAATGACCGCAAGCTGTTGAAGCAATGACCGGCGGCGACCGGTCACACCAGGCCTTCCAGGGCGGCCACCGATAGGGCGGCGCGGTTGTTCGCGGCGTCGGTCGAGGTCTCGTGGCGGGCCATGACGTCGAGCAGGAAGTCGTCCTCTTCGTGTCGGGCCAAGGGCGTGAGGCCGGGTTGCGCGCGCACGTCGGCGTGCACGGTGTCGGCGCCCACGGTGTGCTCGGGCACGTGGTGCCGCCAGTGCACTGCTACGACGTGGCCGCCCTCGGCCAGTGATCGGACCGCCTCGCTCAGCAGCCAGCCTCGGTCCTCCGCATCGAAGTAGTAGAGCAGTTCGGAGAAGACGATGAGGTCGAATTCGCCGTCGGGCCATTGCTCGGGGACGACGCCGTGCACGACCTCGGCCCCGTCGAACGAGGCCAGGCGCTTCGCGGCGACCGCCACGGCTTCCGGCCGGCGGTCCCAGGACAGGAGCCGGTCGCAGCGCTCGGCCAGCAGGGCGCTGAGCACGCCGACCGAGCAGCCGGGTTCGAAGGCGCGGCGGTAGCGGCGGACGGGGAGCGAGGCCATCGTCAGCGCGTATTTGCGCAGTTCGTACCACCGCTCGGTCAGATGCCAAGGGTCCGCTCGGCCGCGGTACATCTCGGCGAAGTAGGTCTCGGGGACGCTCGGCCGGCTCATCATCGCAGGATCACCTCTCCGCGGCGGCGGAAATGTTCGAGGTCGGATTCGGAGAGCACGGCGGCGTCCTCGGGCGCCGGGCTCAGCGGGAGGATCTGGCTGCGGTGGCACGCGACGGCCTCCTGATTCTCGACCCACGCCCAGGCCGGGATCTCGACGCGCACGGCGCGGTCCCACGGCACGCGCGCGTCACCGGGCGCGGCCCAGTGCCACATCCACACGGGGTACTGCCACACCGTCCCGTCGCCCGATCCCTCGCACGCGGCCAGCGCCGCGCGGCCGACGGCCTCATGGTCGGGGTGCACGTCGCCGGTCCACGGCGCGACGCAGAGTTCGAAGCCGCTGACCAGATCCCGGATACGCTCCGCGAGCGTCCCGTAGCCGAGGCCGAGGCCGCCGTCCGGCAGTCCCAGCCGCACGACCTCCACGCCGGCCGCGCCGAGTACGGCCAGCGAGTTCGCGTCCTCGGTGCGGCGCAGTTCGGCAAGACGGTCCCGGGAGACGGTGGTGCTCATCGGGTGCGAGGCCTCTCCGTCGGTCGCGACCACGATTCGAAGCCTGGCACCGCGCTCGGCCAGTACCGCGATGCTTCCACCGAAGCCGAGGATCTCGTCGTCGGGATGCGCGGCGAGCACGACGGCCGACGTCACGCTGTCGAGCGATTGCGTCGGCAGCTTGCGCAGCCCGCCCCACCGCTGCCACAGGCGCTCGGGGGTGCCGGGACGCTGGATCGGATCGGCGCCCCGGTCGGGTGCCTGGGTCGGGTTCGCGGTCATGTCGCCACCTCTTTTCAGGCGCCTGGTTTGCCCGGTTCACCGCCGCTAAACGGTCGCGGGCGCGAGGCGCCATGATGCTCTCGCCTTGCGGTTTGGAGCACGTGATCGCGGCAACCCGCGTGACACGACCGGGACCGAAAGGACGCGAAACGATGGTCGATCGCTCACTGCGAACGTTTCGGCCCGAGCTCGGCGCCGTCGCCGTGATCGTGCCGGCGCACGACGAGCAGCACCTGCTCGAGGGCTGTCTCGACGCCCTCGCCGCCGCAGCCTGGCATGCCCGCCGCGGCGGATTGCGCGTGTCCACGCTCGTGGTCGCCGACGCCTGTACCGACGCGACCCGTGCCACCGCGCGTGCCCATGGTGCGTTCAGCATCACCACGACCGTGAAAAACGTCGGTGCCGCCCGGGCAGCCGGCACCGAACGTGCGCTGGAGATACTGGCCCGCGATGAATACCTGACGCCGAATGTCTACTTGCTGCACACCGATGCCGACAGCGTCGTCCCACCCGACTGGATCATCAGGCACCTGCGTCTCGCCGTGGACCACGACGCGGTGCTCGGGCCCGTTGAGGTCGGCGATTGGGCACCGCGCGGGCTCACCTGCGCCCGGCGGTTCGAGGAAGCCTCCGCCGCCGAGCCGGACGGCCATCGCGTGCACGGCGCCAATCTCGGCGTCCGCGCGGACGCCTATCTGCGCGTCGGCGGGTTCCGCGCGCTCCCGGTCGCCGAGGACCGCGCCCTCGTCGCGGCCCTGCGCGCCGCGAGGGAATCCGTCGTCTTCCGCCGCGATCTGGTCGTGAGCACGTCGGCCCGGGTCAGCCGGCGCGTGCGCGGCGGCTTCTCCGACTACCTCACCCGGCTCGGCGCCGGCCAGCCTCAGCCGCCGAGCAGCTCGACCACGGACTCGTACTCGGCCTCCTCGACCTCGACGAGCAGCGACGGCCGGTCGTCCGCCCCCTCGGAGCGCAGGTCGACGGCGTTACCCTCGGGCAGGACGAAGATCGCCGAATCCTTGTAGTTCGCCAGCCAGTCCAACACCCGCGGGGTGTCCAGGCTCGGCAGACGCGTGTTGGTCAGCGGGACGCCCGGGACGCTTCGCTCGCCTGGGCCGCCGTCAGCCGCACGACGAAGCCCCGGGGTCCGCGCTCGATCTCTTCAGCCATTGCGCGAGGGTGACCCGGATCGACCCCGCCAAACGCGCGCAGTCCGCGACGCGGTCGCGGACCTCGATCCGTCGGGCAATCGACCGCGGGCAGGATCTCCATGGCGTAGAAGTCGAAGAAACCGCTCTGCCCCGGACCGATCCGGTCGACGAACCCCCAGCGGTCGGAGATCCGCAGACGTGCTACCCCCGTCCTCGGCCATCTTCGCCTGCTCGACCAGTTCCAGCGGGCTGAACTCCTCGCTGGAGAGGAAGCATCTGACGCGTGCCACGCTGTTCTCCTCGTCCTCAGACCGTCTTCGTCGGCAGGGTCCTGTCCCAGGCACGGTGCCGGCCCACGGCGGCGCCGAACGCCGCGGTGAACTCCGACAGTGCCGCGTCCTCGGGCGCGCCGCCGTCCGCGACGAGCACGCCCTCCTCGGCGGGCGTCCCGGCTCCGTGGCCGACCGCCGCGTCGCGCTGCTCGTCGTTGAGGCGCGCGGCGGCGAGCACGTCGCGGCCGCTGCCCCAGACGCCGATCGTCTTGCCGTGCCGGTAGGCCTGCCGCAGGAACTCCGCCACGTCCGGGCGGGTCCGCAGCACGTCGGTGCTCCGCCGGCCGTCCGCGACGAGCACTGCGTCGAAGATCACTGATTTCGCCGTCAGGCTGTGCGAGGCGGTGAGCGGCTTCGCGGGCTCGGCCGGGCCAGCGGCCGTACCCGCCGGGTCCTCGCTGTGCACCTCGCCCGCGTGCGGCGCGACGAGCTCGACGTCGGCGCCGAGCTCGGTGAGCTCTCGTCGGACGTGCTCGAACGAGGTTTGCCGCAGCTCGCGCGGACACCGCTCAAGCGAACGCCCGGACCACGGCGGCCATGTCCTCGTTCGCCGCGTCGCCGCCGCGTACGGCCGACTCGAAGCACGCGTGCAGCGCCCGCATGAGCGAGCCGTCGGATCCGGCCGACGTCGCGGCGTCGCCGATGAGCGCGGAGTCCTTGACGGCCCCGCCGAGGCTGAACGACGGCGCGAAGTCGTGGCGGATCATCGCCTCGCCCTTGATCTGCGCGTAGGCGCAGTCGAGCGGGCCGCCGGAGATGGCCTCCAGGAACATCCGGGGATCGATGCCGAAGCGTTCGGCCAGGCCCACGCTCTGCGCGGTGGCGCCGGTCACGGACAGGACCCAGGCGTTGGCGACCAGCTTGAGGCGGTGCCCGCTGCCGGGCTTCTCGCCGACCCAGACGGTGCGCGAGCCGATCGCGTCGAACACCGGCGCGACCCGTTCGCGTGCCGAGGAGGGGCCGCCGGCCAGCACGGTCAGTTCGCCCTTCTCGGCCGGCGCGCGGGTGCCGAGGACCGGCGAGTCCACGTAGGCGATCCCGTGCTCCGCGGCCAGCTCGGCCAGTCGCTCGGCGGCGTCCAGCCCGACGGTCGCGCACTGCGCCCAGACCGCCTGGTCCGGCACGTCGTCCAGCACCTGCCGCATCACTGCTTCGACGGAATCGGCGTCGAAGAGCATGGTCACGACCACGTCCGCGCCGGCCACCGCGGAACGCGGCTCGTCGGCGACGGTGATCCCCTCCTCCCGCAGCGGCAGCGCCTTCTCCTTCGTGCGGTTCCACACGGTCGTCTCCAGCCCGGCGCGTGCCGAGCTCCGAGCTATTCCCGCTCCCATCAAGCCGGTGCCCAGTACCGCTACCGCCGTCATCGCGACCTCGTCTCCTCGTGCGCGTTCGCGCGTGAACTTCCCGGACGTTCGGGCGCGGTGCCCCCAAAACGCCGAGAAATTCGTCTCATCCCGGATGGATCGCCGAGATTCGGACACGGTGATCCGCGAGATTCGGACACGGTGATCCGGACGTGCGTGGACTCTTCGAAGCGAGGACAGCTGATTTCGGACGGTTTGTTCCCTCCGTCCCGGGTACCCGGCGCGGGTTCCACGCACGCGTGAGGCGATCGACGGCGAGCAGCCGTGACAGGGAAGGACGAGATTCCATGAGCTTGATGGGCGAGGCGGACAACGAGCGGGCGCGCGCGGAGCGGCTCCCGGAGGGCAGCGTGATCGCCGTCCTGCTGGCGCAGCACGCCAGGATCCGGGAGCAGTTCGCGGCGGTGCAGGTGGCGCCGCCGGCGCAGCGGCAGGAGCCGTTCGACCGGCTGCGCGAGATGCTGGCGGTGCACGAGGCGGCCGAGGAGGTCGTGGTGCGGCCCGTCTCCCGCAAGGACGCCGGCGCGCAGATCGCCGCGGCGCGCAACGACGAGGAGAAGCAGGCCGCGAAGGTGCTGGCCGAGATGGAGGGCATGGATTCGTCCAGCGACGAGTTCGCGGCGCGGTTGAACGCGCTGGCCACGGCGGTGTCCGAACACGCCGGGCACGAGGAGGCCGAGGAGTTTCCCGCCCTGCAGAACGCGCACACCGACCAGCAGCTCGCGGCGCTGGGCGAGAAGCTGCTGAAGGCGGAGCGCACGGCCCCGACGCATCCGCACCCGTCCACCGCCGGCTCGCCGATGGCGCAGCGCGTGGCCGGGCCGTTCGCGGCGATGCTGGACCGGGCCCGCGACTCGTACCGGAGCTGACCGGCGGGAACGGCGTAGGCCGAGAACGCGGGCTGCCGGCGGGCGGAAGGCTCCGTCCGCCGGCAGCCCGCTCTCACGCCCGGCCGCGCCGCACCGCGGATCAGGTCTCGAAGCCGGCTCGCAACCCGCTGAGGATCTTCGTGATAAGGCGGGAGACCTGCATCTGCGAGACTCCGAGCTTCTCGCCGATCTCGGACTGCGTCATGCCGTGGAAGAAGCGCATCAGCAGGATGCGCCGGTCCCGCTCTCCCAGGTTCCGCACCAGACCGCGCAGCACCTCGCGGTCCATGGCCAGCTCGTAGCCGGGGTCGTTCTCGCCGATCATCTCCCCGAGGCTCGCGCCGTTCTCGGCGCCGTCGTGGCTCATCGGGTGGTCGAGCGACGCGGTGCTGTACGCCGAGGACGCGTCCATCGCCTCCACCAGCTCGTCGATGCCGACGCCGAGCCTTTCGGCCAGCTCGCGGACGGTCGGCGCGCGGCCGAGTTCGGCGGTCATCACATCGGTGGTCTTGTGCAGCGCGCCGGTCAGCTCCTGCATCCGGCGCGGCACGTGCACCGACCAGGTCGAGTCGCGGAAGTACCGCTTGATCTCGCCGAGGATCATCGGGGTCGCGTAACCCAGAAACGCCGTGCCGTGCTCGGGGTCGAAGTTGTCCACGGCCTTGACCAGCCCCATGAAGGCGACCTGCTCGAAGTCCTCGCTGGTCGAGCCGTGGCTGCCGTAGAGGCGCGCGATGTGCCTGGCGTACGGCATGTGGTCCTCGATCACCGCCGCGCGGATCCGCTCCCGCTCCGGGTCGCCCGCGGGCAGCGCCGCCAGGCGCCGCAGCTGGCGCATCGTCTCCGCGCGCTGTGCCGAACGTTCGGCGGCGTACGGGCGCGCGGGAGGAGTGTCGGGCGCGGGATGAGCAGGGGTGACGGTCGGAACGTCATGCACGGCAGCGGTTGTCACGACTCAGCCCTCCGAGCGCGGCATCAGGCCGCCGCGGATCTCACGGCGGTGCCGCCTGTTAACCGCTCCGGCGCACTCTAAACGGGCCCGACCGGCTCCGCGCCCCTTACGGGTCAGTCCGGCAGCGGCATGACCAGCGTGAGGGTGCCGATGCCGTCGACCACGTCGGCGCGCACCTGGCCGACCGCCGCGCGCAGGACCTCCCAGCCGATCTCGTACTGCGTCGGCCACATCGGCGGCGCCTCGCTGCGCACGACGACCTCCAGCCGATCGGGGTACCGGTCGTAGCACAGCCGCAGCTTCGCCCCGGTCACCTCGGCCGGCTCGATCCGCCGCCCGGGCGCCGCGACCAGGAACGACGTGCACGCCTCGTCGACGGCGAGCCTGAGGTCGGCGACCTCAGGCAGCGGCAGGTCGAGCACCGTGGCCACCTGCATCGCGGACGTTCGGGCGAGCGCCAGGTAGTCCTTGTCCGCGAGTACGATCAGCTCGGCCATCCGCACGAACTCCTCGCGGCGCGCCACCACCCACCTCCGACCTCTCCACCGACCTCGACGCCCCTTCGGCTTTCCGGCGCCGGTGGACCGCAAACCTCCGAGCGGGCACGAACCCGCCGCCTCAGCCGCCGATTTCGTCCCCCGGCTCGTCCGCGGCCTCGGCCGCGCCGTCGTATGCGGCCGTCCACGCCGTACGCAGCCGGCGCAGCTCACGCTCGCCGCGCCGGGCCCGCTCCAGCCCGGCCCGGCAAACCGCGGCGAGCTCGGCGTCGACCGCGGCGACCAGGGCGTCGGCGTGCGCGAGACCGTTCGCCGACTCGGCTTCGACCTCGGCGAACCGGGTGTGCGCGCGGGCAAGATCGCGCGGGCGGCCGGCCACCTGCGCCTCGCGCAGCGACTCGCGGGCCATCCGCTCGGCCACCCGCACGGCCATCGCCAGCCGCAGTCCCTTCCGGCGCATGTCGTCGAGCTCCGTGATCCAGGCCCGGGCGACGACCTCCTCGGCCTCGTCCACGGCCAGCCGCTCGGCCGCCGCGTGCAACGCGAGCTCGTACGCCCGAACCGCCGGCGGTTCGCTCCCGGTCTCCGACATCCCAGCAGTCCTTCCGATCTCCGCGCGCACGGTTCAGGGCGCGCACGAGTGCCCCGAAACCCGCTGAGGCAAACCGTTGAGTAGCAGGGGAGCGCATGCCGCACCCCCGTCGCGGGGCCGCCCGTTTGAACAAGCGGGAGCGGGCAACCCGTGCAGCAGGGTTCGAACTGATCTTCGTCCCCGCCGTTGCGGCCGTCCGCCTCCCGCGGGCGGCCCGAGGAAGAAGGGTTTCCACATGGGTGTCAT
>Ga0310811_10005074_pt1 | contig 16595 bp, 15 predicted proteins | sample YCmetagenome_FD_207642 | JGI IMG/M metagenome (GOLD analysis project Ga0310811, IMG submission 207642) | Soil microbial communities from experimental microcosm in Duke University, North Carolina, United States - YC | ecosystem: Engineered > Artificial ecosystem > Soil microcosm > Unclassified ...
CCGGCGCTGGCACGCGGCAAATTACGTGGCGGCGGCGGGGTTCGAGTACGCGAGCCTCCGCGACGCGACGGTGCCGCTGATCCCGGTATTCGTGGCGGTACTGACGGATCCGCGCTCGGAAGCGCCGACGTTGTACGACATCTGGGATCCGGAGCTGCCGCTGCGGGCCAGGCTGCTGAACCTTCTGGCGACGGCGGCGGACGCTGCCGCGCGGGGCGGTGCGGACGAGGAGTTGCGGGCGAAGGCGGCGGCGGTCGCGGCCGGCGCCGATGCCGGCATGTCGCTGGCGGACCAGGTCGCCGGGGCCGAGGCGCCGCTGCGACTCGGGGTGCGGGCGCTGGCCGGGCAGGTGCTCGGCGACCTGCTGCCGTTCCTCGACGACCCTGATCCGCGGATCGCCCACGCAGCGGTGTTCGCGGTGACGCAGTTCGCGCGGCTGGGGCCAGACGCGCACGGTCCGGCGGTCCGGCGGCTGCTGGCCGTCGCGGAGCGTACGGATGGTGTGGTGAGCGTGGCGGGCGAGGCCGCGTACGGGCTCGCGATGCTGGGGGCGGACACGACGTCGCTGCTGAATCATCCGGCGTTGGTGGTGCGTGCCTGTGCGGCGCTGTCACCGGCGACGGCCGGCGACGCCCGCTCGGTCGCGGCGATGGAGGAGGCGTTGCGGCACACCCCGGCCAACGACCGCTGGCGTCCCCCGGGCTCAGTGTCTCCGGGACGGAAGCGGCTGCACATCGAAGTGGCCGTGGTCGCCGCGCAGCGTGCGGCCAGCTTCGACGAGCTCGTGCCGGGCGCCTTCGTCGTGGCCACCCCGGAGGCGGAGTCGACTGAGACCGCGTGGGGGCCTCTGCTGCGGGTCGCGTTCCCGCCCGGATGGCCGCAGCGCCCGCTCACCGGCAACCAGCGCGAGTTCCTGCGCAGGCTGGTCGACAACGACCGCATCTGGGGCGAACGGGCGGAGTCCACAATGCCGTACTTCGCAGAGGTCGGCTTGCCCGAGGACCGCGAGGCCTGTCGGGCCATTGCCACAGCTGCTGGCGCCACTTGATGTGTAGCGTTCGCTGTTTCGAGCCCACCGCTTGAGATGCGACGTTCACCTACCGGTCGGCGGCACCAAGATCGGACGCGCTGGTCTCGGCAGTTGCGGACGTCCTCGACTCCGCTGGGCCGGTCACCGACCGTGACGAGCAGCGACCTGTTGCGCGCGCGGTCGGCGGCAGACATCCCATGTTCTTTGGTGTCAAGGGGTCGGCTGGAGATGCGCCCAGGCGGTGTCTTCGTTGTAGGTGGTGTTGGTCTTGAGGCAGCCGTGGAGGATGCCGACGAGGCGGTTGCCGAGTTGGCGGAGCGCGGCCTGGTGCCCGATGCCGCGTTCACGCATCGCGGCGTAGTAGGCGCGGGCGCCGGGTGAGCCTCTCATGGCGCAGAAGGCCCACTGGTGCACGGCGTCGCCCAGACGGCGGTTACGGGCGTAGCGGGCCAGCACGACCCGCCGGCTGCCGGAAGCCCGGGTGATGGGCGACGTGCCGGCGTAGTTCTTGCGTGCTTTGGCGTCGGCGAACCGCTTCGGGGCATCACCGAACTCGCCGAGGACCCGGGCGCCGAGAACCACGCCAAGACCGGGCAGGCTCAGGTAGCCCTCAGCGTCCGGGTGCCGGCCAAAATGGTCGGCCACCACCTCCCCGAGTTGAGCGATCTCGGTGTTGAGCGCGGTGATCAGACGCACCTGAGCCGTCACGATCGCCGCATAGGCGGTCTGCACCGGGCCGGGTTGGCGCAACTGTGCTTCACGGAGGAGTTGTTGTAGGCGAACGGCTTTGGCGTCGATGTCGCGACGGTTCGCGCGGCGCAGCGCCGCGACGATCTGGGCGCGGCTCAATGCCGCGGCCCGGTCCGGATCCGGGGCGCGGCCCAGCAGTTCCAGCGCGTCGGGTGCGGTCAGGTCGTCGAAGGCGTGCAGGGCGGCGGGGTAGAACTCCCGTAACGCGCTGCGCAGGCGGAGCACCTGTCTGGAGCGGTCCCAGATGAGGGTCTGGTGGGTGCGGGCGACCAGCTTCGTCGCTTCGGCCAGGTCGCTGTCACCGGCGATGAGACGGTGATGGGCGTGGTCCAACCGCACGATCTCAGCCAGCACATGCGCGTCGCCGGGATCGGATTTTGCGCCGGAGGTGGAGTGCCGTTCGCGGTAGCGGGCCACCGACATCGGGTTGATCGCGTAGACCTGGTAACCGGCCGTGACGAGTGCCTGCACCCACGGGCCCCGGTCGGTCTCGATGCCCACCTTCACCCGTCTGGCCGCTTCGTCTGGATCGAGCTCGTCGTAGTCGGCTGGCAGGTGCTGAGCGATCAGCGCATGCAGGCGGGTCATGCCCTCCAAGCCTTCAGGTAGCCGCGTCCGGGCCAGTCTTCGTCCGGACTCATCGACGAGTTCGACATCATGGCAGTCCTCAGCCCAGTCGTCGCCGACATACACCATCGGGTCCCTCCCTTATGGACGGTACGGTCCATGGCAGCGCGGAGGAGACCCAGCGATCTAACGGTCAAGTGCTCACCACCAAGGCGGGGCCACGTCATCCCATCAGCTGTCCAGCCTCCTCACGACCAGCGGGCGCACGGTCTGCCGCAAGACCTCGAAGGCCAGATGAGAAGAGTGCTGACCCGCCAGCCGCTACCGGAGTCATCCTGCCGCAGCAGGCTGACAAAACCCATTAGATGAGTGCGCCTCGGCGTTGTGTTGTGATCGGGCCGAGGCATCGCGCGGCCAGCCGGATTGCGGTATCAAGAGCAGCGTGGGAATCGCGTTTGGGCTGGTGGTGAACTTCGAGGTTGATCAAGCCGCGGCGTGGACCGCGCAGGACCTTGTCCGTGGTGCGATGCCCTTGACTGCCGGACGCCTGCAAGTCGGCCTACACGAGCCTACCGTCTGCTGGGAATCTGATGCCGATAACGTCCCGTACCTCCTGATGAGCGTTCTGCCGATCGGCGTCGGCCGGGGCTTGCCAGTGGATCGTGGGCACGAGCTTGTCCGGCTGCCGGCCGCCGCGCTGACCGAGCTTGGCCATCAGTTGTACCGGCTGCTCGGCCGATTCAAGGGCTACCGGGCCGCCCAGGTCGGATGGGATCCATATACATTGGTTGACCTGGCCGAGCTGCGGCGCGAGTGCGTCGAAGGACTCCAGGCCGGAACAATCCCTGGCTTGGTGCTGGCCGAAAACATCCTGCCGGAGGCCCGCGGTATGGCGTTCAAGCCTTTCGTTCCCGGGTTCGTGTGGATTCCTTACGCGGGCGAACGCCCGTCGACCCTCACCACCGACGGCGACAACCTGGTGGCTTGAGAAGGCGGTGCCGAGCTACGCCCATGGTGGATCATCGACGTTGTGGAAGACCTGCACGATGTGGACCTGACTGACCAAGAACGCCACGTCCTGGTCCGCGGCCGGGCGGCCCAGCCCACAGTACCGACACTCTCGCCGTCGCCATGGGCTTCACCAGCACTGCCGATCTACACAACGAAGGCCGCCGCCTACGCGAAGCCCTCCGCAACAGCCAACCCCTCACCAAGGACGACTGGCGGCGCAGTCTGGTCGCGACCGAGATCGCCTTCGCCAGCGACGTCTACGGATCAGGCTGCGACTGGCCAATCACCACAGGCCTCAGCGACGAGGAGACCATCCAGCTCCTTCGCTCCGCTCAACGGAAGATCGCCCGATCCGCCCGGATTCACCAGCCCTAGCCGCGACTCACGGAAAGGAGCACGTTGGCGATCTTGTGAAACAGCAGCGCTGCTCGCGGGTCTCGGGAAGACCTCACGCAATGCGCTCCAGAACCCCAGCGCGCCGCCGCCGACCGCGAGGACGGGAGCGCGCATACCGCGGCGCTTGCAGTCACGCATCAGGTCGGCCCAAGACTCGGCCGACTCGCGGTAGCCGTCGGTGAGTGCGACGATCTCCTTGGTACCGTCCACGCGCACGCCGATGAGCACGAGCAGACACAGCTTCTCCTCGTCCAAACGGATGTTGACGTGGATGCCGTCCCCACATGTAGACGTAGTCCACGGTGGACAGATCCCGGTCGTTGAACGCCCGGGCCTCGTCCTGCCACTGCACCATCAACCGGGTGATCGTCGCTGCGGACAGGCCCGCATCGGTGCCAAGGAAGCCCTCCAGCGCTGGGACGAAGTCTCTGCTGGACAAGCCATGCAGGTACAGCAGCGGCAGCACCTCGGTGATCTTTGGGGACTTGCGGCACCACGCCGGCAGGATCGCCGAGGCGAACCGGCGCCGTTCGCCGCTGACCTCATCGGCACGCTTGTCATTGACCCGGGGTGCCCGCACCTCAACAGCGCCGGCCGAGGTGAGCACCCGACGCGCCTCGGCCCGACCGTTGCGGACCTCCAGCCGCCGGCCGTGCTCATCGAGCTGCTCGGCGTGTGCGGCAATGTACGCGGTGACCTCGGGTTCCAACGCGGCGGCCAGCATCCGCCGCGCGCCCTCATGCACAATCTCGTCGATCAGCGACCCGCCGGTCGTGACAAGCCCCGCCGCCGCGGTCGCCCCGGATGGCGTCGGCTCCGTGTTGGTCATTACGGTGAGCATGGGCGTGCCTTCCCGACCCGCGCTGGTAACGCGGGTCTACTCGATTCCTGGACTGGACTCGTCGGGAGGGTACGCCCGCCAACGCTCATCCACAGGTTTCGAGCATTGCTCTTCGGCCGATGGCTCGGATCCCGTTGTGGACCTTGTTGTAGGTACATTCCAATGTAGACAGTCACTCCTGAAGAGACACACCCTTGACAGAGGAGCCCAGATGACCGCGGTGGCCGATACCTCGGCGCCATGCCGCAGCACCCCTCCGACAGAAGACCACGCCGAGCCGGGCCGACTGCGACGCTGGTTCAGCCCCCTGTTCCCCGACGCCCGGTCCACCCCGGTCACGTTGCGTGGCCTCGGGCTGGCCGCGTCCGCGGTGGTCGCTGGGACGGCCGTGGGACTGGCACGGGTAGGGGGACATGGGCCGTTCGACTCGATCTGGGCCGAGGACGGGATGATCTTCGTCACCGATGCCCTGAACATGTCCTTTATGGACGCCGTGACGACCTCGATGAACGGCTATTTCCACCTGATCCCGCGGGTGTTCGCCGAGGTCACCACGTTCTTGCCGGTGAGCTGGGCGGCCGCCGTGATGACCATCGAGGCGGCGCTCACCTCCGCGCTGCTGTCCGTCCTGGTGTACGTGGCCAGCGGCAGTCACGTCAACTCGACGGTAATCCGCCTGTTGGCGGCAGCGCCACTGGTGGTGGCCCCGGTCGGGCAGGGCGGTGTGGGGCACGACGGCGGGTCGGTCATCGACAACCTGGCGACGTTGCAGTTCGAGCTCATGTACGCGTTGTTCTGGCTCATGCTCTGGGTTCCGGCCGGACGGGTGGGCCGGATCATCGCACCCACGGTGGTGTTGCTCGTCGCACTAAGTACGCCACTCTCGGCGATTGGCCTGCCGCTGCTGGCCATCCGGCTGCTGGTTCGCCGCGACGGCACCGGGCTGCTGATGATGGTCGGGCTCGTGATCGGCGCCGCGGTGCAGTACGGCGGACTCGCGTTGGGCTATTCGTCGCGTGGCGACATCGGTCATACTCGGGTGGACCCGGTGTGGGTGGCGAAAGAGTACGTCGGGTGGTCCATCCCCAATGCGTTGCTGGGTGAGACGTGGTGGCGCCAGACGGTGCGGCATACCACCGAGCACCGGGCGTTGGTGGCGGCAGCCTGGCTGCTGGTGCTGGCGATCGTAGCGGCGGCGCTGTTGAAGGTGACCCGGCCGAGGTGGCATGTGGCCATCGCGGCGTTCGGTTACAGTCTCCTGCTGACCGGCATCGAGTTGGCGTCGTTGGGCGCCACGGCCGATCGGTACCTGTACACGCCCGGCTTGCTGGCCATTGCCGGACTGGCCGCGCTGCTCCCGCCAGCCGGGCCGGCTTGGCGTGGGCCCGGCAACGTGCCCGTATTTGTACTCGCCACGGTGCTCGTCGTGGTGTGTGGCGCCAACTTCCGGGTGGACAACCACCGGGCCTTCGCCGGGTCGTGGACGACGGCCGTGGATCAGGCCCGTGAGCAGTGTGCGGACGGCACCAAGTCCGAGGTCACCATCTCCACGCACACGAAAAGCCGTTACTGGACCGCAACAATTCCCTGCCGCAAGCTCAACGTGTCAATCCCCTGAGCTCCTCGAGCAAGGCGGTAGGCGGTAGGCGGCATACACGCCGCCGGCACCGGCGACAAAGTCCCGCAGCCGATCCTCCTGGCCGTGGCGAGCCAGGATGGCGGCGATCTGCTCGATGTGGTTGACGTACGTGCTATCGCCCACCCCGAAATCCTCGCCGCGTTGAGCGAGTGGACCGGCGACGACCTACCCACCCTCGCCGACCTCGGCTACGAAGGCGAACCCGCCACATTCACCCTGCCGGTCAAGAAACCCAAGAACGCCACCCTTACCGACGAGCACAAGCAACTCAACTGGCTCCAAGCCCACGCCCGGGCCCGCACCGAACAGGCAACGCGGTGCTCAAGGCCCTACGCCACGTCAGCCTCGACGCGGCGCGGAGGTTCTTCCACCGGGCGCTGTCGGTGTTGAAGATCAAGCCCAGCGAGGTGGTCACCGACGCCGCTGCGGTCTACCCCGCCGTCCTTGACGAGCTGATCCCGTCGGCGTGGCACCACGTCGAGCGGTACGCCAACAATCCGATCGAGGCTGATCACAGCCGGCTGAAGCACCGGCTCAGACCGATGCGCGGGCTACGAACGGACAACGCAGCACAGGTCGTCATCGCCGGACACGCCTTCATTCAGAACCTTCGCCGCGGCCACTACGAACTCGCCGTCGACGCCCCGCCCGCTATGCGCATCGCAGCTGCGTTCACCGAACTCGCTCGGGCGATCTGACCACGGACCCGACACAGGGTTCAACGCGTCCGCCGATCCCACAACGCAACTGTGAATCTCGGACTGCGGCTTTGAGAGTCTGGAGCCGTGCTCCGGCCGCCGTGGTCTGACCCGCAACGCAACTGGCTCAGTCGATGCCTTGGCGCCGATCTGTCGACCGCCGGGGGCGGGAGCGCACGCTGTCACCGGACCAGTGGGGACGTGTCCCGATAGGGGCCTTGCCGCAAACAAGCGCACCGTCACAGTTCTGACCGCCCCACCGGTCCGGCGATGGCCATCCGCCCCGAGCCATCGAAAGGACGAACCACCAATGTCCAGGATGCCCCACTCAGACCAGCCCAGGCACCCCACCGGCCAGCTCGACCCGGACCCGAAGGAGGTGATCCTCGGCGTCGACACCCACAAGGACGTCCACGTCGCCGCGGTCATCGACACACTCGGTGCCGAGCTCGCCGACGCGACCTTCCCCACCACCGCCGCCGGCTACCGTCGGCTGCTGGCCTGGGCCCGTAGCTTCGGCGTCCTGGACCGCGCTGGTGTGGAGGGCACCGGCGCCCTGGGACGGCATCGCCAAAGCGGGTCCTGGAGTCAGCGCTTGAGGGTGACCATCTTCGACCAGCCCGACGCGGCCGCGGTGCGCGACCAGTATGGCCGCGTTGTAGAGGCGGTGCAGGCCCGGTTCCCTGACGCCGCAACACATCTGGATGAAGCGCGGGAGGACCTACTGACAGAGGATTGACAACCCGAGCGGGCGAACTTGGTGGCCGTCATGGGTAGCTGTTGCTGTCGGCGACGCGAGACCTTCCGAAGTGCCCGTGTCACACGGCGTCGGCGGCGTTGGTGATCAGTTCGAGTACCTCGGTCGGCCGGGTGGCGAGCGACGCGTGGCTGGTGTCGAGCTCGATGGTTTCGCGAGCGTGGATACGCTTAGCCATCCACCGCTGGGTCTCCGGCGGGATCATACGGTCCTGGGCTGAGACCTGATACCAGCTTTGCTTGGTCTTCCACGCCGGCTCCCCGGTGCGATCGTCGTAGCACCGACGAGCGAGCGGCCTCTGGGTTGTTGCCATGACCAACGACTCGGTGTCGTCGAGATCCTGGCAGAAGCTGTCGTGGAACGTGTCCTGGCCGTGCCATAGGAAGTCGTCGTCGAAGGCAGAGCTGATACTCGCCGCCCCGGGTGGGGGCACGGTACGGGCGAGAATATTGCTCAGGCTTTCTCCCTCCTCCGGGGCGAACGCGGCGATGTACACCAGTCCCACCACGTTGGGTGCATGGCCCGCACCCGTGATCACGGCCCCGCCGTAGGAATGGCCGGCCAGTAGCGTCGCACCGCCCATCCATTCGGCCAGCTTCCGGGTGTTTGCGATGTCGTCAGCCAGCGACGTAAGCGGGTTCTGCGCCGCCATCACTCGGTGCCCCGCTTGATATAGTCCCGGGATTATGTGGCGCCAGTGCGAACCATCACCAAACGCACCATGGACGAGAACGATGTTGAGCTTGTCCGTCATGATGCAACCTCCTCGGATGAGTGTTGCGCTGAGGGAGGCCGGGGCCGGCGGGCAGCGGGTCTCCGCCTAGTGTCCCCTCAGCGCCGCCCTCGGACACCTCAACCGTCCACCGGCCGCATCACTCAGCCAGGTGTCGCTTCTCCCATGCAACCGCACCGACCGTCCACCAGCACGCGACCGTAGCCACGACCGCAGCGTATCGCACACACGTTCGACCATCGCTGCATCCCGTAGCCGAGTTCCACTTGATCCATTACACATCAGCTTCACTTGACGGGTGACAGTCGGCCGGATCTCTTCTGTTCTGCTGTCACAGTGCGTAACGGCGTGCCGTCCTGTTGTCGGGGTAGCGAGCCTCGATGCCGGTCAAGACGCGCGGTCAGCGGCATATCAAGCATGAGCAACGGGTGAGCGCACGCTCTGCGGCTTGTCGTCCTGCGTCGGCAGGGTTCCCGCTCGCGGTGAGGCGGCCGCATGGCCAGTGTGGCGGGGGTGTGTGCGTGGTTCGTATGTTGTCTGCGGCCCGGGTGGCGGATCAGCGCTCGTGGACGGACAGGTTGATGCGCAGGTTTGTCGGTGCAGGCCGGATCGTTCCAAACTTGGGTGGTGGGTCCCACCCGGGGGCGGTCGGTGACTGAGGCGTCGCCGGCCGAGGCGGTTATCCGAACTCCTGACCAGCGTCTGCGGGTGTTCGTGAGTTCCACCTTGCAGGAGTTGGCGGATGAGCGGCGGGCTGTTGCGCGGGCGATCTCGGCGCTTCGGCTCACGCCGGTGATGTTCGAGTTGGGGGCGCGGCCGCACCCTCCGCGGGATCTGTATCGGGCGTACCTGGCGGAAAGCGATGTGTTCATCGGGCTGTACTGGCAGCGCTACGGATGGGTCGGCCCTGGCATGGGGACGTCAGGCTTGGAGGAGGAGTTCGAGCTGTCGCGGGGGTTGCCGCGACTGCTGTACGTCAAGGCGCCGGCGCCCGACCGGGAGCCGCGCCTCACCGGGCTGCTCGACCGGATCAGGCAGGAGGCGGCGGACTCGTACTGTTCCTTCCACACGACCGGTGAGCTGGGCCGCTTGGTGCGCGACGACTTGGCGTCGCTGCTGAGCGAGAGGTTCGCCGCCACCGGCCCAGCGGCCGCTGTCTCGGTGCCGGTGGCGGGCCGGGTGTCGGCAGCCCGGCGTGGCCCGTGGCCGCTGCCGGTGGGCACGACGTCGCTGATCGGGCGGGAGCAGGCCATCGACGAGCTGGCCGGTCTGGTCGGGCGGCCCCACGCGCGGCTGGTGACGCTGACCGGGCCGGGTGGGGTCGGCAAGACCCGGCTGGCGACGGCCGTGGGCGAGCGGCTGCAGGACCGCTTCGGTTCCGGCGTAGCGTTTGTCCCGCTGGCCGGCGTCACCCGGTCCGAGCTAGTACTGGCCGGCGTCGGCAGGGCGGTGGACGCCGATCTGGCCGGGGTGGGCGCGCCGCTGGAGGCCCTGGTCGAGTACTTCAGCGACGACCGGTGGCTGCTTGTGCTGGACAACCTGGACCAGGCGGTCGAGGTCGCCGGCGACCTGGACGAGCTGCTGGCCCGCTGTCCCGGCGTGGCGATCCTGGCCACCAGCCGGACGGTGCTGGGGGTGCAGGCCGAGCGGGAGTACCCGGTCGCGCCGCTGCCGCTGCCCGTCGACCCGACCGGCATGCCGGTCGAGGAGCTGGCGGTTTCGCCGGCGGTGGCGCTGTTCGTGGACCGGGCCCGGGCGGTGCGCTACGACTTCACCCTCACCGAGGGCAATGCCGCGGCGGTGGTGAAGATTTGCCGGCGGCTGGACGGCCTGCCGCTGGCGATCGAGCTGGCCGCCGCCCGCATCCGGCTGCTCGACCCCGACGCGCTGCTGCGCCGGCTGGCGGCCTCGCTGGACGCGCTGGGGACGGGAACGCTGGACCTGCCCGAGCGCCAGCGCACCCTGCGGGCCACGGTGGCGTGGAGCGTCGGCCTGCTCGACGACGCCGAGCGGTCGCTGCTGGAGGTCGCCGCGGTGTTCGTCGACGGCTGGACCGTCGACGCCGCCGCGCAGGTGGCCGGCCTGGACGGGAACCGAGCGCTGGAGCTGCTTGAGGCGCTGGCCCGCCACAGCCTCGTCTACCTCGACCACAGCGACCAAGGCCCCCGCTTGCGGATGCTGGAGACCGTCCGCGCGTTCGTCGCCGAGCGGCTGGCGGCCCGGCCGGACCTCGCGCAGATACGGCGCCGCCACGCCGACTACTACCGGGCATTGGCCGAGCAAGCGGACCGGCCACTGCGCGGTGTCGGCCACAGTGAGTGGGCCGAGCGGCTGCAAGCCGAGGCGGGCAACCTGTCCGTCACCGTGGAGTGGTACCTGGCCCACAACCGCGGGCCGCTGCCGCACCTGTTCCGGGTCCTGTGGCCGTTCTGGGAGCAGCGGGATCACCTCGGCACGGTCCACGCCTGGGTCGAGTCGCTGATGCCCACCGCCGACTCCCTGGAGGTTCAGGCCCGGGCCGAGCTGTTGTGGACGGCGCTGGTGACCGCCAACGAGGTGGGCGACGACGCGGGGGCGCTGGCAGCCCGCGAGCGCCTGGCGCCGCTGCTGGCGGGCATCCAGGATCCGTACTTGCAGGCGGTGTCCCATCTTGCCATGGCGTGGACGTCGCCGATCGTCGGCGACCTGAACGGCGCCCTGCGATGTGTGTCGGTAAGCGTGGAGCAGCTACGCAGCCAGGACGAGCTGTACTGGACGGCGGTCGCCGTCGCCAGCGCCGGCTACGTGGAGATGGCTGTGGGCCGCTACGACGACGCCCTGCGCCGCCTGACCGAGGCACGTGAGCTGGCGGAGCGGTTCGACAACGCCTGGCTGGCCGCCTGGCCGCGAGTGCAGCTGGGCATCCTGGCCGTCGTGCGGGGCCGGCTGAACGAGGCCAGGGCGCAGCTGGACCAGGGGCTGGACCGGAGCTTGGCGGCCCACAGCACCCTACTCGTGTCCCTGTGCCTCGTTGGGTTCGCCCGATTGGCGTTGGTGGAGGGCGACCCCGAGCGGGCGGCGCGGCTGGCCGGGGCGGCCGACGGCCTGCGCCGGCGGGTCGCACTGCGGGCGTGGCCGATGGTGCGGCGGGGCGAGGCGGAGCTGGTGGCCCAGGTCCGCCAGGCAGTCGGCGCGGACCGGTTCGACCAGGTATACGCCGCCGGCTCCCGGCTCAACGAGCGGGAGGCGGTGGCCGCCGTCCGGGACCGGCGCGGCGCCGGTGCAGCGGCCTCCTGACCCCTGGCCGGCGCCCAACTCGGCAGGTCCCGCTACCGGGCCGTCGTCGCAGCCCCGGTCCGGCCAGCGGCGGTCGCCTGGCCCAGGCCGAGACGTCCTAGCCCGAGAAACATGGCCAGGACCGACACCAGTCACGCCGCTCAAAGCCTCGCAACATCCGTTCATGGGCTACAGAAGCGGATGACTCTGCAACCGGGTGCCGACCAGTGGCGCAGCCCCGGCGTCGCGACTCGAAGTAACGCCCCTTAACCAGCCCATCGGCGCCGGCCCAGTGGCGCTGTTCAGTCGGAGCGCCCGATCACCTGCATATCAAACATGAGCGGATCCCGTCAGAGGCCGAACATCGGCCGGCAGCGACCATGAGCCGAGTCGGGTTGGCCCCTCCACGTAGGTTGATCGCGGCTGGCCCGCCGGGCACGGGACAGACCGGCCATACCCGGTCGCAGTGGGCGTTGATAACTGCTTAGTTAGCCTGTGTCCCATTTGGGCGGTTGAGGAGTTCGCGATCGGAGGTCAGGCGGGTGGGTGGGCTTCGAGGGGGTTGGCGGCGATCCGGGCGGCGAGGTCTCTGCCGACTGATGCGCCGGCGGCGCTGCCTGGCTTGCGCCTCGCCTGGTCCTCGAAGCACGCCAGGAATTCCGCGCCGAATCCCAGCCGGGGATAGCGGGCGAGCATCTCTGCCCTCGCGACCGGCGGGAACTCCTCCGGCCGCCGTCCGACTATCTCCCAGCTGGTGGCGATCTGCAGCAGGTGGGACTCGGGGTCGGCGGCCGGGGACACGTCGTCGCGCATATGCAGCACGATGATCTCCTCGGCCCTGGCGGCCCGCTCCGTCGGCCAGCCGGCTGCCACGCCGAAGGACCAGGCCAGATGCCCTCCCGCCTCCTCGAACGGCAGCGTGTGGCTGTCGAATGCCCCCGTCAGCCCGATGTCGTGGAGCAATGCCGAGACGTAGAACAGTTCGTCGTCGAAGGCGATCCCGCGGGCTGTGCCGTACATCGTTCCCCACAGGTAGGAGCGGACGGTGTGGTTGAGCAGCGCGGGCGAGTAGAAACGGGTGGCCACGGACAGCGCGGCCGCGGCAGCGGGAGTCTCGGGGAACATGTGCTCAGCTTTCATCTGGCCGTCCGGCTTCGACATTCGTCCCGGCCGAAGTCACTGCCAACATCATCCCCGTGAGAACTATCCACGCGTCTTCACGCGGCCGGCAGCCGGTCCACCAGGCCGCTGCGCCGGTGTCCGTCGCAGACGAACTCGGGAAGCTGGCCGCGCTGACGCAGCAGGGCATCCTGTCCCAGCAGGAGTTCGAGGCGCAGAAGGCCCGGCTCCTCGGCGGCGGTCGGTAGCGCCCGGGAGTAGCAGAAGGCCCCATCCCCGCTGGTGTGGGGCCTTCGCCGCGCATGCTCCTCGTGGGACGGGCGACACGGATTCCTCGACGATCACGCGACGCCCCGGCCAGCAGCACCTCGCGATCCCGGGCGTACTTCCGCCGAGCCCGATGCGAACCTCCCGTAGCGTCCAACACCCGAACGGTGATCCCGAGTAGGCTCCATGATCCGTGGACGCCACCACCATCGTCGCCGTCGCCGGGCTCGCCACGACGGCCCTGAGCGGTCACCGTTCCGACCATCCAGGGTCGCCGCCGCCCGTGCCGCAGCCGCGGGCCGCGAACACGAACGCCAACTCTCCGACAAGGCCGCCATCCGCGAGCAGCTCATGGCGGTGTACATCCAGGCCAGCGCCTACGTCAGCGCCGTTGAGCGGCAGATCAACATCCTGACCTCGCCAATTGATACCCGGTCCGGCAAACTGCCAGAGATTCCGGAGACCGGCGACATCACCGCCCGCCTCCGGCTGCTCGGCAACTGGCAGTTGTTCGGCCACTGGACGAAGCTGCTTTCCGCCGCCGAACACCTGTGGTTCGTTCTCGGTGAAGACGGGCCGCAGGAACCGTCACCGTGTGCGCCCAGGTAGCGCCCCGAACGGGCGGGCGCCGACGGGCAGGGAAACCCAACATTTTGCCCGTCGGCGCTTCAGGCTGAACCATCTACAACTATCCCGTCCGCCGGTCGGGCAATCCGTCCCGCTCAGCCCGTCCGGTCAGCCCGTCCGGCGCTACGCCTCTTCCTACCCCTCACCTGCAGTCCAAACCGGCCACGCCGTGGCACCAACTCCCGGCCACTTGGAGCGCGGCCGGGGCGTTGTGCGGCCTGCCACCGCGTCGATAGGTTCTGCTGATGGCCGCACCGGGGACGCAGCGATGATCCGTCGAGAGGTTAGGTGAGCCGGCGCCGGAGCTGTGCTGTTCATCGTGGTGCTCGGAGTCGTCGGCGCGCTCGATCGGATCTCGTGGTCGCTGCTGTTGGTGCTGAGTCTGGCGATCGCCGCGCTGCTGCCAGCCTGCTGCCAGTTGCGCCCAGACTGGCAACAACGGTCAACGTTCCCGCCGCCACGCCCGCTTCTCCCAAGCCCGGGCCGCCTTCTTCGACCGCGCCGTCGACGGGCAGTCCGGCCCAGCCGGCGCCCGGCAGTACGAGCACCACGCCCGACGGGACACGCCCAACATCCTGGCCACGGCGCGCCCGATCATTCCTTGCCGCGCCGTCTGCGCCACATGGCGTCACCGACCAACCAGGCGTTCGGCCGGCTTCCTCCTGGCCGCGGTTACTGTTGCGGCAGCCGCCGGAGGGTCTGGATGAGCTCCTGCTGTGCCCCTAGGTAGTGTGCTGCGGCCCGCCGGGCTGCGGCAGCTGCCGTTTCGTCAACCGACATCGCGGCCTGGGCCAGCTCGTTGGCGACGGTGTGCAGGGCAAGCGTCGCCGCAACCAGCGGGGCGAACACTTCGGTGGTGTCGATTTCCACGTCGGTGGCGAGGCCGGCAGCGAGCGCGTCGGCGGCGTCGGCGAGCTTCCGGGCTGGGACGGCTGGGTCGGATTCCATCGGGGCAGGGTAAGCCACCTGCCGGCCGAGTGGGGGATCAATCCTCGATCAGGACGGTGTCGATGCCGTCGCCGTACACGTCCGGGTCGCGGGTCGCCACGTACCAGGCGTTCCCGTCCACGGCCAGCAGCGCAGAACACGCCCGGCCCAGCGTGCCCAGCAGTGCGGTGCCTGCACCCAGCCTGGTCCAGTCGTAGCCGTTCAGGTCGATGACTTTCACCCAGGGGTGCGCGACGAGCAGCCGCAGCCGGTCCTCGTCGGCGCCGCCGGCGACCGCCTCGATCAGGCACACGACGGGTACGAGCGCGTACTGCTCCTCGTCGCCGATCTCTTGTAGCAGCTCACCGACGTGCACCGATTCACGCGTGTACGCGACGACAGCGGATGTGTCGAGGACCGCCGGGTAGATCACGCGTTGTTGAGCCGGGCGAGGAATGCGCGCCGGCGCTCTTCCCGCTGCTCGGGGGTCCAGCGGTTCGCGAGCTCGTCGAGCCGCTCCCGCATCCGGGCGCGGCCGGCGGCGGTGATGAGCACGCCGCGCTCGTCGACGTAGTCGCCGCGGGTGTCGGGCTGCTGATCGGCCATGGGTCTACGGTACGTGTTTGCGGGGAACGGCACCATTACCGAGGTAGCGTGATCAGTGTTTCCGCTGCTCACGGGGGTGCTGTCATGCGGCCACCTGTCGAGCCGATGCATGCCGTCCCGGCGCGCGAGCTCCCACCCGGCGCCGTCTACGAGCCGAAATGGGACGGCTGGCGCTGCCTCGCGTTCATCCAGCCTGGCCGGGTCGTGCTCCAGTCGAGACACCTCAAGGTCCTGACGGGCTACTTCCCGGACGTCACCCGGCTTCTGCGCGGCCTGCCGCCCGGCGTCGTCCTCGACGGCGAGCTCATCGTCTGGGACCCCGAACGCGGCCGCACCAACTTCGTTGCCCTGCAGAAGCGGGTCGTCGCCGGCCGCTGGCTCCTCGCCGAGACAACAGCCAGGCCCGCGCACTACGTCGTCTTCGACGCACTCCACGACGCCGCCGCTGACCTGACCGGGTTGCCGCTCGTCGAGCGCCGCGCCAGGCTCGAGTTCCTCCTGACTGGGGCGCCACCCCACCTGCAGTTGTGCCCGCAAACCACCGACCCGGCTGAGGCCCGCGCCTGGATGGCCGACTGGCAGCACGCCGGCGTCGAAGGCGTGGTCTGCAAGGACCCGGCCGGGCGGTACGTGCCCGGCGGCCGCGGCTGGACCAAGGTCAAAACCCGGAACACGGCCGAAGCGATCGTCGGCGGTGTCACCGGCAGCCTGTCCGCCCCGGGCTCGCTGCTCCTCGGCAGGTACGACGCCGCCGGCCGGCTCCGGTACGTCGGCCAGACGATGCCGCTCGGCGACGTCGGGCGGGAGCTCGGGCCGGGCCTCGTCCGGTACGTCGCCCAGCGCCGCGGCGACGAGACCCGTACGCCGTGGCCGCAGCCGCTGCCGGCCGCCTGGTCGGGGCAGCTGGGGGAGCGGCGTCCGCTGCCTTACATCCCGGTGCAGCCAACTGTGGTGGTCGAGGTGGAGGTCGACGTCGCCTTCGACGAGCCGGTCGGGCGGTGGCGGCACCGGGCCCGGTACGTGCGGGTACGAGCCGATCTGAGCGTGTACGACGTGCGGCCGGCGGCGGGGTTCTGAGCGGCTATTCGCAGCCGTCGCCCGGGTTCGGTGATCGGCGGCAGCTGGTCACGGAGGGCTCTGCGGGCATCAAGGGTGGCGGCGAGCCGCCCCAGGTCGGCGATCTCCTCGGGCGTGGAGGGCGGGAGCGCGCCTCGAAGAGGTATCCCGACTGATTCGGGAGTGGGTGCCGCTCGCCCAGTTCCCCACCGAATACGAGGTCCACTTCGGACGCTTTTTGATCAGATTCGACGACCTGGCCGCCGGCCGCTTCGACAAGATGCGCTCATTCCCCGGGTTCACCGAATAGGCCGAG
>Ga0310811_10005075_pt1 | contig 16593 bp, 12 predicted proteins | sample YCmetagenome_FD_207642 | JGI IMG/M metagenome (GOLD analysis project Ga0310811, IMG submission 207642) | Soil microbial communities from experimental microcosm in Duke University, North Carolina, United States - YC | ecosystem: Engineered > Artificial ecosystem > Soil microcosm > Unclassified ...
GGACGTAAATTCGCCTCGACTTGACCCTCTTTGGGGCCGCCTCTAGGGTCGAATCTCTTCCTGTGCTTAAGAATCAGTTTCCATCCGATGGCTGAAGCCAAACTTCGTGCCAGCGAGCGCACGCATCAAGACAACCTGGACCCGTCCCGGTCTTTCCAGGGGCTCATTCTTGCGCTGCAGCAGTACTGGGCGGATTGGGGATGCGTAATCCTGCAGCCCTATGACATGGAAGTGGGGGCGGGCACCTTTCACCCGGCGACCACGTTGCGCGCGCTTGGCCCTAAACCGTGGAATGCGGCTTATGTGCAGCCTTCACGCCGTCCGAAGGATGGCCGCTATGGTGAAAATCCGAACCGGCTTCAGCACTATTACCAGTTCCAGGTGATCCTGAAGCCGTCGCCGCTGGACATTCAGGATCTCTATCTCAACTCGCTGAAGGCGATCGGCATCGATCCGAAGATCCACGACATCCGCTTTGTTGAGGATGATTGGGAAAGCCCCACGCTCGGTGCTTGGGGACTCGGCTGGGAATGCTGGTGTGACGGGATGGAAGTCTCGCAATTCACATACTTCCAGCAGGTGGCGGGATTCGAATGCGCGCCCGTCGCCGGCGAGCTTACCTATGGGCTCGAGCGCCTCGCAATGTATGTGCAGGGCGTCGACAATGTGTTCGCGCTGAACTTCAACGGCCGTGACGACGACAAGAAAGTCACCTATGGCGATGTCTTCCTGCAGGCGGAGCAGGAATATTCGCGGCACAATTTCGAATTTGCCGACACCGCGATGCTGTTCGAGCAGTTCAAGATGGCGGAGGCAGCCTGCAAGAAATATCTTGCCGCAGGTTGGGCCAACGGCAAGAAGGAACGCCACCTCATGGCGTTGCCGGCCTATGACCAATGCATCAAGGCGAGCCACGTCTTCAACCTTCTTGATGCGCGGGGTGTCATCTCGGTGACCGAGCGACAGAGCTACATCCTGCGTGTGCGTGAGCTTGCCAAAGCGTGCGGCGAGGCGTGGCTGGCGACCGACGGCGGCGGGGCAGCGTAGATTTCGGTGCACATCGCGGCGAGGCTGCGTCGGCGCTCTCAATTGGCAGCTATAATATTTTGATCCGGCATGGGGGCGCCGAGCATGCTCTTTTGGGCGATCATTTTTATCGCGGCCGCAGTCGTTCTGTACGCGATCATCGTGTTCAACAGTCTGGTGCGCACGCGCCAGATGGCAAACGAAGCCTGGAGCGGCATCGACGTCCAGCTCAAGCGGCGGTCCGAGCTCGTTCCCAATCTGGTGGAATCCGTCAAGGGCTATGCAACGCACGAACGGTCTGTCCTCGAAGAGGTCACGCGGCTTCGCAACGTCGCCCGCGAGGTTCCAGCCGACGACGTTGCCGGCCGCGCGCAGGCAGAGCGCGCCTTGACGGGCGCGATCGGCAAGCTCGTCGCGCTGGCCGAGGATTATCCCGCCCTCAAGGCCAGTGAGAATTTCCTCAAATTGCAGCAAGAGCTGAGCAATCTGGAAGACGATCTGCAGATGGCGCGCCGTTACTACAATGGGACGGTACGAAATCAGAATGTCCTGGTGCAGTCGTTTCCCGGCAATTTGGTCGCCGGAGCCTTCGGTTTCGGGCCGCGCGATTATTTCGAATTGTCGGACGCGGCCGAGGGTGATGTGCCGCGGGTCGCGTTGCCTGGACGGCCTGGCTGACGGATCCGATCCATGGCTGAACCGCTTTGGCTCGGTGCATTGAAAATCCTTCGGGGCCGGCCGGCACTAGGGTTTCTGTTTTTGCTGTGCAGTGCGACGGCCGTTTTTGCGGCAGAGGTCATTCATTCATTCGATTCAACCGTTCGCGTTGCGAAGGATGGCGAGCTGAACGTTACGGAGGCCATTAGAGTTGAGGCGGAAGGGCGCGAGATCCGGCATGGCATCTATCGTGATTTTCCACTGACTTTCAGGGATCCGAGCGGAAACCTGCGCGAGGTGGATTTCAAGTTGCTGGCTGTCGAGCGCGACGGCAGGCCGGAAAGATATTCCACGACCCGCCAGCGCGGCGTCATTCGGATCTACGCCGGCAGCAAGGATGTCGACATCCCGCGTGGCGAGCACACTTATGTCTTTCGCTATCAGACGGGGCGGCAGGTCCGCTGGTTTGACGGCAGGCCCGAACTCAACTGGAACGTCACCGGAAATTTCTGGAATTTCCCGATCCTGCAGGTGAACTACAACGTCGAACTTGTCGATGGTGCGCGGCCCGTGCGCTGGACCGCTTATACGGGGCGGCTCGGCTCGCGGGGAACCGATTGGCGCGCGACGACCGACACGTCGGGCGCTCTGATGGTGAGGACAACGCGCCGTCTCTTCCCAGGCGAAGGGCTGACAGTTGTTGCCGAGCTTCCGTCCACTGCGGTCGACCCGCCGAGCGAGTCTCAACTGCTGTGGTACCGGCTTCACGACAACCGTGCCTGGATTTTTGCCGGCGTCGGCCTGCTCGTCGTGCTCGGCTATTATCTTGTTGCGTGGAGAGCAGTCGGACGCGATCCCAGGGGCGGCACTGTCATCCCGCTGTTTCATCCGCCGCCGAATATTTCTCCGGCGCTGGCGAACTACATCCACGACTGGGGATTTGGCCGTGAAAAGTGGCGCGCTTTCACGGCGGCGGCTCTATCGCTCGCGGTGCGCGGCCTTCTGCGCTTCGACGATTCAGGCGGCATGCTGACTCTAAAGGCGGTCGGCAAGGAAACACCCGCGAAACTGCCGGTCGGCGAACGCACAATTTTCGACTGGGTGAGCGGGCAGGGTGGCCTGGCGATTATCAGCGACGCCCACGGCGCAACGATTGAGAAGGTGGGCGACAATTTCACGAAAAGCATCGAGCGCGAAAACCGCAACCGCTTCTTCCGCCTTAACCTCGGCTACGCGCTCGCCGGCCTCGGGATGACAGCCGCCGTTATCGGCGGCGTGCTGGCTTTCGGTGGATTGCAGGACAAAGACCTCGCGATTCTCGGCGGATTTGTCTTCTTCGGTTTCATCGCCGGAATGTTTGTGGTGCAGGTGCTCCAGATGCTTCTTGCCGGCTTCAGTCTTAACGGGCTGATCCGCGGTGTAATGTCGGTTATCTTTTTCGTCATCATCATCTCCATCTCAAGCTCGCTTTTGAAGAACTGGTCGCCGCAGGTGCTGATGGATGCGCTCCCGGAGGTCTGGGCCTTTGTCGAGAACTATCCATTCTCCTTCGTGCTGGTGGGCGCGTTCGCGATGGTGAACGGCCTCTTCTTCTATTTGCTGCGTGCGCCCACCGCGCTCGGCCGGCCGATCATGGATCAGCTCGACGGCTTGCGGCTCTATCTCCAGACCGCCGAATCAGATCGCCTCAATCTGAACGCGCCGGAAATCACCGCCGAGCGCTTCGAAGCTTTGCTGCCTTACGCCGTCGCGCTCGACGTGGAGAAACCCTGGTCCGATGCCTTTGCCGCCGCGCTGCGCCGTGTGCATCCGGACGACCCGGACCCGATGAGCCACTACCGTTCCGGTTGGAGCTCGGGCAGCTGGTCAAGCAGCAACTTCAGCAGCGCTGTGTCATCGTCGATTTCCGGCGTGAGCAGCGCGCTTGCGAGTGCGGTGCCGGTTTCCTCGGGATCCTCCGGGTTTGGCGGAGGCGGCGGGTCCGGCGGCGGCGGAGGCGGCGGTGGTGGAGGAGGCTGGTAAAACCCGCGCTCGCGCGTGACAGTCGCGGGCCACCTTGCTAGGCAAGCCCGCGCGAACACGTCATCCAAGTCCGTCAGCTATGCCCGACCTGCTGCTCGAATTTTTGTCTGAAGAGATCCCGGCACGCATGCAGGCGCGCGCTGCCGAGGATCTGCGCAAGCTGGTGACCGACCGGCTGGTGGAGGCGGGGCTGACATACGAAGGGGCTAGAGCGTTCGCAACGCCTAGGCGACTTGCCCTTACTATTCACGGCCTTCCGGCAAAGCAGCCCGACGTAAAGGAAGAGAAAAAGGGCCCGCGAGTCGGCGCTCCGGAAAATGCCATTGCGGGCTTTCTAAAGGGAGCAGGCCTAACGTCGATCAGCCAAGCAAAGGTGCAGCCGGACAAGAAAGGTGATTTTTATATCGCGGTTCTCGACAGACCCGGCAAAAATGCAATTGACGTTATTAAAGACGTGTTGCACGCGACTATCGCGACCTTCCCCTGGCCGAAGTCGATGCGTTGGGGCGCGCAATCGGCGACGCCAGGTTCGTTATCTTGGGTGCGCCCATTGCACTCCATCGTCGCGACATTTGGTCCAGAAACCGAAGAACCTGAGATAGTTCCGCTCGATATCGATGGCATTAAAGGTGGCGACGAAACGCGCGGTCACCGTTTCATGGCGCCGGCAGCGTTCAGGGTTCGTCACTTCGATGACTACGTTGCTAAACTCGAAAAAGCCAAAGTCGTGCTCGATCCGGCGCGTCGCGCCGACATCATTTTGGCCGACGCCAAGAATCTGGCCTTCGCGCAGGGCTTCGAGCTCGTGGAAGACGAGGGCCTGCTGGCGGAAGTTGCCGGACTCGTCGAATGGCCGGTGACGCTGGCGGGCAGCTTCGACAAGGCGTTCCTGGCGATCCCCGACGAGGTGATCCGCGCCACTATCCGCAACAACCAGAAATGCTTTGTGCTGCGCGACCCGCAGACAGCAAAGCTCATCAACAAGTTCATCCTCGTCGCCAACGAGGAAGCTACCGACGGCGGCAGGGCGATCGTCGCCGGCAACGAGCGCGTGATCCGGGCGCGCCTGTCCGACGCCAAGTTCTTCTATGAGACCGACCTCAAGACACGACTCGAAGACCGGCTGCCGAAATTCCAGCAGATCGTTTTCCATGAAAAACTCGGCACGCAGGCCGAGCGAATCGCACGCGTTGTCGCGCTTGCCGGCAAATTGGCGCCGCTGGTCGGCGCCGGCGTTGCAAAGACTGAACGCGCCGCGCAACTCTGCAAGGCCGACCTGCTGACCGATGTCGTCGGCGAATTCCCGGAATTGCAGGGCCTAATGGGCCGCTATTACGCGGAGGCGCAAGATGAGGATGAGGCGGTCGCTCACGCCTGTGAGGACCACTACAAACCGAAAGGGCCGGACGATCTTGTGCCGTCCGATCCGGTGTCAATTGCAGTCGCGCTGGCCGACAAGATCGATACGCTTACGGGCTTCTGGAAGATCGACGAGAAGCCGACGGGCAGTAAGGATCCCTATGCGCTACGCCGTGCGGCACTGGGCGTCATTCGAATTGTTCTCGACAATGCATTGCGGCTGGGTCTGGCTAAGATCTCCGGAGTATCCGCCGACCTTCTCTCTTTCTTTGCCGATCGCCTGAAGGTGCAGCTGCGAGAGCAGGGCGCGCGGCATGATCTCGTGGATGCTGTATTCGCACTTGAGGGCCAGGACGACCTGCTGATGATCGTGCGTCGGGTCGATGCGCTCGGAAAATTCCTCGATACCGACGATGGCAAGAATTTGCTTGCTGGCTACAAGCGCGCGACCAATATCATCCGCATCGAGGAGAAGAAGGACAAGCGCGAATATACCAATGCCCCGGACGGCAAGCGTTATGAGCTGCCCGAAGAGAAGACGCTTGCCGAGGCCATTGGTGTTGCGAAGAAAGAAGCCGCTGCTGCCGTGAGCAAGGAGGATTTCGCTGCGGCCATGCGTGCCATCGCCAAACTACGCCCGCGCGTCGATGCCTTCTTCGACAAGGTGACGGTCAACGTTGACGACAAGGCCTTGCGCGAGAATCGCCTCAAGTTGCTCAATGAAATTCGCGAGGCCACTCGTGCCGTTGCTGATTTCTCGAAGATCGAAGGCTAGCGCTCGCTCTCATAAGTACTGCGTGCGAAAGGGAACTACTGCCACCGTCTCGCCGTTTCTTTCGATTGCCAGCCAATTGAGGAGCCAACCATGGTCATCGGTATTGCGCATTTGCAGCCCATTATTGCTATCCTCGCCGGTATTCTCATTCTCGTCATTCCGCGCCTGCTCAACATCATCGTCGCGGTCTATCTCATCGTCGCCGGGCTGCTCGGCCTCGGGCTTTTCCGCTAGTCGAAATTCCGGCTTGCGCCCGCCTGTTCGGAGTGTTCTTAAGGGCCGTTGGTCCCACCGATAGCTGTTGAGCCATGGCCAAACGAAAACGTCCGCGCGCTAGCGCAAAATCAAGGAAAAAGACGGTACGGAAGTCCGCCGGGCGTCAAGCAAAACCCGCTGGCGTACGGGCCAAAGGCAAGTGGGTCTACGGCTTCGGCGACGGCCGTGCCGAAGGCAAAGCCTCGATGCGCAATCTGCTAGGCGGCAAGGGCGCGGGGCTCGCCGAAATGGCAAATCTCGGCCTTCCGGTCCCGCCGGGCTTCACGATCACGACCGACGTCTGTACTTATTTTTACGCCCACGACAAGCAATATCCGAAAGACCTGCAAGGCCAGGTCGAGAAGGCGCTGGCCCAGGTCGGCCGCATCACCGGCAAGACTTTCGGTGATAAGTCCAACCCTCTGCTGGTCTCGGTGCGGTCGGGGGCGCGCGCCTCGATGCCGGGCATGATGGATACCGTGCTCAATCTGGGGCTCAATGACGAAACGGTTGAAGCCGTCGCAAAGAAATCAGGCGATCGGCGCTTCGCTTTTGATAGCTACCGCCGCTTCATCACGATGTATTCGGACGTCGTGCTGGGCGTTGGCCATGAGCACTTCGAAGAGTTGCTGGATCACCACAAGGAGCGCCAGGGATACAGTCTCGACACCGATCTCTCCGCCGATGACTGGGCTGAGCTGGTTGTGCGCTACAAGAAGCGGGTTAAGGACGAGCTGGGCCAGGACTTTCCGCAGGATCCGCAGGAGCAGCTCTGGGGCGCGATCGGTGCCGTTTTTGGCTCGTGGATGAACCAGCGCGCCATCACCTATCGCAAGCTTCACAATCTTCCTGAAAGCTGGGGCACGGCCGTCAACGTGCAGGCCATGGTTTTCGGCAACATGGGCGACACGTCGGCGACCGGCGTTGCCTTCACGCGCAATCCGTCCACGGGCGAAAGGAAGCTCTACGGCGAATTTCTCATCAACGCGCAGGGCGAAGATGTCGTCGCCGGCATCCGCACACCACAGGAAATCAGCGAAGAGGCACGCAAGGAAGCGGGATCCGACAAGCCATCGATGGAACATACGCTGCCCAAGGCCTATGCCGAGCTCAAGCGCATCTACAATGCGCTCGAGCGCCATTACCGCGATATGCAGGACCTCGAATTCACCGTCGAGCAGGGCAAGCTCTGGATGCTGCAGACCCGTTCAGGCAAGCGCACGGCCAGGGCCGCGCTGCGCATTGCGGTCGAGCTTGCAAATGAGGGGCTCATTTCCAAAAACGATGCCGTGCTACGGATCGATCCGCTCGCTCTCGATCAGCTTTTGCATCCAACCATCGACCCGCGTGCGCACCGGCGTGTCATCGCGACCGGCCTGCCGGCGTCGCCCGGCGCCGCCAGCGGCGAAATCGTTTTTTCGCCGGATGAAGCGGCGCAACTAAAATCGGATGGCAAGAAAGTCGTTCTGGTGCGTGTCGAGACGTCGCCGGAAGACATCCACGGCATGCATGCGGCCGAGGGAATCCTCACTACGCGCGGCGGCATGACCTCGCACGCAGCTGTGGTCGCGCGTGGCATGGGCAAGCCTTGCGTCTCGGGCGCAGGCTCACTGCGCGTTGACTACGCCGGGGGCTCGATGACGGCCGGCGGGCAAACCTTCAAAAAAGGCGATTACATCACGGTCGATGGATCGACGGGGCAGGTGCTGGCTGGCAAGGTCGAGATGGTCGAGCCGCAGCTGTCCGGAGAATTTTCCACTTTGATCGGCTGGGCCGACAAGGTGCGCAAGTTGGGCGTACGTGCCAACGCCGACACGCCGACCGACGCGAAAGCGGCCGTCCGTTTCGGCGCCGAGGGGATCGGCCTCTGCCGCACCGAACATATGTTTTTCGATGAGGATCGGATTCAGGCGGTGCGCGAGATGATTCTCGCCGATGACGAAAAAACGCGCCGTACGGCGATCGCAAAATTGTTGCCGATGCAGCGCGCCGACTTCGTCGAACTGTTCGAAATCATGGCCGGTCGGCCGGTGACGATACGGCTGCTCGACCCTCCGCTGCATGAGTTCCTGCCTCACGGCGAGGAGGAAATCGCGGAGGTCGCCGCTGCCATGGGGGCCGATCCTGCGAAACTCGCGGCACGTGCCAGCGAACTCTCCGAGTTCAACCCGATGCTCGGCTTCCGCGGCTGCCGCATCGCCATCGCCTATCCGGAAATCGCCGAGATGCAGGCACGCGCGATATTCGAAGCGGCAGTAGAGGCGGCCAAGCGCACCGGGAAGCCGGTGGTGCCGGAGGTGATGGTTCCGTTGATTGCCACCAAGGCGGAATTCGATCTGGTCAAAGCACGCATCGATGCGATGGCGCAGGAGGTCGCAAGGGAAAAGGGCGCCAGGGTCAATTATCAGGTTGGCACGATGATTGAGCTGCCGCGCGCGGCGCTGATGGCCGGTGAGATCGCCGAATCCGCGGAATTTTTCTCGTTCGGCACCAATGATCTCACGCAGACGACCTTCGGCATTTCACGCGACGACGCAGCGAGCTTCCTCGGCATCTATACTGCGCGCGGAATTTTGCCGGTCGACCCTTTCGTATCGATCGACACGCAGGGCGTCGGCGAGCTGGTGAAGATCGGCGTCGAGCGCGGCCGCAAAGTGCGCCCGAAGCTCAAAGTCGGCATCTGCGGCGAGCATGGCGGCGACCCTGCGTCAGTCACCTTCTGCCATCAGGCCAAGCTCGACTATGTGTCGTGCTCGCCATTCCGGGTGCCGATCGCACGCCTTGCCGCGGCCCAGGCCGCGCTCGGTAAAGCCGTCGCCAGTCAGGCATAGCGCGGGCTCGCAATGGCAATCTTCGACTTGAAAAACCGAGTCGCTTTTGTAACCGGCGGCAATGGAGGCATCGGACTTGGCATGGCCAAGGGCCTGGCCGGGGCCGGGGCTTCCATCGTCATCGCGGGTCGAAACAAGACCAAGGCACAAGCGGCTCTGTCGGAGCTTCAATCGCTCGGGGGGCCGGCCGAATTTGTCGAGCTGGACGTGCTGGATGAAACCTCGTGCCGCCATGCGATTCAGAAAGCCGCCGAGAAATTTGGCCGTCTCGACATCCTCGTCAACAACGCAGGAACCACGGTCCGCAAGCAGCCGGAAGATCTGACGGCGCAGGAATGGCATCTGGTGATGAACACCAATCTCACCGGCGCGTTTCTGTGCTCGCAGGCGGCCTATCCGCACATGCTGCGCGCCGGCGGCGGCAAGATCATCAATATCGGATCGATGATGTCGGTGTTCGCCTCGTCTTATGCGGCGCCTTACGCCGCAAGCAAGGCCGGCATCGTCCAGCTCGCCAAATCGATGGCGGTCGCGTGGGCCAAGGACAATATCCAGGTCAATGCGGTCTTGCCGGGGTGGATCGATACCGAGCTGACCCAGGGCGCCCGCAAGCAGGTCCAGGGTCTGCACGAAAAGGTATTGGCTCGAACGCCGGCCCAGCGTTGGGGCGCGCCGGGCGATTTTGCGGGAATTGCCGTATTCCTGGCATCGTCCGCCTCGGACTTCGTTACCGGCGTGGCGATTGCAGTCGACGGCGGCTATTCAGCTCAGGTTTGAGTCTGGAGCGGATATTTGCATCTCAATCGGTCATGTCTGCTTTGGTCCCAAACCCGAACATGTGCTGCCACGAGAGACGTCCACTTCGGCCATTAGCGGACATGGGCTATCGATCACTCGATCACTTGGTCGGCCCGGAGGAGAACGGACTGTGGGACTGCAATATTGAGTGCCTTCGCCGTCTTCGCATTTACGATCAATTCGAACTTCGTCGGCCGCTCAATCGGCAGGGTAGCCGGTTCGGCACCCTTGAGGACGCGATCGACGTAGTAAGCAAGCCGCCGGTAGGACTCTGCGAGTCGAGGTCCGTAGGTACAAAGGGCGCCGCTTTGCGCAAATATTGCCCACCCGGATATCACAGGCACCCGGCGGCTCATCGCGAAGTCAATAATTCTTTGCCGGTTCTGAATTGCAAAACCATCAGCAAAGACAGAAATTGCCTGGACGGGTTTTTCCGAAATCCGGGCAAAAGCGCCATCGAGCTCACTGGGGTTTCGGGTTGCAAAATAATCGGTCAGCAGCCCTAGCCGTTGCCCCGCTTCCTCGGAATAGCGGCGTTCAATCTCCTCGCCCGGATGTTCGGGATTGGCGATAATCGCAACGCGGCGAAGCTCAGGGACAAATTCGCGCAACAACTCGAGACGCTTGCCATTGAATTCGGCGGCCATGAAGGTCAAGCCGGTCATGTCCCCGCGCGGTCTGGCGAGGCTTTCCGCAAAACCTGCAGATACGGGGTCACCACTAAAAACATATACGACTGGCGTTTTCAGTTTCAGTTTACTGATGACTTCGACTGCGGCACCCTGCGCCACGATAAGATCAACGGGCAGACGTTCCAGATCGGCCGCAAGTTCCGGCACACGTTCAATCGCGTCATCACCGTAGCGAAATTCAATCGTTAAATTTTTTCCGTCGACGTAACCAAGCTCAGCCAAGGATTCCCGCATTGCCTTGACGTAAGGCGTTAGGCTGGCCTCCCGCTGAGCCGTAAGCCAACCTATGCGGGCGGGCTTCGGGGCACTCTGCGCGACAGAATATTCTGGACGCCACGCCAATAGGCCAAGCGTTGCCAGAAAACTGCGGCGATCCACTGTCATCTTCACGGGTCCTAGCGCCATGAGACAGCTATATCATAAGCCATGGCTCGGATCGCGCCCCGATGTCCGCTTTGGGTCATAAGCGGACATTTGCGTCGCGCCAACTCATGATCCCGATCGCGAAAGCAGACATTTGGTAAAGCAAACATCGCGTTTGCTTTCGCACCAAAGGCGGGATTTCAGGCCAATTCCAACCGATAAGGAACGGGCAAATCCTAAACGGCCACCTTGCCGAGGAAGTCCCCGACTTCAACCCGCAGATCGGCGACCGCACGCTCCACCGCTTCGGACGCATCACGCACGACCTCGGCCGAGCTGCGCGTCTGCGTTGCCGCGCCGGCGACTTCGCCAAGCACCGTGACAACCTGATTTGTGCCTTCGGCCGCGCTTTGGACGCTACGCGAGATCTCGCCCGTTGCCAGGTTCTGCTGCTCGACCGAAGCGGCGACGGCCGTCGTATTGCCGTTGATTTCCTGCATGCGCTCGGCAATCTGCCGGATTGCTTCGACCGCGCCCGAGGTCGAGTCCTGCACGGCCAGAATATGATTGGCGATGTCCTCCGTGGCTTTCGCCGTCTGCACCGCCAAAGATTTCACTTCGGATGCAACAACGGCAAAGCCCTTGCCGGCCTCGCCTGCACGTGCGGCCTCGATGGTGGCGTTGAGCGCGAGCAAGTTCGTCTGCCCGGCAATGTTGCGGATCAACTTGACCACGTCGCCGATCTTCTGCGCTCCCTCCGCGAGACCGGCGATCTCACCGTCGGTTGCGCGCGCCTCGTTGGTTGCGAGGCCGACGACGCTGCTGGTTTGCGTCAGCTGACGGCTGATTTCGCCGATCGATCGTGACAGCTCGTCGGCCGCAACCGCAGCCGTCTCGACGTTTGCAGATGCTTCGTTGAAGGCCTGCACCGCGCTCTCCGCCCGCTGCGACGTGTGCTCGGACGAGCCGAACAAAGCACGCGCGGTCGAGCGCATGGCCGCAGCGCTGCTGCTGACGCTGGACAGGAGTTTCTCGATATTCGGACGAAACGATGCGATCGCGGAGTCGATTGTCGCGCGGCGCTGCTCCTGGCTTCGGATGGCTGCGCGTTCCTGTTCGGCATGACGCTGCTCCGTCACGTCCTCGTGGGTGGAGACCCAGCCGCCGCCCGCCAAAGGTTCGTTCTTGGCAAGCACGATGCGCCCATCGCTTGCCTGCACATAATGCGACTGGCTTGTGCCCTGCGCCATACCGTCGAGAATTTTCTGCACGTAGCTGTCGACGTCGCCGGAGAACAATCCGGTCTCCTTGCGATACTCAATAAGCCGCTTGAGCGTGCAGCCCGGTTTCACAACCTTGGGATCCAGTTTGTACATCTCGAGGTAGCGCGTATTGAGCAGGATAATGCGGCCCTGCGCGTCGAACATGTTCAGGCCCTGGGACATGTTGTTGAGCGCAGTGGAGACCCTGCGGTTCTGGTTTCGCAGGCGCCGATAGACGAGGCAGGCCAGAATGAACGCGACAAAACACAGGCCACCGATCACCTGTTGACCTACGACAGTCGACGGCAGGAGAGACACCAACATGCTGACCCTAAAATTCCCTGGGGCGATATTGGGATGCAGCGATTGCGATATAGTTAATTGTTCTTTCCCATTCGTTGACGGGCGCCGTGGGTACCATTTGGTGTGATTTTCGGAGACACAACGGCAGGACGAAGATCGGCGCGATGACCCGGAGCGGACGGCGTTTGGCCTACTGGTATGGTGCGGTTTGCGTTGCCGGCTTCGGCTTCGGCCTGCTGGGCGAAAGGCGGCCGTTCGGACAGAATATCCTGGCGCATCCGTTCATCGTCTATGCCTTCGTACTGGCAGCCGGCCTGCTCGTTCTCCGCATCGTTCGGCAGCAACCGGTGCCGGAACTCATCCCCGAGCGCGCACTTGGCCTGGGATGTGCCGCAGGAATCGCTCTCTTTCTCGCCGGGAACTTCATTGCCGCGCATCTGGTTGGTCGTTGACCAAGCGTTTACGACGGCGCCGCGTGCGGACCTGCGGTTAACGCCTTCGCAAGGTTAATCGGTTCATAAAAAAACATGTCGCGTTGTCGCCACCCGGCGGCGGGCGGTGGCAGGACGTTGCGGTGTGGCGTTGAGCGGACGGGGAGCAGTTTTGCTTTTGCGTCGGCGGCCGAGTGCTGCGTCGTTCCTCATTGCGCTCGCGCTATTCGCGACCTTTCCCGACACAATCGGCTTTCAGGATCTCGGCGCCTTGCTTGCACGGCAGCCAGCCGTCGCCAAGCGTTGGCAGCAGCACCTCATTGCATCACCCTTCGGTACGATCCATGCGGCCATGCTCAGCCTGCCGCGGCCGGTCGGCACCGGCATTCCGCACCCACCGATCTATGCCCTGGCGAATTTCGACCCGGCCGACATTACCGGCTCGATCGGCAGGCAGTTGCTTGGTGATCCGATGGCGCCGATTCAGTTCCCAAAACCCAACCGCAAGACCAAGCGCGACTCCCTCATCGCGCGTCCGCGCGATCCGATGCCGCCGTTGCCGCCGGCGCTCGATGTCGAGCCCGTGCCGCAGGCCGAGGTCGGTGCTTCGCTCAAGAAAGATGAAAACGCCCGCTTCGATCCATACGCGCAATACGAATTTGTCCTGGCTCCCGACCAGCGGGCGGCAACGCCGGACGTCGATATCCCTTACGCGGACATTCCACCGGCAAACCTGACGCCGACGGCCACGCAAAGCGCGTCGCGTAAGGATGCATCGCAACTGTTTTTCGGCGTCGACTCGATAGCGGCCGGGGACGGAACGATCGCGCAAAAAATCGCACCAAAAATCGTGCCTTGGGCACCGGGTGAGGCACCAATCGTGCTCGCGTCACGCGGCGATCCGGATATCAAGGAGTCGGCCCTGTCGCCGTCGCTGTCAGGCGACGAAAACAAGGGCGGCGAAAGCGTCGCGAGCAAAGGCGAGGTGACCGGGATCGACCAGCGGCCGCGAACTCCGGCCGAGCGCCTCGCGCTTGCGGGAACTGCGCGCGCCAAGGCCGAGAAGTGCCTTGCGAATGCCGTCTACTTCGAGGCGCGCGGCGAATCCGTCCGCGGCCAGATCGCGGTGGCGCAGGTCGTCATGAACCGCGTTTTCTCACCGTTCTATCCGAACGACGTCTGCGGCGTGGTCTACCAAAATTCCGGCCGGCACCTGGCTTGCCAGTTCACCTTCGCCTGCGACGGTATTCCCGACATTGTCACGGAACCCGATGCCTGGGAGCGCGCCAGGCGCATTGCGCGCGACATGCTCGACGGCAAGCTCTGGATGCCGGAGGTATCGAAATCGACCCACTATCACGCCTACTGGGTCCACCCGGATTGGGTTAACGAGATGAAGAAAGTTTATAAGCTTGGCGTGCATACCTTCTATCGCCCGCGCGCATGGGGCGATGGTGAGGATGAACCGACCTGGGGCGATCCTGCGGAAACCGAGAAAGAAGCCGCAAAGGAAGAAGCACAGGGCCCGGTAAGTCACAGCAAAGAATGGCTTAAATCGGAAGAAGGGCTGGCGTCGCTGCGCCAGAGCGCCCGCAAATAAGCCGGCCTCCGTGCGGCGTATATGCCGCTTAAATGCGGACGATCACGAATTATCGTTTTGGCGGCGCCGAATGAACCTATATGTTCCGCGCATTCATTCGGCCGGAGCATTCAATGTCAGCGCAAGCGGGGGCGGGAAAATCGATCGCGGCGAGCGCATGGCGCACGCCGATGGTCATCATCACCTGCGGTTGCCTGATCGGCGCGATCGGCTTCGGCCCGCGCGCGGCGCTCGGCCTGTTTTTGACACCGATGTCGTCGGCCTTCAGCTGGGGCCGCGATGTTTTTGCGCTCGCGCTTGCGATTCAGGTGCTGATCTGGGGCGCGGCGACTCCCTTCGCCGGGGCCATTGCCGATCGCTTCGGTTCGCTGCGCGTGCTGTCAGTCGGCGCGGTGCTCTATTGCGCCGGACTCATCCTGATGTCGTATTCGACTACCCCCGGCATGCTCGATTTCTCTGCCGGTGTTCTTACCGGCCTGGGTATTGCAGGCACATCGTTCACGCTCGTGCTCGCCGCGTTCAGCAAATTGATGCCGCTGGAGTGGCGGGGTTTCGCCTTCGGTGTCGGGACTGCCGCCGGCTCGTTCGGACAATTCCTGTTCTCGCCGCTGGCGGTCGGATTGATCAGCATTCTCGGTTGGCAGCATGCATTGATCGCGCTCGGCATCTTCACGCTTCTCATGATTCCATGCGCGTTTGGCGTGCGCACGCCGCCGATGGATGTCGCTGTGGCACCGGGCGAGGCGCAAAAGCAATCGCTGGTGCAGGCGCTGTCGGAAGCCTTCGGCCACCGCAGCTATGTGCTGCTGGTGATCGGGTTCTTTACGTGCGGGTTCCAGCTTCTGTTCATCACTGTGCATCTGCCGTCCTATCTCGTCGACCGCGGACTTTCGGTCGATGCCGGCGCCTGGACCATCGGCGTCATCGGGTTGTTCAACATCTTTGGATCGATCGCCGCCGGCTGGCTTGGTGACAAGATGCCGAAGCGTTACCTGCTCTCGGTCATCTACCTGCTGCGCTCGCTCGCAGTCGCGGTCTTCATTTTGCTTCCGGTCACGTCGGTTTCGGCGATCGTTTTCGGCGCATCGATGGGCCTGCTTTGGCTTTCCACCGTGCCGCCGACTTCGGGCCTTGTCGCACTGATGTTCGGCACGCGATGGATGGCGACATTGTTCGGCTTTGCCTTCTTCAGCCATCAGGTTGGAGGCTTCCTCGGCGTGTGGCTTGGCGGCGTGCTGTTCGAGCGCACCGGCTCCTACGAGGTGATCTGGTGGCTGTCGATTGGGCTCGGCGTCATTTCGGCGGTGATCAATCTTCCGATCATCGAAAAGCCGGTCGTCCGCGCCGAGCCGGTGCCTGCCTGAGCGCTTGCGCCCAGGCCCGTGCCGCGCCATGAATGCCGGGGATGAACCGGCGAGGCGCATGTGGCGGCATTCAAGGCGATTGTGATTGAGAAGGCGGAGGGCGGCACCAAGGCTGCTCTCGCCGATTTCGACGAAGCCAATCTGATGGACGGCGACGTGACCGTCCGTGTCGAATATTCGACCATCAATTACAAGGATGGCCTCGCCGTCACCGGAAAGGCGCCAGTGGTGCGGCGCTTCCCAATGATCGCGGGCATCGATTTTGCGGGCACGGTGGAATCGTCCACCCATGCGGCATGGAAAGCGGGCGACAAGGTCGTTCTCAATGGCTGGGGCTGCGGCGAGACGCACCTCGGTGCCTACGCGGACAAATCGCGCGTAAAGGGCGATTGGCTTGTGCCACTGCCGAAGACCATGAGCACGCGCGAGGCGATGGCGATCGGCACCGCCGGCTATACAGCGATGCTGGCGGTGATGGCGCTTGAGCGCCACGGTGTGACGCCTTCGAGCGGTCCGATCGCGGTGACCGGTGCGGCCGGCGGCGTCGGATCCGTCGCGATTGCGATTCTGTCCCAGCGCGGATTTTCAGTCCATGCCGTGACCGGCCGTCCCCAGGAGGCCGACTATCTGAAATCGCTGGGCGCCACCGAGATCGTCGAGCGCAAGGAGTTGGCCGGTCCCGCCAAGCCGCTGGCGAAAGAGCGCTGGGCAGGCGCTATCGACGCCGTTGGCTCAACCACGCTGGCGAATCTCCTGTCGATGACCCGATACGGCGGCGCGGTAGCCGCGTGCGGGCTTGCCGGCGGTATGGATCTGCCCGGGTCGGTTGCCCCCTTCATTTTGAGGGGGGTGTGT
>Ga0310811_10005076_pt1 | contig 16587 bp, 20 predicted proteins | sample YCmetagenome_FD_207642 | JGI IMG/M metagenome (GOLD analysis project Ga0310811, IMG submission 207642) | Soil microbial communities from experimental microcosm in Duke University, North Carolina, United States - YC | ecosystem: Engineered > Artificial ecosystem > Soil microcosm > Unclassified ...
GAGGTGTTGGCCAGCTGGCGGATCCTTCAGCCAATCCTTGAAAGCTGGGATATGGCCGACCAACCACTGTTTATTTACCCAAAGGGATCGTCTACACATACTATAAGTAGCGTAGAATAGACAACAACAAGCACCACATGTAGCGTGCACACGGTAAAATGTGGTATAATGAAATCCCATGGAGAATATACTCAACATGGGACAAAAAGAAAAATATATATTCGTAACTGGGGGTGTACTCTCGGGGGTAGGAAAGGGCATAACCGCAGCCAGCATAGGTGCCGTACTGCAGGCTAAGGGTGCTGCCGTTTCAATTCAAAAGTGTGACCCGTATCTCAATGTAGATGCGGGCCTTTTGAATCCTGCGGAACATGGCGAATGCTTTGTCACCAAAGACGGTGCTGAAACGGACCTTGATTTGGGGCATTACGAGCGTTTTTTGGATTTGGAATTAACGCAAAAAAACGCGACGCTTTCGGGCCGGTTGCTACTCGAACTTATTGAAGACGAACGGGCGGGCAAGTTCCACGGTAAGACGGTACAGCTCGTACCTCATCTTACCCAGGCAATCCAGCGGGCTATTTTAAAAGCTGGCGAGGGGAGTGATATCCACATTGTGGAAATTGGCGGTACCGTTGGTGACTACGAAGGGCTTAGCTATATCGAGGCGATACGTGAGTTCGCCCAAAGGGTTGGCCGAGACAAATGCTTGTTCGTACACGTGGTATATGTGCCGTTTATTGGTACAAGCAAAGAATTTAAAACCAAGCCTGCCCAAAACGCACTCAACGATCTTCGCGGCTTTGGTATTGTGCCGGACTGCGTAGTTGTTCGGACAGACGAACCCGCGCCGGCAAGCGTGGCCGAAAAGATAAGCCTGTTCGGTGGGGTTCCAAAAGAAAACGTGCAGTTAATGCCTAATGTCGATACGGTTTTTCGTATTCCTCTTATTATTGCCGCGAACGGTCTTAATAAAATGCTTACCGATTTTTCGGGGTTAAAGGCAACGCCTGATTTTTCGGCGTGGAAAAAAATCGTGCGGGCACAAACCAGTACGCCGGATAAAACAGTCACCGTTGGCCTGGTGGCAAAATATATGGACAACGAAGATACGTACCTCTCCGTGACCGAGGCGCTAAAGTCGGCGGCATGGGAAGAGGGCGTGGGGCTGAAGATCCAGTGGATCAATGCCGAAAAAGCGACGGACGAAGATTTTAAAAAAGTCGATGCGCTGCTGGTCCCCGGCGGGTTTGGCCCGCGCGGGGTCGAAGGCAAAATCGCCGCTGCCCGGTTTGCCCTGGATCATAACAAACCGTATCTTGGCATCTGCCTTGGGTTGCAGACGGCCGTTATAGCCGCCGCACGCAAAAGCGGCCTGAGCGGGGCGCATAGTAATGAGTTTAGCGATACCAAAGATAACGTGGTCTACATTATGGAAGGTCAGGCGGGTAAGGAATCAACGGGCGGCACGTTGCGGCTTGGGGATTACCCGGCAAAACTAACGCCAGGCTCAAAAGTTGAAGCAGTCTATGGCGCCACAGATATCACCGAACGCCACAGACACCGCTACGAAGTGAACCAAAAGTTTATACAGGACATTGAAGCCGGCGGCGTAAAAGTAAGCGGCTTTTCGCCCGATGGAAAACTGGTGGAGTTTATCGAAGCGCCTGCGTGCGACTACTTTGTTGCTACCCAGGCCCACCCTGAATTCAGGAGCCGGCCTACGCGCCCGCACCCGCTTTTTTTGGGTTTGATACGTGCGGCTAAGGCGAGCTAAGACTCGAGTCGTAGCTGAGTGAGTAAAAGAAGTACTGGTTGGTCGAGTCGTATCGGACTCGGCCGCAGCCGTTATTGCCATCGTCGAGCGACTTGTCGATAGAATCAGCAACGGTCTGGTCGACGCCGATAATAATCAGGTTGGTGCCGGCGTATTTAAGGGTGCAGTTGGTTCGTACGTCGGCATCGTTATCGTAAAACCAATAGAGAGCGGGTGAATTGGCGACATTCGGTGCCTTTTTCATAAAGTCTTTGAGTGTGGTGCCGTCTATGAACTGCTGGATAGTAGGGTTTGCCGAAACTCCAGAGACGGCCAGGCTGTCGTCGGGCCAGGCATCTAAACCTTTATCGGTGGTATAAAGCCTAAATGCCTTTTCGGAGCTTTCCAGGCCACTGATAATAGCGGACGCCTTTGCCCTTATCTGGACGCTATTGTAGGCAACAATAACAATAGCAGCCAAAACAGCAATGACAACAATAACGATCAGCAGTTCAACAATGGTAAAACCGCTTGTGGCTTTTTTCATGTCTTTACTATGCCGTATGTGCATGTGGGCGGTCAATCGTCCTAGAGGCTAAGGTCGTTCGTATAACTGAGCGAATAGAACAGTTTTGATACGCTTGCGTCGTAGCGTATGCGGCCACAGTTATTATCGCCGTCGTCCATAGCGGCGTCTATGTAGTTGGTTGTGCCCTGGGACACGCCGGTTATGACGATGTTGGTTCCGTTATAAACGGAGCCGCAGCTTGGTTTTACGTCGTTGTCGTAGTCGTAGGTCCACGCCGAAGTGGGCAGGCCGCTTGTCGTAGGCGCGGCTTTTAAGTACTGCTTGAAGGCAGGCAGGTCATCGATGAGGTTTTGGATGGTAGGGTTGGATTTGCCCGGGTCGATCGCGTTATCGAGTGGCCATGATCCCCATTCTTGTTCCGAGGCGTAGAGCTTGAGGTTTTTCTCGATTGCTTTTAAGCCCGACTCAACGGCCGCTGCTCTTGATCGGTCCTGAAAACCGTTGTAAGCGACAACGGTAATGGCAGCCAAAACGGCGATCGTCGTAACGACAACGATAAGTTCAACAATAGTAAAACCGCTTGTGGTTTTCTTCATAGTATCACTATACACTAAATGATCCGTGAAACGCAGGGTATTGACATTATTGATACAAAGTAGTATAATTTCAAAGTTGCGCTAATCCCGGCGCACTTTGGAAAAGGTTCAACCTGTTCGAGGAGGAATCCCAATGACCCGTCGTCGCGGCGCCATTCTGGCGTCACTGGCTGTGGTCCTGACCCTGGTCTTGAGCGGCTGCGGACTGTTCGGCGCCACCGCCGACAAGTTCGACCAGGCGTTCAACGGCTTCCGGGCCACGATGACCACGTACAACCAGTACGGCCAGCCGGTCGACCAGATCAAGGGCGCGAGCTTCCGTGTCACCCGTGACTCGGAGTTCGACACCACGGACGACAAGGGGAACAGCAACAACGACTCGTCGGTGCTGCTGATCTCGCTGGCCAACGCCCACATCCACCACGTGGGCTCGACCATGATCCTGGCGCAGGACGGTCTCGTCGACATCACCGAGCAGCTCCCCGCGGAGTTCCGGTTCACCAACGACAAGCCCGGCACGCCCTGGATCAACGACATCCGGTACCGCTTCCAGCAGCTCTGGGGCGGCACGGCCAAGACCATCATGATCCGCTCCCAGGACGGGACGCCGATCAAGGTCTACGGCGGCAACGAGGTCCAGATCCTGAAGACCGACGTGCCCAAGAGCACCTGGTTCCGGATCGACGGCAAGACGCTGTTCGTCTACCGGGCCGACTACACCGTGGTGGACAACAAGCTCCTCTAGTAGGAGCCGGGCACGAGCCGCATAGCTCACACCTGGCACACTACTACAGGGCCTCCCAGCCCCATCCCTGAGATGTTCTACGAGAACGCCAGGGAGGGGCGTTTTCATTTCTATTGACTTTTTGTATACAAAATGGTAATGTTAATAAGTAAACGGATAAAACAAAAATGGTTGAAGACGAAAAAACACCAGAAATCACCAACGACGATATTGATACGCTTCGTGTGCTTCTTCACACGATCCGGGGTATCAGCCCTGTTTCGGGCTCGACGGCGTACGTGCCTGTCGAAGAAGAATCAAACGAATAATTATATATACCCCGTATTTATTCCTCGCACTCCACCAGTGTTATAATAAGAGGCAATGGATACAAAGATTTCTCATGCCGTTCAAACACTTTTTGGCGTTACCCAAGACGTAACTTTAACCCGTCCCGACCCGCAGTTTGGTGATTACGCAACGAACGTCGCGCTTCAACTGGCAAAACCACTTGGTAAAAATCCCCGTGAGATAGCCGAAGCTATCGCTACTAACCTCCGTGAGTCGGGGGATTTTTCGGAAGTTACCGTGGCAGGCCCTGGTTTTATCAATCTGCGCGTGACGGCAAAGAGTCTGGCGTCGGCACTTGCCGAGGAGTGGTCCGGCACCTATGGGGAAAATGAGGATGGCAAGGGCAAGACGGTGGTTGTTGAGTACCCAAGCCAAAATATGGCCAAACCCTACAGTATCGGACACCTTCGTCCGGGCAACCAGGGCTGGGCTGCTAAGCGCCTCATGGAAGCCACAGGCTGGAAGGTTATTACCGATAACCATTTGGGTGATTATGGAGCGCCTTTTGGTATTTGGGTTGTTGGCTTTTTAACCTTTAGCAGCGAAGAAGAACTGGAGCGCGATGGTGTCTACGAGCTAGGACGGGTTTATATTCAAACCAAAAAAGCGCTCAAAGAGGAAAAAGAACGCGGTGAGTCGACCCTGGCCGACATGGTGCAGGAGTGGCTGCTGAAGCTAGAGAACGGCGACGAACAGGCAGCACAGTACAGTAAGCGGTTTAACGAAATATCGCTCAGCCATATCCACGAGATTATGGACCGTCTAAAGATATCGACCGATCACGAATATGGCGAAGCGTTCTTTGCGCCCAAGGGAAAGGCGGCCGTACAAAAACTGCTTGAAAACGGAGTGGCGGTAAAAAACGACGACGGTTCCGTTATTGTTCCGCTCGATGAGTTTGGATTTGACGTTCCGCTGCTGGTGCAAAAATCAAATGGCGCGGCGCTGTACGCGACAACCGACCTCGCAACGATTTTATACAGGGAAGAAGAATGGCACCCCGACCGTGTCATTTATGTCGTGGGAAGCGAACAACAGTTTTATTTTAGCCAGCTGTTTGCCATGGCGAAAAAACTTGGCGTTACAACCGAACTGATCCATTTGTGGTTTGGGATGATCGACCAAATCAACGAAGATGGCACAAGGGAGAAGATGAGCAGCCGCAAGGGTGTTGTTCTTATGGAAGAGCTGTTAAACACGGCCGAAGCCAAAGCGCGGGAGGTGGTAAGCGGCCGCGACGTTTCGGACGAAGATATCAAAAAGATCGCCCTGGGGGCAATCAAGTTTACCGATTTTGCTGCCGACCGCCGAACCGACATTCTTTTTGACTGGAAAAGTATTTTTGCGCTCACTGGGTTTAGCGGCCCGTATATTCAGTATGCTGCCGTACGTGTGAATACGATTCTTGCAAATAATACAGTGGCGGCAGATGTTCCCGCCGACTACGATTATGAACCCGAGAAGGCGGTGATTGCGAAGCTGCTTGAGTATCCGGAAGTTGTTCATTTGAGCGCCCGCGATCTTGAGCCGCATAAGATTGCCACGTACCTGTATGAACTTGGCCGTGAGATGAACCGGTACTACGAGCAGACTCCTATAGCGACCGGCTCGGTAACTGATGCGCAAAAAGCAGCCCGGCTTAACCTGCTTCAAAAGGTAAGCTACGTTTTCACTCATGGCCTTGGCCTGCTTGGCATTGAAGTGCCGGAGCGAATGTAGCGTGAGCGATTACGGAACGCTGCGCCGTCATGTGCTTGCACTTCCGTTCGAACTGATCATGTTGGGTGGTGCAGTAGCTATGGCGGTAAAAGGTGACCAGCTCCATCTGCTGACATCTATGTTTACGTTTAGTATCAGTTTTTTGCCGCTGGCGCTGGAACGGTGGCTGCGTGTGCGGTTGCCAGTATCGGTGCACGCGGCGTACGTGGCATTTATTTTTGCCTCCATGTTTTCTGGCGAAGTTTTTGGGATGTATGGCCGTGTCTGGGTGTGGGATGACTGGATGCATTTTATCAGCGGCGTTTTGATTGGTATTGGAGTTGTTCTTTGGATCGCGTTACTAAACTCTAGGGAGTTGCGGCTCCCGCCTTGGTTGCAGGGCTATCTAGTACTGGGGACAGCGGCACTGCTTGCGGTGATATGGGAACTAGCCGAATTTGCGAGCGACCAACTATTTGGCACTTCTTCGCAGGGCGGCGACCTGGCCGATACGATGTATGATCTTTTGTATGACCTGTGCGGAGCGGGGATTGTTGCTGCGGCTTGGCGCCTTACTTCTTCGCGTAAAGACGCGGTGGGGCTCTATGGGCTGGTAACGCGCTTTCTCAGGTTGCAGAGCTGATTTATACTGGTAAGGAAGGAGGAGCTCATGACGGAATCATCCGAACAAAAAAAGAAACGCGGCGCAGCTGCACGTGCTAGAGCCAGTGCAATCAAAGGCCACGGGACGCATTTTGCGGTCGGGTTTATTGAGTTTATCCGGACCCAGGGTGTTATTGGCCTTGCGGTCGGACTGGTACTTGGCGGTGCTGTATCGGTGGTTGTTAAATCGTTTGTGGACAATATTATTATGCCGCCACTGGGCCTTTTACTTGGTTCGGCGGATGGCCTAAAAGGACTGACGCTTAATTTAGGCAAGACCGATGCGGGGAAAGAAGCGGTGCTGCACTATGGTTCGTTCCTAAACGACGTCATTAACTTTCTGGTTATTGCCCTTACGATTTACCTCGTTATTCATGCACTGCGGCTTGACCGCCTTGATAAAAAGAAAGGGTAGCAAATGATAGATAAAACCGATGAAAAATGGCGCCAGATTCTTACGCCCGAACAGTTTGCCGTACTTCGCAAAAAGAATACGGAAGCGCCTTTTAGCGGCGAATACGACGGGCTATATGCAGACGGCGTGTATGCCTGTGCTGCCTGCGGCCAGGTACTTTTTGACAGTACGACAAAGTTTGACGCCCATTGTGGATGGCCGAGTTTTTACGATGCCAAGCCTGGCAGCGTGGAGTTTCATAGCGACACTGCGCTGGGAATGGAGCGGACGGAGGTAACCTGCGCCAACTGCGGCGGCCATCTGGGGCATGTGTTTGAAGGCGAGGGATTTGATACGCCAACAGACAAGCGTTTTTGTATTAACTCGCTAAGTCTTAAGTTCACGCCAGACAAGAAGTAGCGGTGTTACAATAAAGCTATGGACTACGAGGGAGTGAGAGCAAAAGCCGAAGCATTTCTTGCCGCGCATAACCCGCGCGTGCTTGTTCCGTTCCCGTTCGTTGAGGCTGCCGAGCGGCTAGGCGACGTGGATGTGTTGTTTTCGGCCGATGTCGACGATGCGGTCTCCGGCGCGATTTACTACCAAAACGGACGCCTGAAAATTATTATCAATGCGAACAAACCTCGTGTGCGTCAAAATTTTACTCTTGCGCATGAGTTTGGGCATTACGTTCTTCATCGTGATTGGTTGGACGCGCATAAAGAAGACGGTTTTGTTGATTTTGCTGAATATGTCGATGGCGGGACGCCACTGTTTCGCCGTGACGTACCCGTGCTCACAGATGAGGCGGCGATTCTCCGCGAAAGGGAAGCGAATAATTTTGCCGCCGAGCTCCTTATGCCGGAAGACAAGCTTCGGAAGCTATGGGACGTTAACCCGGATATCGAGCGTGCCGCCGAGATTTTTGAGGTATCCAAGATCGCCATGGCCATCCGCCTTGAAAGGTTGGGGATGATTTCATGAGCCGCAAAGAGAGGACGCCATACATAGACGCCCTGCGGGTGATCAGCAATGCGCCGCCGGCCGGTGCTGCTCCGGCGCAGGAGCAAAAACCGTCGGTTGATAACCGTATCCTTGAAGAAGAGGTGCGTCTGGCGCGGATCGAGAACGACATCCGCGAAAAAGACCAGGCTTTAAAAGAGCAAACGCTCAGGTGGCTATTTATCCTGCTTGGCATCGAAACCGGTATCGTTTTTATTATCGCTGTCATGCAGGGATTTCATTTGGGCGGCTTTGCCCTTGACGAATGGAGCCTGCGCCTGCTGCTGGCGGCAACGCTAGTGCAAACGGTCAGTATGCTGACAATCGCTATCCGGCATTTGTTCCCGCAGCAGAAACAGTAGTATAGTAGGGGTATGACAAAACAAGCGAAAATTCTTTGGGTCGATCTGGAAATGACCGGACTCGATGCCGAAAACGACCTTATTCTTGAAGTTGCCGCAATTGCAACCGATTGGGACTTTGATGAAATTGCCACGTATCAGGGAGTAGTGAAGAACGAGGACATGAGCCTTGAAGAACGCCTCACGGCAAACAGTGTTTTTTGGGATGCCAATCCAGAATCAAAAGAAGGCCTCGTTAGTCAGAATGGCAGCGGTAAAGACCTGGTAGATATCGAGGATGAGCTGCTTGCCTTTATCGACAAGCACTATAAAGCAGACGTGCCGGTTATTCTGGCCGGCAACTCCATTCATATGGACCGCCAGTTTATCATTAAGCAGTGGGCGCGGCTGAACAACAGGCTGCACTACCGTATGCTGGACGTCAGTGCCTGGAAAGTGGTGTTTGAGGGTAAATACGGCAAGAAGTTCGCGAAGCCCGAAGAACACCGCGCGCTTGGCGATATCCGCGGAAGCATTATGGAACTGAAATACTATTTGACAAAGGTGCGAATTAAATAGAACGATGACACACAAAGAACTAGAACAATACTTGCTTAGTTTTCCTAACACCTGGCTTGATTTTCCTTTTGGCGAAGGAACCTCGGTATACAAAATCGGTCATAAAGAAACCGGTGCGGGAAAGCTGTTCGCCATTATTGCCGACGACAGCAAGCCGCTACGGGTCAGCCTGAAGTGCGACCCCCAGTTGGCTGAAATACTACGGGAAAAGTACGAATCGGTCGTGCCTGGCTACCACTTGAACAAAAAGCACTGGAACACCGTTATCTGTACTGGCCAGCTAAGCGACGATGAAATAAAAGATCTTGCCAGGCTCAGTTACGACTTGGTTGCGGGCGCCTAAGAGCTTGAAGCATCAAAGCTATCGAATTGCTTTTTGATAGGCACGAGGCTGTCGTCGGTTGTCTTAAGGAAGTCCTTCATCGACTTGCTTTTCGAGCCTTTGTATATGCTGTTCATAAGGGTTTCGAGTGCCGTTAGCTGATAGCTCATTTCACGCGCGTAGACACGGTCGAATACGGCGTTAAGGCGCGCGTCTTCTAGCTTGGCGGTGAGGGCGTCACCTTTTTCAGCGGCAACGATATCTTTGTCGAGCTTTTTGACGTCGACGCTATTGTTAGCGAGCGGCGTTGTCATGTTGTGATCGGTATTGGCAAGAAAAAGGGTAAGATTACTGTTTGTCCCGCGCAGGTCATTGCTGTTGATGTTTTTTTGCGCGCTTGCGGTGATTTTTTCGAGGGCCTGGACCCGCGCGGCGAACGTCTGCATGCTTTTGGTCGGGCCTGAGCCGCCGCTTGCCAGCATGAGGATGCCAACAATAATTGCCGCCAAGGCGCCGCCACCGGCCAGCATCAAAAAGCTGCGGCTGCTAAGACTCTTTTTTTGCGGCTGTGGTGCGATTTGATTAAGGTAATCAATAGAGTACTGCGTCTGCGGTGGAGGCGTCTGAGGCGGTACTTGCTGTGGATTTTGGTTTGGATCCGGGTACATATTGACCTTATTAAACCACAAGCGGGGTAGAAGGGGCAATAAGCCATTGCTATAAAAAGTGCGCGTCGCCTCTCTTATTACAGAGGTAAAAATGGTATAATAAAGTCATGCAAGATGCCAAAGAAGAAGTGCGAGCGCGTCTTAATATCGAGGATGTGATTGGCGAATACGTCCAGCTGAAGCGGGCGGGGCGCAACTTTAAGGGTCTCAGCCCTTTCTCGGGTGAAAAAACACCGAGCTTTTTTGTGAGCCCCGACAAGCATATATGGCATGACTTTTCTTCAAACAAGGGCGGCGACATTTTTAGCTTTGTCATGGAAGCTGAGGGGATGGACTTTCGCCAGGCGCTTGACCACCTGGCCCGCAAAGCCGGCGTGGACATGACGCAGTTTGAATCCAAAAATAACCAGGAGCTTGCGCGCCGCAAAAAACGGTTGCTCGAAGCGCATGAAATGGCCGCGAATTACTATCAGCACAGCTTGCTAAGAAACCAGCATGCACTTGAGTACGTGTTTAAAAAACGCGGGCTTTCCAAAGAAATCGTCCAGGAATTTAAAATTGGCTACGCGCCAACGACGGGCGATGCGCTTGTGCAGTTTCTTACCAAAAAAGGCTTTTCGCGGCACGAGCTGGCCGATGCCGGGCTCACCAACCGTTTTGGCGGCGATATGTTCCGCGGGCGTATGACCGTTCCGCTGATGGATCCCACCGGGCAGGTGATTGGTTTTACGGCGCGTATTCTTGCCGACGAACCGAATGCGCCTAAATATCTCAATACACCCCAAACCCTGCTCTACGATAAAGGCCGGCATGTGTTTGGGCTGTCGCAGGCCAAAGAGGCGATCCGTAAAAACGATTATGCCGTTGTGGTTGAAGGAAACCTTGACGTGGTCAGTAGTCATCAGGCCGGCATAAAGCAGGTAGTAGCAACGGCGGGAACGGCGATGACCGAAAACCACCTAAGAGCGCTGCGTCGCCTGAGCGGCAACGTACGGCTGGCGTTCGACGGCGACAAAGCAGGGATCGCGGCGACCGAACGGGCGATTCCTATTGCCAGCGAAGTGGGGATAGAGCTAACGATTATTAGCTTGCCCGACGGTGCCAAGGATCCCGATGAGCTGATCCAAAAAGACCCGCGTTTATGGCAGCAAGCGATTACCGCAGCCCAGCCGGCAGTAGACTGGATTTTGGACCAATACAGCAGGCGCGAAGATATTACCACTGCCGCGGGCAAGCGTTCGTTCACTACTGCCGGCCTTAGCGTGGTCCGTGGGCTGAGCGACCCGGTGGAGCGCGAGCACTACGAGAAGAAAATTGCCGGTATGGTGGGTACGTCGCTCGAGGCGGTGCGGGCTAAGCTAGCATCCGGTGGCACCCAGGAGACCAAAGAACTCCGCATGGTGGTGGCTTCTCCGCAAAATAGCGCGCCCGTGTATGACCACATTGATACGGTGCTTGGTTTGGCGCTTCTTACGCCCCGTTCCCGCGACCTGTTTGCCGAGCTTGATACCAGTATTCTGGCGGCCGAGCCGCAAAAGGCCGTAGCTGCTTATTTGGCGACGGCGCACGAACCCCTAGGAGACGAAACGCCAAAAGAGTTGCAAAACTTTGATGACTATGTGAAAATAATATTATTAAGGGCCGAGAAGAGATATGGTAATTGGAACGAAGCCGACCAATATATAGAAATAGCCAAACTACTCCGCCAATACAAATCCGAATACGAAAAACAGCAAATAGAGCAGAAAATACAGGAGGCAGAACACCAAGGCGACAGCGCCGAAGTGGAGCGTCTTCGTAAACAACACTACGAACTTATAAAGGAGATGAAACGTGGCCAAAGATAACCCCGTACTACCACCAGTTGATGACGAAGATGAACAAATTGTTGATGCAAGCGGCGGTCCGCTTGGTGATATCGACGAGCCCCAGCTCGACGAGTTGGTGGACGAAGAAGAAGATGATATCGATACTATTAACAGCGGTGAGTATTTTGATGATGTCAGTGACGACAGTGTCCGGCTGTATCTTCGCGAAATCGGCAAGATTCCGCTGTTAAGTGCCGAAGAAGAGTTGGCGCTGGCGCAAAAAGTTGTCGCCGGCGACAAAAAAGCCAAAGACAAAATGGCCGAGGCAAACATGCGTTTGGTTGTTTCGATTGCCAAGCGGTACAGCGGCCGCGGCCTCGACTTCCTTGATCTTATTCAGGAAGGTAACACCGGGCTTTTGCGTGCGGTAGAAAAGTTTGACCCGGACAAAGGATTTAAATTTAGTACCTATGCGACGTGGTGGATCCGCCAGGCAATCACCCGTGCCATCGCCGACCAGGCCCGCACTATCCGTATTCCGGTGCACATGGTAGAGACCATCAATAAGCTGCTGCGGACGCAGCGTCGTATGACACAGGAGCTCAACCGTGAGCCGACCATTGAAGAGCTTGCCAAAGAACTTGAAATGGAGCCGGAAAAGGTAGAATACGTCATTAAGATCAAGCAGGATATTACCAGCCTTGACGCGGGCGTTGGCCGCGACGGCGAAGACGAAGATAGTGTTCTTGGTGATTTTATTGAAGACGAAGACGGTGCAACACCCGAAGAATCTGCCACCAGCCAGTTGCTAAAAGAGCAGGTTCAGGCCGTGCTTTCAACGCTTTCAGAGCGTGAACAAAAAATTGTCAAAATGCGTTTTGGCCTTGAAAATGGTAAAAGCCACACCCTTGAAGAAGTAGGCCAAGAGTTTGCTGTGACGCGTGAGCGTATCCGTCAAATTGAAGCCAAGGCCCTTGCTAAACTCCGCAAGCATAAAGACGCCAAGAAACTGCACGAATACTTAGGATAGAAAGTCTCCATACGAACCGCACCTTAAACACACGGCAACGGCATGATAAAATCCCAGGCAGCACTGAAAGATTACGATTGGCTTTGTATTGTACCCGCAGGGGGGCTTGGTAGCCGACTCGGTAAATTAACCGAGAAACAGGCAAAGCCGTCGCTTGCCGTTGCGTTTGATGAAACCGGCACAGTAACGCGGATGATCGACATACCGCTAAGGGCAGTGAAAAAAACCGGCGGCGGCGCGCTTGTCTCCCGTTGTTTTGCCGCGGAATCCCTGGATTTTGTTCACAATTACGATCATGTCCGTACGGTGTCCAGTTGTATCGATGATTCGCCGATTGATACGTTGTTGTACCACCTCCGCGAACTTGAAGCTTCGCGTGCCGATCACATTGGCATTGTGCCTGCCGACACCAATATTACGGCAGCCACACTTGAGAGAATGCGGATTATTTTGGATATCAGCGGCGCCGACGCCGTGCTTCTTTCGACGCGCCACCTGGAAGGCCACAACGTTCGATCGATGAACAAAGACGGCACACTGCACACTCCGAACGAGGATATGGAGCAGGTTGGTGACCTTGGCGTTCATATATTCAGGCGCGAATGGTTGCTCGAACGTCTTCGCAGATGCCGCGAGGAAGACCCGCTGAAGCCGCGGGAAGTTTGGCACGATATTTACGATGTCCATAACCCTAAAGGGCGAATTTATTTATATATCCCAGAGCACGATTTAATAGATGTTGATATGGGAACACCGGCCGCGTTCCAAAAAATGGTAACCGAATTTAACGCCCATCTTCAGGATAGCAACGGCAATATCGTTTTTCCGGGTGCCTCGATTCACCCCGATTCTGTTAACTGTATTGCACTTCCAGGGAGTATTTCCACGGTGGGCTTAAAAGGGGTGATCGTACCCGAAAATACGGTTATTACAGCACACCACGATTGTCTCCAGCCTTAAAAAAACGTTTGGCGTTTGGTCTTTGTGGTAAGCTAAATAGTATACGCATGCGCAACAGCTGTGCATTGCTTTTCTGTAAGCGGCCTTAGGTATAAAAGTTCAAAATAACGGGTGGGTCTATTCGAGTAGTTTTTTAGAGCGAGCAACAATTGCAATAACTAAGTAAATGTTGAGGGGGCAAATGCGCATTGCACTATTAAACCACGGCTTTCCGCCCGACGTAGGCGGCGGCGAAACCCAGGCGTACATTACGGCTGCGACGCTGCAAAAACACGGCCACGACGTGCAGGTTTTTACCGGCGTGGGTGATAAAAAACTATCATATCCATTTAAGGTGACCTACTTAAAACACTTTAAGGCGTTTGAAAAAGGAGAGGAGGGTCCGAAGTACTTCGTAAAAGAATTAAAAGACGCGCTGTTTGCGGCCGAAAAGTTTGACGTTCTGTATTGCTCAAACTTTTCATCGCTGCAAGCGGTCGGCTATATGCGCGATCTTATACGGGCAAAAGTTGTCTTTACGTTTCACTGCGTTCCCGCGGAGGAACAAAAAAAGGTCATTGGTCACTTTAATGACTGGGAGCTTGAGAAAAGTTTTGTTCGGAATGTTCTAACGGCAGCCCGGCCCGATATGACCATATGCCCGAGCAACTTTTTTTATGCGTGGGCAAAAGAGTTTGGCCTAAAAGAGGAGGGTCTGCGTGTTATCTACAATTCGGTTATTTTGGAAAACTTCAATGTCGCCGTAAGCAACGGCGCCCGCCAAAATTTTAGAACTAAAAACGGCATGCCTAAGAGTGCATTTGTGTTTTTAACGCCAGCGCGTATGCTGGCAAAAAAAGGCTTGTACGAGCTGGTGCAGGCGGCGGTAAAAGCACCGCCCGAGGCCTACTTTTATATCGTTTCAAGCCGGCGCAACGCACATCCGGAATTTTTAGAAAAAATCGAAGCGTTTATACATAAGCACGACCTTTCTGACAAGATAAAAATACGCTATGACACCTACAGTATTAGCGAAATGCCAAAGCTGTATCAATACTGCGACGCATTGCTTCTGCCTTCTCATCATGAAGGGCTGCCTGTATCAATCATTGAGGCAATGGCTTCAAAAAAGCTGGTTGCTTGCTCGGATATTCCTGCGCTTAAAGAAATTATTACCGATGGCAGTAATGGGGTAACCTGTGCGGCAAAAGATGTTGCTAGCCTGCGTAAAATGATACATAGCGTCGTTACTATGACAACCGAAGACCGTCAAAAGATCATTGATGCCGGCTATAAAATGGTTGTCCAAAAATGCGACGCCGACAAGAATATGAGGGAGCTCGAGCGTATTTTTAAAGCGCTAAGCTAACTGTTTGCGGGCACGACAAGCGAGCAGATAACGTCGAGGGCCGATGAGATATCGTCGCTGCTTTCGACAACGAGCTCGGCTTTGGTGACAACTTCGCTGACGCCAACCTGCCGTTTTAAATCATCGAGAAAGTCCATTTCCCGTGTTGACGCGGTTTCGTCGCCGCCGGTTTCCATGGCGGTACGCTGGATCCGTACATCGCGGGATGCCGTTACTTCGACGATGTGAATATCTTCGGACGCAAAACGTTGTCCGAGTTCGGCCAGCAAACGGCCGTCGTAGGCACCGTCAACGACAATAATTTCAGCCGTCCTTGCGTTATCAATCGATGTCAGGACGTAATCGTCGATTTCACGGATCGCTTGTTTGGCGCCTACGGCGAGAATCCAGTCGCGTGCACGGGTGTAACCCTGGACGTGGGCAAGGTGCCGGGCGATATCACGGCTGCGAAGGTACATGGCACCAAGCCGTTTACTACATGCTTTGCTAATGGCGGTTTTTCCAACGCCACTCTGACCTGTTATGAGTAAAATTTTCATTACTCCTCCTTTTTGATGACTAATTATAAAATTCGATATCGGTAAGGGCGTCGTCGACTTGTTTGTGCAAATGCTCGAGATCTTTGTCGTTCATTATAAAGTGATCGGCAATTGCTATTGGCCCGCCTTTTTCAAGGTTTTCAATTTCGGCCCAGTCGCGCTGGTCGAGCTGCGGCGGGGTGAGAGGGCGGATAGGTCGCGAGGCCATACGGTGCTGGCGGAGGCGCCGCGGCGCAACGATGGCGACGACATTGAGCTCACCGGGAAATTCATGTTTGAGCGTTTTGTATTCGGTCCATGTGTATAGCCCGTCGGCAACGATCCGGTGCTGGCCGGCGGCTATAAGCTCGTGGATCTGAGCAATAATACGCCGTACGACAAAATCCTTACCTTCTTTTTCGCGTAGCTCTTCGCGGATGGGCTGTTCGTTTTCCTGGGTAAGCTCAAGCCCCCGTTGTTTTACTTCTTCCAGAACAATGCCCCCAAAATATACTTTTGGGTAGCCTTTTTCGGTGAGGTAGTCTACTGCCGAGCTTTTGCCACTGCCAGCCAGGCCGACAAAGGCGACGATCTTAACGTTTTCGTGATGTTTCATTCACTCTAGTATACCAAAAGTCGCCGTCTTGGCGACTACCTTGTAAACCGCAAGGCCTAAGCTGTTATACTAAAGAGCATGAAGCGTCTCGTTATTATCGATGGCAAGAGTGTTTTTTACCGCGGCTACTATGCCATGCCCGGGCTTTCTTTGCGGGATGGCACGCCAACTGGCGGCGTCTACGGCTTTGCCAGTCTCGCCCTGGAGGTTGTTAAAAAACTGGAACCCGACTACGTTGCCGTTGCCTGGGACAAAAAGGGAACGAGCATCCGCAGGCGGCTTGAACTTTTGCCAACGTATAAAGCCGGCCGTAAAAAACCGCCCGAGGATTTTTTTGCCCAGCTGCCGCTTTTGAACGAGCTGCTCGAAGCGTTTAACTGGCCGCTCTACGAAACCGACGATTACGAGGCTGACGATATTATGGGCGGATTGGCGCTAAAAGCCTCCGAACAAAATATCGAGACCTGCCTTATTACCAGCGACCTGGATATGCTCCAGTTAGTTGGTCCGCTCACTCACGTGTATGCGCTTAAAAAAGGTTTTTCGGATATCGAGCAGTACGACGTTGCGCATTTTGAGCAAAAATACGGCATTAACGTCCATCAATTTTTGGATCTTAAGGCGCTAAAAGGCGATAGCAGCGACAATATTCCAGGCGTGCCGGGAATCGGCGAAAAAACGGCC
>Ga0310811_10005077_pt1 | contig 16585 bp, 11 predicted proteins | sample YCmetagenome_FD_207642 | JGI IMG/M metagenome (GOLD analysis project Ga0310811, IMG submission 207642) | Soil microbial communities from experimental microcosm in Duke University, North Carolina, United States - YC | ecosystem: Engineered > Artificial ecosystem > Soil microcosm > Unclassified ...
ACCCGTCGTTCAAGCCTGCCCACTTCGATCGTCTCGACGTCTCCCCAGCCGCTTTTGGCCTCGAGCTTGAGCACCCATTTCATGACCGCCCTCCCTTGTCGCCGAAAAGAGCGATGTTCCCGACACGGCGTCAGTCTGACCAGGATTTTTCCGCTCCCCTACGTCCTGGCTGTGGAAGCCATTAGTTGGAGCCTCGCGACGCTCACGATTGCCTCCCTCCCCGCATTCTCCCCTCGGTCACTCATCCGCTCGGTCACTCATCCGCCTCGGCAGCCTCTGCGTTGTTGGTGGGATTGGAGGGCTATCGCTTGCCGTTCCGACAGGCTCGTTGCTCGGCATCGTCGCAAGTGCGATCGCTCAAGGAGCTGGCTTTGGGCTTTGCTTTCCCGCGATCGTCGAACGGGTCATCAGTCTTGCGGGAACACATGGAGGCGCGCTAGCTGCTGGAGCTCCCAGCACCGTTCAGAGAATAGGTTATGCGGTCGGCGCAGCGGTAACCGGGATTGCCGCTCATGCAGCCGGATTGTCGGCCAATACCACGCTTCCGGTGGCGCAAGGCGTTGGATTCTGGGTTTTCGCCTGTTTTAGCCCCCTACTGCCGATAGGCATCGTTTGTGCGTGGCGATTTTCGGCTGGAACCACAATATTGCCAGCGGCACACGAAATCGCTTCCTGACCTGGAACTTGGCGGCTGACTGCTGGTGCGATGGACTGCCAATAACCCTAGTTGCGGAGTTTTGCCGGGAGACGATGCGGATTAAGTCTGTTGTAGGTTTCACGACAAACGCGACACCACTGTCGTAGTTGGGGGGATTCCGGTCATTGACGGTTATCGAACGGAATGTCCGCTTAGCGCCAATTGCGGCTATTCAAGGTCCCGGATGGACTTTCCAAAAGCGGACATTGGATAGCTCTCGGCACTGATGTCGATACTCCGTCAAGACTGCGATCTGCCGACAACAAATCAGCACCTGAGCTAGGCCACTTTTCCGCAAATGGAAGAACATGCCCCCAGATAGCGAATTCGTTGCGCAGCGGGACGAGGGTCGACAATTTCGGTTTTGTGTCGGAGACGGGTAGTACGGGCGTCGCCACGAAGAGCAACATCAAAGCGCTATCCGTCACCGGCGAGCACCTGCAACTAAATTTTGGTACCCACGACGACCGGGAATCCAGGCCTTAACCAACATCTCGATTACTAGAAGCCAGAATCCTGCCTATAAGGAAAATCGACAGGGGCGCCGACGCTGCATCTTGATGGGTTCTACGGGCCAATGAACTTGCTCCTCGATCTGGTCAACCGGCAGCACGTCGATCTTGGCCGCGTGTCGATGCTTCTTCTCCTCGAGCAGTTCCTCTCAGCGTCCGAGCAGATGCGGGGTCGCGTGCCGATCGAGCGCCAGGGTGATTGACCCGTCATGGTCACCCGCAGCCTTAGGATGTTGCCAATCTGTTCGCGTCGTCTTAGACTGTCTGTTTAGGCATTGCGTACCTATGGCAACACGCGTGACACGACCTACAGTTTACCACAAACCCGCCGAAAGGCTCGATCGAAGAGGGCTGCGTGAGTCAATCGCCGGAACTTGCCGGGGGCGCCGGCTTCACCTTCGAAGACACTGTTGGATCGTTCTATGTCGTAGCGCTTCTTCAGGAAGGCTTTGCCCCTGGGATCGATCAGCGGGCGGTCTGCAGAGTCGCTCTCCAACAGCGAGATTTCGGCGAGCCACTCGATGACGTCATCGTTGATTTCCAAAACAACCGAGGGGACGTCGCTCGCCTTTCACTTCAGGTGAAGCGAGAGTTGACCATCAGTGCGGCCGGCTCGAACACTGAATTTCGGGACCTCGTTCGTGACTGCTGGCTGACGCTACAGAAAGCTGACTTCCGCCTGAACGTCGATCGCTATGGCGCCGCCGTTGGCGATGTTGCGTCGGGAATGGCGCGCAACTTGCGCTTCATCGGTGAGATGGCGCGCGCGAGTACAACGCCGGCCGAATTCCTCGATCGGTTTGAGGGAAGCGGTAGCGCCAGCCAAGCCCATCGAGCAATCAAGCGGGATGTCGTCACGCTGGTCGAGGCCACGAAAGGTTTCCCTTGCACGGCGGAAGAAATCCACCGCTTCTTTGCCCATCTCGTGCTCATCGAATTCGATTTTTTGCATGGGGGCGCGACCAGCGAAACTGCCACGCTGAGCACCCTCAAGTCCTGCATTGATGATCGCCACCAAGATCAGGTTCCTTCGGCTTGGTCGGAGGTCCGCCGCCGCGTTCGCGAGGGTGCGGGCAAATCCGAAGTTTTTGACCGACCGAAACTGGTTCGGCTCCTGGCGCCCGCCATCAGACTGGCTGCGGCCGTGAGTCTCAAGCCTTATCTCGCAAAGGTCACAGACCTCACCCGGCAGTGGCTCGCCGACATCGAAGATGATGTCGGCGGCACTCACATAGACCGGGCAGAATTATCGGCCTTGTTGACCCGGGCTCGCTCAAGCTTTCGCGTCGTTCAAATCACCGGCCTGCCGGGCAGCGGCAAATCCGTCTTGCTCCGCCGAAGCATCGAAGCAGAGCTGACCACCGGGCCGGTTTTGCTGCTGAAGTCCGGTCGTTTGGATGGGACCAGCTGGTCGAGCTTCGCGCAGAATAACGGTCTCTCCGGCGTCTCGCTTTCCAATCTGCTCGTGGAAATCGGAGCGACGGGATCGAGCACGCTCTTTATCGACGGCATCGACAGGATCGAGAAGCACAACCGTCTGATCGTCGTCGATTTAATCAGGGCGATCCTAACAGATCCGCTGCTCGACAATTGGCGGGTTGTCATGTCGCTCCGCGACACTGGCATGGAACCCCTACGCAATTGGCTGGGCAGCACGCTCGCAAGCACGCCGGTGAAGACGATCGACGTTCGCGCGCTGGATGACGCTGAAGCGACTGCCCTGGCGGAAGCCAAGCCCCATCTGCAACCGTTGCTCTTCGGACCTCGTCAGGTTCAGGAGATCGTGCGCCGACCCTTCTTCGCAAAGATCCTCGAGCAGAATTTCAGCTCACGCAGCGGTGACGCGAGCTTCCGCCCACAGTCGGAGGCCGATCTGATTAGCAATTGGTGGAGGCGAGGCGGCTACGACGCCGAGGGCCAAGGTGCCTTCGATCGGCAGCGGGCCATTGTCGAATTAGGCCGGCTACGCGCTCGCCATATGGAGCGCGAGATCTCAGTACGAGACCTGGGTCCTTCGACAGCCGGCCTTGTCGATCAGTTTGTTGGCGACGGCATCCTGCAGCATGTCGGGCATGGACACGCACTCCGCTTTGCTCACGACATCTTCTTTGAATGGTCGTTCTTCCACGTCTTACAGGACGCCGGAGCCAAGTGGCTTGACGAGATCATTGCCTGTGGTGAACCGCCGGCGGTCGCACGCGTCGTCGAGCTACACTCACAATCCATGTTCGGCAATCCTGCCGGCTGGGTGAGAACGCTCTCCGAGGTGGACCAATCCCAGGCCCGATCACAATGGACCAGGGCTTGGCTCCTTGCACCGCTTGGCGCTCCAAACTTCAACGTTTTCGCCCATTCCTATGCCGCCGCAGTCGAGGCGGAAGATTTCAGTTTTTTGAAGAAAGCGCTCGTCTGGTTCCAGGCCGAACGAACCACGCCGAACACCAGCATATTGCAGAACGACAAATACAGCCCGGATGAGCGTATCCGCATTGCGGATTTGCTCGGTTGGCCGTTAGACTTTGCGGCGTGGCGACGGTTCATCAAATATCTGTTGTCCCGAAGTGCCACAATTCCGGTGCGACTTCGGCCCGAGATGCTGGCGATCTTTGAAGTTTGGCAAAACGCGGCAGCCGGGGTCACGAACAAACTCTCGAGCGAAATGCTCTATCTGATTGCCCAGTGGCTTACAGAAATTGAGAAGGAGCAGCAGGCCAAGACTCCCCCTCTTACCCCTTCGCCCTGGGATGCCCTCGGCGGAAACCTCGGCGATTTTCGATCGACGTTGGCGCGGTTGCTCTTTTGCAGCGCATCCGTTCGGCCGGACCTCGTACGAAGCTATCTGGATTATGTAATCGCCGCCGATGACATACGGGGAAAGGCCTTCCAGGAAGTCGCGTCCTTCTCGCCCTTCCTTGCTTCGGGCCATGCCGACCAGCTGGTCGAGCTGACCCTGAAGTATATGAGGGAGGATCTCCCAGATGATCGCCAGGCGAAAGAACAGCGCAAGCTCGCACTAGCCGCGGAACGTCGAAAGCGAGCTTTGGCGAAAGCGCCGGAGGACCGCACGGAATCCGAACGGCGGGCATTCGAGCATGCAATGTCGCCCTTCCATATGAACGAGTTCGGACGCCATGATTGGAACGAACTGTCGATCGACTGCGACACAAGTGACTATTTCCCGGCCTCTCCGCTTCGCGAGCCTTTTCACTCGCTGTTCGCGAAGGCACCGGATGAGGCGCTGCGGCTTGTTCGGGAACTGAGCAACCACGCGATCACGGCATGGCGGCAGCTTCATGACTTATCGCGCGAGAAGCGCGGCACGCCGATCCCACTCGAGTTGACTTTCCCCTGGGGCATTCAGCGGTTCTGGGGAGGCGAAAGGGAGTATCAGTGGTCTCGCGGCCTATGGGCGCCGGAGCCGCTGCAAAGCGCCTACCTTGCGCTGGAAAACTGGGCGCTCAAACAACTGGCCGATGGAAGGCCGGTCGATGAGCTGATCCAGCGGATCATTCGGGGCAATGAATGCATCGCTGTGCTCGGCGTGGCGTCGCTGCTGTTGACGGAGTCGGAAACGATTTCCGAGGTCGGCTTCACGCTTTTGACGTCACAGCGCCTGCTTATGGCGGATGAAGCCCGGCGCCAGCAGGATTTTGGCGGCTCACAACATGCGTTGATTGGGTTCAAACCCAAGGTCGACGCTCTGCATGCGCTTGCCGTACAGGAGATCAACACACGCCCCGCCCGGGGGAAGCAGCTGAGCAACTGCATATCCAGATATTTTTTGACCGCCGGTGAGGAGATGAGCGAGCGCATCAAAGCGGCGATCCTGCGTTTCCAGGTTGAGCCGCCATTTTCAATTGAAGAACAGCGCGATGACCTCCACTGGCTAGAACATTTCAGACAGGATGCGCTTGCCCATGCCGAGTTTGTGACCGTTGAGAATTATCGCATCGCTAAAGTGACTGAGGATCAAACGCAGGCTGCTATCGTCCATGTCAGCCCGTCCACAACCGCGCCGGAGCACTTGGCAAAGGTGGCCGAGTCCAACCGATGGCTCAGGCAGACAGGCTTGTGGATTTGGGCCAAGAACTTCTTTGACAAAGGCGAATTAGGTTCGAACTACACGGTGACGAGCGCGATCGGGATCGCGAAAGATTTACAGGCCCACCCAATCAAGCGCGACCCTGCGAAACCGGACGATTTGAGCCCAACCGGCGCCTTAGCTGCTGCGGCGGCGATGGCGTTGCATCACCGTGAGGGGCTGAGTCTGACCGATTTAAAATGGGCGCGTAACACACTGCGCGAAGCTGTGGCGGAGCCGGAAGAGCGGGACATGTTCTGGTCCTACCTTTCGGTCATTCCGTGGCATCCAGACATTTTTGCTGCACGCGCCATTGAAGCCGATATCCGGCATGGGACGGCAGAGCAGGATGCCGCAGCGACCTTGCTCTGCCTGGTTGCACATCCGCTGGAGTGCGTCTCGCGAGAGGCGATTGGTGCTGCACTCCGACTTTGGGACGTCGATTCCCGCCTTTCATGGACCGCTCTCCATCTTGGGCTGTCGCTGTGCGAGGTGCCGCCGCGGGAGCCTGTCTCTCGCCGCGATCAGATCCACGATGCCAGGACTTTGAAAAAGTCCGTCAAGGCCGCGCTCAAGCTCTACAAGTCGGGGACAAAATGGCCGGCGCTGCCCATTCCCCCAGCACCTTGGGTGGAAGTTCAACCCAAGAACAACGAAGGCCGCTCATTCGATGGTGATGACTACATCGACGAGCAAGATCTCGTTGATCCGAAGACCCATTGGAAACCCTCCCAGACGTGGTGGAATTATGAGCACGCGGCAGAAATCATCGAGCGCATTCCGGTCGCTGCCATTCTTCAAAGCGAGGCGCGGGAGTTGCTGTCCACCTACTTAAAGGGGCAGCTCGACTGGACGATTGCCAAAATCTGTCCGCCCTGGATCAAACACGGCAGACGCGATCGAGGTTCAACGGGTCTGAGTAAGTGGATGCGTCCCTTTGGAGGGGGGCTGGGCCGCGCGATCGGCTGTTTTTCGATCGATGAGATGGAGCAGCTCTTCATTCGTCCGATTTTTGACCTGCCTGACGAGCAGTGTTGGGATATTTTGGCGCCGATCGTTAGCGCTTACCTCGCTCACTATGTCTATGATGCAGCGACCGTCCCGACAGAGGCGCCGGCCTTCTTGCTAAGCTGCCTCGAGCGAGTTCTGACCGCTCCCGAACTCCAAGAGAATTCCTATCGCGCCGGGAAGCTATCGGGCTTTGACCTCCCCGCACTTGCCGAGGCGCTAATGTTCGTCGCGGTCGAGTATGCCGGCGGCGCCACTCGCTTTGTGAATGGCGATTGGTCGGAAATTTTCGTGATCTTGCCTGTTGTCGATCGCTTCGTACGGGCGGCAGGCTGGTCGGTGAGCATCATGTCCAAGTTCTTGACGCTTTGCGAACGGGCAAGAGCCCACTACCCCGGCGAGCTTTTTGCGGATCAGGTTTTGGATGTGATCGCGAAGCCCGATCGAGATCTTCTGAGTTGGCACGGCACATTCCTTTCGGCGCGGATCGCTGGCTTAGTCCAGGACATCGCGGATCGGGAAACGCCGATGCCTATGGCGCTGGGGCAGAAGCTGCTGCGCATCTTGGATGTGCTGGTCGATATGGGGGATCGAAGAAGTGCTGCTCTTCAGCAAAGCGAGGCTTTCCGGGAGGTGCAGACGGTGAGGCCAGATGGTTGCTCTCATCGCGCCGACTCCAAACCTTATACGGAAAGGAAATAAATTATGTGGAGACCGTCTTTTAGAATGGGTAGAAGCCAGCATTTGCGCGAAGAACACTTAAGCGGATAATTCTATGTCGGATTCGATTAGATTTTTTCGCTTTGCGCCGTGGCGCCTTTCTGAACCAGGAGCAGAGGTAGACGCGTGGGTTGCCGCCTCGGTGCCGCGCGGTATAACGTTGGAACAATGTTATATTTCGAGGCGAAGAGATGCCGAAGTTCTTAATGTTCGCTACATCAACACGCTGCAAGAATTAGGAAGATGCAGACTTCAACGTGATGAAGGTTCCACACTTTTAGCTAACCTCGTCAACGAAGGTAACGCAGCGATACTCTGGAAGCAGGGCGGCGAGGCAGATCGCTACGAAGAAGAGAGAAGCAATGAGGCTGAATTTCTGGCGCATAAACAGGAAGCCGTTCATGCCGCGCGCACGCTAGCATCTCTCTTCCGGAACCAGTCTTCGCTTGCCGATTGGACGGCATCCATGGCTTTTGTCAAAGGTATGAAGCAAATGCCAGCCGGCGGATCGATTTCTAGAAAAAACGAAATCGTTCCGACTCCCTTCTTGAGTTGGAGAGTGCCTACCTTAGTTGATGGGGGCACTCCTCGTACGGCGGATTATTTGGTGGAATTGATGGAGCGTCTAGCCGAGGAAAGTCAGGCGGCGATTTCGGGCGGCTATCATACGCGTCGGTACGGGCCTTTCCTCTATCCTTCGGGAACGACGCCTCCTCGGAAGAGCAATGACTTGTTCGTGAATGGATTGCTTTATGTTGCGGCGCGTGGGGCACGACAGGCGACGGGAGAGACTTCTAAATTTGAGGTAGGAGAACAGATGCCAAAAGATGGTCGTCCTTTATACAGTTTAACATCGACTTTCATAAAAGATGTGACAAGCGCTGCACACCCAAGCGGATTGCCGACTGAAATCAGCCAAGACGACGCAAAAAATCGGTTGAAGAAGCTTTTGTCCCGAAATCCCGGTCTGATCTGCCGAGGCTGGAGCGCCGACTGGGGGGACAGATAGCGCTGCGGCCACTGGCTGCTATGGCTCCCGCAAGAGGGAAGAGATCAGTTTACTTAGATTGCCACGAAGCATCCCAACGCGCACGAGGTGGCAAATGACGAAACATCGGAAACCACACTACAACGACAAACCCGATGGAGGGAACAATCGGATCTTCAAAGACCAAGAGGGAAAACGCTGCCTAATATTGTCACCCCGGGTGGTATCGAGCATCATTCAGGCGATTAGTCAGATCACCTTAGCCCTTTTATCATGACAAGACAGAACGTATGAAGATCCAATGTGAGCCACTTTTCTCTGGATATTGAGTTACCTGGAAACTAAGAAAAGCCGTTGGATTTAGGCCTCAGCCGTGCGGCGGATGTCGCAGTGCGGGCAAGAGTGAGTTTGACATGTTTTCGTTATTGTCATTGCAGCAGAACGTTCACAAGCATTCCGCTCTTCCCATTTGCCGTCTGAAAGCGAACCGTCTCCTTCCGGCCCAAACTCGGCACAGCGGCCGCTTCGTCCAATGCCGTGGATGGGTCGACTGCTGGCGAACAGTTCCAGGCCGGATAGTACCTCCTGCGCGAGCGGCAGCGAGCTCGGATCAGGAGGGCGGCCCCTCGAGATAGCACGGCAGGCCATCATCGAACCTGAGCCAATTCTGCTGACTTGAGGTCCAAATGTGTTCCGAAGGGGAAATGGTATCCGGGTGGTCCAGGCTCCCGATCGCAAGTCCGATCGTGTTGGCGCTCCGCCGTTCTGAAAACAGAGTCGTGCCGCACTCACTACAAAACCCGCGGCGGACACCTGTTCCGGCATCGAACCATCTCACAGGACCTGTCACCCGCAGGGTGTCGAGCGGTACCATGACCCTCGCATAGAAAGGAGAGCCGGTCGCCTTTTGGCAGCGGCGGCAATGGCAGGCCCGGACATTGAGCGGTTTGCCGGAGCTGTCATACCTGCATGCACCACAGAGGCATCCTCCTTCGAGAGGGGTATGCTCGCTCATCTCTATCTCCTCCGGTCAGCATCCCCTTATAGCAAAGAGTGCGGCGGGAGAGAACGACCACAAAAGGTCGTTACCTGAACTCGATCCACAACATTGCCGAACTGGCAAACGCACCCAAGGCACAGAGCAGGGCAAGAGCTATCGCGGCCGCGGGTCCATGGGCCGCAGCGAGAAGCGCAACGATGGTCGGTGCAGCTGCCGAGATGAAGAATGAAGGGGTGACAAGAAGCCCCTTCAGGGCCCCATAGGATTGCGGATCGAAGAGGATCAGCGGTTGGGTTCCTCGCGCGATGGTGGCAAGGCCGTTACCGGCGCCAAAGAGGAGGGAGAAAGCGATCGCTGCTCCGGGAGAGATCCCGCCCCAGAAGGCAAACCCGACTCCGATGGCCGTTAACCCAGCTGCGACGATACCGAGCATGAGTGGATCGAGATGACGACCGAAAAGAACTTCGCATAGCCGAGCACTTGACTGACCGAGACCACGGAGCGTCGAGATCCAGACTGCCGACGAGGTGGCGAGGCCCATGCCTGACAGGAGACTGATCATGTGGGCGGAGAGAGCCGCGGCGAGGAAGGTTGTGCAGGTGAGGCCCGTCGCGAACAGCACGCCGGCCGATCGTATTCGGGTCGACGTGTCCGCTCTTGGTACTGCGGGAGCAAATCGCGCCGACAATTCTGGCGCATGCCTACCGCGGGGGATCAGCAGATGGAGAGGAACGGTCGCGAGTGCGAGCGTCGCATAGACCCGCAAGGCTACGCGCCAGCCGAGCATCTCGATGAGGAACTGCCCAAATGGCCAAAGCACCGTGGAGGCGAGTCCACCGAGCAGCGTGATTTGCGAAATTGGTTGCCGCGCCTTGGGCCCCCGATCCGCGCGAGCGCCGCAAACGCGGCATCGTAGAGCGTCATCCGCATGCCGATGCCGAGAACCAACCAGGCGGCATAATACGGGGGGAGTGAGCGCGCCACAGAGAGCAGAACACAAGCCACCGCGATCAAGCCGGACTCGATTGACATCACTGGACGGCCGCCAAAGCGATCAATCGCGCTGCCGATTGCCGGCGACACCAAGCCCATGACCACCAGGGCCGCAGAGAAGCCGCCATCCACGACCGCCAGCGGCCAGTCTGTCTCGCCCGAGATCGGGCCCGCGAAGATGGCGATCAGGTAGTAGGAGATCCCCCAGCATAAAAGTTGGGAGGCGCCGACTGCCCAGACGAGGACCGGTGTAATCAAGGCGGTGCGAGCGCGCTCGGAGCATCTGATCCGGAGCCAAGCTGGCGCTGCATGAGGATGGTATCGAGCCAGATTCCATGCTTCCAACCGACATCCTTCAGTATCCCAACATGCGTGAAGCCGGCGGCCGTGTGGAGGCGGACCGAGGGAATGTTCCGGGAGTCACCGATCACGGCGATCATCTGGCGGTAGGATCGGGCGGCAGCGTCATCGACCAACGCGGTGAGAAGCTGGCGGCCAATCCCAAGGCCCTGAACATCCGGGGCTACGTAGACCGAGTTTTCAACACTCGAACGGTAGGCGGGCCGAGCCCGATAGGGGCCTGCATAGGCGTAGCCCTTGACGGACCCGTCCTCCGTTTCAGCCACAAGATAGGGGTAGCCTCCGTCGATGAGCGTTCGCCACCGTTTGATTATCTCAGCGATGTCCGGCGGTTCCAGCTCGAAGGAAGCCGTCCCGGTAGTCACTGCTTCGCCATAGATCGCAGCGATCGCTGGCAGGTCGCCTTCTAGGCATGATCGGATCAATGTCATCAGCTTCTCCACCGTGGTGGTCATCCTGTGCCATGACAGAGGCTGCCGATAAAGCTTATGGTTCTGATACATATCATAAGCGATTGCAGGCATGTTCTCCCTCGACCTCACCCAGCTCGACTGCTTCTCCGACGTGGTGGAGCTTGGTAGCTTCACGGCCGCCGCAAAGCGCAGGGGCATCACGCAGCCAGCGGTCAGCATGCAGGTTCATGGCCTGGAGCGTCGTCTCGGTGTCAGGCTCGTGGAACGGGTCGGGTGGAGTGTCGCGCCGACGCGAGCGGGAGTGGAACTGCTCCACCACGCGCGCTCCGTTCGCGCCGAGGTCGAACTTGCGATTGCTGCGGTTGCACCCCACAAGGCGCACGAAGTTGGCCGCGTTCGTCTTGGCACCGGGGCGACCGTTTGCATTCACTTGCTGCCACCGCTGCTGTATCGCCTCCGTAAGTGCCATCCCGGCATCGAGATCACGGTTCAGACCGGCAACTCCGGCGACATTGTGCAACGGGTCGAGGAAGGCGCCTTGGATGCGGGCCTTGTCACCCTTCCGATCCGCTCCCGCTCTCTCGACGTGACGGAGGTGTACGCCGACGAACTCGTGGCGGTTTTTCCTCCCGGCGCTCGTGTGCCGGATGAGCCAATTCCTGCCGCGGCGCTAACTGCCTGGCCGCTCGTCCTCTATGAGCCAGGCGGCAATACGCGCAGTCTGATCGACCAGTGGCTCAAGGCAGCCGATGTGCTGGTTCAACCGACAATGGAACTTGGCAGCATCGAGGCTATCAAGGAGATGGTCGGCGCCGGGCTTGGGGCTTCGGTACTGCCGTTGTTGGCTGTCCAACGGGCCGATCAGCCTGCGCGTCTCATCATACGGTCCTTCGCGAATCCACTCACCCGGACTCTTGGTGTCGTCGTGCGCCGGGATCGCGTGTTGGACTGGGCTCTCCGCGAATTCCTGAAGAGCACTCGACAGCTGCCTGAGAGATGAAGGCGGCCTCGCTATCGGTTAAGGATTCCGCGAGCGGAGCCTAAGGTCTCCGCTTCAACATTGCGCAATCAATCTGGCCCAAGCCTGAGTTGGCGAATGGCTGCTTTCGGGGGACGCTAAAGGCTACCAGCACAGCCGGGATGGGTCGATTCTGGCTGTCGTGGGTTTTAGGACTCACGCAACAGAGGCGATGGTTGGTTACGCTGCCACCCGCAGGTCCTGCCGGACCCGCCGGTAAAGGAAGCGGTCCGGCCCAAGCTTTCATCTTTGGCCACTTCCGTCCGCGCCGCCACCGGACCACAACCAAGAACTATCGGACCGCGCGTTCCCTGGCCTTCAAGATATGGACCGAGGACACGTGCGCGCAAACGCAAGATAACCGCGCCATGGTCCCAGCCTCCAGCCCATACACGACCATGGACGGTTAAGTTGACAATCCCATCACCGCCCTCCCGTCTCACCGAAAGGAGAGATCTGTCCGACCCGGCGTCATTCTGACCAGGAGTTTTCCGCTCTCCTTAAGGCGCGGCTCTATGGTGCGGGCGGGACCAAGCAGGGGTGAGTCGGCCGACGTGCTGCAAGCCCCCAAGCCCGATTAGCCAGTATGGAGTGATGGGGGCTGGAGTGACTGCGCCCCCGCCCGCCGGGACGCATCGGGATAATCCAACGTAGTCCCGGTATCGTTCCCGGCCGCCTGTCTGACTTCCCGGATGAAGGTCTGGCAGGTGCGGGAGAGGGGGCGCGCCTCGGACCACAGAACATGAGCTTTGACCGGCGTCACCGGCCGGAAGGGGCGAATGGCGAGCTGGTGGTTGTTGCACTGACGGGCCGAAAATGGGTCCACGATCGCCACGCCCACGCCGCTCGCCACCAGGGTGCAGGCGGTGTTGCAATAGCGCACCTCGACGGTGGGGCGGCAGGGGACATCCACGCTCTGGAAACTCCGCCGAAGCGCATCCCCCAATCTGGTCCCGCGCTCTAGCCCAATGAGCGGAAATTCGACAAGATCCGCGGGCGTGATCTCGCAGAGCGCGCTCAAGGGATGATCGGACGGGAAGACGCAGACCATCTCACCCGCCTGCAGAACTCCCGAACCGAGCCCGGGCTGACCGGAGAATCCGAGGACGAAGCCGAGTTCAGCGACATTGTTGAGCACCGCCTCCACCACGCCTTCGAAACGGCGCACATCAAAGAATACTTGGAGGCGTGGCCGGGTGTGCAGCAATTGCTTCAGAGCCGTGGGAATGACGCCGGTGGCCACGGGCGGCGTCGCAACGATCCGCAATTGGCCCGAGCGGCTTTCCCGCAGATCCCTGAGCCGTCCCTCTAGCCGCGCATGGAGGGAAAAGATCGCCTCCGATTCCCGGAACAGCATCATGCCCTCCGGTGTCGGATGCAGGCGGTTATTGACGCGCTCAAAGAGAGCGAAGCCCGCCTGCGTTTCCATGGCCTTCAGGGCATTGCTGATGGCGGGTTGCGAGAGGCCAAGGTCCTGAGCGGCCGCGACCGTCGTCCGGTGCAGCACGAGGGCGCGCAGAATCTCGAGTTGACGCAGAGTCATTATCACCCCAATGAATAGGTCGCGGGGGGATATGCTAAGCAAAGTTATTGCCGCTGGCGATGGTTGAGATTGCGCTAACTGGCGAAGGCAGCCTGTGCCTCTGGCAGATCCCAGATGCGCTGAATGGCCGCACAACCGGCCGCGACAATCTCCGCCTCGTCTCCCCGGGTGTAGCGCCCTTCGGAAATGAGGTGCTGGCCGTCCACGATGACCGCATCGATATTGGCGCGAGTTGCCAGCGCCACCAGGCCGCGGCGCGGATCGGCGAGCGGCTGCAGATGCGGATGGGACAGATCGACAATCGTGAGATCGGCCGCGCCGCCGCGGCAGATTTCGCCGAGATCGGGACGCTTGATGGCGGCGGCGGCGGCGGCCGTCACCGCATCGATGAGCGCGGGTGCGGAGGCGGATTCTGGGTCTCCTGAGACGACCTTCGAGATCATGCCGGCAGCGTTGATCTCGCCTAGCAAATCCATGTTGTAGCCGTCGGTCGCAACCAGCGTGCGCACACCGAATTGCGCGAAGCGGGAGAAGACGGCCGCCTTGCCGCTGCGCGCGAAGACGCGGGGGCAGTTCAATACCGTCGCCCCGCGCGCGGCCATCAGTTTCAGGTCATCGTCGCTGCTCGCGATGCAATGGGCGGCGAGCAGATCCGGCGCCAGCAGACCCAGCCAATCAAGATATTCCGCCGGCGTGCGGCCATCATAGCGGGCGCGGATCGTCTCCACTTCGCCTGAACTCTGCGCAAGATGGGTGGTGATCGGCACATCCAGCGCCCGCGCCTCGGCCGCACAGGCGCGCAGCAGGTCCGGCCCGCAGGTATCGGTCGCGTGCGGACTCATCGCCATGCGGATGCGGTCCTCGCCACGGCCCTCCCAACGCGCGTAAAGGGCGCGCCAGGTGGCGAGATCGGTCGTGCCATCATCGCCCGCATACCGCACGGCCCCGTCTGCGCCGGCCTGGGCATTGCCGGTGGAGAACAGGTAGGGCGCACCATAGAAGCGGATGCCCATTTCCTCGGCGGCATCGAACATTTCGGGGATGCCGTTGCGGAAGGGCTCCATCACCGTTGTGCTGCCGCCCTTGAGCAGCTGCAAAATCCCGAGCCGGGCGACCGCCATCCGCTCCTCGGTCGAAAGGATGTCGATCCCCGCCCGCGTCAGCGGCAGAAGGACGGTATAGATGACGCTCTGATTATTGCGGCGGCCGTTGCCGTCTTCGGTATGGGTGCGGGCGACCGCTTCACTGAAACAGTGGTTATGGAGGTTGAGCAGACCCGGCAGAACGAAGCGGCCCGGCCTGTCCAGCACGATATCGGCCTGCGGCCTGCTCGGCGTCACCGCCGCGATCCTGCGCCCTTCCAGCAGTACCCAATGGTCACGCAACACCTGCTGAGTGCCGTCATGGCGGGTGAGCACATAGCTGCCGAAAACCGCTGTTGTCGTCATCTCTCAACTGTCTCGCAACAAGAGTGCGGAAATGGCGGCCGCCACCGCCTGCTGGGTTGGTTCCACGACCGGCCGCCCAATGGCGCTCTCGACGGCGCGGCGGTGCGAGGCCATGCCGGCGCAGCCGAGCACCACGACATCGGCGCCACGCTCCTGCACCAGACGCCCGCCCGCCGCGATCAGCCGGTCTCGCATCGCGGGGCTCGCGGTATCGGCTGCCATGGCGTCGACGGCGACGCTGCCAGCATAGCGCGCGTCGAGACCCATCTGCCGCACATAGCGCTGTTGGCGCCGGATGCTGGCGGGTGAAAGCGCGATGATGCCGAAGCGCTCGCCGAGCGTCAGCGCGCGCAGCAGCCCCCATTCGGCGATGCCCATGACCGGCCGCGCACCGGCGGCCTCACGCACAGTGTGCAACCCGGGATCGCTGAAACAGGCGAGCACGAAAGCATCCGCGTCATCCCGCGCCACCCAGGCCGCAAGCGGCGCGACGACGCTGTCGGCATCCCGCTGGCTCGCAATGCCGATCGGGCCGTCCGCCAGGCGCGCCACCGCAATCTCCGGCCCGGTGGCAAACCGCAGCGGGGCGAGGGCGATGTCGATCGCCTCGGTCACCGCCACCGAGGAATTCGGGTTGATGACGAGAATGCGTGCGCGCGCTGCGGCGGACATGGCTTACGCCGCGCCGTCGATGGTGGCTTTGGCAATCGCGGCATTCTCGGGCAGGCCGGATGTCTTGATGAGCGCCTTGTAGCTGCCATCATCCATCATGCTCTGCAAAGCTTTCTGAAGCGCGTCCTGCAGAGCGGTCGCGGTTCGGCCCACGCCGATGCCCATCACCGTGGTATCGAAGGGTTCCCCGACCGTCGCATAGACGCCGGCCTCCTGTGACTGCACATAGGGAATGGTCAGGCTGTCCTGCGCCATGGCATCGGCGCGGCCCTGCTTGAGCTGCAAACGCGCATCGATATTGTTATCGGCATCGAGAAAATGGATCGCGGGCTTGCCGGCGGCCACGCAATGCTCCGCGCTCCAGCTCGCCACTTGTTGCGGCAAGTTGGTCGAGCGGCTTCCGGCGACGGTCTTGCCGCAAAGATCCGGTGGCGCCGCATAGGTTTTGGCATCGGCCGCCCGCACCATGAACTGCGTGCCGGAGCGCAGGTAATCCACGAAGCTGATCGTCTTCTCTCGCACCGCAGTGTCGTTCATGCCGTTGAAGAAGAGGTCGATGCGGCCGGTTTCGACGGAGGCGATGAACTGCGCGAAGCTCGTCTCCTGCAAGGTCAGTTTGCTGCCCGTGCGCTGCGCCAGCGCCTGGCCGAGGCTGATGTCGAAGCCGCGCAGCTGGCCGGTGGCAGGGTCTTTCATATCGAGCGGCGGATAGGAGGGATAGACGCCGACCGTCAGCTGCTTTGGCACGGGCGCCGCAGCCGTCAGAGCGAGCGAGGCCGCTATCAACAGACGTTTCATCATTGGTCAGCCTTCCTTCGACTCATGGTGAAGATAGTTCGCAGCAATCTCTTCGCCGGTCGCGATCCAAAGATCGGGAAAGGATTTGGCGTAGGTCAGAAAGTCGCGCAGCAGGCGAAGACGCATCGGCCTGCCGCTGCATTGCGGATGCAGCACGGTGGTGACCATCGCGCCCCAGTCCCGGATCTCGTCCAGCTCGTCCTTCCACATCGAGAGCACGTGCTCCTTCGGGAAGATGGAACGCGGGCTGTAGCGGGTGGAGAGACCGTGCATCCAGTCGTCATAGCTTGCCGTCACGGGCAGTTCGATCGTGCCGGGGCGGCCGTCGGCGAGG
>Ga0310811_10005078_pt1 | contig 16585 bp, 15 predicted proteins | sample YCmetagenome_FD_207642 | JGI IMG/M metagenome (GOLD analysis project Ga0310811, IMG submission 207642) | Soil microbial communities from experimental microcosm in Duke University, North Carolina, United States - YC | ecosystem: Engineered > Artificial ecosystem > Soil microcosm > Unclassified ...
GCGAATCCCCCGGTGGGCTGCCGCTTCCATCCCCGCTGCCCCCACGCGATCGAGATCTGCCGTGAGCGATTGCCGCAGCTGGAGTCGGCGGAGCCCGGCCATCTCGCGGCCTGCCTGCGTCTCGGCGAGCTGGGCCAGGGGGCGGCATGAGCGATCGGCCCGATCTGCTCGAGGTCCGCGGGCTGTCGAAGACCTTCCATCAGCCGCGCGGTCTCGGCGATGCGATGCTCGGTCAACCCGCACGTGCCCTGCAGGCCGTTCGTGACGTCTCCTTCCGTCTCGCGCCCGGTGAGACTCTCGGCGTCGTGGGCGAGAGCGGCTGCGGGAAGAGCACGCTGGGACGTTGCATCGCCGGGCTGCACGCGCCGAGCGCCGGGGAGATATTCTGGCAGGACCGCCCGCTGGCGAGCCTCGGCGGACGGCAGGCCCAGAGCCGCCAAATCCAGATGATCTTCCAGGACCCCTATGCCTCGCTCAATCCGCGCATGACGGTGCGCCAGACCCTGGACGAAGTCCTGCACGTCCACGGGCTCGGCGACGCGGCCGAGCGACGGGCCCGCGTCGAGGAGCTGTTGGCGACGGTCGGGCTGGCGGCGCGGCTGAAGGACCGCCTGCCCCATGCCTTGAGCGGCGGGCAGCGCCAGCGGGTCAGCATCGCGCGGGCGCTGGCGGTCCGGCCGCAGCTGATCATCGCTGACGAGCCGGTCTCCGCCCTGGATGCCTCCATCCAGGCGCAGATCATCAATCTATTCGAGGAGCTGCGTGAGCGGCTGGGCATCGCCTTCATCTTCATTGCCCATGACCTGAACGTGGTTCGCCACATCAGCCATCGAGTGGCGGTCATGTATCTGGGCCAGATCGTTGAAACGGCCCCGGCGACGCAGCTTTTCGATCAGCCCCGCCATCCCTATACCCGGGCCCTGCTGTCGGCCATACCGGCACCCGACCCCTCGCAGCGCACGGCATCGGCCAGCCTCGAAGGCGAGCTGCCCGATCCGCTGCGCCCACCGCCGGGCTGCAGCTTCTCCACCCGCTGCGCCTGGGTCCAGCCCGCCTGCCAGGCCGCGCCACCGCCCATGGTCCCGCTTGGCGAGAGCCATGAGGCGCGATGCCGCCGGGTTCACGAGATCCCCTGAAGCGCCACGCCAGAGCGAGAAGGAAGCAAAGATGAGTTTCTTCGACATCACCCCCGAGAGCGGGAAGCTCGGCACGGCCTTGGCGGCCTGGTCGCAGGCGCGGATGGCGGCCGACGGGCTCGACCCTGAAGCCTTCGCCATGACCCTGCTGACCTTCGCGCGGCCCTTGACCGCGGAAACCGGAAAAGGGCGGCCGGCCGGCTTCGCCCATGCCGGCGACAGGGCCTTCTATCCCTGCAGCGTGGTGAAGGTCTTCTATCTCGCCGCCGCCCAGGCCCAGCTCGAGGCAGGGAAGCTTACCGCCCATGGCGAGCTCGACCGTGCCATGCGCGACATGATCCGCTGGTCGAGCAACATGGCGACGAACTACATCATCGATCTCGTGACCGGGACCACCGGCGATACCCTGCTCGGCGATGCGGAGCTCCGTGACTGGGTCGAGCGCCGCCAATGGGTCAATCGCTACTTCCGCTCCCTCGGCTGGCCGGAAGCCGAGGCCGTCAACGCCTGTCAGAAGCTCATGGACGACGACCGCTATGGAAGGGAGAAGATCTTCGTGGGGATGGGCGGCAACAACCACAACCGGCTGTCGACCAACGCCGCGGCGCGGCTCTTCCATGAGATCTTCGCCGGACGCATGGTCACCCCCGCGCGCAGCCGCGTCATGGCCGAGATGCTGGCCCGTCCGAGGGACGATCCCGATTTCCTGGCCAATCCTCTGGCGCAGGTCCGCGGCTATTTTGCCGCCGGCCTGCCGGCCGGGGCGCGGGTCTGGTCCAAGGCCGGCCACACCGGCTGGACGGGCGATGCCGATGCCAGCTACCGGCGCCATGACGCCGCTTATATCGAATTGCCGGGCGGGCGGGCCTTGATCCTCGCCGTCTTCACCCAGGGCCGCGCGGCGTCGGAGAGCGAGACGATACTTCCGGCCATCGCCGGCAAGGCGTCCGAACTGCTGGCTGAAGCTTAGCTTCGCTCGCTGGCGGCGAAGACCCCGGCGAGGGGGGCCGCGCGCATCTCCGGCGGTGGGCGAAGCCCGAGGATCGAAAGGATCGTCGGGGCGACGCTCAGCTGATCGACGATGCCCTCGGCCACGCCGCCGATGGGATTGCCGATATCGTAGAAGGGCACGAGGCGCTCGACATCGGTCGTGCCGCCATGACGGCCATCTGGGGTCTGGCCGTGGTCCGCCGTCACCAGGATGCGGTACCCCTCCTCGCGCCAGAGATGGATGACCTCGGCCATCGCATTGTCGATGGACCAGATCTCATCCCGGTATTCCTTGGAATCCGCGCCATAGATATGCCCGACGGAATCCGGCGCGAAGCTATGGATCAGCAGATAATCGGGACGATCGCGCCGGATCATCAGGGTCGCCCGGGTGAAGAGATCGAGATTGGACGGCAGGTTCAGATTGGCCTTGCTGTAGCCCTGCTCGGAATAGAAGCGGCCATGGCGGATGTCGAGGGCGGGATCGTCGACCTCCATATCGCGCAAGGGCTCGTAGGGCGCCTTGTTGTAGAGTTCCGAGAAGAAGTAATGCGCCACCGCCCCCGTCGGCCGGCCGGCCTGGCGCAGAAGCCCGAAGACATGGGGGCCCTTCGACAGGACCACGCGGTCATTGCTGCGGATGCCGTGGATATGCGGGGGCGTGCCGGTATGCAGCGTCTCGTAGACCGGCGCCGAAAGGGACGGCAGGACGGAGCGCATGCACCAGCGCCGGGCGAGACCGAATTCCACCAGGCTCTCAATGGTGCCGAAGCTCTCCAACGCCGCCTGATAGCCGACGGCATCGACGAGGACGAGGATGACTTTCTCGTCCCGAGGCGGCGATGCCCGCCGCCCGGAAGGGACATGCCGCAAAGCCTGCCTCTTGCGCTGCGACGCATCCTTTCCGGGTCGCCTCATGGCCTCAGCTCTCGAGCCAGCAATAAGAGGACCAATAGCCGTTGCAGAGCTCGCCAGCCTTGTCCTTCACGAAGCCCTGGACCTTCTTGCTCTTGCCGTCGACGAAGTCGTTAAACATCGGGATGATGGCGCCCCCGTCGTCGCGCACCATCATGCCGGCCTCATGATACATCGCCTCGCGCTTGGCCTTGTCCAGCTCGCTGCGAGCCCGGACCAGAAGCTTGTCGAACTCGGGGCGAATCCATTTGGTGTCGTTCCAGTCCGCGGTCGAGAGATAGGCCGTGGAATACATAATGTCCTGGGTCGGCCGGCCGCCCCAATAGGAGGTCGAGAAAGGCTGGACGTTCCAGACATTGGACCAGTAGCCGTCGCCGGGCTCACGCTTGACCTCGATCTGGATGCCGGCCTTGGCCGCCGCCTGCTGGTAGAGGACGGCCGCGTCCACCGCACCGGGGAAGGCGACGTCGGAGGTGCGCAGCAGGACGGAGCCGCTATAGCCGGACTTCTTGAAATGGAAGGCGGCCTTGTCGGGATCGTAAGCGCGCTGCGGAATATCCGCGGGGAACAGCGCATAGGCATCGTTGATCGGAAAATCGTTGCCGACCGAGCCATAGCCGCGCAGCACCGTCTTCACCAGCGCCTCGCGATCCATGGCGAGCTTGAGGGCCATGCGCAGATCGGCATTGTCGAAGGGCGGCCGGTTGCAATGCATGAGGAAGGGGTAATGACCCTTGCCTGCGGTGTTGACCACCTCGGTCCGCGGGCTGCTGGCGAGCATGCCGGCGACCTTCGGATCGATGCGATTGACGAGATGGACGCGCCCGGACTGAAGCGCGTTCACGCGCGCAGTATCGTCATTGATGACCAGGATCTCGACGCTATCGGGATAGCCCCGGTCCGAGTTCCAATCATTGGGATTCTTCTTGGCGGTGTAGCGGACGCCGGGCTCCACGGTCTCGACGACATAGGGGCCGGTCCCCATGCCGGCATCCGGCTTGCCGCCGGCCGGCTGGATGATCAGGTGGTAGTCGGTGATGATATAGGGCAGATCGGCATTGGGCTCCTTCATGGTGATCGTCACCGCCGAAGGACCATCCGCCGCGATGGTGTCGATGCCCTTCATCAATCCCAGCGCGCCCGATTTCGACGCCGCATCGGAATGCCGGTGCAGGGTCGCGACCACATCCTCCGAGGTCAGCGTCTTGCCGTCGTGAAAGGTGACGCCTTTGCGCAGCTTGATCGACCATTTCTTCGCGTCGGCGGAGCCCTCGAAGCTCTCCGCCAGCTTGGGCACCGCCGTGCCGTCGACCGGCGAGGTCTCGATCAGCACATCGCCCCAGCAGCGGCCGAAGTGGTAGGGCGCCTGCGAGGTTTCCAGCGCCGGATCCAGGCTGTCGGTCGTGGCGCCGCCGACGACGCCGAGGACGAGATTGCCGCCCTTCTTAGGCGTGGCCGCGCGCGCGGCCGCGGCCAGCAGGCCGTTCGCACTGGCGGCGGAAAAGCCGAGAGCGGCGGCGCGGCCAAGAAACGCGCGGCGCGTCAGGCGGCCGCGGCTGAATTGCTGCTGCAGATGACGGATTTCCGACATAGCATGAACCTCCCGATGATGAGCCTGATCCCAAGGCCCTCCATCATTGATGGCATGCGGATCATGACAGTTTCAATGTTCGTAATTCGAACGCTGCAAGGCCAATGCCGGTTCTTTCAACGACGCCGGCGCGCGACCCCAGATGGCTCTGGCGCTGTGTCCTCAGCGCCGCCCAAGAGCGCCGCCGGGATCACCGCGCGGCCCTCTCCGGCGATCCGGCGCAGCGAGGCATAGATGCGGCCGGGCGTCGTCGCCGCGGTGACGACAAAGATGCAAGCCCGCTGGCCGATCCAGCGGCCGAGAGCGGCACGCTCGATCTCGCTTTCGCTCAGGGCAACAACGCCAGCGAGGGTGAGACCGATGGGCGTCAGCGCGAGCCGCGCGATCGATGCAACATCGCCGTCGCCGACGAAGACGACCCGCCGCCCGCCGATACGCTCGATCTCGCGATAGAGCGCGGCATATTCGCGAAGCAGCCGGCGATAGAATCCCAGGCTTTCGCCGATCTGCCAGGTGACCAGTTCATCCACCGTCGCCCTTCCCCTGGTGGTGAGGGTCAAACCGCCCGGGCGGCCGGGACTACCGCGCATGGCTTTGGCGACGAGTCCCTCCTCCCGGCAATGGCTGACATAGGCATTGGCGACGCCAATGGAGATGTCGAGCCGGCGGGCGAGGCGCCGCTGCGAGATGGCGGGGCTCGCCTCGATCATGCCGAGGACGCGCAAGGTCAGCTGCCGCTCCACGGCGCGCTTGGCGTTGCGGATCGTCCGCGGGAAATTGGCGGCGATGAAACCGGGCATCACGGTAGCGGGTGCCGCGGCTTTCGACGTGGCGGCGGGGGCGGCGATCTGCCGGCTCGCCCATTCGACCGCCGCCGGCAATTCGTCCTGGCGGCTGCTCTTCACGACCGGCCGCCGCCGTCCTTCGGTATGGAAGGCGACCTGCCAATAGCGCGACGGTCGATCGCTGCGCTTGAAGAGGCGCGCCCGTCCCTCGCAGATTACGATGCCCTTCATGCCCGATGATCTTGGCACACACCGGCGCCAGGATGAAACACACCTCGCACCAGCACCCCATCGCTGCTCCGGCAGAAGCGGCGTCAGGCCAGCTCGGCGGCCGCGCGGATCTGGGCCCGATCGGCCAGCACGCCGTCGAGCCAGTGGGTGTCCATCTCGGGCACCGAGGAGAGCAGGAGCTTGGTATAGGGATGGTAAGGCGGGGCGAAAACCTGCTCGCGCGGGCCTTCGGCCACCAGCCGCCCCTTCAACATCACCGCGACCCGGTCGGCGATGCGCCGCACTGTGCCGAGATCATGGGTGATGAAGAGATAGGCATAGCCGTGGGAGCGCTGCAGCCGGCCGAGAAGGTCGAGGATCCCCTCGGCGACCAGAGGATCCAGGGCCGAGGTCACCTCGTCGCAGATGATGAGGTCGGGCTCGGCGGCCAAGGCGCGGGCGATGCAGATGCGCTGCTTCTGGCCGCCCGAGAGCTGGCCGGGGTAGCGGTCGGCAAAGTCCGGCGAGAGGTCGATATCTCGCAGCAGTTCGGCGATCCGCTCCCGCATCCGCTTGCCCGACAGGCCGAGATAGAAGGCGAGCGGCCGGCCGATGATCTCACCCACTTTCTGGCGCGGGTTCAGGGCCACGTCGGGCATCTGATAGATCATCTGAATGCGGCGCAGGAGATCGCGGCTCCGCTGGGCCAGCGCCGGCGGGAGGGAGATTCCCTGGAAGCGGATATCGCCCGCCTCGCGCGGGAGCAGCCCGGTGATGACGCGGGCCAGCGTGCTCTTGCCGCTGCCGGATTCGCCGACCACCGCGACCGTCTCGCCCTTGCGCACGGTCAGGTTGATGTCGTTCACCACCTTGGCGAGCTTGGCATAGCTGGCCGTGACCTGGCTGATCTCCAGCACCGGCGCGGCCCCGCCGGCGGTCGCGCCCATATGCCCAGCCTTCCCCTCGCGATTCGAGACGAGCGCGCGGGTATAGTCCATGCGCGGGCGATGCAGGATCTGATCGGCCTCGCCCTCCTCCACCATCTTGCCGTGGCGGAGCACCATGATCCGGTTGGCCACCTGGGCCACGACGGCGAGGTCGTGGCTGATATAGAGCCCCGCCGCGTGATGCACGCGGATCAGCTTGCGGATCGAGGCCAGCACCTCGATCTGGGTCGTCACGTCCAGCGCCGTCGTCGGCTCGTCCAGCACGAGGATGTCGGGATGGCAGGACATGGCCATGGCGGCCATGGCCCGCTGCAGCTGGCCGCCGGAGACCTGATGGGGATAGCGCTCCCCGAAGGTCTCGGGCGAAGGCAGGTCGAGCTCGCGGAAGAGCTGGATGGCCTCGGCCTTGGCCTGCTCATAGCTCATCAGCCCATGGCGGACCGGGCCTTCGCAGATCTGGTTGTAGATGCGCTTGGCGGGATTGAAGGAGGCGGCCGCGCTCTGGGCGATATAGGCGACGCGGCGGCCGCGGCGCTGACGGCGCTGCTCCGGGGTCAGGCTGCGCAGATCGACCCCGTCGAACAGGATCTTGCCGCCGACGATGGTGCAGCCGGGCCGCGTATAGCCCAGGGCCGCCAGACCGATGGTGGATTTGCCGGCACCGGATTCCCCGATCAGCCCCAGCACCTCGCCGCGATGGAGGACGAGATCGACACCATCGACGATGAGCTTCGCCGGCGAATCCTCATCGGTGCGCGCCTCGATGCGCAAGCCCTCGATGCGCAGGATCTCCGTCTTGGTGGGCGGGTTGCGCGCGCCGTCGGTTGGTGAAGCCGGCGCGCTCATGCGCCCTCTCCATGGGCCCGGCTATGGATCGAGAGGAACCAGTCGACCAGCAGATTGACCCCGATGGTCAACTGCCCGATCGCGATGGCAGGAATCATCGGCGCCATGCCGCCGAAATTGATCGCCTGGGCGTTGTCCCGGACCATGCCGCCCCAATCGGCATAGGGCGGCTGGATGCCGAGACCGAGGAAACTGAGCGAGGCGATGAACAGAAAGGCGAAGCAGAAGCGCAGGCCGAATTCGGCGATCAGCGGCGGCAGGGCATTGGGCAGCACCTCGCGCCAGACGATCCAGCGCAGCCCCTCGCCCCGCAGCCGCGCCACCTCGACATAGTCCATCACCGCGATGTTCAGGCCGACGGCGCGGCTGAGACGGAAGACGCGGGTGGAATCGAGGACCGCGATGGTGCCGACCAGGACCGGGATCGAGGTGCCGAGCACCGAGAGCACGATGAGCGCCAGGATCAGGGTCGGTATAGCCATCAGCGTATCGACGAGGCGGCTCAGCATCGTGTCGATCCATCCGCCCACCACCGCGGCGGAGAAGCCCATGGCGATGCCGATGGCGAAGGAGAGGCAGGTGATGACCAGCGCGATCGATATGGTCGTGCGCGCGCCGTAAAGCAGCCGCGAGAACATGTCGCGCCCGAGATTGTCGAGCCCCAGCCAGTATTCCGCACTGGGCGGCGCCCAGACATCGCCGACCGGGGTGGATTCTCCATAAGGGGCGATCACCGGGGCCAGCACGGCCCCGAGGAGGTTGATCGCGATGATCGCCAGCCCGATCAAGGCGGCGATGGAGAAGCGATGGCCGAAGAGACGCATGGCCGGCTCAGCGCGGGTGACGCAGCCGCGGATTGCTGAGGATGCCCAGCAGATCCGCGATCATGTTGAGCAGGACATAGGCGCTGGCGAAGATCAGCCCGCAGGTCTGCACCACCGGCACGTCCCGCTTGGAGACGGAATCGACCATGAGCTGGCCCATGCCGGGATAGACGAAGACGACCTCCACCACCACCACGCCCACGATGAGATAGGCCATGTTGACGGCCACGACATTGATGATGGGGGCGAGCGCATTGGGCAGCGCATGTTCCAGCACGATGCGCCATTTCGGGATGCCCTTCAGGATCGCCATCTCGATGAAGGGGCTCGACAGCACGCTGATGACCGCCGCCCGGGTCAGCCGCATCATATGGGCCAGCACCACCATCACCAGGGTCGCGGCCGGCAAGGCCACGGTATAGAGCCGCTCCCCGAAGCTCATATCGTCGCTGACCATGGCGAGGCTGGGGAACCAGTCGAGGCGGACCGAGATGAAGATGATGAGGAGGTAGCCGATGAAGAACTCCGGCACCGATATCGTCATCAAGGTGATGGCGTTTATGAATCTGTCGAAGAAACTGTTCTGCCGGATGGCGGCGATGAGGCCGAGGAAGATCGACAGCGGCACCGAGACGCAGGCCGCGACGCCGGCGAGGAACATGGTATTGGCGAGGCGGGCGCGGATCTCCGGGGCGATATCCCGCTGATTGGCGAGCGACTTGCCGACATCGCCCTGGACGAAATGATAGAGCCAGTCGACATAGCGCACGGGGGCGGGACGGTTGAGGCCGAGGGAGTCCCGGATCGCCTTCTCGGCCTCGGGGGTCCGGCTCTGCCCCAGGATCGCCGAGGCGACATCGCCCGGGAGGATTTCCGTGCCGGCAAAAATCAGGATCGAGACCGCCCAGAGAGTGAGCAAGCCGAGGCCCAGGCGCCGGGCGATGAGGCCAAGCATCTGGCGCTAGCTTCCGATTGAAATTCGCGCGCCCAACTCGGCCCGCGCCCGCCGGATCCTCTGCATCGGCCCCCCTTTGCGGCGGCTGTCCTGGCTCGCCCTCGCAACCGCACGGTCTGTCGTGCGAAGCGCTATCGAGCTTCCCTCATAGACAACTTCGCAGCTTGGCTCAAGCCAAACGCGCCTGATTGCGCCATGATCTGACTGCTCAGGCCGCGTCGCGCTCGGCCAAACGGGAGGTCAGCACCTCCTCGATGCCGACGATCTGGGCCAGGGCGGCGGCCAGCAGCTCGCCCTCGTCATCGGAGAGCCCGGGGATCTGCAGATCCATCAGCAGCAACTCGCCGGCCGCGGTGCTGTGCCAGCTCTTGGGCAGGAGGCTGCGCCGGGCCAAAGCCTGGACGACGCGGGCCATCACGCCGATCTCGGCGCCGGCGCGCAAGGAAAGGCAGAAGACGGATTGCGGGGGTTGGGAGCGGTGCTGCTCAGGGGCAGCGGGACGATTCGACGACATGGCATTCCAAATCCTGGACGGGGTTATCGACGCGAGCAGAAGCAACCAGGCGCCCGATGGACGCCTGGCGGCTAATTCGCGTCCCGCCAAGGGAGAGGAAAGCCGTCGTCATGGCTGGATTTTAGCCCTTCGCCCGGCGGAAGAGCAAGCCGCGCTTGACCTCGAAGCGCGCGACGATCTCGAGTGCGATGGCCAGGCAGTTCGGCCGGGCCAAAAGGCGAAAGAGCTCGCCCCGCGCCTCGCCGAGCCGGCCGGCGCGGTAGAAATGCATCGCCAGGGAGCTATGGCAGCGCCGCCAGATGGCCGGGTCGGAATCGACCAATGGCCGGTGCCGGGCGATCAGGCGCTGGAGATGGTCGATATGCCGCGCCGCGCCGGCCGAGCGGCTGAGGCTGGCATCGGATTGGGCATGGACCTTGATCAGGGGTTCCGGCAGGCAGCGCCAGCTTCCGCCCGCCTCCACCAGCCGCATGAAGAGGTCCGTATCCTCGGAGATGGCAAAGGCGGGATCGAAGCCGCCGAGGCCGCGCAGCGCCTCGGTGCGGAAGGAGACGCCGCAGCAGCCGGCGAGCCGGATGACGAAGCGCCGCGAGCCCGCCCAGCGTTCCCAGCGCTCCACCTCTTCCCGCCCGTCGGGCAAGGCGTAGAGCACCCCGGTCCAGCAGAGATCGGGTATGGGCGCCTGGCGATGGGCCGCCAGGGTGGCGGCAAGGAAGCCCGCCAGCAGCTCGTCGTCATCGTCCAGAAAGGCGGTCACCGGCGCGCGGACCGCCGCCAATCCCCGATTGCGCGCCGCGGCCGCCCCTTGCGCACTCTCGTTGCGCAACAAGGTCAGGCGGGGATCGGCGATGCCGGCGAGATAAGCGGCGGTGGCGTCGCTGGAGCCGTCGTCGACGACGATCACCTCGAAGGCCTCATCGCATTTCTGCGCCAGCACGCTCTGCAGCGCGCGGGGCAGCAGGCCGGCGCGATTGTGGGTGGGGATAACGACGGAGATCGCGGGTGCCGCAGTCATGATCAGGCTTCGGACCTTAGAGCATGTTCGCGGACCGCGGAACCTGCTCCCCTCCGGCCATCACGATGGGTTAAGCTGGCGGCGAAGAATAAGGGGAAGGTCATGGATCTGGATCTCGAGGAAATCACGCGCGAAATCGCTTATGTGCCGACGACGGGGGTCCGGCGCGAGCATGTGGCACCGCTGGTCGTCGCCAGCAACGCCAGCCTCGAGGGCTACGGCTGCCTGGTGGATGAGCCGGAGACCTTTCCCATCGAGATCGTGCGCTGGCCGGCGCAGGGCTGGCGCCCCATCGATCTGAACTCCGGCGATCAGGGCGGGGTAACCTCGGGACTCTTCGAGTTCTGGTGGAAGGGCGAGACCCTCTACGCCCGCAACAATGCGGTGGGCGACAGCTATCTCTTCGGCTGGAGCAACTGGCCGGAGGAGGCCGCCACCAGCGGTCCCGGCAAGACCCGCGAGCGCGCCCTGATCTGGCGGGCCAATTATCATCCCGACGGCGGGCAGCTCTTCCACCCGCTCAAAGGCCAGAGCTTCGTGGTGCCCCTGGCGCTGCCCGGCGACGATGTGACGCCGGAGAAATTCACCACCTTCTGGTGCGACGGCAAGCGCGGCCTCTACATCCATCCCAATATCTGGCATGGCGCCATCGTGCCGCATGACGATCACGCCGAATTCCTCGACCGCCAGGGCCGCGTCCATGCCCGGGTCTCCGTCGATTTTCCCAAGGAGTTCGGCTGCTACCTCGCCACACCGCTCGGCCGGCCGTAGCCGTTTCCATCTCTCCCGCGCTTTGAAGCGGGAGAAGGAAGAGCCGCTAGCGCGGGCGCAACGTCCTGTAGGCCGCCACGAAGGCGCGCGCGCGCTCGCCGAGTTCGGCGGCGGCCATGCCGGGCTTGTAGAGCGCCGAGCCCAGGCCGAAGCCGTCCGCCCCGGCGGCCAGGTAGTCGACCATGGTCGTGGGCGTGATCCCACCCACCGGCAGCAGCAGCGTCCCCGCCGGCAGCACGGCGCGCCAGGCCTTGAGCGCCGCGGGCGGCAGCAGCTCGGCGGGAAACATCTTCAGCCCGTCGGCGCCGGCCTTGAGGGCGGCGAAGGCCTCGCTCGGGGTCGCCACCCCGGGCAGCGCCGTCAGGCCGCGGCGTTTGGCGGCGGCGATGACCTCGGTGTCGGCATTGGGCGCCACGATCAGCCGCCCGCCTGCGGCCGCGACCGCCTCGACCTCGTCGGCACTCAGCACCGTGCCGGCCCCTGAGAGCAGCCCTTCCCGCCCCGCGAGATAGCGGATGCTCTCGAGGGGCTGGGGGCTGTTCAAGGGCACTTCGAGAATCCGGAAACCCGCCTCCGTCAGGACATCGGCGGCGGCCGGCATCTCCGCCGGCCGGATCCCGCGCAGGATGGCGATGAGGGGAAGCTCCTGGAGCAGGTCACGCAGCATGCGTCAGGTCCTCCCGACGGAGTCGGCCACGAGCCCGGCTGCCCGCGCGATGGCGAAGAGCGCCCCCGGCAGGATCGCCGAGCTCTCGATACTCGTCTGCTCGAGCCTGCAAAGCTCGGCGGCCGCCTTGTAGACCTCGATCATCTCCGGCGAGCCGATGAAGGTCAGACTCCGGGGCAGGCCACGGGCTTCGAGCCAGCCCGCACCATCCTGCAGCTCGGCGCCGATCAGGAGGCCGGAGAGATAGCTCGCCAGGCCGGTTCGCGGCAGCCCGCCCAGCAGACCCAGGGTGCGCACGGAGAAGAGGCTATGGAGCAGGTTGGCCGCATCGGGCGAGCGGCTCCGTTCGACCCCGCGCCGGAAGGCGGCGGGATCCTGGGCATCGCCCTCCATCAGCTGGCCGATGGTGCCGGCACCGCGCAACAGGCCGTAGATCTCGCCGGTCATATAGGTGCGGAAGGCGATGAGCTGCCCGGCTTCGACGATCGCCCATTTGGCGTGGGTCCCGGGGAGGAGAAAGACCCCGCCATCGCGGCCGAGCATGGCGAGAGCCCCCAGGATCTGGGCCTCCTCGCCGCGCATGACCTCGGGCTGGGCCGGGTCGTCGAGGCGCACCCCCGGCACGATCCAGACCGAGGCGCCGGGGATGTCGTCAACGAAGCAGAGCTGCCGGCCGATATCGGCGAGCGCCACCGGCGCCGTCAGATAGGGCGCCTCCTTCCAGCCCAGCTTGCTGCCCACCATGCCGCTGAGGATGGCCGGCACCGGCCGGCGGGCATCGAGCCAATCGCCGCAGAAGGCTGCGAAACTCTCGGCGAAGCGCCCGTCCTTGACCGCGAGCAGCCCGCCGCCCTGGCCGCGATGGTCGATCGCCACCCCGTCGCCGCCCAGAGCCCAGGCGCGCAGATTGGTGGTGCCCCAATCGGCAAGGATGCAGGAAATGTCTCGGCGCATGGCGGGCGTTGGGGCTCGGAAATGGCGGGGTCCGGGGTCGCGCGGGTCTTATGGCGCGAATGGTCCAATTTTGTCATACAAAAGATGGATCAGCAATGCGCCTTGGCCTAGAATATAGGCAAATCCAGCCGGCCATACCAAGAGAGCCGGGCGAGACCGATGCAGAGAAAGACCAGCCTTCCCAGACGGGCGGAATTGCACCGTGAGAATCTGCACCACATTCTGGCGCAGGACATCGGCGCGCGCATCCTGAAGGGCGAGTTCGCGCCGGGCTCCCTCCTGCCGCGGGAGGCCGAATGGGGCCGCAGCTTCGGTGTCAGCCGCACGGCCGTCCGCGAGGCGATCAAGATGCTCATGGCCAAGGGCCTCATCGTCTCGCGGCCCAAGATCGGCTCCCGCGTGCAGCCGCGCAGCAGCTGGAACCTGCTCGACCGCGACGTGCTCGCCTGGTATTGCGCCGCCACCGACGAGCGCCACTTCCTCGCCAGCATGCAGCAGGTCCGTCGCATCCTCGAGCCCGAGGCCGCCGCGCTGGCCGCCTCCAATCACACGCCCGCGCAGCTCGCCGACATCGAGGCGGCCTTCGTGGATATGCGGCTGGCGGATTCCGTCGCGGCCTGGAATGCGGCCGATGTGCGCTTCCATCTGGCGATCCTGGCGGCGGCGGGCAACGAGCTTCTGGTGCCCATGGGATTCGTCATCGAATCCGCCCTCGGGCATATGTTCGACTATACGGCGACCCATAACGAGGACATGCGCTCGGCGTTGTCCTTGCATGAGGACATCCTGCGCGCGGTCCGGCTCAACCGGCCTTCGGCGGCGCGCATGGCGGCGCGGCGGCTACTCAGCGATACCGACCGCGTCATCGGGCTACACCAGGGGGCGTCCGAGGAGGATGCCGCCAAATCCACAGCAACCCAAGACAAGAGCAAGGGCGGACGACCACATGCCGGACGATAGCGTGACCAACAAGACGAAGAAGCTGCGCTCGCAACATTGGTTTGGCGGCGCGACCCGCGACGGCTTCATCCACCGCAGCTGGATGAAGAACCAGGGCCTGCCCGACGATACCTTCGACGGCCGGCCGGTGATCGGGATCTGCAATACCTTCTCCGAGCTCACCCCCTGCAACGCGCATTTCCGCACCATTGCCGAGCAGGTGAAGAAGGGCGTGCTGGACGCCGGCGGGACGCCGTTCGAATTCCCGGTCATGAGCCTGGGCGAGACCAATCTCCGCCCCACCTCCATGCTGTTCCGCAATCTCGCCAGCATGGATGTCGAGGAATCGATCCGCGCCAATCCCATGGACGGCGTGATCCTGCTGGTCGGCTGCGACAAGACCACGCCCGCTTTGCTGATGGGCGCGTCCAGCTGCGACCTGCCCACGCTCTGCGTCTCCGGCGGCCCGATGCTGAACGGGCATTACCGCAATCAGCTGATCGGCTCCGGCACCGCCGTCTGGCAATTCTCCGAGGAGGTCCGCGGCGGCCGCATGTCGCTGGCCGAATTCCAGGAGGCCGAGGGCGCCATGTCGCGCTCGCCCGGCCATTGCATGACCATGGGCACGGCCTCGACCATGGCCTCCATGGTGGAATCCCTCGGCGTCGGTCTGCCGCATAACGCCGCCATCCCCGCCGTCGATTCCCGCCGCAACCTGCTGGCCCGCCTTGCCGGCCGGCGGATCGTCGAGATGGTGCAGGAGGATCTGAAGCTCTCGAAGATCCTGACCAAGCAGGCCTTCGAGAACGCCATCCGCGTCAACGGCGCCATCGGCGGCTCGACCAATGCGGTCATCCATCTCCTGGCGATCGCCGGGCGGGTCGGCGTCGATCTCTCCCTCGATGATTGGGACCGCCTCGGCAAGGGCGTGCCGACCATCGTCGATCTCATGCCCTCCGGCCGTTTCCTGATGGAGGATTTCTACTATGCGGGCGGGCTGCCGGCGGTGATCCGGCGCCTCGGCGAGGCGGGCCTCCTGCACAAGGACGCCCTCACCGCCAACGGCAATACCATCTGGCAGAACAACAAGGACGCGCCCTGCTGGAACGACGAGGTCATCCGGCCCTTCGAGAAGGCCCTGACCCCCGAGGGCGGCATCGCCGTGCTACGGGGCAATCTGGCGCCGCGCGGCGCCGTGCTCAAACCCTCCGCCGCCACGCCGGCGCTGATGGTCCATCGCGGCCGCGCCGTGGTCTTCGACAGCATCGAGCATTTCAAGGCGCGGGTGGACGATCCTGCCCTGGATATCGACGAGACCTGCGTCATGGTGCTGAAGAACTGCGGCCCCCGGGGCTATCCGGGGATCGCCGAGGTCGGCAACATGCCGCTGCCCGAGAAGATCCTGAAGAAGGGCATCACCGACATGGTGCGCATCTCCGACGCGCGGATGAGCGGGACCGCCTATGGCACGGTCGTGCTGCATGCGGCCCCGGAAGCCGCGGCCGGCGGGCCGCTCGCCATCGTGCAGGACGGCGACATGATCGAGCTCGACGTGCCCAATCGCAGCTTGAAGCTTCTGGTCGACGACGCCGAGATTCAGCGCCGGCTCAAGGATTGGAAGGCGCCGGCGATGCCGGGCGGCGGCTACAAGAAGCTCTATGTCAGCCATGTCAATCAGGCCGACCAGGGCTGCGACCTCGACTTCCTCGTGGGCTGCCGCGGCGCCGAAGTGCCGCGGGAATCCCACTAAGGCCGAGGGGACATCATGGATCTCTCCGCATTCGCCCGCCATCCCGGGCTGCAGGACCAGAGCGTCTTCGTCACCGGCGGCGGCTCCGGCATCGGGGCCGCCATCGTCGAGAGCTTCGTCCATCAAGGCTGCAAGACCGCCTTCGTGGACATCAACGAGAAGGCGAGCGAGAAGCTGGTCCGCCAGATCGAGAAGCGCCACGGCAAGGCGCCTTTGTTCATGCCTTGCGACATCAAGGATATCCCGGCCCTGCAAGCAACGATCGCGCGCGCCGGCAAGGAGCATGGCCCCATCGGCACGCTGGTCAACAACGCGGCCAATGACCAGCGCCACGACTGGAAGGACGTCACCCCCGATTATTGGGACGAGCGCATGGCGACCAACCTGCGCCCGATGTTCTTCGCCATCCAGGCGGTGGTGCCGCAGATGCGCAAGCGGCGCGGCGGATCGATCATCAATTTCGGCTCGATCAGCTGGAAGATCCCGCAAGGCGGGATGCCGGCCTATACCACCGCCAAGGCCGCCGTCCATGGCCTGACCCGCGGCATGGCCCGCGACCTCGGCCAGGACCGCATCCGGGTCAACACGGTGGTGCCGGGCTGGGTCATGACCGAGCGCCAGCTCACCCTCTGGGTTACCGCCGAGACAGAGAAGGCCCTCGACGCGGCGCAATGCCTGAAGGGCCGCATCCAGCCCATCGACCTCGCCCGCATGGTGATCTTCCTCGCCTCGGAGGATTCCCGCATGTGTACGGCGCAGGAATTCACGGTGGACGC
>Ga0310811_10005079_pt1 | contig 16584 bp, 17 predicted proteins | sample YCmetagenome_FD_207642 | JGI IMG/M metagenome (GOLD analysis project Ga0310811, IMG submission 207642) | Soil microbial communities from experimental microcosm in Duke University, North Carolina, United States - YC | ecosystem: Engineered > Artificial ecosystem > Soil microcosm > Unclassified ...
GGGCGCGTCAGCTTGCCGCGCCGCGCCGGATTCGATCATCCTACAATTTCGTTCCCGGCGAAAAACTGCGCGATCTCGATCGCCGCGGTGTCGGCCGCGTCCGATCCGTGCACCGAATTCTCGCCGACCGACTTTGCATGCAGTTTGCGGATGGTTCCGTCCGCGGCCTTGGCCGGGTCCGTCGCACCCATGATCTCGCGATATTTGGCGATGGCGTCATCGCCCTCGAGCACCTGCACCACGACCGGCGCAGAGATCATGAAATCCACCAGCTCGCCAAAGAAAGGCCGCTGTGCATGCACGGCATAGAACGTCTCGGCCTGCTCGCGCGACATGCGGATGCGCTTCTGCGCGATGATGCGCAGACCAGCCTTCTCGATCAGGCTGTTGATCGCACCGGTCAGGTTGCGTGCCGTCGCGTCCGGCTTGAGGATTGAGAACGTGCGTTGCAGCGCCATTAAGATGGTCCTTCCTGGGAGTCTGAAAGTTTCGGGGAAATTTGGCGGCTTATAGCTGCCGCGCGGGGCCATCACAAGCGTGTGTCATTCGCCGGCTGCGGAAACCGCCCGCGCGGCGCGCAGGCGGCGTGCCATTTGCCTTAATGCCGTCGCGCCTGTGGCGTTCCTGCCGTGATGTTGAACCGCGGATGAACCGACGGGTCAGAGCGGGTTCAGCGCCTCAATTCTAGCCTGCGAGGTAGAACAATTGCCGCTAGGGACGTTGATTTAACGGTTTTCTTAGCGACCCGACTGAAGGAGATTTCGATGTTACGCAAATTCTCTCTTGCCTTTGTCGCCGCCGTCGCGCTGGCCGGCGCCGGCTTGTCCTCGACTGCAGCGTCTGCCGCCTGGCACGGCGGCTGGCATCATGGCGGCGGGTGGCATGGCGGCGGCTGGCATCGTGGCTGGTACGGCCCGCGTCTCGGCTTCGGTTTCTATCCGGGCTATGCATACGCCTACGGCCCGGGTTGTTACATCCAGCGCCGTTATGTCCACACCCGTTTCGGGCTGCGCTTGCGCCGTGTGCGGGTCTGCTACTGACGGACGGGGTTCTGGCTGGCCCCATTCGGCCAATGGCCGACACGCACGATCGATCGTCCGGCAGGTTTGACGCCATGAAAACCCCGGCTCGCAGGAGCCGGGGTTTTTCACGTCCGGAGGGATGTACCCTCACCGGACGCAAGTCGTGATGGGTCAGCAAACCGAAATTTGATGCAACTTAGACCAAGTACTGCCGTTTATTTACAGCGCTGCCAGTGAAATCATCCAAGGAGGTTTCAATGTTGCGCAAACTCGCTCTCACAATCGCAGCCATGATCGCCCTTGCCGGCGCCGGGCTTTACTCGACTGCGGCATCTGCCGCCATGTACGGTGGATTCCATGGCGGCGGCTTCCATGGTGGTGGCTTCCATGGTGGAGGTTTCCATGGCGGTGGATTCCATGGTGGAGGTTTCCATAATGGGTTCCGCGGCGGCTTCCATGGCGGATTCCGCCACCGCGCTTTCTTTCGCGGAGCGGCTTTCGGCATTGGGTTCTATCCGGCATACGACTACGGCTATTATGGCTACGGCTATGACGACGATTGCTATCTCCAGCGCCGCTATGTGCGCACCCCCTGGGGGCTGCACGTGCGCAACGTGCGGGTCTGCTACTAGTCAGCCAATGACCAACGTCGTTCAGATCGCCTGAACAGAAACCCCGACTCGCACGAGCCGGGGTTTCTGCATTTCGGGGTTTCCGTGTCTCAGGAACGAGCCTCTCAGCCCTCAGCGGGCTTGGCCGGCTTCCGTGTTGTCTTCTTTCGGACAGGCGCTCGCTTGGCCTTGGGTTCGGGTCTGGCCGCAGCTTCGATGGAGCGCAACCGGCCGTCCGAGAACCGGTAGAGACCGGGACGCGCACCCTGTGAATAGGTCGCGACCACGGCGCGTCCGCGTTCGTCGCTGCCGACCTCGACATGCTCCGGCGCACCGAGTGAATGCACGAGATCGCATTCGGGCATGCCGAGGGTTATGCCAGGAGGCGGCGTATCGGCCGCAGGCGGCGGACAACTGCCGTCCGCGCCCATGTAGTCTGCTGGCGTGAGCTTGCGTTCTTCCGGAACGGGGGCGGTCTTGACCGACGAAAACGGCGTCAGATCGTCCGCACTCGGCATGCTGAGTTTCGGCAGGGTCGGCGGTGTCGTCAGCGCATCGGTCAGGGCGCCCGTCGAACAACCGGCGAGCCCGGAGAAGAGCGCACAGATCGCGACCGGCAACAACGCGGCCTTGACGATGCGGGCATAGAAACGGTTTGGCATCTTCAGATCACTGGGCAAATTACAGGCCATGGGCCCCCACTTTTACGCGACAAGATAAAGCGCGACGGGACAAACGCGCGACACGGCGAACGGACGGGTCGGCGGCGGCGCAAAATAGCGCATTTGACCGAGATCGCCAGACCCCCGCGTGAAGCCCGCATAAAATACCATTTGCGGCAAAACACAAACGACAGCGCAGGACACGGGACTTATTCGCCTGGCGGAGAACTCGACGCTGGACGTGGCGAAAATACGTCGGGTGAAATTTACCCCATTTTCTGCCAGCGCCCGTCGGCATCGCTCTGGAAATAGGTCGTCTCAATCGCGTCGGCCTTGGCGCTGCGCCACTGTTCCCGGGCCCGCGCCACCGCCTCGTCGTCTTCGCCATCAAAGATGAGCACGATCCGCTCATAGGCCTTGGCATCGGCAGGCACCGGTGCCCCATCGATCAGAAACCGCACCGTGGCGCCGTTGGGATTGTCGTCGGCCGTGGTGAGCAGAACCGGGTGTGCCGCGCGCTCGGCGTCGCGCATCGTTCCGTGCGGCAGGAAGCCGTCATCGCGATAGGTCCACAGATGCGCGTCGAGCGCATCAATGCGTTCGTCCGAAGGCGTCTGCACGATGACGCGCCAGCCGCGTCCCAGAGACCGTTCCAGCAATGCAGGCAGCACCCGTTCGAGCGGCTGGCGTTGCAGGTGATAGAACCACATCTCGGTCATGACTGGATCATCGCTCGATCATGGACGATGGCCGGCGGCGGCGCCCTCACCGCTCGTAGTGATTGCGCACGAGACGGTCGAGAAGCCGCACGCCGAAGCCCGAGGCCCAGCTCTTGCTGATTTCGGTCTGCGGCGAACCCATGCCGGTGCCGGCAATGTCGAGATGCGCCCATGGTGTCTTGTCCGGCACGAAGCGCTGCAAAAATTGCGCGGCGGTGATCGAGCCGGCGTTGCGCCCGCCGGTGTTCTTCACGTCGGCGAATTTCGAATCGATGAGCTTGTCGTATTCGGGGCCGAGCGGCATGCGCCAGACGCGCTCATGGGTCGCGAGCCCGGCTTCGGACAGCCGCTCTGAAAGCTGGTCGTTATTGGAGAACATGCCGGCATATTCATTGCCGAGCGCGACCAGGATCGCACCGGTCAGCGTCGCCAGATTGACCATGAAGGCCGGCTTGTACTTCTTGCCCACATACCAGAGCACGTCGGAAAGCACGACGCGGCCCTCGGCATCCGTGTTGATGACCTCGATGGTCTGTCCCGACATCGATGTGAGGATATCGCCGGGGCGATAGGCTTTGCCGTCCGGCATGTTCTCGACGAGGCCGATGGCGCCCACGGCATTGACCTTGGCCTTGCGGCTGGCAAGCGCGTGCATGAGGCCGACGACGCAGGCCGCGCCCGCCATGTCGCCGCGCATGTCCTCCATGCCCGACGCCGGCTTGATGGAAATGCCGCCGGTGTCAAAGCAGACGCCCTTGCCGACGAAGGCGACCGGCGGGCTGCCGGCCTTGCCACCGTTCCAGCGCATCACCACCATGCGGCTTTCGCGCTCCGATCCCTGACCGACGGCGAGCAGCGCGTTCATGCCGAGCTTGCGCATCGCCTTCACGTCGAGGATATCGATGGTGACGCCGGCCTTCCTGAGCGTGGCGGCGCGGCGCGCGAATTCTTCGGGGAAGAGGATGTTCGGCGGCTCGTTGACGAGATCGCGCGCCATGACGACGCCTTCGCCGATGGATTGATGGTCCGCCCAGCGCTTCTTCGCTGCCGGCAGGTCGGCAACCGCGAGCGTAAGCGTGGTGGTGACCGGCTTGTCCTCGTCGATGTCCGCCTTGTCGGTGCCGGGTTTGATCTTGCCGATCTTCGTCTTGTAACGGTCGAACGTGTAGCTGCGCAGCGTCGCCCCGAGCGCCAGCAGGCCGGCCTGGTCGGCCGTCATCGCGCCCATGGGCAGATCGGCGAGGATCGTCGCCTCCTTGGCGCCACGCGGCAGCAGGCCGCAGGCCTGGCCGCCGAGCTTGAGGCAGTCATACTCCTTCAGGTCTGCGGCCTTGCCGACCCCGATGACGATGAGCCGCGCGACCTTTGGCGCGGCCGGAAACGGCAGCACCAGCGACGCACCGGTCTTGCCGGTGAACCTGTCGGCCGCAGCAGCCTTTTTGATCAGGGCCGTCGCGTCGCCGAGGGTCTTGCGCGCATCCTGTCCGAAGTTGAGCTTTTCGTCGCAGAAGACGATGAGGATGTCCTTCACAGGCACCGAGCGAGCCGCAAAATTGATCTTGATCCCGCCTGACATGCCTGGAGCCTCCGTGAATGTTGCCGCACCCGCGACATATGGCGTAAGGCGGCGTTTCTGGAAAGCCCCTGACGCAATTCCGCCTTTTCCGTGGTTTTACTGCACCGACAGGGACGGGGTCGCAATCGCGCGTGCGCGGCGGCCCGCGCTGGCGGCGTTTGGCGCAATGCGCAGGCAGCCGCTATAAGGATGGCGAAGTGCGGCGCGCAGGCGCCGGTTCAAGGACAGCACGGCTTGCAGCTTCAAGTGCGCAATGCTTGAACGGGACGGACCAAAGCAGGACGAACTCATGATTGGCTTTCGATTCTTCATCCGGGTCGCCGCAGGCGCACGCGCGGCGGCTTTTGCGAAAACCGCGGTCATTGCCGCCTTGCTGATGCTCGTGGCAGGCCCGGCGCTGGCGCAAAAGGTCGTCGTCGTCGTGAACGGCCGTCCAATCACCGATTACGACATCACGATGCGCAGCAAACTCACCCAGATCTCGACCCACAAGACGCCGTCGCGGCAGGAGACCATCGACGACCTGGTCAACGACAAGATCAAGATCGCGGAAGGCGCCCGCTACGGCATCACCGCCTCAGACGCCGACGTCGATCGCGCAGTCAGCGGCATGGCGCAACGCACCGGCATGAATTTACAGCAGTTCGGCCAGGCTCTGGCCGGCAGCGGCGTCAATATCCAAACGCTCAAGGATCGTGTGCGAGCGGAAATCGTGTGGGGACAACTCGTGCGCGGGCGCTTCCCCTCCGCCTATCAGGTGGACGAGTCCGAGGTTCACGACGCCCTTGTCGCCAAGAATGAGGAAGGCGAAGTCTCCGGTTTCGATTACCGCCTGCGTCCGATCGTCTTCGTCGTGCCGCGCGGTTCATCACCAGCGGCCTATCAGGCGCGTATGCGCGAAGCCGAAGCCCTGCGTTCGCGATTCGATGGATGCAACAACGGCATCAAGGCGACGCGCGGCTTGCGCGACGTGGCAGTGCGCTCGATCGTGACAAAAACATCGGCGGACCTGGCGCCGGAAACGCGCAAGATCCTCGACAGCATCGAACTTGGAAAACTGAGCAAGCCGGAAATCACGCAACAGGGCGTCGAGGTTTTTGCCCTGTGCGAGAAGCGGCCGACCAAGATCGACACCGCGCAGAAGAAGGATCTTCATGATTCGATCCTGAACAAGCGCGTCGAAGGCCAATCCGCCGCTTACCTCCAGCGCATCCGCAAGGAAGCGATGATCGAATACAAGAAGTGACAGGCCCGCTCAGCACCTTTTCCTTCGTAACGCGCCGGTGCATGATCGCGCCGCCATGATTTTACCGCTTGCCCTCACGATCGGAGAGCCGGCCGGCATTGGCCCGGATATCACGCTCGCGGCCTGGAGCCGCCGGCGCGAAACCGCGCTGCCCGGCTTTTACGTGCTCGGCGATCCTGCTCATTTGCGCCGGCGCGCCGAACGGCTGCGTCTTGATGTGCCGATCATCACCGTCACGCCCGCGCAGGCGCTCGCGACATTCGATGACGCGCTTCCCGTCGTCGATCTCGGCGTCACCGTGACGGCAGAACCCGGCGTGCCCGACGCATCGAGTGCGCCGGCCGCCATCGGCGCCATCGACCGCGCCGTCGCCGATGTCTTCTCAGGGACCGCGGCGGCCGTCGTCACCAACCCGATCGCCAAGAACGTCCTCTACCGCGCCGGCTTCACTGATCCCGGCCATACAGAATATCTCGCGCGCCTGTCCACGGCCCGGACCGGCAAGCCTGTGCGCTCGGTGATGATGCTGTGGTCGCAGACGCTGGCCGTCGTGCCGGTGACCATCCACATTCCGCTGCGCGACGTACCGCAGGCGCTCGACGCTGCATTGATCGAGGAAACCGCACGCATCACCGCGCATGATCTCAAAGAGCGGTTCGGTATTAACCGGCCGCGTCTCGCATTCGCCGGTCTCAATCCGCACGCCGGCGAGAACGATACGATCGGTCATGAAGACGCTGCCATCATCGCCAAGGTCGTCGACCGCCTCCGCGCCGAAGGTTTTGACGTGCGCGGCCCGCTGCCGGCGGACGCGATGTTTCACGCCGCAGCGCGCGCGACCTATGACGCGGCGCTGTGCATGTATCACGATCAGGCGCTGATTCCGATCAAGACGCTTGCGTTCGACAATGCCGTCAACGTCACGCTCGGCTTGCCCTTCGTGCGCACGTCGCCAGATCACGGCACGGCTTTCGACATCGCAGGCTCGGGACGCGCCGATCCTTCAAGCCTGATCGCCGCACTTTTGCTCGCCGCGCGGCTGACACATGCGCCGGTTGCTCCCGCGCTCGCCGGATGACGCAAGAGACGCAAAAGGATTTGCCGCCACCGGTGACGCCAACGCCCGACGCCCTTCCGCCGCTGCGCGAGGTGATCAAGCGCCACGGACTGGCGGCGAAAAAATCGCTCGGCCAGAACTTTTTGCTCGACCTCAATCTCACCGGCCGCATCGCGCGGGCCGCCGGACCACTCGATGCGGCGACCGTCATCGAGATCGGCCCCGGTCCGGGCGGGCTGACGCGCGCGCTGCTTGATCACGGCGCCCGCCGCGTCATCGCCATCGAACGCGACGACCGCGCCATGGCGGCGCTCGCCGAGATCGCCGCACACTATCCACACCGCCTCGACGCGGTGAATGCCGATGCGCTCACCTTCGATCCCGTGCCGCTCATCGGTGACGGGCCGGCGATCATCGTCGCCAACCTGCCCTACAACATCGCCACCGCGCTGCTCGTGCACTGGCTGACGCTCGAACCCTGGCCGCCGTGGTACGGCGCGATGGTGCTGATGTTCCAGCGCGAGGTTGCCGAGCGCATCACCGCGCCGCCGGGATCGAAAAACTACGGCCGGCTCTCGGTGTTGTCGGCATGGCGCACGGAAAACAAGATTTTGTTCGACATCGCACCGAGCGCCTTCGTGCCGCCGCCAAAGGTGACGTCGAGCGTCGTGCGGCTGGTGCCGCGCGCGGCACCGCTCGCCTGCGATCGCGTCGCGCTCGAACGCGTGACCGCAGCGGCGTTCGGTCAGCGCCGGAAAATGCTGCGGCAAAGCCTCAAATCGCTCGGCGTCGATGCGGGCGCGCTGCTCGATGCGGCCGGCCTTCCGCAGACCGAACGCGCCGAACAAATTCCGCTCGACGGATTCGTGGTGCTGGCCAACGCCTATCGCGCGCTGAAAGCGTAGCGCCGATTAAGACGTCAAATCCTTCAATTCCGCGCCGAGGCGTTCGACCACGCCCGACAATCCCGGCTGGCGGAAGCAGCGAATGCGTTCCGCCGCGAGGATGTGCTTGAGGGCGCCGAAGGTTTTGTCGAGGTCTTCGTTGACCAGCACGTAGTCGTATTCGCTCCAGTGCGCGATCTCGGTGGCGGCATTGGCGAGACGACGGGCGATGACCGAAGCGTCGTCCTCGGCGCGGCGGTCGAGGCGTTGGCGCAGTTCGGCAGCCGTTGGCGGCAGCACGAAAACGCCGACGATATCGTCCTGCATGCGCTCCTTGAGTTGCTTGGCGCCCTGCCAGTCGATGTCGAACAGCACGTCGCGACCGGCCGCAAGCGCCATTTCCACAGGTTCACGCGGGGTGCCGTAGCGATTGCCGTGCACTTCCGCCCACTCAAGCAGATCGCCGGCTTCGCGCATGCGGTCAAAATCGCGCGCCGAAACGAAATGATAGTGCACGCCCTCGACTTCGCTGGGACGCCGCTTGCGCGTCGTCACCGACACCGACAGATCGATGCCGCTGTCTTCTTCCATCAACAGCCGCGCCAGCGTCGACTTGCCCGCGCCCGAGGGCGAGGACAGGACGAACATCAATCCCCGGCGCTCCATTGCCGGTGCGGATTTTGGCGCGGCAGGCACGGGCTACTCCAGGTTCTGAATCTGTTCGCGGAATTGTTCGACCAGCGTCTTGAGTTCAAGTCCGATATTGGTCAATTCGACGTCGTTCGATTTCGAGCACAGCGTATTTGTTTCGCGATTGAATTCCTGCGCGAGGAAATCGAGACGACGGCCGACGGAGCCGCCCTGCTTAAGCAGTTGCCGCGCCTGCGCCACATGCGCCGTCAGGCGGTCCAGTTCCTCGCGGATATCGGCCTTGGAGGCGAGCATCAGCGCTTCCTGATGCAGCCGGTCGGGATCGAAACGGTCCGATGCCGCGAGCAGCGTCGCCACCTGTTCGGCGAGCCGCGTGCGGATGGCCTCCGGATGGCGGCCCGGCGCGGCATCGGCGCGCGCCGTGAGCGTTGCGATGTCGTCGAGACGCGCGAGGAGAAAGGCCTTGAGCGCCTCGCCTTCATGGCGCCGCATCGCGACGAGGTCGTTGAGCACCGCGGCAAAGCTCTGCACCGCGGCGGCTTCCGCCGCCTGCCGCTCCTCTTCCTTCTCGCATTCCTCCACAACATCGACGACACCCTTGAGCGCGAGAATGCCGTCGAGCGAGGGCGGCGCAGCGTCGACGCGGGTCTTCAGATTCGCCAGCGTCGCCAATACCGCATTGAGCACCGGCTCGTTGATGCGCGCCTGCGCCATACCGCCATCGCGCTTGACCGTGAGATTGACGTAGACGGTGCCGCGCGTGAGCGCCTCGGCGACTTTCGCCCGCACCGGCACTTCGAGCCCGTCCCATCCCGGCGGCAAGCGCAGCCGCACGTCGATGCCCTTGGCGTTGACGCTCTTGATCTCCCATGCCCAGCCATACAGGCCATGGTTTCCCTGGCCCCGCGAAAAGCCGGTCATGCTCGACAACGCCATCGGATCTCAAATCATTCTTGTGTGGATGCAATGGCGGAGACTAGCGGCCGCAGCACGCACTCACAAGCAAGCGCGCACAGCAAACTGTGGGCTGAGGGTGCTTTAGGACCCGAACGCGCGCTTTATCACTCAGCCGTTGCAGGCGCCGGTGCTGACGGCGTTGCTGGCGCGGGCGCATTCTGCTTCTCGAGATCGCGCAAGCGCGCCACGTTCTTCTGATGCTGTTCGTAGGTCTCGGCAAAAACGTGCCCGCCTGTGCCATCAGCGACGAAATAGAGTTCGCGCGTGCGTGAGGGATTGGCAGTCGCTTCGATCGACGCCCGGCCGGGATTGGAGATCGGCCCCGGCGGCAGCCCGGTGATGACATACGTGTTGTAGGGCGTCGGCTGTTCGATCTCGCTCTTCATCAGCGGACGGCCGAGACTGCCCTTGCCGCCGACCAGCCCGTAAATGATCGTCGGGTCGGATTGCAGTTTCATCTTCTTCTTGAGGCGATTGACGAAGACGGCGGCAACGCGGCTGCGCTCCTCCGGCTTGCCGGTTTCCTTCTCGACGACCGAGGCGAGCGTGACCAGTTCTTCCGGAGTCTTCAACGGCAGATCCGGACTGCGATGCTCCCAGACGTCCTGCAGCAGCTTCTGCTGTGCCTGCCGCATGCGTGCGATCATCTGCTCGCGCGTCGTGCCACGGGTGAACTTGTAGCCTTCCGGCAGCAGCGTGCCTTCGCGCGGAATTTCACGGATATTGCCGGAGAGCGAACTGTTCTCCAGAAGCCGCGTGACGATCTGCTCCGAGGTCTGGCCTTCCGGTATCGTCAGCAGATGCTGGACCACCTTGCCGGACATGATCGTCTCGACGACCTGGCGCACGCTCGCCTGCTTTGGAAAAAGATATTCGCCGGCCTTGAGGTCCTCGCGCGCCTTGAGCGCGACCACGCTGCCCTTGAAAATCCACGGCTGATCGATCACGCCCTCGCGCACCAGCAGATCGGCGATATCGGTGACGCCGCCGCGCGGAATGTTGACGACCTTGTCCTGCTGCAGCGGACCCGGCTCCTCGAATTTCTGCTTGCCGTAGTAGAGGCCGATGCCGCCGGCGATGGCGACGAGAACAATGAACGTCAGGATCGCATTGCCGACCATCACAAGCGGATGCCGCACACGCCTGGAGCGGCGTGTCGGCACACGGACCCGCTCGGGTTCAAGAGCGGCGCGGGGGGAGCGCGGCGTTAGTCGTCGATCGTCCATTTGCGATTCGCCACATCCAGTGTCAGGCCGCGTCAACCGGCGGCTCTTGGATTTCATCGTGTCCGGTGCGAAGCCCTTGGCCCATTGCCGCCGGCTCACCAGTACGGAACGCACCGCCGCTCAGAAGGCCAACGATTGCGTCGAAAGCGCGGCCACCGCGCCCGGTCTCTACCCCGCGCTGCTGCGTCGGCGAGAATACACTGGATTGTCCATGGAAACCGCCGCGCATTCAAGCCGATACGCATCAGAAACCGGTGGGCCGAGGCCGATCGATCAGTCGATCACGCGGCGTAAAACGAGCGAGGCGTTGGTGCCGCCGAAGCCAAAGGAATTGGACAGGACGACGTTGATGTCCTTCTCCTTCGGCTTGTGGGGCACGAGATCCATGGGAGTTTCGACCGACGGATTGTCGAGATTGATCGTCGGCGGCGCGATCCTGTCGCGAATGGCGAGAATCGAGAAGATCGCCTCCACAGCACCGGCGGCACCAAGCAGATGGCCGGTCGAGGATTTCGTCGACGACATCGTGATCTTGCCGGCGGCATTGCCGACCAGCCGATGCACAGCGTTAAGCTCGATTTCATCGCCGAGCGGCGTCGATGTTCCATGCGCGTTGATGTAGTCGATCTCCGACGGCGAGACCTTCGCCGAACGCAGCGCACCCTGCATGCTGCGGAACGCACCATCGCCATCCGGCGCCGGTGCCGTGATGTGATAGGCATCGCCGGACAGGCCGTAGCCGATCATCTCGGCGTAGATCTTTGCGCCGCGCTTCTTGGCATGCTCGTATTCCTCGAGCACCACGACACCGGCCCCCTCGCCCATCACGAAGCCGTCGCGATCCTTGTCGTAGGGACGCGAGGCCTTCTCGGGCGCGTCGTTGAAATGCGTCGACAGGGCGCGCGAGGCGGCAAAACCCGCCATCGACAGCCGGGTGATCGGCGATTCGGTGCCGCCAGCGAGCATCACATCGGCGTCACCATGCTGGATCATCCGCGTCGCGTCGCCGATCGCATGCGCGCCGGTCGAACAGGCCGTGACCACCGCGTGGTTCGGACCCTTGAAGCCGTGCTCGATCGAGACATAACCGGAGGCGAGATTGATGATGCGGCCGGGAATGAAGAACGGCGATATGCGGCGCGCGCCCTTTTCCTTCAGCACGATCGCCATTTCGGCGATGCCGTCAATGCCGCCGATGCCGGAGCCGATCATCACACCGGAGACGATCTGATCTTCGTAGGCGGTCGGCTTCCAGCCGGAATCCTCCACCGCCTGCTTGGCCGCGCACATGGCGTAAACGATGAACGGATCAACCTTGCGCTGTTCCTTCGGCTCCATCCAGTGGTCGGGATTGTAGGTGCCGTCGGAGCCGTCGCCGCGCGGAAGCATACAGGCGATCTTGCTGGGCAGATCGGAGACATCGAATCGATCGATGACCGATGCGCCGCTGCGTCCCGCAAGGAGACGTTTCCATGTCTCCTCGACGCCGCAGGCCAGCGGCGACACCATGCCCAGTCCGGTAACGACGACCCTTCGCATGCTGACTCACAGTCAATAATGCAACGTCCTGTCGCTGGCTCGAACGGCCTGACAGGACGTCGTGCGTGGAAATTCAACGTGGCTTCCGGGGGCCATCTGTCTCAGCGGATTGGCATCCGCCTGTTCAGGTGGACCGGCGCCGACGCCGTGGTGGCGCACATTTTTAGCGCGCCATTGTTAGCGTAAGGCCGCCTCGCCGCGCCACCCCTAAACGTGTGGCAGTGCGGCATAGAGGCCGCCACATGGACAAACGGCGCGCCGTTTTCGACGCACCGTCTCCAGCATCACAGCGGAACCTTCGCGACCGCCGTCAAACTCAGCTTTTTGCGTTCTTTTCGAGGAACTTCACGGCATCGCCGACCGTCAGAATGGTTTCGGCGGCATCGTCCGGAATCTCGCAGCCGAACTCTTCCTCGAACGCCATCACGAGTTCGACGGTGTCGAGGCTGTCCGCACCGAGATCATCGATGAAACTCGCGCCGTCGACGACCTTGTCGGGCTCGACGCCAAGATGCTCCACGACGATCTTCTTAACCCGCTCGCCGATATCACTCATGTTAAAACCCTCTTGCCTTTCGGATTGGGCGCGCTCCGCGTGCAATGATCGTATTAGCGGAATGGCCTCGTCATGTGTCTTGTGAGGGGGCAAGGAAGCGTCGACGAAGCCATACGCATCGCACCGCACCTGTTCCCCCGCGAACCCGTTGGGTCGGTTACCATACTTCCAATCCCTTGACTAGCGGACGCGATCCGCATTCCAAAGGGATATCGCCGTGGCGTCAAGCCCTTGAGAGATAAGCACTTGCGCACCTCACCGAAAGGATGAGGTGCGGCCTTAATAAAGCGATCGGACGCTTTGCGAATCCCAACGGTTGTCCTGCATACGTCCGGCAGGATGACGGCGCCGCAAATATTTTGCGACGGTTCAGATCATCGCCTCAAATCATCGCCATGCCGCCGTTCACGTGCAGGGTATGCCCGGTGACATAGGCGGCTTCGCCGGAGGCAAGATAGACCGCCGCCGCCGCTACGTCCTGCGCCGTACCGAGGCGTTTTGCCGGCACCCGCTCGAGAATGGCCTCGCGCTGCTTGTCGTTGAGCTTATTCGTCATCGCCGTCTCGATGAAGCCTGGCGCGATGCAGTTCACCGTCACCCCACGCGACGCCACTTCATAGGCCAGCGCCTTGCTCATGCCGATCATGCCGGCCTTGGCCGCAGCATAATTGCCCTGCCCCGGATTGCCGGTCACGCCGACCACCGAGGTGATGCCGATAATGCGACCACCGCGCCGGCGCATCATGCCGCGTGCCGCGGCGCGCGTGAGCCGGAACGTCGCCGTGAGATTGATGTTGAGCACAGCATCCCAGTCGGCGTCGCTCAACCGCACGAAGATGTTGTCCTTGGTGACGCCCGCATTGTTGACGAGGATGTCGATCTTCTCATGCGCCTCCTCGATCGCCGGAACGAGCGCTTCGACCGCCTCCTTGTCGGCGAGATCGCAGGGAAAGACATGCGCGCGTTCGCCGAGGTCGACCGCGAGCTTATCGAGCACCTCCTTGCGCGTTCCGGAGAGCGCCAGCGTCGCGCCCTGGGCATGAAACGCCCGCGCGATCGCCTCGCCGATGCCTCCCGTCGCGCCGGTCACCAGGGCCGTCTTGCCGGTCAAATCAAACATGTTTCGAACTCCGTCGTGATGGCTACGCGCGCGACGCCTTGAAAGCGGCCACGTCGTCGGGCGTGCCGATGGTCGTCGCCGTGGTGCCGGGTGCGATGCGCTTGGCGAGTCCGCTCAAAACCTTGCCCGAGCCGACTTCGTAGAACGTCGTGACGCCTTCGCCGGCCATGAAGCCGACCGACTCGCGCCAGCGCACATTGCCGGTGATCTGCGCGACGAGATTTTGCACGATCTCGGCCGGATTGAATTCCGGACGCGCCAGCACATTGGCGACGACCGGCAGTTTTGCCTTTTTGACATCCACCTTGGACAGCGCGTCGGCCATGACTTCCGCCGCCGGCTGCATCAGCACGCAGTGGAACGGACCCGACACCGGCAGCATGATCGCGCGCTTGGCGCCCCGCGTCTTCGCGATCTCGACGGCGCGCTCGATCGCGGCCTTGTGACCGGAAACGACGACCTGTCCACCGCCATTGTCGTTGGCGGCCTGGCAGACTTCGCCTTGCGACGCCTCACGCGCGACCGTCGCGGCATCGTCGAATTCGAGACCGAGCAGCGCCGCCATGGCGCCGACGCCGACCGGAACTGCTTTCTGCATTGCCTGCCCGCGCGTGCGCACGAGCCGGACGGCATCCGCAACGCTGAGCGACCCCGCGGCCACCAGCGCGGCATATTCACCAACCGAATGACCAGCGACGAATTTCGCTTCCTTGAGCACATCGAGGCCGGTCTCGGCTTCAAGCACGCGCAGCGCGGCCAGCGACACGGCGACGAGCGCCGGCTGGGCGTTCTCCGTCATCATCAACATGTCGGCCGGCCCGTCCCACATGATCGCGCTGAGCTTGTGATCGAGGGCGTCGTCGACTTCAGCAAACACGTCGCGCGCGGCGCTGAAATTTTCCCCGAGCGCCTTGCCCATGCCGACCGACTGGCTTCCCTGTCCCGGGAAAACAAAAGCAACTGTCATCAAATCATCCTCAATTACGTCATGTCAGGCGTCGCATTAGCGCAACGCCTCTTCTTCCGGGCGCAGCACCGGATGGCCGATGCCGAGCGGCTGGGCATCGACGAGCACAAAGGCAAGCCGCGCCACCTCGGTCCCACGATTGATCCAGGAATGATAGGTGCCGCGCTGGATGACGACGTCACCGGCCTTGAGGTGAACGCTGGAGTCGTCAAGCTCCATGTCGATCTCGCCCGACAGCACGATCACGTAGTCGAGCGTCTCGGTGCGATGCATGCGGCCCGGCCCGCCGGGTGCGTAGTCACGGATGGCGAAGCGCGTGCCGTTGACCGGCGGCGGCGTGCCGAGTTCGCGCGCGCCGAGATCCTCGATGTCTTCACCGATCCCGACATCGCACGGCATCGAATCGGTGCACCACAGCATCGTCGCGGACGAACCGGGCCGCGAAGCGCGGACGTTCGTCGCCGGCCCATCGATCAGGACCTTCGCGACATTGTTGGCGTCATGTCCCGTCACAACACGTCGGACCGGAGTGGCCATCCTGAGATCTCCAGATTGCTGAAGGTGAAGAAGCGCCGGGTCGCCGTCCGGCCGCGAAGCACCCCTGTGTATAGAGGGCCGACAGCGCTGCCAGCAACACGCGGCACCCCGATACGCCAGACCGGCGCCGTGGATGCGCCAGCCGAAGGGGTTTCGTCAAGGGCCGGTGCAGGACGAAATCACGCGTCCGATCAAAAAGATACGGTGAAAAAGCGGCGGTGAATGCTGCTTCGATCGTGATGCATGGCTGACCCCGTGTACGATCCTCCGCTCCACGCAGCGAGGGGAAACGGCGCGCAAAATCGCGCGCTCCCGGTGCAAGACGCAACGCGTGGCCACATTGGCCGGCGCGCTTTTGTGTGCTTGATAGCGGCCTTCCCCGCGCCAGGCTTTTGATGAAAAAGGTCAGATAATGAAAATTGCGATGATGGGATCAGGTGGCGTCGGCGGTTATTTTGGCGGACGCCTCGCCCAGGCCGGATACGATGTCGCGTTTATTGCGCGTGGCAGCCATCTCGCCGCCATTAAGAAAAATGGATTGAAGATCGACAGCCCGCTCGGCGACGTAGTGTTGTCCGATATTCAGGCCACGGACGACCCAGCCGAAATCGGGCCGGTCGATCTTGTCCTGTTTTCGGTGAAGCTCATGGATACGGAGACGGCGGCTCGGTCGATCGCGCCGCTGTTCGGTCCGAACACAGGCATCATCTCGTTCCAGAATGGCGTAACCAAGGACGACATTCTGCGCCGCGTGTTCGGCAAGGCCGCTGTGATGGGCGGCGTCGGCTATATCGCGTCGGCGATCGGCGAGCCGGGTGTCATCAAGCACATCGGCACCATGCAAAAGCTGGTGTTCGGAGAATATGACGGCAAGCGATCCGACCGCGCCGCGCAACTGCTCGCCGCCTGCCAGAAAGCCGGCATCACCGCGACGCTGAGCGAGAATATCGCGCGCGACATCTGGGAAAAATTCGTGTTCCTCGTCGGCCTGTCCGGCACCACCACAAGCATGCGCTTTCCGATCGGCCCGATCCGCGAGAATCCGCATTCGCGCGAATTTCTCTTCAAGATCATGGAAGAAGCCGCCGCAGTCGGGCGCGCTCACGGCATCGCCCTGCCGCAGAACTACGCGCAAGAACGTTTGAAATTCTGCGACGGCCTGCCGGTCGACATGACGTCCTCCATGCACCACGATCTGCAACGCGGAAAGCCGCTGGAAGTCGCGTGGCTCAGTGGCGCGGTGGTCGATCTCGG
>Ga0310811_10005081_pt1 | contig 16583 bp, 14 predicted proteins | sample YCmetagenome_FD_207642 | JGI IMG/M metagenome (GOLD analysis project Ga0310811, IMG submission 207642) | Soil microbial communities from experimental microcosm in Duke University, North Carolina, United States - YC | ecosystem: Engineered > Artificial ecosystem > Soil microcosm > Unclassified ...
GGGGGACAAGATGAAGCTGGCATTTGGACTCGTCGTCGTATTCCTGATTGTTCTTGTCTTCCTCAATGCGGCGATCAAGCTGAAACCGAAGGGGGCGCCGAAGGACGAACGCTATGCGGCCAAGCCGCTGCTGAGCGAAAACGAAAAAGCATGGTTCAAGGCGATACGATCGGCGTTGCCCCATGCGCATGTGTTTGCCCAAGTCGCGCTCAATCAACTCGTCAAGGCCGAAGGGCCGAAATGGCGTTCCGCTAAAAACAAGATCGATCCGCGCAGCATCGATTTTGTTTTGCTCAATCCCGATCTGGCCGTGCTGCTCGCAATCGAGATCGACGACAGGTCGCACCAACAGGAAAAACGGCAGGCTGACGACGCGAAGAAGAACAAGGCGCTGCATGATGCCGATATTCCGCTCATCCGCTTTTCAGCGACGCCAGTGCTGGCCGAAAGCGAGATCAAGCGGCGCGTGGTAGAGGTTTTGACGGCAAAAGCAAAGGCGGGAAAGGCTACTGTTTCCGCATGATGCGCCGCGGATCTCGGTTGCGGTAAAGGTTTGTGCCAGTCAAGCTCGCCGGGGCAGAGGACAGGAAGCGTGGTATTTGTGACGATTTCCACCCTCTCCCATCCATTTCCTACGAAACATGTGTAAAAATTGCCGGATTGCCTAGCGTCAACTTTCTGTCGCGGCAGAGCTTATGAACGGTTATGGTTGGGCGTCTCTTTTCAAGGCAACACGCATCAGGTTTGACCCTAATTGAAACCATGCTGGCGATCGCAGTGGTCGCCATTCTGGCGGGCGTGGCGATCTCGCGGTATCAGGATTATCGCGAACGAATACGGGTCAATCAGGCAAGAACCGATATCGCCGTCATGTCGAGCAAGATCCGGCTGTATTACCTTGACGCCCATGCATACCCGGTCGGCTTGGCCGAAATCGGCGCGCCGGCAAACGACCCCTGGGGACGGCCTTACATCTACGTTGATCTGACCTCGGTCAACGGGCATGGCAAAGCGCGCAAGGATCGGAAATTGAACCCGCTGAATTCGGATTACGACTTGTATAGCGTTGGCAAGGACGGCGTCAGCAAGCCGCAGATCAGCAACCGTGACAGCCTGGACGATGTGATACGTGCGAACGATGGACAATTCATAGACCTGGCGGCGAACTTCTAGCCCATGCGAATCGACGGAAAATTCCTGCGCAGCCGCGTCGCACGCCGAATTGCGACGCTGTTTTTCATTGCTGCCGTCGTTCCTACGTCGCTGCTTGCAATCCTCACATATCGCGATATCTCGCGCGTCGAACAGCAACAACACCAGGCCGAACTGGTGGATGCCAGCCGCAGCTATGCAATGGGCATGTACGACCGCCTGCTTTTTGCGCACAGGATTGTCGATAGCCTGGCGCGGCAAGGTGCCACGCAATGGCCCTTCAATGCACACGTCCCGGTATTCGATTCGATCGTCCGACTCGGTGCGCGCGATGCCGAGGCACACCTTGGAGGTGGCGTTTCATTTCAAAATGAACGCTTTCCGACGCTGCTGCTGCGCCCGGCAGCAGGCAAGGCAAACGGTGTCGACGTCTTTCTCGCCGCACCGGCTGCCAGCGCGCCGACACAGATCGTTCTGGCGCAGTTGAATCCGCATTACCTGTGGGGTGATGCCGAAGACATCAATGCTGCGTTCGACATCTGTGTCTACAACAATACGGACAGACTGCATTGCAGCTATCCCGACGACCGGCGGCAAGCCGGCGCCGACGCGCAACGCGGGCAATGGGATTTGTTCCTGAAAGCGGAATTCGGTGTGCCCGCGTGGACAGTAGTTGCTACCCGGCGCTTCGCTCCGCCGGCAACGCATTCGGATTTCTTCAATCTGTATCTGGCTGTCGCGGCATCCGCGGTGCTGCTGATCATTCTGTTGAGCCTGGTGCAGATTCGCCGCACGATGGTGCCGTTGGAGCGATTGATCGAGGGAACAGGACGAATTGCCGAGGGCGATTTCGGGGATATCGTGGTCGATTCGCGCGACGAATTTGCCGATCTGACGGCTGCAGTCAATACGATGTCGCGTCGCATCCAGCGCCAATTGTCGACGCTGCACACCCTGTCCAACATGTACAACGAAATGCGCGACAGCCTGGATCTTCCGCAAATGATCACGGTCGTCGGCGAAGCGATGCGTCAGCGCGTGCCCGGCGCGACGCTGTACGTACTGCGTCTCTCGACACAGGAGCAGGAACCGGACCGCCTTTTCGTACATCGGGGCGCCGACGCGCCCGTGACGGAAAGCACGCTTCATCTGCAGGACCATGAAATCAAGAAGCTGACGTTGCACGCCTGCGGCATGGTCGACGCAGAATCGCCCTTTTTTGTTCGAGGGGCGTCCGGCATGCGAAGCTGGTCCATCGCCTTGATGTGGCATGGACGTCCCTGCGGTTTTCTGAGCCTGGCGTGGCAGGGCCCGGTCGATTGGGACGAGGACATCGATACCGATCTGCAGGAGTTCGCCAGCCGCATGGCCATTGCCATCCAGATCGAGGACCGCGAACAGCGGCTGCTGCATCAGGCATTGTTCGACAGCCTGACGGGGCTGTTGAATCGCCATGGCCTGGAAGAACAGATTGCGCAGATCGAAAGCCATGACTCCCCTGCCGCCGTGCTGTTCGTCGACATCGACCGCTTCAAGTACGTCAACGACAACTTTGGGCACAAGATCGGCGACGTGTTGCTGCAAGCGATTGCGGTACGCCTGCGCGAATTTACCGAATGCGGCATCGCGGCCCGCCTTGGAGGCGACGAATTCGTTCTGCTTCTGCCAGGCAAGGCGAGCACCGAACAGGTGGCGGCATCGGCCACTGGGCTGATGGCGATGCTGACGCGGCCCTTTTTTATCGCAAGCGAACAATTTCTCGTCACGTGCAGCATCGGCATTGCAATGCATCCGGCCCCCTCCTCGGATCGTCTGACACTGATCGAACAGGCCGACATTGCGATGTACCGGGCAAAACAGAGTGGGCGCAACAATTACTGCTTCTACGATGAGCGAATGAGCGTCGAGAATCACGAACGTCTCGCGCTCGAAGTCGATTTGCGTCAGGCATTGCAGAACGAGGAATTCGTGCTGCACTATCAGCCGCGTGTCGACCTGAAGAGCGGCGATATCGTCGGCGTCGAAGCCTTGCTACGCTGGCAGCATCCGGGCAAGGGCATGGTGCAGCCGGCGCAGTTCATCGGTTTGGCGGAAGAGACAGGTCTGATCGTGCCGCTCGGCTCCTGGGTGCTGCGCAATGCGTGCGCGCAGCATGCTGCATGGCGCCGTCTGGGGTTTGGCCCGATGGTGGTGGCTGTCAACGTGTCGACCCGGCAGTTTAGCGAACCGGATTTCGTCAAGACGATCGCGGCGATCCTGGCCGAAACCGGTCTGCCGGCCGATTGTCTGGAACTCGAACTCACCGAGAGTATGGTGATGGACGAGGTCGAGGAAGCAATCCTGATTCTGCGCGAGCTGCGCGCCCTTGGTGTGAAAGTGTCGATCGACGATTTCGGCACCGGCTATTCCAGCCTTGCCTATCTGAAGCGTTTCCCGATCAGTGCATTGAAGATCGATCGGTCCTTCGTGCGCGACATTGTCGCCGATCATGACGACAAACAGATTGTCGCGTCCATCATCGGCCTCGCGCATAACCTGCAACTGAAAGTTGTCGCAGAGGGTGTGGAGAACCGCGAGCAGCTCGCCTATCTCGCCGAACAGCAATGCGACGAAATCCAGGGTTATTACTTCAGTGAGCCGGTCGAAGCCGACGCATTCTTCCGGATGGTGATGGCAAACAAACGCTTGCCATGGCCGCTGGCCGCATCCGACGGCGAAGTCGCCGCAGCCTGATTCCTCCCCTTCTCTCGATGCGCCGGCTGGCGCACCGCTCAAGCAAGACCTAAGCAAGACCTAAGTCTGCGCTCCTAAGCTGCGCCCATTCTTCGACAGGGAGCGCAGTCACATGACAGATTCGTTCAGAGAAACGCTGGAAGACCAGGCGTTCGGCGCGCCTTATCGCGCCCCTGCATCGCACCGGATTCCGGCAAACGGTATCGGCTTGCTGCTTGCATTCTCTCTCTCCGCCGGCTCGCTGTACTGGCTGGCGGTCACCGTCCTGTCCGGCCGCAGTCTGGCATTCGATTCCGCACTGCTTCTGCATATTCACGCGTTCGAACCGGTCAGGTTCGTACACTTTGCCAACGCTGTCTGTGTGCTCGTCACCGTTTTCAGCGTGCTGATGCTGGCATATCTATGCTGGCAGCGGCGCTGGACTTCGGCGCTGTTCTGGTTCGGCTCGACGGCCGGCGCATCCATTCTGTGCGGCATCGCAAAGAAGCTGATGGAACGGCATCGCCCTGAACTCTGGGCGCTTGCCACCAAACATGCGAGCTTCAGTTTTCCGAGCGGACATGCGACGCAATCGATGGCCTTCGTCGTTGCGCTGCTATTGCTCGCGCCAGCGGCAAAACGCAAAACGATACTTGCGCTTGGCTTGCCGTGGATAGCATTAGTCGCGCTGTGCCGTCTGTATCTCGGCCTGCATTATCCGACCGACATCGTCGCCGGATGGGCGCTGGCGGCGGCATGGTGCTGCCTGCTCGGCCTGCTCCGACTGCCGAATGCCGCTTCGCGTTGATCTTCTTTCTTCCTGAGTCGCTCCCCAATGAATATCTCGGATCTTCCCGCTTCCACCTTCACTGCCGAGGCAACCTCCGGACGCCATGAGGCTGCTGCCGTCCGCCACGCGGTGCGCCTGCTGATTGCAGTCGTGGTCTTGCTGCTTGTTTATCGTGTCGTCCTGATGTGGACCTTGCCGCTGGCCGATACGACGGAGGCGCGTTACGGCGAGATTGCGCAATTGACCGTCACGCACGGCTTCTGGCTGATGCCGCATATCGATCCGCAGACGCCGTTCTTTGCGAAACCGCCTTTGTCGACCTGGGTTGCCGCCGCATCCATGGCTGTGTTTGGTGTGAACGAGTTTGCGGCACGCTTGCCGTCCTTGCTTGCATCGCTGGCGACGATGCTGATCGCGATGGCGTTTGCCTCCGCGCTGCAAGTACGGCGCCGCTGGCTGGTGATTCCGGTATTGATGAGCTGCCCGTTATTCTTCGTCAGCGCCGGTGCGGTCATGACCGATGCGGTACAAATGAGCATCGTCATTGCCGCGTTGTATACCGCCTGGCGGGCGATCGACGCCGAACCGATACAACGGCGCCGCTGGCAACTCGCGTTCTGGGCGCTGGTCGGCGTAGGGGCCTTATCGAAAGGTCTCGCCGATTGGGCGCTGATCGGTCTACCCCTGATTGCCTACGCCTTGCTGGAAGGCCGCCCGCTGCAGATATTCCTGCGCCTGTTCAACTGGGGCGGCGTCGGCATTGCTGCCTGCATCTTTGTGCCATGGTATGCGGCGGCGGAGCATGCGTATCCAGGCTTTCTGAACTACTTCATCGTCGGCGAACATTTTTCGCGCTTCCTGATTCCAGGGTGGAAAGGCGACCGTTACGGCATTGCGCATAGCCAGCCGCTCGGCACGATCTGGATTTTCTGGGTTGCTGCCATGTTTCCGTGGACCGGCGTATTCGTGACGAGCTTCATGCGCTTCGTCGCACGCGTGCGCTCGGTCCCTTCGCTTGAACGCTTTCTGTGGGGCGCAACGCTGGCGCCGCTGGTGTTCTTCACCTTTGCCCATAACATCATCTGGACCTATGGCCTGACGGCAGTCGTGCCGTTCTCGGTGCTGGTAGCGCGCTGGCTGGAACGCCTGTCGGAGCAGCGGCTGCGTATTGCGAGCTATGGTCTGATGATCCTGTCACTGGCCGCTCTTGCAGCAGAACCGACCATTGCGCGCAACGTGAAAGGCAATTCCGACCGTGACCTGGTGGCGGCCTTTCACCGCGCGGCACCGGCTGACGCGGTACTCGAATACCGCGTTCCTCCTGTATATTCGCCGCATTTCTACGCCCCGGACCATGTTCGCTATGTGCCTTCCGGCCAGGAGTCGGAGGCAGGAATGCCCCGGTTCGTCGTCGTCGCAAACAAGGACTTGAAGAGCCAGCCGTCGAACTCGCAACTGCTATTCGAGGGCACGCGCCATAGCCTGGTGGAGGAGAAGTAATGGACCTGCGACACGCTTTCCTGCAGAAGCCCCGCGCGCGCTCGGTATCCGTCGTGCTGCCGGTCCTCAACGAGGCGGAATCCTTGTCCGCCCTGCTGCCCCGCATTGCGCAGGTGCTCGTGCAAGCGGAGGTCGAATGGGAAATCGTGGTGGTGGACGACGGCGGCAGCGATCATCTCGCGCAGACCCTGCGCGAATTCGAAATGCAGCAGCCGCGGCCCAATGTGCAGCTGGTACGTTTGTCGCGCAATTTCGGCAAGGAAGCAGCGCTGACTGCCGGCCTGCGCACAGCGCGCGGCGATGCCGTGATCTGCATGGACGGCGACGGCCAGCACCCGCCGGCGACGATCGCGCGCATGCTCTCGCAGTGGCGCCAAGGCTACGACATGGTGGTCGGTGTACAGCGGGCGCGTGAAGAAGGCCAATTCATGGTGTTGTGCAAAAAGCTGTTCTACCGTTTTCTGCAAAGCGGTGAGCGCTTTACGATACCGCCGAGCGCCGGCGACTTCCGGCTGATGGACCGGCGTGTGGTGCAGGCACTGCTGCAACTGCCCGAACGCACCCGTTTCATGAAAGGTCTGTATGCATGGATTGGTTTTCGTACCGCGATCGAGGAATTCGACGCCGATCCGCGCACAGCCGGTGCCAGCAAGTTCCGCTTGCGGCAGCTGATGGATCTGGCTTCGCTGGGCATCACGTCGTTTTCGATGAAACCGCTGCGCATGGTCTCGGGGATCGGTGTGCTGATTTCGCTGGGCGCGCTGGCCTACGGCGTCTATATCCTGATCGAGACGCTGCTGGTCGGCAATCCCGTTTCCGGCTGGGCGACGCTGGCGTCGGGCATCATGCTGTTGTCCGGCATCCAGCTGATTTGCCTCGGCGTGATGGCGGAATACATGGGCCGCGTGTTCGAGGAAACCAAGCAGCGTCCCTTGTACATCGTCGACTGGACCTCCGACCACAGCGCGCTCGCCGTGCCGGAATCCCGGCAGCAAGTGGCCTTGTGATGGCCGCATCCTCCGGCAAGCCGTTTTTCTTCATTATGGTCGGCTGCACGGCGGCACTTGTGCATCTGGGCACCGCGTTTGCGCTGGTCAGTGTGGCTGGGGTGACACCCGGGCTGGCTAATGTGCCCGCTTTTCTGTGCGCGTTTTGTGTCAGCCATGCGGGACACAGCCGTTTCAGCTTTCCTTCATCGCGCGGTGTGGTGCACAGCCGCTGGCGCTGGCTGCAGGTCTCGCTTGCCGCCTTCTTTCTCAATCAAGGCCTGACGCTGCTGGCGCTGCACACATTCCCTCAACTCTGGTATCTCGCAGTAATGGCTGGTGTCGCGATTGTGGTCGCCTTGGTCAGTTATGGCCTCGGCAAGACATGGGCCTTTGCAGCATGAACATGCAAAAGCGCTTCATCCTCAACGCCGATGACGTCGGCATGCATCCGGCGGTGGATGAGGCCGTGCTGCACCTTGCAGAAAGCGGCATCGTCAGTTCCGCCAGTGTCATGGCGCTGCAGCAGCCGGATGCCGGCACTTTGCTTGCATTGCAACGTGGCGGCGTCGATCTCGGCCTGCATTTCGATCTGACCAGCGCCGCGGCTGCATCACGCTACGGCCTGCCCGGAACCGTCGGGGCCCTGCTCGCGCGTGCTTATACCGGCCGGCTGGACAGGCAGAAGCTGCGCGGCGTCATCGACGAACAACTGCAGCGCTTCTCCGAAGTAGCCGGCCGCATGCCGGTATTCATTGATGGCCACGAGCACGTGCATCAATTTCCTGTCGTACGCGATGCGCTGATGCAGGTGCTTTCTCGATGGCCGGTACAAGAACGTCCCTTTCTGCGCGATACGCGGCCACGGCGTTGGCGCGGAGCGAAAGCCGCCGTGATCGGCATGCTCGGTGCGCACGGACTGGCAGTGCGCGCAGACAAGCTGCACTGCACGCGCAATACCGATTTCCTTGGCGTCTATCCCCTGCAGCACGAGGTCAATCTGCATGCGCTGTGGCGCGGCTGGCTGCAGGCCATGCCCACACAGGGCGCATTGGCGATGTGCCATCCCGCGAGCTCTGTCTTTGCGGCGGGTAACGCGTTTCGTCTGCGCGAATACCTGTTCCTGTGCAGCGCCGCTTTCGCCGAAATGCGTAATCAGTACAATATCAATATCGTCGGCTGGCATGCGGCATTGCGCGAAACGCCGGACGGCGCGGCATTCTGTGCCGGATAGCCGCGTACCTTTGACATACTTTCCTGACTCGTAAATCTCATCATGCGCGTGCTGTTGATCGAAGACGACCGAATGATCGCCGACGCGGTGGCGCAAGCCTTGCGCGACTCCGCCTATGCCGTGGACATCGTGCACGACGGCAAGGCCGCGCTCATTCCCCTGACCAGCGAGCACTACGACGTTGTGCTGCTGGATCTCGGCTTGCCGCAGATGGGCGGCTTCGAAATATTGCGCCATCTGCGCACGAAGAAGATCGGTATTCCCGTCATCATCCTGACCGCGCAGGATTCGGTGGAAGACCGCATACGAGGCCTCGATGAAGGCGCGGACGATTATCTGATCAAGCCGTTCGACATGGCAGAACTGCTTGCCCGCATGCGGGCGGTCATTCGGCGCAAGGCAGGCTCGGGCGATCCGGTGCTCGGCAACGGCCAGATCGTGTTGAACCCCGTCACGCGCGAAGCAAGTTTCGAGGGCCAGATGTGCCGATTGTCCGCGCGCGAATTCAGTCTGCTGCAGTCGCTGTTGCTACGTCCCGGCGCGATCCTGTCCAGGCAGGAACTGGAAGACCGCATCTATGGCTGGAATGAGGAAATCGAAAGCAATGTGGTGGAATACCTGATCCACTCGATCCGCAAAAAGCTCGGCAACAAGATCATCACCAACGTCAGGGGATTGGGATGGATGGTTTCCAAGGGAAATTGAAAGGCTCGCTGCAAGGCCAGCTGTCGCTGTGGCTGTCGTTGACGATTCTGCTGGTCGCCATCTGCGGCGGCGCATTGTCGTTCAAGGCGGTATACGGTGAGGCGGATGAATTTCAGGATGATGGCCTGCGCCAAGTGGCCGGCCTGATGGAACACCAGAATCTGCCGGGCGATACCGTCATCGTGCAGAACAAGGAAAAAAGTCGCGATTCCGAATCGCAGATTTTCGTCCAGGTGCTGGACGCCACGCCGGTAGAAATCCTCGCCAAGCATCACGAACGTATTCTGCTGCCGGTCGGCATTCCGGAAGGCTTGCAGACCTTTCAGGCGACACGCTTCAAATGGCGGTTGTTCGTGCGCACGCTGCCGGACGGCAATCGTCTGGTGGTCGGGCAGCGGCTTGATGTGCGCGACGACATCGCACGCGATAGCGCTATCGGCACGCTGCTTCCGTCGATCATCCTGATACCCTTGCTGATCGTGCTGATCAATTTTCTCATTCATCAGATGCTCAAGCCGGTCAATCGGCTGGCGAGCGAACTGGACAGCCGTCACGAGAACGACATGCGCACGCTGGATGATCGCCATGTGCCGAGAGAAATCAGGCCGTTCACCACATCGATCAATCGGCTGCTGCGCCGCGTGGAAAAATCGATCGACGATCAACGCCGTTTCGTAGCGGATGCCGCACATGAATTGCGTTCGCCTCTGACCGCGCTCTCACTGCAGGCGGAAAATCTCGCGACGGTGCCCTTGCCGCCCGCTGCGGAGTCGCGGCTGGCGGCGCTGCAACGCGGCCTTGCCCGTTCTCGACTCTTGCTCGAGCAATTGCTCTCGCTGGCGCGTTCACAGGCCAGTACCGTCTTGCCGACAGCCGACATCGCCGTGTCGGAACTGTTTCGCAAGACGCTGGAAGACCTGATGCCGATAGCCGAGGCGCGCAATCTCGACATCGCAGTAGACGTGGAGCCTCACGCACGCTTTCGCGGCCACGAAATCGATGGCGTGACGCTGTTGAAGAATCTGATCGGCAACGCCATCCATTACACGCCGCCGGGCGGCAAGATCGCATGCCATGCGCAGCAGGACCAGGATGGTCTCATCATCTGCATCCAGGACAGCGGTCCCGGCATTCCGGAGGACGATCAGGTGCGCGTATTCGATCCCTTCTATCGCGTGCTCGGATCGACCCAACTGGGCTCGGGGCTTGGCCTGGCGATCGTGCAAGCGATCGTCGAGCGCATGCGCGGCAGCATTGCATTGGAAAACGTGCAGGAACAAGATGAGGTGAAAGGACTGCGCGTGACCCTGCGCTTTCCCGTCGCCGACTGAGTATCGCCTCAGCGCCGCATGCCCGCCGGCCGTTCCCGAAAAGACAGAATGCAGATGGCGATGAACGCGATGAGCGCGATCGATGCCATGTAACGGCTCAATGCCAGCCCGCCGGCATCCACGGGCTTGTCGAGGAAATCGCCCACCACCGCACCCAATGGACGCGTCAGAATGAATGCTGCCCAGAACAGCATCGTGCGCGAAAGCCGGGTGAAGAAATAGGCAGCGGCGATCAATAGCAGCAGCCCGCCGAAAATCCCCGCTGCGCCGCTGTAGCCGAGCCCCACGGAGTCAGCAACCCAGTCCCCAAGTGCCGTGCCGAGCGTTTGCGAAAACATGATGGTGATCCAGTAAAACAGCTCCGCCTGCGGGGAAGAGACATCCCGGACTGAAACAGAACCCATCGCCGCGTACCAGATGCCAAGCGAGAGCATCAGCAGCACGGCCAGCAGCAATGATCCGCCAAGGTAACCGATGCCAAGGGAGCGATCGGCGAAATCCGCAAGTGTGGTCCCTGCGGTCGTCGTCGCGATGACAGTGAACCAGTACAGTGCCGGACGAAACCGGTACGACCGGATCTGCGCAGAAACGGCGATCAGGAAAATGACGCCGAAAATTGCCGTGCCGAGCAAATAGCCGAGATGCATCGACATGGAGACTGCATCGCCTCCCGTTTCGCCCAGCGTTGTGGCAGCGATCTTGATCAGCCAGAACACAAGGGTCACTTCGGGTACTTTGCTCAAGGCAGTACTGGTAGAAAAGTTCGTTGCCTGCAAGGTGGTTTGTCTGTCCATCCGCCGAGCATCGCATCCAATCCTTAGCCAGACATTAGCGCTGCAGCGCTGTTGATGGGCCCTGATCAAGCGTTACGCAAGAGAAATTTCGACCTGTCGATGTCGGCTGAAAAAACCGATCATGGTTGCGGCAGCAGCACATCGAATCGCGTGCCCCGCCCTTCTTCGCTGTCGTAGCTAATGCGCCCGCCGTGACCTTCGACGATGCTTTTGCAAATGTTCAGTCCCAGACCGCTGCCGCCCTTTTGCCGCGAATCCGTGGAATCGGCCTGCGCGAATTTCTGGAAAATGCGATCGCGGAAGGCGGCCGGAATCCCCGGGCCATGATCGATGACACTGATGCGCAGCCAAGTGTCGACGCGGTCAATGCGAATCGTCACCGTTTCGCCGTCAGGCGAAAACTTGATGGCGTTCGACAGCAGATTGACCAGCACCTGCACCATACGGTCGCCGTCGGCATTGATTTGTGCGCCGGCGGCGTCATCCTGCAGAACAAGCGTCACCTTGCATTGCGCTGCATAGCCTAGAGTGGCGTGGATCGCCTGCTGTACCAGCGGCAGCACTGTTTGCCGCTTCATTGCGTAGGACAGATTGCCGGATTCGATCTTCTCGATGTCCAACACGTCGTTGATCAGGCGCACCAGCCGTTCGCAATTCTGATAGGCGATGCCGAGCAGTTCCTTCACGTCCGGCTCGAATTCGCCCGCCATGCCGTCAGCCAGCATCGCCAGCGAGGCGCGAATCGACGTCAACGGCGTGCGCAGTTCGTGCGACATGGTGGAGATGAATTCATCCTTCATGCGCGCGATTTCCTTGCGCTCCGAGATATCGTGCAGGAAGGCGGTGAAAAACCAGCTGTTTTCCCAAACCACGATGCCGACCGACATTTCGACCGGAAATTCGACTCCGTGGCGGTTCACGACGATACGTTCCTGCCGACGGTCCAGAAAATCGGCCTCGCCCGTTTCATCGAAGCGATTCAGCGCCTTCTGAAAACTGGCCTGAAAGCGGTGCGGGATGACGAGCTCGGACAGCCTGCAGCCGAGCGCCTCATGCTTGGCCCAGCCGAACATGGCCTCTGCGCGTGAGTTCCAACCGGTCACCCTGCCGTGAAGATCGAGCTCTACATAGGCATCTTGCGCGGCTTCAATGATGGTCTGAATGCGACGCTCGCTCGCCTGCACGGTTTCCAAGGCCTGCTGCAGTTCTTTTGTGCGTTGCTTGACGCGATTTTCAAGCGAGAGATTGAGTTCGCGCAGCGCGCTTTCCTTTTCCAGCAAATTCTTCACCAGCGCATTGATGGAGCCGGCCAGCGCGCGCAACTCGACGAAGCTCCGGGTAGCCGGCAGCGTGGCGGTGTCGCCCTCTCGGATTCGCCAGGCCGCTTGCGCCAGAGTGCGCAGAGGACCGGAAATTTTTCTGGAGGCGAGATATCCGAGCATCGAGAAAATGATGGCGAGTGCGACACCAGTCCACAGCACCTGCTGCTGCAGGGTCTTGACCGGCGTGAACGCTTCTTCCGCACCTTGCCGAACGAGGATGATCCATCCTAGACCGGGGTAATCCGCGTAGCCGCGGCTCTCCGTATATCCGACGAGATAGGATTTACCGTCGGGCCACTGCTCCACCATGTATCCGGAGGTTTCCTTTCTTGCCTGATGGACGCTGCCCAGATCCAGAATTTTCCCGAGCAATTCCTGCGGACCAAGCAGGACCTTGCCATCCTCCGCCAGAATCAGCGCCTGCACGTTCCGGCTGAGCTTGATGGGCTGGAAGATCGATTGCTCGATATCCCTTGCCCATTCCCACGACATATGGGTTGCGATCACCCCTGCAATGCCGCGATCGTCGAAGTAGGGAAACGCAATATCGACAAATCGCGGCGGGTCGTTACCAAGCTTGGGCACCAGCGCAGCCAGCAGCACGGCGTCGTGAACATCGCCGAGATACGGATTGCCTTTGCTCGCGTTCTGATACCAAGGCCGTTTGCTGACGTCGGCACCTTCCAGCGTGCCCTTGGTCGCAACGGTGACCTTGGCGTGCAGATCCGCGATGCCCATCCATGCATAGTAGGGATATGTGTCCTGCAACCTGTTCAGTGTGCGCCGCTTTTGCGCCTTGTCGACCTTCGGCGAAATCAACTCAGGCGATTGCGAGATCAGTCGCACTTCGCGATAGCGTTCGTACATGCTACGGTCGAGCTTGTCCGACGTTTCCAGCGCAAGCTGCGACAGGCTGTTGCCGATGGTCGTCCTGATGCGCTCGGCAACGACCGAAGAAATGACTTCCGACAGGATCAGCGTCAGCAGGATGGAGAGCAGGGAAAATGCCAGCGCCAGATACCAGCCGACGCCGCGCCTGTAAAAATAATCTCGTATTCCCATGTCGCGAAAGAAGAGGCTCCCTGCCGAAGATCAGCGCAGGGTAACATATGGAGTGCTGGTACAGAACGGCGTGGGGAACGACAGATGTTCCTGCATGTCTAGGTTGCATTCAACAAATTTTGACGCGATGATGCATCATTCCCGAGCGATCGTCGACGACCGATTTACATGACGTCAAATCAAGAACAGACCACCACCGTATTGATCATCGAAGACGATGAACACATTTCGCACCTGCTCAAATTCATGCTCGAACGCCAGGGCTATCGCGTCGAAACCGCGACGGACGGCCGGGCTGCGCAACAGGCAATAGAGCAGCGCAGCGGACCGCCGAACCTGGTGCTGCTCGATGTCATGCTGCCCTACGTCGACGGCTTTGAACTCGTGAAGCTGATTCGCGAACGCGAAGGCTGGCAGAAGGTGCCGGTCATCATGCTGACAGCAAAGACCATGGAACAGGATATCGTGCGTGCGCTGGACGCAGGTGCCAACGATTTCGTGGTCAAGCCCTTTCAACCCAACGAATTGCTGGCGCGGCTGCGCCGCTTCCTGGCATGAAGCGCCGTTTTCTGCCCGCAATACTTTCCTTGCTGCCGCTGGCCGTTTGGGCGGATGTCGGCGAGCCGCGCCGCCCCACTACCCAACTGGATGCCGAGACGCTGCAGGGAGCGCCCGAAGATCGCACCACGATCGGCATCAGCACCGCTCGGGAACAATTGAGCAACGACACGCCGGACTGGAAGGAAACCGTGATCGACATCAAGCGCGATCTCGGTCCGCGGCACGTGCTCGATGTGTCCGCGGTGGAAACAGAACGCTTCGGATTGTCCGATACGCAGTTCAATGCGCTGTACGCGTTTCCGGTCAATGACAAGCTGACTGCGACGGTGGACGGCAATGCGAGTCCGACCCATCGGGTGCTGGCCGAGAATAACCTGGGTGCAAGCTTGCAGTATGAGTTCGCTCCGGCGTGGCTGATTCATGGCGGCGGCCGAAGCATCGGTTACAACGACGTGCGGGTGAACCAGGGCCTGCTGATGCTGGAGCACTATTTTTCCAACTACAGCTGGCTGGCCGCCTGGCGGCCGTCGCGTGCGTTCGGCACCACCGCGCATGCGTTCGAAGTGCGCGGCAGTTACTATTACGCCGACAAGAGCTCGATCACGCTCCTGTTGGCAGACGGCAAGGAAGCTGCGGCGATCGGAACCGACGTCGTGCTGACCTCGGTAAGCTCAGTGACGCTGCTCGGCCATCATTGGTTTGACCGGAACTGGGCGCTCAATTATTCGATCGGTCACACCCGTCAGGGCGATCTCTACACACGCGACGGGGTCAGTGTTGGTGTTCAATACCACTTCTGATCCTTATGTCCTCGTCGCCCTGTGGACCGGCAGCGCGTCGGTGCTGCTGACGCTGGCCGTGGCCAGCTCCATCGTTATCCTGCGCATGAATCTGCGGCGCACACAGCGGCGTGAAAAGGCGACGATCGAAAAATGGCGCCCGATCATGACGGCCGTGATGATGAACGAGCCGCTGGCCGTATTGCCGCCATTGGGGCGTTCGGAAGAAGCCGATTTCATGAAGCTGTTCGTGCACTTTCACGCGTCGCTGCGCGGTGAAGCGAGCCACGCACTGACCCGCCTGGCCTATCGCCTGAACTGCGACAAGATCGCAACGCGCCTGCTGGAAAGCGGCAACCGTGCCGAACAGTTTCTCGGCATTCTCGTACTGGGCTATCTGCGTGCGGGAAGCGCGATGCCCTTACTGCTACGCCAGGCAACCGACAAGGACAGCCTGAAATCGTCTTACGCATTCTGGGCGATCGTGCAAATTGACCGCGCGCTGGCCGCCAGCATTGCCTCCAATTTCATTGCGCGCGAGGACTGGCCGCTGTCGCAGCTTGCAATCATTCTCAAAGACGCGCCGGACGCTTGCGCGGCGATCCTGTCCGACACGATCAGCAAGGCCGATGTACAGCATCTGCCGCGCGCGCTGCGCCTGGCCGAGTCGCTGCGCATTGCGCTGCCGGTTGCGCAGCTGAAGATATTGCTGCAGCAACCGTCCATTGACGTCTTGCTGTCTGCGTTACGCGTTGCCAATGCCCCCGAGCTGCTTCCCGATGTGCGTGCGCTGCTCGCCCACGAAAACTGGCGCGTGCGTCTGCATGCAACGCGAGTGCTGGGCCGCATCGGCGATCGCAGCGATATCGAACGCTTGACCAATCTGCTGCAAGATCGCGAATGGTGGGTGCGCTATCGTGCGGCCGAAGCCTTGCTCGATCTGCCCTTTCTGACGTCTATAGACAAGGAAGCCTTGCGCTCCCTGCCCGACCGCTTCGCGCGTGACATCCTGGCGCAAGTCCTGGCGGAAAGGAACGCGCAATGATCTGGCAGTACATGACGGAAGCTGCGACCTGGTTCGTCTTCTCCTACTTCATTCTGCTCAACGGCGGCTATATCGTATTGAACATGCTGTCGCTGTTTGCACTGGAACGCCAGGGACAGGAACGTATTCTGGCCGAGCTTCCACAAGTGTATTCAGGCCTGGAACCGCCGATCAGCATGCTGGTGCCGGCCTTCAACGAGGAAGCGACCATCGCGGCATCCGTGCGCTCGATGCTGCAATTGTCCTATTCGGAATTCGAGATCATCGTCATCAACGACGGATCGCGTGACGGTACGCTGGAAGTGCTGAAGCGGGAATTCGGGCTGCGCGTCTTTCCCGAAGCCTTTCGGGTGCAACTGCAAACCGCGCCGGTACGCGCAATCTATCGTTCCACGCGCTATCCGAACCTGCGCGTGATCGACAAGGAAAACGGCGGCAAGGCCGATTCGCTGAATGCCGGCATCAATGCGTCACGCTTTCCGTTGTTCTGCGGTGTCGATGCGGATTCCATTCTGCAACGCGACAGCTTGCAGCGTGTGGCGCAACCCTTCACGCGCGATGCGACCATGGTTGCCACAGGCGGCACGGTGCGCATCGCAAACGGCTGCGA
>Ga0310811_10005082_pt1 | contig 16583 bp, 15 predicted proteins | sample YCmetagenome_FD_207642 | JGI IMG/M metagenome (GOLD analysis project Ga0310811, IMG submission 207642) | Soil microbial communities from experimental microcosm in Duke University, North Carolina, United States - YC | ecosystem: Engineered > Artificial ecosystem > Soil microcosm > Unclassified ...
CCCGGAGAATCCGCAGGTCCCGCTCTGGACGAGCGGCTACAGCGCCCTGTCCCAGCAGAACTACGACGGCAGCGGCGGCGACTGGGTCGGCTCGATCTACGCGGCACAACTGCCGCAGGTCCTTCCGTACGGCGGGCCTAAGGATCTTCGCACCACGGTCACCGCGATGGTCGTGGGCTATGAGCCCCTGTTCTACGCGCCCCAGCACGAGCGGAAGATCCTCCGCGACGAGGCCCTGGAGGTCAGCGGGCACAAGGCCTGGGTGACCGAGTTCGAAATGGACTTCTCGAAGGAGTCCGCGGCCAACGGCTGGAAGTGGAAGACGGAGAAGGGCGCGTTCGTGCTGGTGGACCGGGGTCAGGGCCGGCGTCCGTCCATGCTCTACATGTCCGTCCCGGACAATCTCGACCAATCGGTGCTCAACCGGGTGCTGGACTCGCTCGAAGCCCGGTGACCGCACTACTACGCTGGTTCCATGACTGACCTGCTGGTCTGGATCGACTGTGAGATGACCGGGCTCGACCTCGGCCGTGACGCGCTCGTCGAGGTGGCCTGTGTGGTGACCGACGGCGAGCTGAACCAGCTGGACGAGGGTGTCGATGTCGTCATCAAGCCCCCGCCGGAGTCGCTGGGGCAGATGTCGGACGTCGTCCGGGAGATGCACACCGCCTCGGGGCTCCTCCAGGCGCTCGCCGGAGGCGTGACGCTCGCCGAGGCCGAGTCGATCGTGCTCGACTACATTCGCGGCCACATCGCCGACCCCAAGAAGGCGCCGCTGTGCGGCAACTCCATCGCGACGGACCGTTCGTTCATCGCGCGGGACATGCCGGGCGTGGACTCCTTCCTCCACTACCGGATGATCGACGTCTCCTCGATCAAGGAACTGGCCCGGCGGTGGTACCCCCGGGTCTACTTCGCCTCACCTGAGAAGCAGGGCGGGCACCGGGCGCTGGCGGACATCGTCGAGAGCATCCGTGAGCTGCGCTATTACCGTGCCGCCGTGTTCGTGCCGCAGCCCGGCCCCGACTCGGCGACCGCGCGCGAGGTGGCCGAGGCGATCTCCGCGACGTGACCACGACCTGATCGCGGGATGGAGCGCGACGCTCCCGAATACCGCTACACTTTTCTCGTACGCCGTGACGGCGGACATGGTGGGTGTAGCTCAGCTGGCAGAGCGCCAGGTTGTGGTCCTGGATGTCGTGGGTTCAAGTCCCATCACTCACCCCAGTACGGGAACGGCCGGTCCTCAGGGACCGGCCGTTCCCGTTTTGCGCGCTTGCGGCAGATCATGCGGCTGACGCGAGCAAGTCAGCGAACATTGCCCCCAAAGGTAGATATTGCGAGTTATGCTCACCTGACGACCGCAACGCCGGATGGGCGGGGGGCCTCGGCGATCTTTGACTCGGAGGCCGGATGAGAGTCGACGACCGCACGGGAATGGGACTGAGCAAACGGGAGACCGAGGTCATGGACCTGATCGCCACCGGTCATTCCAACGGCGAGATCGCCCAGCGCCTGTTCCTCAGCGAAAAGACCGTCAAGAACCACGTCAACCGCATCTACGCCAAGCTCGGCGTCGCATCGCGCGTCACGGCGATCGGGCGCTGGCTCGGCGGAACCGACCCTGGGGCATGAGAGCCCCCCGTCACCCCCTCGTCCCGGTGGTCACCGCACCGGGGTCAGGGAGCGACCGAGACGCGGGTCAAGGCGTTGCGCAGGCCCGCCAGCCCGTACTCCAGCTCCTCGGGCTGGACGGACAGGGCAGGGCGGAGCCGGACGGAACTGTCCCCACAGGACAACACGAGGATCGCCTCGTCCTCCCGGAGCCGGTCGACCAGCCCGCCGGGGTCGGGGACGTCGAACGCGCACATCAGACCGCGTCCCCGGGCGTTCGTCACGAGCCCCTCGGCCTCGAGCCCGCGCAGCGCGCCGAGTAGTTTCTCCCCCAGGATCGCCGCCCGCGGGATCAGCCCGTCGCGTTCGATGATCTCCAGCATCCCGCGTGAGCGGACCATGTCCACGAGCCCGCCGCCCCACGTCGAGTTGATCCTCCCGCTCACCGCGAAGACGTTGTCGGGGACGAGATCGACCCTGCGGCCGGCCATGATTCCGCCCACCTGGACCTTCTTCGCGAACGCCACGATGTCCGGGGCCAGGCCGAGCTGCTGGTAGGCCCACGGCGTGCCGGTGAGACCGACACCGGTCTGCACCTCGTCGAGGACGAAGAGCGCCTCGTTCTCGTGGCACAGCGCCTGCATCGCCTGCAGGAACTCGGGACGCATGTGGTTGTCCCCGCCCTCGCCCTGGATCGGCTCGGCGATGAAGCAGGCGATGTCGTGGCGGAACCGATCGAACGCCTCACGCGCCTGGGACAGGGCCCGCTCCTCGGCGTTCTCGACGTCGCCGAAATGGATCGCGGGCACGTCGATCCTGGGCCAGCCGAACTTGGGGAACCGGTCGGTCTTCACCGGGTCGGTGTTGGTCAGCGAGAGCGTGTAGCCGCTGCGCCCGTGGAAGGCACGGGTCAGGTGGAGGACCTTGGTGCCCAGACCGGGATGGCGGCCGTTGGCCTCGTTCCACCGGCTCTTCCAGTCGAAGGCGCACTTGAGGGCGTTCTCCACGGCCAGCGCGCCGCCCTCGACGAAGAACAGGTGGGGCAACTCGGGATCGCCCAGCACCCGCTGGAAGGTCTCCACGAACTCGGCGAGATGGACGGTGTAGAGGTCGGAGTTGGCCGGCTTGTTGGCGGCCACCCGTCCGAGCAGCGCCAGGAACTCGGGGTCGGCGGCGAAGGGGTTCATCCCCAGGGGGGACGACGCGAAGAACGTGTAGAAGTCCAGATACCTTCTGCCGTCACGGACGTCGACCAGCCACGACCCCGCACTCCTGTCGAGGTCGAGCACCAGCCGGTAACCGTCGACGAGCAGGTGCCGGGCGAGGCCGTCGTGTACAGCGCTGGGATCCATGCCGCCTCCGCATTACGTCGGGACCAACACAATTCCCTCATACCGGGTGGTAGCTGTGAACAGTTTCCACAAAACTATCCCCTTAGGAGAACATTTTTCGCCAGCAGGCGCGTCCGAGGCAAGACCTGCCCCGTGATCAGGCGGCATGGATCACGGGGGCGTAGATCACGGGGCGCAGATCAGACGGCGGCGTACACGACCAGGGAGACCGCCACGTACTGGACGACGTAGGCGGCGATCGTGAAGGCGTGGAAGACCTCGTGGAAGCCGAACCACCGGGGCGAGGGGTCGGGGCGGCGCAGGCCGTACACGACCGCCCCCGCCGAGTAGAGGAGGCCGCCGGCGAGGACCAGGATCCCCGCGGCGACACCCGCCCCCGCGAACAACTGCGGCATGACGAACATCGCCGTCCAGCCCAGCCCGATGTAGAGCGCCGTGTAGAGCCAGCGGGGGGCCCGCAGCCACAACACGCGGAACAGCACCCCGACGGTCGCGCCCACCCAGATGACCGACAACACGGCCACCCGGGCGATCCCGTCCAGGGCCAGCACCGCGAAGGGGGTGTAGGTGCCCGCGATCACGAGATAGATGTTGGCGTGGTCGAACCGGCGCAGCACCTCCGTGACACCCGGGGAGAGCCTGCCCCGGTGATAGGTCGCGGAGACGCCGAACAGCAGGCCGGATGTGATCGCGTAGACCACCGCGGCCAGCCTGGCCTGCAACGTGGGCCCGAGGGCCACCAGCACGAACCCGCCCACCAGCGTCGCGGGCACGGCGCCCGCGTGCAGCCAGCCGCGGAGTTTCGGCTTGCCCACCCGCTCCATAGAGATCGTCGTCACGTAACCTACGTTAGCGTAAGTTACGCTACCGTAGGTTGTGACGTACGTTACAAAGCCTTGAGAAAACGGGCGGCGATCGGGACGGCCGCGTCGCGGCCCGTGCCTCCGTGCTCGACGAACACGGCGAACGCCAGATCGCCCCAGTATCCGATGAACCAGGCGTGGTCCGCGCCGCCCTGCCAGTCCTCGGCGGTGCCGGTCTTGCCTGCCACGCCGTCGGGCAGCCCGGCGTCGGCCGCGGTGCCGTCGGCGGTCACCGCGTTCATCAGCGTGCGAAGCCCCGCGGCCACTCCGGAGGGCAGCGGCACGCTCTGCGACCGGCCGGCGGCGTCCGCCGAGGGCATCAGCCGGGGCGGCCGCCACTCACCGCTCTGCACCGCCGCCGCGACCAGCGCCATGCACAGGGGGCTCGCCTCGACCGTCCCCTGGCCGAAGGAGTCCTCGGCGAGCGCGTCATCGTTCTCCGGCCGCCGCAGGCTCCCGCAGGTCCCGCCGACCCCGGTCGACAGGGGGACCCCGAAGCCGAACGCCCTCGCCTGCTCGACCAGGGCGTCGGGAGTCAGCCGCTCGACCGCCAGCCGGGCGAAGGTGGTGTTGCAGGACAGCGCGTACGCCTGGCGCAGCGTGACCGTCCCGTGCGCCTCTCCCCGGTAGTTGTCGATCGAGCGCCCGCCCGGGATCGTGTAGGCGGCCGGGCAGTCGACGACGGTCTCCGTGGACATCCCCGCGTTGAGCAGAGCCGCCGCCGTGACGGTCTTGAACGTGGAGCCGGGGGCGTATTTCTGCTCGAACGCCTTCCGCCCGCCCAGGCGGTCGGCGACCGCGAGGATCTCGCCCGTCGACGGCCGCACCGCCACGATGGCGGCCGGGTTCCGCACCCCGTCGAGCGCACGGGCGGCCGACGCCTGCGCCGCCCACTCGATGGTGGTCTTGGTGCCCTTCGGCGGCTCGGGCGTGTACTCGACGAGCGGCTCCCCCGGCTCTCCTGGGTTGTCCACCTCGACCCGCCAGCCCACGGGCGTGCCCCCCTGCGGTACGGGGATCGCCGTCGTCAGCCGCTCGAGGTACGCCTCGGCGTCGCTGTCCGCGGGGAAGTCGCGCCCCTCTTGGGTGACGAGCCGTCCGGCCGTGACGCCGGTGGCGTCGGAGGACCTGCGGAGCCCGCCCCCCGGTGCGAGGTCGGGGTGCATGACGGCGGGCGCCCACAAGACCTTCCAGGTCTGGTCCCTGATCCCGAGCCGCAACGTCGAGCGATAGGACCACGGGCCGTAGCCCGGGAGCTCGCGGGCCTCGGTGATGGGCACCTCCGCGGTGTCCTCCCCGGTCATGACGGTCTGGCCCGCCGTCAGCCGCAGTGACTCCGCCGCCAGAGCCTCTTCGAAGCGTGCGTGCTGGGTGGCGAAGTCGGCGGGCGGGTCGTCGGTCAGCTCCCGCATCCTGCCGTAGTCCGCCGCCTCCCACGCCCGCAGATAGATCGCGGCCGTCCGCTCCGGAGTACCCTCCGGCTGCGGTGCGACCGTCGGCGTCGCCGTCGTCGGCGCGGCGGCCGGCGCCGGTCGGCCGGACGTGAACAGTCCGAGCACCCCGGTGACCACGATGGCGCCCGCGATGGTGAAGAGAACGAGCAGCGCTCGTGTTCGCGTACGGTTTGACATGCAGTCCGGGCCTCTCGCGGGGGGACGAGTGCCTTACATCACGCTGAAGGAGATCGAGGTGGCGAGGGAGAAGCAGCCGCTTCCGGGCCGGTATCCGGTGACCTTCGGCGAGGTGGAGCTCTTACGCGATCTCGACCGCCAGGACGGATGGATGCTCAGCGTCGGCGGGGTGCCCCAATCCTACGTCGATCTCAGCGACCCTTCCTATCTCGAGTTCTCCTACGTCCAGCTGATGGCCACGGTCGTCGACTGCCTGCCGGACGGGCCGGTCGACGCCGTCCACGTCGGCGGCGGCGCCTGCACCTTCCCCCGCTACGTCTCCGCGTCCCGGCCGGGCTCGCGGCACATCGTGGTGGAGCCCGACGAGAAGCTCGTCCAGCTGGTCCGTGACCAGCTCAGGCTGAAGTCCGTGCCCCGGCTGAAGGTCCGGATGCTCGACGGCCGTACGGCCGTCACAGGGCTTTCCGACGGCTCCGCGGACCTGTTCGTGCTCGACGCGTTCTCGGGCGCGACGATGCCGGTGGAGCTCGCCACGACCGAGTACATGGCGGAGGTCTCCCGGATCCTGCGGCCTGCCGGAACACTGGTGATCAACGTGGCCGACGGGAGCGGACTGGCCTTCGCCAAGCGGGTGGTCTCCACGGTCGCCGGGGTCTTCCGGCATGTCGCGCTGCTCGGCGAGCCGGGCATCCTGCGGGGCCGGCGCTTCGGCAACCTGGTGATCGCCGCCTCCGCCGCGGAGTTGCCGGTCGGCCCCCTGACGAGGAGGACGGCGGGCGGCCTCACCCAGGCCCGGTGCATGTGGGGCGAGGACCTGTCGAAGTTCGTCGCGGGGGCTCGTCCCATCCACGACGGCGACGCGGTCCTCGCGCCGGTCCCGCCCCCGGCGGTCTTCGGCTGACAACGGGGCGGGCCCGCCTAGGCCTGGTGGTCGGCGACGATGCCGTCGATCCGGGCCGCCAGCTTGTAGTCGAGGTCGGTGAGGCCGCCCGCGTCGTGCGTGGTGAGGGCCAGATGCAGGGTCCGCCAGCGGATGTCGATGTCGGGATGGTGGTTCAGGGCCTCGGCCTGCTCGGCGATGTCGTTCACGATCGCGATGGCCGTACGGAAGTCGGGTGCGACCACGGTGCGGTGGATGGTGTCCCCGTTGCGGGCCCATTCGGAAGCCTCGTACATGCCCCCAGGACATCACGAATCACCAGAAGGCGGAACCACGCCACACCGGGGGCTACTTGAGCGCTCCCGTGGTCAGGCCCGACTGGATCTGACGCTGGAAGATGATGTAGACGATCAGGACGGGGATGATCGCCATGCTCAGCGCGGCGAACAGCCCGGCCCAGTCGGCCTCGTACCCCGCGTTGGTCGAGATGTTGGCGATTCCCTGGGTGATCAGCCACTTGTCCTGGGCGTCGCCCGGCAGCAGGACGATCGGCAGCAGGTACTGGTTCCACTGCCCGATCACGTTGAAGATCGTGATGCTGACCAGGCCGGGCTTGGCCATCGGCATCATGATCTGGAAGAACGTGCGGGTGTGCGAGCAGCCGTCCATCATCGCCGCCTCCCCGACCGAGGTCGGCAGGGTTCTGAAGAAGGCCGTGAGGAAGAACACCGTGAACGGCAGCGAGTAGGCCACGTACACGAGGACCACACCGGTGTGCGTGCCGAGCAACCCGAGGTTCTTCATCGTCAGCCACAGCGGGGCGAGAGCGAGGAACACCGGGAACGAAAGGCCGGAGACGAACAGCAGGTAGATGGCCTTGTTGCCGAAGAAGGTGTACCGGGCGAGCACGTAGGCCGCCATCGAGCCGAACAACATCGTGAGGAACGTGGAGATCGCCACGACCTTGATGGTGTTCACCAGGTAGAGCCCGATGTGGGCCTTCGCCCACGCGCGGCCCCAGGCGTCCCAGTGGAACTGGTGGGGCAACGCCAGCGGGCTGTCGCCGAAGAGTTCGGTGTTGGTCTTGAAGGACGCGAGGAAGGTCCACACGATCGGGAAGATCACCAGGATCGCCCAGATCAGCAGGGCCACATGGGAGAGCCCGCCGAAGACGTTGACCGAGCGCCCACGCCCCTGCTTGCGGCTGGTCGAGGCCTCGGCGGAGGCCACGGGCATCACATCGGTCGCCACGCTAGAACTCGATCCTCTCGCGCCGGGTCACCCGGAGGGTGAGCACCGCGAACGTCAGCGTCATGAAGAACAGCGCGACACCCATGGCGGACGCGACGCCGTACTTGGAGTAGGTGAAGGCGGTGCGCCAGATCTCGAGGGGCAGCACGGTCGTCGCGTTGTCGGGGCCGCCACGGTCCACCGACAGCACCTGGACCAGCGCGAACCCGTCGAAGGCGGCGATGCCGAGATAGACCCAGCCGACCTGGAGGGTGTCCCACAACAGCGGAAGGGTGATCCGGAAGAACAGTACGAACCGCCCGGCCCCGTCCAGCGCGGCCGCCTCGAAGACGTCCCTGGGGATCGACGACATGCCGGCCGAGAAGAGCACGACGTAGAAGCCGACGGCCTGCCAGACCATGACCCCGATGATCGTCCACAGCGCCAGGCTGGGACTGATCAGCCATCCGACCGGATCGACTCCGACGGCATGGAGGGCGCTGTTGATGACGCCGGACTTGTCTGGCCGCAGGATCGCCTGGAACAACACGCCGACGATGGCGACCGCCAGGACCTGCGGGAAGAAGAACACGATCTTGTAGAAGGCCGAGCCGGGGACGCCGGTCATCTTCCCGTTCTTCTGCCCGCCGCCCAGGTTGAGCATGAAGGAGAAGAACAGGGCTATCGCGACGGTGATCAGCGGCATGGCAAGCAGGAGCACCACATGGTGCCGCACAGCCGCCCAGAAGACCTCGTCGTCGAACAACCGGGTGAAGTTGTCGAAGCCGACGTAGTCGAAGTTGGGCGAGATTCCTCTGGAGTTCGTGAACGAGATCTGGAACGCCTGGATGTACTGCCAGATCACGAAGACCACGTAGAGGATCAACGGCACCGCGAGGAAGGAGGCGATGAAGCCGTACTTCCGCAGCAGGACCGGTGACAACTTGCCATGCCGCATCGGATCACACGCTCCGGGACTGCTTGGAGATGGAGGAGTCGGCCTTGGTCTTGTCCGCGGCCGCCTGCATCTTGGAGGCGAACTCGTCGGCGCTGATCCGGCCGAACATGAGCGCGTTCGTCTGCTTGCGGAGCTCGGTCTCGAGCTCCTTGTACCAGGTCTCGAACAGCGAGTAGGTGACCACGTTCTGGCCGGCCGCGTTCTGGGCGGCGACGACGCTCGTGAGGCCGGGCGAGAGCGTGAGGCCCTCGGTGGCGCCGACGACGACCGTGAGGCTCTTGGTCTTCTCGGTGAAGGCCTTGGCCGCCGGCTTGGACAACATCACACGCAGGTACTCGAGACCACCGGTCGCGTTCTTGCCCTTGGACGGCACGACGTAGCCCTCACCGGCGGCGGCGCGGATCGCCTCGTAGGGCAGCTGGTCGGCCGCCGTCACCGACGGGGTCGGCGCGATGGCGTACTCGAAGCCCGCGGGGGTGTCCTTGGACTGCTCCGACTCCAGCCACGAGCCCGACGGGTAGAGGGCGATCTTGCCCTGGTTCTGCTGGGTCTGGACCTCGGTGTGGATCAGGCCCTCGTAGGACTTGTCCATGTACTTGCCGATCTCGGCCCACGCGGCGGCGGCCTGCTTGACCGCGTCGTGGTTCCAGGCGTTGTCGGCGAGGTTGTCGATGTTGACCAGGACCTCGTTGCCGCCGATCTTGGCGGCCGAGATCAGGATCATCCAGTACGCGTAGTACGAGGCGTTCTTGCCGGCGTACGCGAACGGGACGATGTTCTTGGCCTTGGCGGCCTCGGCGAAGGCCTTGAACTCCTCGAACGTCTTCGGCGCGGTCCAGCCGTTCTTCTCGAACAGCTTCGCGTCGTACCACAGGCCGTAGGCGGTGTAGACGTAGTTCAGCGTGTACGGCTTGGCCGGGTCGCCGCCGAAGCCCGACTCGATGGTGCCGGGGACGAGGGTGTCCTTGACCTTCTTGCTCGGGTCGTCGATCGACGGCGCCTCGAACAGCGGGGTGAGGTCGAGCAACTGGCCCGCACCGATCAGCGCACCGGCGTCCAGGTTGTCCGTGCCGGAGTTGTTCACGACGTCGGGGACGTCGCCGCTCGCGAAACGCGGGGTCAGGGTCTGACTGATCGTCTGGATGCCCTGGTGCTTGATCGTCGCCTTCGGGAACTCGGCCTTGTACAGCGGCTCGTGCGACTGGGTCGCGTACTCGTCGCTGTAACCACCCTTGAAGATCACGACCTCGAGGGGCGCGTCGGCCTTGACGCCGAACGGGTTGGTGGCCGATGTCGCGGCGGCACTCGGAGCCGTGGACGGGGCGGCCGTTTCGCCGGAGGTGGCGCAGGAGCTGAGCAGGCCGGCGGCGGGAACGGCGACGAGGGCGGTGAGGCCCACGCGCCGCATCATCTGCCGGCGCGTGATCTCGCGGGGGGTACTAGTCATCAACTCTCCCGTGGCGGGGTCAATTAGGAAAGTTTCCTAAACGTTTGCTGGAACGTACGGCCAGCCCACGGCAGCGTCAAGATGTTGTCGTCGGTCTAGACCAACCCGTAACCCGACTGGGATGAATCCGCGCCGACATTCACAGACTATATAGCCGTTTGTGCAGGTTAAACAGAAGTTAAACAAAGGTCCTATGACCCAATAAGAGTAGGTAACGACAGATGCCCTGGTAGCGGACTGGTATAGACCAGGTTGCCGTTATTTCGGGCGATCGTCTAGATTCGCCGGCATGGAGGAGCTTCGTCGTCAGCTGTGCGACTACGGCAGGCGGGCCGCGGAGCTCGGCCTGGTCATCGGCACATCGGGCAACCTCAGCGCCAGGGACGGCGACCTCGTGACGGTCACGCCCTCCGGCGTCGCGCTCGACCGTCTGCGCCCCGAGGACTGCCCGATCATCCGGCTCGACGGCACCGTGGTGGAGGGCGACCTGCCTCCGTCGTCGGAGACCCCCATGCACCTGGCCGTCTACGCCGCGACGGGGACGACCGCGGTCGTGCACACCCATTCGGTCTTCGGTGCCGTGGTGGCGACCACCATGACGGAGTTGCCCCCGATCCACTACAACTCCCTGCTGCTGGGCGGCAGCGTCCGCGTGGCCGAGTACGCGACGTACGGCACGCCCGAACTCGCCGCGAAGGTCCAGGAGGCGCTCACGGGCAAGCAGGCGGCGCTGATGGCCAACCACGGCGGCGTCACGATCGGAGCCGGCCTGGAGAAGGCCTTCGAGGCCACGCGCCTGCTCGAGTGGCTCTGCGAGGTGTACGTCCGTGCCCTCGGCATCGGCACGCCCACCGTCCTGACCGAGGAACAACTCGCCGACGTCATCATCCGAGCCTTCACCCCACCCCCCACCCCCCCTTCGCCGTGATCATGCACAGGTTCGGTGAAACCTCGGCCGACCTGCGCGGACGTCGGCCGTGATCATGCGCAGGTTCGGTGAGACCCCACCCGACCTGCGCCGACACCGCCCGTGATCATGCGCGGCCGCTACGCCGGGATGACGGCCTTCCTGGCCAGCCCGAGCGGAAGACCGCCCGACCCCGCGATCGCGTCGTGGAACGACCGCAGGTCGCCCCGGTAGTCGTCCCTGATCCGCTCGATCTCCAGGGCGCCCGTCAGGTACGAGGGAGCCTGGGTCGGCCACGCGCAGTACCGGCCGACCTCCGCCGCCGCCGTGCCGGGCGAGAGCGACGCCTTGGTGGCCATGAACTCCTCGGCCTGCGGGATCGTCATGTCGCCGCAGTGCAGGGCCGTGTCCACGACGATCCGCGCGGCGCGGAAGATCCGGCAGTCCAGGTGCGCGAGCTCGGTCTGGGGCGTGTCGAAGTACCCCTGCTCGTGCATCACCTTCTCGACGTAGAGCGCCCAGCCCTCCACGAAGTACGGCGTGCGGAAGATCTTGCGCGCCTTCCTCGGGCTGCCGGCCATCCACGCGAGGTGCCAGTGGTGACCGGGATACGCCTCGTGGACGGCGATCGACGGCATCTGGGCCCGGGAGTTGGTCCTGAGGCGCTGCCGTACCTGCTCGTCGGTGTAGCCGTCCGGCGTGAACGGAACGAAGAAGACGCCTGCCCGCGACGTCGAGAGCGGCGGCGGCGCGAGGTAGTTGGCCACCGCGATCAGGGGGCGCTGGAACTCCGGGGACGGCAGGACCCGGCAGTCCTCGCCCTCCGGGAAGGTGACCAGGCCGCGGTCGCGGGCGAAGTCGCGTGCGCGGAACGTCTCGGCCTCGTACTCGGCGCGCATCGCCTCCAGCGTCGGCGGGTGGTCGTCCATGAGCGACTCCATGGCGGCCCGCCACTCGGTGGCGCCCAGCCGCCCGGCGACCTCGCGCATCCGCACGTCCAGCTCGTCCCAGGCCTTGAGGCCCTTCTCGTGCAACTCCGAGGCGCCGTACCCGAGCAGTTCCCGCTCCCGCAGCAGGGTCGAGTACAGCTCCTCGCCCATCCGCCAGGTCCCGCCGGCCTTGAAGCCCTCCAGGAACGTGACGAGCTCGTCGAACGCCTCGGCCGCGGGCTCGGCGGCCCGGATCAGCCGGGCCCGCAGGCCCTCGTCCGCCACCCCCGCCGGAAGGGTCGAGGTCAGGAACGGCCGTGCCGTACGAGCCTGATCTAGACCACGCCGGACGAGCAGCTCGGACGCGAGGCCGGGATCGAGGTTCTCCCGGCAGGCGGCCAGGACGGCGGGGACGTCGGCGAGCCGCGCGACGGCCGCGTCGACGAGGTCGGCCTCCGGCTTGAGCCGCTGCTGGAACGGCGCGAACATCGAACCGAAGATCGCCCCGAGGTACGGCGCCGGATCGCGCCGCCACTCCGGCCAGCGGGCCTCCGCGACGACGCCGCGCAGGTGCGAGAGCACGAGGTCACGGTCGATCTCGTCGTCGAGGGAGGAGGGGGCGTAGTCCGCCAGCCGCCGGAGCCAGCCCTCCTCGGCGCGCTCCCTGGCCGTGAACCCCGCCTCGGTGAAGTCGCCCAGAGTGCGGTCGTGGCCGTCTGCGCCGAGAAGCGTCGCGCTGATCGGATGCTCGGCCAGGTACCAGTCGAGAAAGTCGTCCAGCAGTGTCATACCGCCCGACTCTATCCGGGACACTGGTGATGAAGACCCCGAAAAAGGAGCAGTAGTGCCCCTCCAGATGATCGGCGCGCCCAGCGATCCCGAGCTGATCCGGCTGCCGTGGGACCTCCCACTCGAAGACTGGCCGGCCCACCATCTGGTGTCGCTGCCGCGCGGCATCTCCCGCCACGTCGTCCGCTTCGCGCGGCTCGCCGGCCGGGTCTACGCGATCAAGGAGATCAGCGCCCGGTACGCCAAGCGGGAGTACAAGCTGCTGTGGGACCTGGCTCGGCTGGACACCCCCGCGGTCGAGCCCGTCGCCGTGGTGACGGGTCGGACCGCGCAGGACGGCTCCGAGCTCGACTCCGCCCTGGTCACCCGGCACCTGCAGTTCTCGCTCCCCTACCGGGCCGTGTTGTCGGGCTCGATCCGGCCGGACACGCTGACCCGCCTGCTCGACGCGCTCGCCGTCCTGCTCGTACGGCTCCACCTGAACGGGTTCTACTGGGGGGACTGCTCGCTGTCCAACGCCCTGTTCCGGAGGGACGCGGGGGCGTTCGCCGCCTATCTGGTCGACGCCGAGACCGGCGAGCTCCACCCCACGCTCACCGAGGGCCAGCGGTCGCACGACATCGAGGTCGCGCACGTCAACATCTTCGGCGAGATGCTCGACCTGGAGGCCGGCGGGCTCCTGCATCCCACGATCGACCCGCTGGCGTTCTCCGAGCAGCTCGTCGAGCGCTACGAGCGGCTCTGGAACGAGCTGACCCAGGACGAGATCATCGAGGAGGTCGACTGGCACCGCGTCGACCAGCGGATCCGCCGGCTCAACTCGCTCGGCTTCGACGTCGCCGAGATGATGATCCGCCGCAAGGCCGGCACGTCGCGGCTGATCGTGCGGCCCAAGGTCGTGGACGCCGGGCACCACCAGCGGCGCCTGCTCAGGCTGACCGGCCTGGACGTCGAGGAGAACCAGGCCAGAAGGCTGCTCAACGATCTCGACTCGTTCCGTGTCTCGAACGGCCTGCGGCACGAGGACGAGGCCATCGTCGCCCATCGGTGGCTGGCCGAGGTCTTCCAGCCCGTGGTCGGCGCCATCCCCGCCGAACTGCGGCGCAAGCTGGAGCCCGCCCAGCTCTTCCACGAGGTGCTCGACCACCGCTGGTACATGTCCGAGGCCGCGGGCAAGGACGTGGGGCTCGACGCCGCGGTGCGGTCCTACGTCGACAACGTCCTGGTGTTCAAGCCCGACGAGAAGGCCATCATCACGCCTTCCGACCTGCTCACCGCTCCCGATCCGCTGTCTCCCTGAGCAGATCGGCCAGGTGGAGGGCGGCGTCGGGGAGGCGGTCCTCGCCGAAGACGCGGATGCCGTTCAGCTCGAGGAGCGCCGCGGTCACCCCCTGGCCCGGGGTCACCCTTCCGCGGAAGGTGCCGTCGTGGATCCGGAGGGGGCCGCACGACGGGCTGCCCTCCTTGAGGATCGCCATGCGGACGCCGAACGACTGCGCGACCGCCAGCGCCTGCTGCGCGCCGGACAGGAAGGCGTTCGTCACGTCGTCGCCGCCCGGTGTCAGGATCCGGGCCGCCCCGGCCAGCACGGCGGCGCCGCCCACGCCGCCCTCGATCTCGGCGGGCGGTCGGGGAACGGGCAGCCCGCCCTCGACCTCCGGGCAGAACGGCACGAGCCGCCCCTCCGCCCTCCAGGCGGCGAGCAGTTCGTCGTCGCTGGTCTTCGCGCCGCCGTCGAACCGCACCCGGCTGCCGAGCAGGCACGCGCTGACCAGGATCCGCTCCATGCCCCCCATTCTGTACAAGCCGCACCGCCACCTCGACCCCGCCCGGCGATCGGACGACCCCGCTTTCACCCTGCCGCCGCGATGGATTGGCGTACTCTGACCTGATCAATATCCCCTTTATCGCCATAAGCAGGACCTTGACAGTGACTGGTCATGTACGTGAGACGTCGTCACTCCCGAATGCAGCGCGTGCGCGATCACGAACGGTGACGCGGCATGTGGCAACGGAGCTCCTCCCGATGGAGACCCTCACCACGCGAGTCCGTGGCGGCCAGGCGCGTTGATGCGGAAATCCTCATCCGGATACCGTTCGATTCTGCCGACGGCCAACCGAATCGCAGGGATCGGCGGTCTCACCGCCGTGGTGGTCGCTCTGGCGCTGTGCGCGATCCTCCAGCAGGAGATCATCGCCAGGACGGCGCAGCACCGCGTGCCGAAGGTGCCGAGTGCGAGCAAGGCGGCGAGCCACCCCACGCCGCGGCCCACTGCGAAGGCCACCCGGACGGACACGACGGCGACGACGCCCCTCGCCCAGGTGCGGGCGACCGTGTTGAAGGAGCAAGGCGAAGCGGCGCGCAGGGCCTTCGGCGTCCGGGACCTCCCCCAGCCCGATGTGCACTTCACCCGGATCGACGACGCCAAGGGCTGGGCGTTCGGAACCTCGGCCATCCCCCCGCCCGCGGGCATGGCCGCCGCGCCCGAGCCGTCGTTGTTCCTCGCCCGGAGATCCGGGGCGACCTGGCGGGTCGCACTGGCCGGCGCGGAGGGCTTCGTCGCCTTGGTACGGCAGGCGCCCGCGACGGTGATACCGGCGGTCGAGCGGCCTTTCCTGGAGCGATACTCCCAGGCCGCGTCGGCCGAGCACGGGGTGGCCACCGGGATGACGCTTCCCTGGGGCACGGGTCAGTCGTGGACGATGCGGCCGGCCGCCGGAGTCGACACACTCCAGTTCAGCGGTGGCGACGGCCGCGTCCTGGCTCCCGCCGCGGGCCGCGTGTACCGCTTATGCACACGGACGGAGGGGCAGAGCATGCTGCTGCTGATCCACGCCAGTGGTCTGGCCTCCGAGTACTACCAGATGGCCGACGTCGCCGGCGTGGCTGAGGGCGCCCTCGTGCAGGAGGGCTCCTATCTGGGGCGTACGGGCACCGACCGGCCCTGCGGCGATTCCGTGCCGGCGTCCGGCCCTCCGGCGGTGGACTTCGCGCTCTTCGACGGCGCCGGCCCACTGCCGCTGGAGGGCATCCAGATCGGCGGGTGGACCCTGCACGCCGCAGGGGACCGCGTCTGGGCCGATCGTTCCGGCCTTCAGGTGAGCGTGGGCAATCCCCTGCTCAACTTCGGGATCCCCCGCGTCTCCCCTTTACCGGCCTCGAGGACGCCTTCCGCCTCACCGTCCCCCCGGTCGACTGATACGCACTGAGGACGTACATGGCGCAACATCGCGAACTGGCCAGGCAGATCACCCGCACACGGCGCGGCGGGAAGACATTGCGCGTCTTGCTGCTCTGCGCCGCGCTGGGCGCAGTCGTGGCCGCCGGATCCACTGAGCGCGGCACCGCCTTCGTGATCCGCATGCGCGCGTTCCTCGAGTTCTATTCCGGCGTCTTCGCACTGGTCGCCCTCAGCGCGGCGGTGGTGGCGGGGCTGGCGGCCTCCGAGCGCTTCGTGCCGATCCGGCTCCGCGTCCTCGCCCAGGCAGCACACCGGGCCACGGCCGTGATGTCGGTGAGTTTCCTGGTCGCGCACGTGCTTCTCAAGATTCTTCAGGGTCACGCGTCGGCACTGGACGTCGCCGTGCCGTTCGGCGGCGGGCAGGCACGCGCCGTCTGGATCGGACTCGGTACGATCGCGAGCGACATGATGATCTTCGTTTTCGCCACCGGAGTGGCACGCGGCAGATTCATCGGCAAGGGCCGCCCCTGGACATGGCGGGTCATCCACATCATCGCGTATCTCTGCTGGCCGATCGCCATCCTGCACGGGCTGAACGCCGGCAGGGCGGCGAAGGACTGGGTGACGCTCAGCTATGCGGCCTGTTTGGGGCTGGTCGCCGTCGCGGCCCTCGTGAGGTTCATGTCCTGGGCGCAACGGCGCAGGACTACACGCCGGCGACCACAGGCACCGGGCCGCGGGGGCGACCGGCCTGCGGGCACCGAGGCTCAGAGCATTCCCGACGAGCAGTTCTGGGCCGAA
>Ga0310811_10005083_pt1 | contig 16582 bp, 13 predicted proteins | sample YCmetagenome_FD_207642 | JGI IMG/M metagenome (GOLD analysis project Ga0310811, IMG submission 207642) | Soil microbial communities from experimental microcosm in Duke University, North Carolina, United States - YC | ecosystem: Engineered > Artificial ecosystem > Soil microcosm > Unclassified ...
AATTATCTATCGGTCTAATTTTTTTAAAGCGGAGGATGAAATTCAATCGGCGATTAAAGAGGCCGATGAATTAATAGCTATCTTCGTAAAAAGCGCTCAGACTGCAATGAAGAACAATCAAGAGTCTATCGAGACTTCTAAAATCAAAAATCGTTGATCCTTGTTCTTAAATGAAATTTAAAGAAAGATGAAGAGCTATCGCGAACTGATTGAACAGACGTTTGAATTCCCGCAGCGCGAATTTAAAGTCCGCGACCATGAATTGTTGTTTAATGACGTACCGATCATGGAGGTGATCAAGCAACACGGCACTCCCCTTCGCATTACTTACTTGCCCCGCATCAGCGAAAACATCCGTTATGCGCAATCGGCGTTCAAAGGCGCCATGGAGCGGTTCAAATATCAAGGTTCTTACACCTATTGCTATTGCACCAAATCTTCCCACTATGATTTTGTGCTGGAAGAAGCCCTCAAGAACGACATTCATATAGAAACTTCTTCGGCATTTGATATTCCCATCGTACGAACCCTCTATGAACGGGGGAAAATCACGAAAGAGACTTTCGTGCTTTGCAACGGATTTAAGATGCCGCAGTACAAAGAGTACATCACCGACTTACTCAATGATGGCTTCAACTGTGTACCCATACTCGACAACCTGAGCGAAATCGATCATTACGAGAAGAACGTCACCAAACCATATCAAGTGGGAATTCGTGTGGCTTCTGACGAAGAGCCTAAGTTCGCGTTTTATACTTCGCGCCTTGGTATTCGATATGGCGACATCACTACGCTTTACAAAGAGAAAATTCAACCCAGCAGCAAGGCATCGCTTAAGATGCTGCACTTCTTCATCAATACGGGTATCAAGGACACGGCCTACTATTGGAGCGAATTAAGCCGCTTCATATTCAAGTATTGCGAAATAAAAAAAATCTGCGACACCCTTGATTCCATTGATATTGGTGGTGGTTTCCCCGTGAAACAATCACTCACATTCCATTACGACTATAAATACATGATCGAACAGATTGTGGAAAATATCAAATGGATTTGCGAAAAGAACAATGTGCCTGTGCCCAACATCTTCACAGAGTTTGGAAGTTTTACGGTAGCCGAAAGCGGGGCAATCCTGTACTCGGTCGTTGATCAAAAATTGCAGAATGACAAAGAGCTGTGGTATATGATCGATGGGTCGTTCATCACGCACTTGCCAGATGTTTGGGGACTAAACCAAAAATACATTCTGCTTTCAGTAAATAAGTGGGATGATCCTTATCACAAAGTGAATATCGGTGGCCTCACCTGCGACAGTCAAGACTATTACAACAGTGAGGCCCACACGGGCGAGGTATTCTTGCCCATGATCAATGATGAAGAGAAGTTATACATCGGCTTTTTCCATACCGGTGCTTATCAAGAATCGTTGGGCGGAAATGGTGGAATTCAACACTGCTTGATTCCCGCGCCCAAGCATGTACTCATCGACCGCAACGAAGATGGCGAAATCTCCACGGAGCTTTTTGCTCCTGAGCAAACCAGCCAAAGCATGATGAAGATCCTTGGCTATTACGAAGAAACTTCGCACTCGAAGAAACCTTCGAAAAGACCTAAGACGCAGAGTCAATCGGCATAACTGAAACAGGTAGTTAATAAAAAAGGGAGGCACTCGCTTCCCTTTTTTATTGAAGCCGCTTGACATTTAATACATCCCTTTCTTTTCCGTGTAGTCGGATGGGATCGTGAAGTCAGAAGCATTGAGTGACTGCTTGGTAATTTCTGTTACCTCCATCACCATACTTCCCTCCTTCATATTTGATTCTATTTTGAGCGGAACACCGTCGACGCCCTCGTAGAACATAGACTGGCCGCGTCCCATTCGTTGTTTCGCCAATGCTTTCAAATCGAAGTCCTTTATCTCTGTAGTAGTCCACATGTTTGTAGTAAGTGTCTGACCGCGATCGGTCATCGTCACAATGTACTTCGTGCAGGTGTACCCCGCGATTTTCGCCGTCTCTGAGGTCTTGGTAACGGTGGGTTTTATTTCCTGCCCACCACCCATTCCTTGGCGACCGCCTCCACCCGACGGCATCACGGTGTACGTTTTGTTTTCACGGTCCAATCTAACCGACTCATTTTTGTCTTTCATGTGCAAGAAGTCGCCCGAAGCCATCCCTCCATCCATCGTCACCAGCGAGTTCCCATCTTTTATTTTGACGGTCATTCCTTTCGGCATCATGTTGCCCATCATATCACCATTGCTTGCACCTTGCATCATTTTCATCCGTTGCTCCATGGCCGCCTTCATCTGTGGATTGGCATCCATCATGGCTTTGAGTTTGGGGTCGTTCAGCGCAGCCTCCGCTTCTTTCATTTTCGCCTGGTTGGCAGGGTCGTTCAATTTTTGCTGACCCTCAGCCATCTTCGCTTTCAATGCAGGATCGGTGACTTCCATTTTCATCGACCACTTTACAATTCCTTCGAAATTTTGAGCCCATACGTTCGCGGAAGCAAACAGGAGCAGCAACATCATTATCTTCTTCATGGGTAGTTAGGTTTGCCTATAAAGTTAGACGAATAACCTCTTCCTTACAAAGATTAATCGATCAGACAAACATCTGATTTTGGACCACCGATGAGACATATCGAATTCGGTGACTCCATCTGAGTATTTGACGGTAATTGCTCATTGAAAATTGATAATTTGCACCTTGAGAATTGCCCATGCATTTCAAAATAACAAGCACTCAAAACCCGAAAGTGAAGAGCCTGATGGCGCTGGAGAAGCCTCGTGAGCGGAGAAGGCAACAACTTTTCATTATCGAAGGAGCGCGTGAAATTCAACTGGCCGCAGCTGCGGGATACAAAATAGGAAACATCTTTTTCTGCGACGAGATTATTGACGTTGAGCAAATTCCCAATGTGCTCAAAGAAGACAAATTGATCATTCCTGTTTCGAAAGACGTCTTTGACAAAATAGCTGTTCGCGAAAATTCAGGGGGTATGATCGCCGTGGCCGAGCAGAAACCCCATCTCCTCTCTCAAATAAAACTAAAAAAAAATCCGTTGGTGTTGGTTTTAGAGGCAGTTGAGAAACCAGGCAACCTTGGTGCAATTCTTCGTACCGCCGATGCCGCCGGTGTGGATGCCGTAATCATCTGCGATCCACAAACGGACTTTTACAACCCCAATGTCATTCGCTCTAGCGTAGGTTGTGTTTTTACCAATCAGCTCGCCGCCGTCTCTTCTGACGAAGCAATCGCGTGGTTGAAAAAAAATCAAATGCGGATTTTCTGTACTTCTTTGCAAGCATCTCAACCCTATCACCTCGTTGATCTTAGTCTGCCTTGTGCGATCGTCTTGGGAACGGAAGCCACCGGCTTGTCAGAAATATGGACGAAGAATTCGGAGGCGAACATCATCATTCCTATGCAGGGAAAAATCGACAGCATGAACGTATCCAATGCAGCTGCTGTGATGGTGTTTGAAGCGTTGAGACAAAGAGGATTTAAGAACTAAATACCGAATGGATTTAGCTATTAGAAAAGCTTCAGAAAAAGACCTTGGCGTTCTCCATGAATTTGAACAAGGTGTGGTGGACGCCGAACGCCCTTTCGACAGCACTTTGCGAGAAGACTTAATTCACTACTACAATCTTCCAGAACTTATCAACTCACCAACAACACAACTGTTGGTAGCCGAAGTGGAGGGTAAAATTATTGCGTGTGGATATGCGCGCATTGACCAATCAAAGGATTATTTGGTTCACTCTCATCATGCCTACTTTGGCTTTATGTATGTGGTGCCGGAGATGCGAGGGCGAGGAATAAACAAAAAAATAATAGAACAGCTCAAAATTTGGGCTCACTCCCAAGAGATAAATGAAATCCGACTGGAAGTGTACATCAAGAATTCGTCCGCCATTAGGGCTTACGAAAAACTCGGGTTCCAACAACATCTCTTGGAGATGAGAATGAACTTGAACGACTAATGCTGGGCCTGTACTTTCTTCATCCCTAACTTCTCTACCGCAAACTTTTCGCAAGCTTCCTCCACCGCCGGCACGTCTTTGGACACCAGGCCCGATCCGATCTTATGGGTCCTCGCGTTTGGGATCGCGACTTTCTCCTTCCGATTTTCCGGAGTGCCCAATTGATTGAACATGTCGATCATTGCGCTCACTTTTACGGTGCTGTCTTGTTCTTGTTCGTTCTTATAGTAATAGAGCATCAAATTGGGGCATTTTATTTTTTTGAAAGTCTCGGGTGTCATTTTTTCTTCGAGGAGTTCTTCCAGCTGCGACACCGCTTCCAGTCGATATGAATTGTTCCAATATTTATCAGTGACGGGATTTGGTTTTGACACTACATACTTACCCCCCACTACCATTCTTGCTATTTGCAATCCCCACGGATTATTTGATATCCACGCATTTGGGTTGTTGATGGCGATGTTGGGGGACAAATTGATCAAAGCAAACACGTCTTCGGGGTACTGTGCCGCCAGTAGCAATGCCATTGTTCCGCCGGTGGATGTGCTCATAAGAATCACTTTATCTCCAATTGCTTTTCCAATGGCCAATGCTTCTTTGGCGCTGGTCCACCATCTATCAGGCGTGAAATTGACAAGTTGCTCCACGGTGTCGATGCCGTGGTCGGCCATGCGCGCGAGATAAAGATTGCACCCAAACTTCTTCGCAAAATTCTCGTGCACGGGATCCCCTTCTTCCTGACTGGCAGAAAATCCGTGAATATAAACCACCGCATATTCTGTTCTTCTCCTTGAGCTATCGGCCCAAACGATTCTCGCCTCATTATCCGGTTTTAGATGGTGCTTGCGCTCTTGATTTGTGATATAGGTTTCAAGTTGGTTCGGTGTTTGAGGCACTTGCACCATCGAGGGATCAAACTTTGGCTGGTCGGGTTCGGGTCCCAAAAAATAAATTCCAAACAACAGGACAATGGGAAAGGAAATAAAAATCACTTTACGCTTCATGCGTATAAAGGTAACTGAAAAGAATTCGTTTGCTAAAATGCAGCCTGAAACTGAAGTACGAATTCCCCCACTCGTGAATTCTGTACAAGGTCTCCGTTTGCGTCAGCCTTAAAATAAGGGCGGTTCTGATAGTTGAAAGTTATCTTGGCGTTGTTCTCAGCAATCATCCAGTTCACTCCGATGTCGAAAACACACATTGGATCCTTTAGCCTGTCGTATCGGGCATACTGCATATCGAAGAAAGGTTGAAGCGTGCCTTGATTTCCAAACAATTTGTCTCTCAATTTGAATGCCGTTTGCATGTAACCCACGTTGCCCGTGCCTATGTATGGAAAAGCATTTCCAAAATTGGACTTTGAAAATGACGATGAACCATCGGCAGATCCCGTAGCAGGATTGTTTGGTCCAGTCACTTTAATGAAGTTGGTGCCATAGTTGTAATTTGAAAAGCAGGCGTAAAATGAAAAAGCAGTTCCCCTCGCTTTGTTTACGGGTGCATCGTAAAAAACATCCAGTGCCAACAAGCGTATATCTTGGCGTACCGTGTCTTGGGTTGTGGCATTTGCATAGCGATACATGGCATTTCCTTGTTGATAAAAACCAGTCCCGATATTGAATACCTTTTTCTTTCCAATGTAACTACCTGCTATGCTTGGCGCAAAATTGTTTTCCTGATCCAAAAACTGGTACATGAAATAGCCTTGGTAAACCATTTTCGGCGGCAGCGTAGAGAACGAAGCATAAGAGGTATTGATGGGTTCGATGCCCGATCCACTGGTGGTTTGAATTACAAAAGGCTTGCCCACTGAAATACGGTAGTCCAGTTTTTCAATTTTTCCTTTTGCATAGATCCCTAACCGGCGTACGAACTGATCGTAAGTATCATTCGTGACTTCCTGATAGCCCGGAGGGTCCAGTACCAGCATGTTAGACAATTGACTGTTAGAAAATCGTGATGGGCCATTCCAGCCGTTTAGTCCTGCTCCTATTGAAAGATGCCTTTTCACAAGAGCGTAATCGGCGGCGATATCGTGAAAGAAACTTCCGCTTTTTCGGGCTGACAAATAGTTCAAATTATTTTGCCCAAACTGTACAAAGAAATTCACGCGATCTGTAAGCGATCCGCTAAATACCACTCTAAAACGTCGGATACTCATGTCAGTAATGTTCGCTTGAGCCACATTTTCAACCGTAGTACCAGGATTATTTTGGTTGTTTCGAATCCAGAATTGTCCAAGCATACTAAGTTTCAAGAATCGAGCGCTGTCTTTTGAAAGGTATACTTTAAGACCGTCTTTAAGTTTTTCGGGAAATTGGGCCGAGGCGCTGAGAGAGGTGATAAAAAACAAGAAAATGATTTTGTTCTTGTAGGCGGCTGGGTTGTGGTGCATGAAATAATGATTGGGTTTTCAAAAATTCTGCAGCAAACATAAGCTTGTAATGTTATCAAAAAGTTAAGCCAATATTACGGGTTTAACAATTTGGAAAAATGGGATGATAGAGTTAGGCTTTACGCCCTTTCCCGAACGGATTTATAAAAAGAACATCGAAGGCAAAATGCACGAAATCGCTATTGAATGTCATTCCTTTAAAATTCAACTGCTGCATCACGCCAACGTCGACGATCATGGCGGGTTTTTTAAAAGTATGCCTGTAGTAAGTGCTCACTCGATCCTCAGAGAAGGCCAAGTTGCTCCAAACCAAGGTCCCGTCGGCCTGGCGTTGTTCAACATTCACGAATAACAACTCGTTGGCAAGGATGATGGAACTGCTTTTTGATTCATTCAAAGCCAATCCGGCTTGTGCCTTGGCACGATACCGCAAGGCCCTTGGCGACGAATAGAAATTTGACCAATCGGGTGAATAAAAGTTACGCCATTCGGGCCTCACTGAATAGGCGAATGTCAATCTTCCGATTTGATGCCGATAAAACAGCCGTAGGTAGTAACGGATTTCCCGTCGAAGTGCAGGCGCAGCATCTTCGTATACATATTCTGCCCTCGGATGCTGAGGCAAAAACCCAATTGCCAATGTTTCCCAAATTGACGGTACGTCTGCTGCTCAACTACATATATCGCCTGTTTCTTAAAAACAGCGTCATTATTCGGATCACTGAAACGCGAAGCTCCAATGTAAGATTGATTAGACCATTTTTTTCCGATCGCTTGATTGATTCCTACCGCCCCCCACAGCACCACATGAGTATCGTCTAATCCAGGAGGCGAAAGTTGCGCCACTAAGTGACCGCCAGTGACAACTATTAAAACAAAAACTGAGCAGATTGCTTTCACCGAAGATCTTGTTGAGCTAAAAATCAAAGGGCAAACTTAACATTAGCTTAACATAACCCGCAAACCGTCCGTCATTTATTGGCCGCCAATGGTTGCGCCTTGTCTGTGCCGAAAGGACAAAAAAAAAGCCTGACTAATCAGGCTCAAATATGGGCATAGAAATTTAGGCTTTTAGGCGGTCGCCATCTCCAGGGTCTTGTCCTTTTTCTTCTCCGTTTTCTTTTTCAGCTTCCCGATTTTCTTAAGCTCTTGTTTCATTTGCTTCCCCACCAATTTGGCCAACTTCTTCGAAGCTTTAGCGACCAGCTTCTGAGTCTTCCTCTTTGGCGCGGAAACACCTAAGGTTTGGATGGTCTGATTTAATGAGTCGGCTAAGTGCATCCGGATTTCTTTCCTGTCTTTCACAACTAGTTTTTCCATGGGTGAATTGATTGAATATTAAATCTATCGGGTTGCCGAATCATTATCAAAACCTTACATAAAACTTAACATTAAAAGAGCCTTTGGCCACACGACTTGCTGATCCTGAACCAGTTGCACTATTCCACATTCTATAAACAAAAAAGAACACGACGTGACACCGTCTTTTTTTTCCCAATGGGTAAGCTCAACGCTACTCGTACCTCAATGAATTTACAGGTTTAGCATTCGCCGCTTTCAGCGACTGATAACTCACGGTCAGGCCGGCAATTACAACGGCGACCAATGCGGCACCTAAAAACATGAGAGGTGATAGCCCAATTCGGTAAGGAAAATCAGCTAACCAAGAATCTGCCAAATACCAACCAAATCCTATCGCAGGAATCATCGCGATTAATACGAGCACCATAAACTCTTTCGACAAGTGAAACGTCAACCCTGCAACAGATGCACCCATGGTCTTACGGATGCCGATCTCCTTCGTTCGCTGTTCGGTGGTGAACGCCGCTAGGGCAAACAATCCGAGACACGCGATACTTATGGCCAGCATAGAGAAGACGGTAAACAAGTTGCGGAGTCTTTGCTCGGCACGAAACAGTTTATCGAAACCGTCATCCATGAAAGAAAATTCAAAGGGTTCACCAGACGCACTTTGCCTCCAAATTTTTTCAATGGACTCAGTTAGTTGCCTAGGGTTCCCGTCATAGCGCACCAAAAGCACACGTCCCTCCTTGGCCAAACGCACGATGATGGGGCGAACTTTGTCTTTCAGGGTTTCAAAATTGAAGTCCTTTACCACACCGATCACTTTCACCACCTCGGGTTTGCTTGGATCATTATTGCCGCTGAAATCAAGCACCTCTTGACCAATCGGATTGCTCCATCCGAATTCCTTCACAAATGCTTCGTTCACTACCGCGGTGGAAGTATCTGTTTTAAAGTCGCGTGAAAAAAATCGCCCCGCCGACATTTTGAATTTCAAAACGTCAAGCTGATCCCAATCGGCAAGATACCTTCCCGTGAGGTGATCCACTTTGTTGCCTTTTTCCCGAAATACAGTTGTATTGTTTACACCCGGGAATGAATTGTTGGTGAAGCTCACCGACTGAACACCTGCCAAATTTTTGACTTCGTTTCTGAAAGCCATTCTGGTTTTCTCTAAGCGGTCCATATTTTGAACAATCAACACGTTGCTTTTGTCCAGGCCCAGGTCTTTGTCTTGCATGTAGGTCAATTGCATATAAACCACTGCCGTGGCAACAATCAAAAGCGTGGAGACGGCAAATTGCACAACCACTAGCGCGCTGCGCACCCCTTTGCTTTTCATCCCCGCCCGAATTTTACCTTTCACCACTTCGACCACGCTGAAGGAAGTGAGATAAAATGCAGGGTAACTTCCTGCTAGAAAACCCACCACCAAGATCAACGCGAAAGCCGCTCCAAAAAATGCAGGTGTTGTCAACGCCGCCAAGGTCAACTGTTTTCCAGCGAGGGCATTGAAATAAGGAAGGGCGATATAACAACACCCGATCGCGAGCAACACCGCCGTAACGCTAAAGATGAAGGACTCCGACAGGAACTGCCCTATCAGCTGCGCACGAAGCGAGCCCAAGGTTTTGCGAAGTCCAACTTCTTTGGCGCGACCCGCCGACTGTGCCGTAGATAGGTTCATGAAATTGATACACGCCAACAGCAAGATGAAAAGCCCAACGCCGGAAAAAATATATACATAACGGATATCGCCGGCGGGTTGGGTATCGTCTTGCGCAAATGGATGCAAGTGTGAATCGGTGACTGGATAAATGGCATAACTATATATTCCGCCTCCCTTTCTGAATTCGGCGAAGTTCACTCCCAAAAATTTCTCCAGTTCCTTTCCCACATACCGCTCAATCATGTTTTCCAGCTTCGCATTGACTTCCTCCACTTTGGTCAACGGATTTTTCTGTACGTATGTGTACATGCTGTTGTTGGTCCACGCACTATTATTTTGAGCTATGATTTGGGGAAGAACTGAATTGTATGACAAGACGGCATCAAATTTCAAGTGTGAGTTGGTAGGACATTCCTCTGCAACGCCAGTTACTTTATAAGCTTTCTTGTCATTGCCAATAATCAAGGTCTTGCCCATGGCAGCACCATCAAAATATTTTTTTGCCAGAGAAGAAGAAATCACCGCACTGCCCGGTTGATTCAACAGTGTTTCACGATTGCCTTCAATCAACTTAAAATCAAAAAACTTAAAAAAATTTGAGTCGGCGTAAATCACCTCCTTTTCTGTAAAAATTCGGTCTTCGTTCTTAAAAACAATGCCGGCCCTTCCAACGGGATCCACGCGCGTCATGCTCTCAATTCCCGGAATCTCATTTTTCATGGCCGGTCCTACCGGAACACACGAATTGGTCGTGAATATTTCTTGCCCGGCGATCTTTCCGTGCAACCCGATACGATAAATATTGGAGGCATTCGCGTGAAATTTGTCGAAGCTCAGTTCATCGGTGACATAGATGAAAATGAGTAAGCAACTAGTGATGCCCACCGTCAGCCCGAAAATATTGATGAACGAAAAAAACTTGTGCTTCGTTAAGTTGCGAAGGGCTACTTTGAAATAGTTTTTAAACATACGAGTGGAGTTAAGAAGAGATTTCTTATTTAAATTTTGACTAGGACGTTTTTGTGAGTAGAATGGTTACACTATTCGTCACGCAAGGTTTTGGTCGGATTCAGCGATGCCGTGCTCACGGTTTTGTGGCCCACGGCCAGTACAGCAATTCCAACCATTACCAAAATAGAAACAGTAAAGCTGACGATGCTCAGTTTTTCATAATACTCCCAAATGGAGTCCATCAGCCAATCGGAGGCGAAATAACCTAAAGCTCCACCGGCCACTGTTGCGATGAGCAAATTGATCATGAACTCATAATTGATCACAGCAGCCAAGTTGGTAAGCGATGCACCCAGTACCTTTCGAACTCCAATCTCCTTCATCTTTTTCACCACATTGAGCGACACGAGTGTGAACAATCCGATACCTGTCATCAATGCCGCGAAGAAACCCAGGAAGCCAAACATAATGACGACATTCTTGTTGATGTCATTGGTTTCTTGAAGCTCCTGCTCGATGAACTGGCCATTGTACTGGGTATTCGGGAAAGTCTCCTTCCATTTTTTCTCCATGAACGTATTGATTTCAGCGAGTTTCTCCGGCTGGGCCTTAATAACCAACTGCTGGTACTTGTCAGGTGACGCATAACGGAACATCATCGGCTGAACAGGTTGCCATAAGGCGCGTGCATAAACATTTTTCACCACACCAATGACGTAGAATTGAACCGTGTCCATCCAAACAACACGTTTGCCAATGGGATCGTCCTTCCACCCAAATTGTTTTGCGAATTCTTCGGTCACTAAAATCGACTCCTTGCGGTCCGTTTCAGAGTCCCGGTTGAACTTCCTTCCTGCAAGCACCGTCATGTTCATGGCTTCGAGATAGTTTTCACCCACCTCCATGATGTCAACCTCACGCACCAGCGCCTCATATTTTACAGGGTCGTTGATCCAGCTATTGGCCACATGATGTTTCGTGCCCGCTATTAGTTCAATGTCTTTGTTGGTGGCAAGCGCATCACGGTAGGTATTGTAAGCGCTTTCGTTGTTTACCCATGTGGAGATTACACCATGTGTTGCGAAACCTAAGTCATAATTTTTTTGATATTGACCATTGTTATAAAACGCCACGGCCATAATGATTGCTAAAAGAGAGATTACAAATTGACCTCCTAACAGAATTCGCGTAAACCAATTCGTGCCTCCAAATTTTGCTTTGCCTTTTAAGATACTTACGGGCTCAAAAGAGGTAACATAAAATGACGGGTACCCTCCGGCCACGAGCGCAGTCAATACCAGCAGTGCAATTAGAAAACTGAAAAAACCGATATTTTCCGTGTAGCTCAATTTAAATTCGAGCCAGGGCCACAACGAATCGTAGGCAGGCACCAGCCATTCCGCCATCAACATCCCCGCCATTAAGCCGAGGAAGCACAACAAAAGATTTTCTCCCAGGAATTGTATTATCAATTGGCTGCGAAGTCCGCCCATCACTTTGCGCAGGCCAATCTCCTTGAGTCGTCGGCTCGATATCGCTATGGACGTATTTGTAAAATTGAAACACGCCAGCAACATTAGCATCGCGGCCATCACTGAAGGCACCGTAATCGCCTCGTTGGGAACTCCACCATTGAGCCAGTCGCCGTCTACGCGAGGGTTCTGTCGATTACGGCCCATCATTCCCTTGAAGTTCTCCAAATAGAACGAGGTTACCTTGAAATCTTCACGGGCTTTATTTTGTGGTTCAATAAACTGCTGGAGTTGCCGAGTTACTTCGGCCACACGCGAAGCGTTGTCGATCTGAAAGAAAGTCGTGTTCCAACGCTTCCAACTCGCCTCACTATTGTCTTGGTCTAAATTGATTTCCCAGAAATTGTCGTATAAAGCGACGGCATCGAAACCAAAGCTGGAGTTCAGCGGCAATTGTTTAAACACGCCGCCGATAGTGAATTCCTTTAAAATACGCTGGCCGTCTTTTTTGAGAATTACTTGCGTGATTTGTTTTCCGACCACGTCCTCGCGGTTGAAATATCTTTTTGCAAGCTTATCGCTAATAAAGACCTTGCTCTTGTCGTGGAAATCCGTAAACGTTCCGAATTTCAATTGATAGGTGAACAAGTCAAAAAATGCCGAGTCCGCAAAGGCAAATTGAGTTCCGAAAATTTCTTCTCCAATCCGAATGTCCGTGTACGTGGAATTGTAACGAACCACCTTCGAGACGTCTTTGAAGTTGTTTCTGACGTGGATGGCAAGTGGATTTGGGGTCATGCCATAGCGCTCATGCTTTCCCTGAAAGTCGCGCGTGAACTGGACCCGATAAATTTTTTCGGCATTCTGCTGGGTGGCGTCCCACTTGTCTGCAAAATCCCAGTTCACATAAGCCACAATACAACAAGCGATGGCAATTCCCATTCCGAAGACATTGATCAAAATGAAAAGCTTGTTTTTCATCAGCGAACGGATCGTGATGAGCAGGTAATTTTTTATCATGGGATTTGTGGGTTTGCTCTTAGACGCTAACGGGGGGCAAAGTGTTGCTTTTGTTGGTCAATAAATATGCCGTTGCGCAAAATTTTGTTTTTCGGATGAATTTTGCTGCCCACGGATCAATCGGTGTTCATGAGTGAACAGGTCCCTGTACGATTCGAAAAGAGGCAAAAAAAATAAAGTCCCGTGGCGCGGGACTTTATTCTTAACCTAAACCTAAACTATGAAGAACGAATCAGGACGCTTTCGTTCCTGAAGTCTTATTCGGGATTTCCAAGATCATCAGGACAGCGTCTTGTAAACCCTAGTGCTCGATTTTAGATATGGAACTGTTCTTTGATGTTTTCTGTCACAATCTTACCGTCGAAGAGGTTAACGATGCGGTGGGCATAATTAGCGTCGTACGGTGAGTGGGTCACCATCAAAATAGTAGTGCCTTCTTCATTCAATTGCGACAGGAGTTTCATTACTTCTTCGCCATTGGCCGAATCCAAATTTCCTGTAGGTTCATCCGCGAGGATTACTTTAGGCTTGGCAACAATGGCACGGGAAATGGCGACACGCTGTTGCTGACCACCTGACAGCTGCTGAGGAAAGTGGTTTCTGCGGTGCATGATGTTCATACGTTCCAAAACCTCCTCCACTCTTTTCTTGCGCTCATCGGAAGGCACTTTCATGTACAGCAACGGAAGTTCCACGTTTTCAAATACGGTCAATTCATCAATCAAGTTAAAGCTCTGGAACACGAAGCCGATCGAGCCTTTGCGCAACTGCGCACGCTGACGCTCTGAATATTTTGAAACTTCGTTTTCGCCAAAATAATATTCACCGCCGGTTGGGTTGTCGAGCAATCCGAGGATGTTCAGCAAAGTTGATTTGCCACACCCGGAGGGGCCCATGATGGCCACAAATTCGCCATCCTTTATTTCCATGTTGATGCTGTTGAGGGCGGTTGTCTCTACTTCTTCAGTGGTATAGACTTTTTCGAGGTTTTTGAGTTTTATCATATCGGTGAGGTTAAGAGAAAGATGTTTTGCTTTGGTTTTTAGTTTTATAAGATACTTGAATTTTTTACAATGGTTACAAAATTAAAGCTTCGTGCTTTCTTGAACATAAGACGCTGAACTTACCAAAAAGTTGCATTCGCTTTCTTAATTCAATATTAAGACCTCGTTGTTTCCAAAATTTTCATAAGATGATGTAACCACCTGGTCTCCTTCCTTAAGGCCTTCCAGCACTTCAAAGTATTCGGAACCCATCTTGCGGCCCAACTTCACTTCACGCTTCACGGCACGGTTTGTCCCTTTTTCAACAATAAATACCCAGTTGCCGCCCGTGTCCTTGTAAAATCCTCCCATCGGAAGCAACAATTCCTGCGAAGGTTGTCCAAGTTCAATTCTCAAACGAAGGGATTGACCTCTTCGTATGCCTTGTGGAGTGTCTCCCTTAAATTCCATGTCGACTTCAAAACGGCCGGCCACAATGTTTGGATAAATGTAGGTAATGACAAGGTTGTAGGTCTTGTTGTCGAAGTCAGTTGTGTCAGGCAGACCCGCAGAAATCTTGGGTAAATACAATTCATCAATGGGTACACGCACTTTGTAGCTCCCCACCACATCGACCTGACCCAGGCGCTGCGCAGTGGTTACCGCCTGTCCGATCTCCCAGTGCGCGGCCATGGTAAGTTGCCCATCCACAGGGGCTTTGATGTTCAGGTTTTCTAAAATCGTTCTTACGGCGATCAGGTTTTGTTTCATCCTGTTTTCAGACACATCGATGTCCTGTAAGTTCTGAACTCGTCCCAATGAATCTCTTTTGTATGCCTCGTAGGTAAATTTTCTACGATCGACGTTGTAGACAAAGTCCGCTTCCGTTTTTTCAAAATCCTGCTTTGCGATCAGTTTTTTGCTAAGGAGCACTTTTTGCCGTTCATATTGAGGACGTAGAATTGCGAGTTGATTGTCCACCTGCGCGAGGGTCTGTCTTTGTTCAAGATCATTTCTCAAAATTCCAAGTCTAGTATCACGCGAACGGTTGATGCTCTGCACAAGGTCAGATTCTTGCTGCAGTACGGCGATCTCCCTGTTCAAGTTTGAAATTTCGATGATTGGATCACCTTTCTTAACTACAGATCCACTTTCCCGAATGACGCGTTTGATATTTCCTCCTTCAATAGCATCCAAATAAACGGTACGAGCGGGTTCCACTGTTCCGGTCTGAGGGATGTATTCCTTGAAAAGCCCTCTCTTCACCTCAGAAATAGTGACTTTGTCTTTTTCAGTTTTGAGTGTAGAACGTCGGTCGGCAAAAATGAATTGGTATGCGATGAAAATGACAATCGCGGCCGAGCCAACATAAGTTGCCACTTTCTTTACTGTGAATCTTTTCTTTTGAATTTTCTTGTCCATGCACGAAGGCTTTATTGCTGTTTTACGATGAGCAACTAGCCAAGTTGTGTGCCAACTCAATAACCGCCTTTTCGGTATTGAAATGGCATTTTCGTGTCCGTTTTCAAGTTCAAATGTGAACGAGCCTGTCCGTATGCGGACAAAATTTTTATAGCTTTGACCCCAAAACCTTTGAATATTTCAAAAACAAAGCCTTTCAGTCCATCGGTATCAATATTGATAAAGCAATCTGAAAATCTGAGAATGAGCCAATTTGAAAATTGGAGACGTAAGTCGAATAAGGCCTCCGTTCCGATCATGGTTCTGCCAACTCAAAATCAGTGGTTCTTGCTCCATACGCATGAAATTCTCAAATCTTCAAATCCTCAAATCTTCAAATTAAAAGAATGAACGAACACAGGCAGGGAAAAATCTTAATCGTAGACGACAACGAAGATCTGCTGAAGGCAGCAAAGATTTTCCTCAAACGTCATTTCGCGCAAGTCGACATCGAAAAAAATCCGGAAAGCATACCGTCACTGATGGCCAACGACGATTATGATGTGATTTTGCTCGACATGAATTTCACCAAGGACGTAAGCAGTGGGAGTGAAGGCTATTATTGGCTACAGAAAATCCTGGACATCGATCCTTCGGCTGTGGTGGTTCTCATTACCGCGTACGGCGATGTGCAGATGGCCGTGAAGGCGATCAAAGCCGGCGCCACCGATTTTGTTTTGAAACCTTGGGAAAACGAAAAACTGCTGGCGACATTATTGTCTTCCATGCGCTTGCGTGAATCGCGAGATCAAATCCAAACGCTGCGGATCAAAAACCAAGAAATCAATCAGGCGATCAACGAAAAATTCAGCGACATCATCGGCCAAAGCCAGGCCATGCAGAAGATTTTCCAGACCGTGGAACGGGTTGCACAGACGGACGCAAACGTATTGATCCTCGGTGAAAATGGAACAGGAAAGGAAGTAATTGCGCGAGCCATTCACAGAAATTCACCAAGAAAAAATGAATCTTTTGTGTCTGTCGATCTGGGTTCGGTGACTGAAACCCTTTTTGAAAGCGAGCTTTTTGGGCATAAGAAGGGCTCATTCACCGACGCGAAAGAAGACCGCGTAGGGAGATTTGAACTGGCCAACAACGGGACCCTTTTTTTGGATGAAATCGGTAACCTATCAATGCCCCTGCAAGCCAAACTCCTCACTGTTCTCCAAAACAGAAAAGTGAGCCGCGTAGGTGCAAACAAGGAAGTACCTGTGAACATCAGGTTGATCTGCGCGACAAACATGCCGCTTTATGAAATGGTGAAAGAAAACAAATTCCGACAAGATTTGCTTTACCGCATCAACACCATTGAAGTAGAGATTCCGCCTTTGCGTG
>Ga0310811_10005084_pt1 | contig 16581 bp, 13 predicted proteins | sample YCmetagenome_FD_207642 | JGI IMG/M metagenome (GOLD analysis project Ga0310811, IMG submission 207642) | Soil microbial communities from experimental microcosm in Duke University, North Carolina, United States - YC | ecosystem: Engineered > Artificial ecosystem > Soil microcosm > Unclassified ...
GCGGTCTGCTCCTGCAGCTTGAAGAAGCCCTCGCGGGTCATGCCCGCGGCCTCGATCTGCTGGTCGAGCTGCTCGTTGCGCCAGGCGATCTCGGCCTCGACGGCCTTGGCCGGCAGCGGGAAGTCGAGCTGCTCGAGCACGGCCTCGAGGACCTTGTCGCGCGCCTGGGCGCCCTGCTCGAACTTCTTCGACTTGGCCAGCCGCGCGGAGATCGACTCGCGCAGCTCGGCGAGGGTGTCGAACTCGCTCGCCAGCTGGGCGAAGTCGTCGTCCAGCTCGGGCAGCTCGCGGGTCTTGACCGAGCCGACGGCGACCTTGATGTCGGCCTCGTCGCCGGCGCGGGAGCCGCCGACCAGGGTGCTGCGGAACTCGACCTCGTCCCCGCCGTTCTTGCCCAGGATGGCCTCGTCCAGGCCGTCGACCATGTTGCCGGAGCCGACCTCGTAGGAGACGCCGGTGGCGGTGCCGTCCTCGAGGACCTCGCCGTCGATGGAGGCGGTCAGGTCGAGGCTGACGAAGTCGCCGTCCTCGATCGGCCGGTCGACGCCGACCAGCGAGCCGAAGCGCTTGCGCAGCGAATCGAGCTGCTCGTCGATCTGCTCGTCGCCGATCTCGGCGCCGTCGACCTCGACCTCGAGGCCCTCGTACGCGGGCAGGTCGAACTCGGGGCGCACGTCCACCTCGGCGGTGAACTTCAGCGCCTCGCCGTCGGTCAGGTCGGTGACCTCGACCTCGGGACGGCCGACGACCTCGAGCTTGGCCTCGTTGACGGCCTTGCCGTACAGATCCGGCAGCGCCGAGTTGATGGCCTCCTCGAGCACCGGGCCGCGGCCGAACCGCTGGTCGATGATTCGCGGCGGGACCTTCCCCTTGCGGAAGCCCGGCACGTTCACCTGCTCGGCGATCTTCTGGTACGCCGCGTCGAGGCTGGGCTTGAGCTCGGCGAAGGGAACCTCGACGGTGAGCCGGACCCGGGTCGGGTCCAGATTCTCGACGGCGCTCTTCACAGCAGTGGTCTCCTCGTTGGGACTTCGGTATTGACCGCAGGCGCCGCGCCGGACGGTGACTCGGCTGAGTCGGGCACTGATCTACGCCGGCGGGCGGTTTTCCGCACGCCGATACCGCACCTGCGGGGCCATCGTACCCCGCGGACCCCCGCAGGGTGATAAAAGTGCAGTTCACCGCGTACCCAAAGGTCCGGAATCGGTCCAAAGGACCTTGAAAAAGGCGGCTGTCCGGCGACGTCGCCATGCTGCGCGCATGTCACCGGATGAATCACAGGACCCTGCAAGACCCGGCGAGTGGACGTCGCCCGTCCCGCAGGACGCCGAACCGGGGATCCACGAGATACCCGAGCCGAACCTCCAGCCCTACGGCGGCTACCCGGTCGCCCCGCACTACACCGACGACCTGCGCGCGGCGGCGGAAACCGGCTGACGCGAAAGCATCGCAGCCCCCGCCCGATTCCCGGGCGGGGGCTGCGATGCTGGTCACAGAGTCGGGGTGGCGGGATTCGAACCCACGGCCTTTCGCTCCCAAAGCGAACGCGCTACCAAGCTGCGCCACACCCCGGCGAGCGGAGCTTACCCGGTACGGAGCCCCGCATGCACCCGGGTTCCGGCACGGGGAAACCATGTCACGCAGCGGCTCGGCGATGTGGCAAGATAGGGTCGCGCCACCACGCGGATGTAGCTCAATGGTAGAGCCCTAGTCTTCCAAACTAGCTACGCGGGTTCGATTCCCGTCATCCGCTCCGACGGGGCCCCAGGCGATCACGCCGGGGCCCCTTTACGTGCCTACGAGCCGCGTTGTCGGTCTTGTTGCCTGGATGTGACGCATTGTCCGCACGTCCGCACATGGCGTGCGGATAGGATCTGCGCGCAACGGGCTTGCACACCTGCACGTCTTATGAGCTGCAAGGGTCCGTGTCAAGGAGGGGACTTGAGGTGAGCGACGATTCTTCGAGCAAGGGCTGGGACGGCTGGTTCAGCGCCGAGCAGGACTCGTCGGGGGGTGAGGAGGGCTCGGCGGCCGGGCGGTCCGTGCCGGAGAGCGCGCCGGAGCCGGCGCCGGAGGCCGAGGCCGAGCAGACCGACTGGACGATGCCCGCGGTCAAGGGGGACGCGCAGCCCCCGGCAGGTCGGCGGACGCAGCCGAGGGCGGAGCCGGAAGCCGAGGCTGAGCCGGAGCCCGCGGCGGAGACCGAGCCGGAAGCCGAGCGTGAGCCGGAGCCTGAGCTCTCGGCGCGGCAGCCGCGGCCGGCGGAGCCGGTGAGCGCTCCGGAGCCGGAGCCGGAGTCGGCGGAGGCTCAGCAGCCGATCGCGTGGAACCCGGCGCCGAACCCGGAGCCCGAGCCGGAGCAGGAACCCCGGGAGTCCGAGACGCGGGTGCCGCTCGCATGGAGCCCGGAACCGCAGGCGCCGGCGGAGCCGCCCGCGGCCGAGGTTCGGGAACCGCTCAAGTGGAGCCCGGAACCGCAGGCGCAGCCGCGGGTTACGGAGGCTCAGGAGCACTCGGCGTGGAGCCCTGAGCACGCGTCGAGCCTGCCGACCGAGTCCGACGCGACGCCGGACTCGATGGCCACGCATGTGGTTCACCTGGAGAACCCGGATGCGATGGCGACGCGGATCGTGGTCCACGAGGGCCCGAGCCGGAGCGCCTCAGCGGACACGCAGCTGGTGAACCAGCCCGGTCCGGACGGCATGGCCACGCAGCTCGTGAACCAGCCGACGCCGGATGCCGCGCCGACGCAACTCGTGCCGCAGACTCCCGCTCCCGCGCAGGACGCTGGCGGTACGTGGCAGCCGCCGCAGTCCGCGCAGATGTGGGGCGAGCCGAGGCCGTCCGCCCAGCAGCAGTCGCCGTCCTCGTCGAGGTCGGCTCACGGGTACGCCGTCGGCCCTGGCCAGGACGCGGCTTCCGCGGCCGAAGCCGGTGTGCAGCACGGACAGCAGGAGCAGCGGCCGGCTCAGCCGTTCCGGATTCCGGAGCCCGAGCCGACGGTCTACCAGCCGCAGGTGCCGCGGCGCCCGTCGGCGCCGCCCGCCGAGGACTTCGCCACCGACGAGGAGCGGCGTCCCGGCTCGCGCAAGAAGGTGTACCTGGCCAGCGGGATCGGGGCCGCGGCGATCGTCGGGCTGGCGACCGTGCTGGTGCTCAACCAGGGCGGGCTCACCGGCGCCGGCGCCTCGGCCAACGCGACGCCGAGCGGCTTCCAGCCGACCGGGACCACGGTCACGGCCGACGCGCAGGAGACCGCTCAGGCGTTCCTGACCGCATGGGAGAGCGGGAACTTCAAGCAGGCCGCGTCGTACACGGACGACTCGGCCGCCGCGCAGTCCACGCTGGCCGCGTTCAGCTCGAATCTGAACCTCCACGGTCTGACGCTCGCGGCCACCGGTTCCACGGCGCTCGCCGCGGCGTCCGCCTCGGCCGGGGCGTCCGCCACGGGGTCGGCGTCCGCGTCGGCGTCCGCATCCGCCTCCGCCTCGTACGGCGCCGCGGCGCCGACGAGCACGGCCGGCGCGGTCACCTTCTCGGTCGTCGCCAAGGTCGGCCTGCCGTCCGCCTCCGCGTCGTCGACGTCGTCGAGTTCCTCGTCCGCGTCGAGCTCGGCCGGCGCGTCCTCGTCGTCGAGCACGAGCACGTCGACCTCCGACACGAGTGCGGTGTCCGCGGACTGGTCGTACAGCTCGAAGGTGGTCGCCTACAAGAAGAACGGCGGCTGGTGGATCCAGTGGAGCCCGTCGCTGGTCGCGCCGAACCTGACCGCTGACGAGAAGATCGTCAGCGTCGCGCTCTCCCCCTCGGCCTCCGAAGTGGTGGACGACGCCGGGAACAGCCTCTCGTCCGCCACGGATCCGGGCGTGCACAACATCTACAACGCGCTGAAGAAGTCGGCTCCGGCCGGCCAGGGCACGCCCGGTGTCGAGATCGTGCTGGAGAACGCCGACGGCACGCAGATCAGCAGCAGCACGGACGTGCTGAGCCAGCCGGTGAACACCGGGGTCGTCAAGACGACGATCAACGCGAAGGCGGAGGCGGCCGCGCAGGCGGCGGTCCAGAAGTACTCGGACAGCTCGATGGTCGTGCTGCAGCCGAGTACCGGCGACATCCTCGCGGTGGCGAACAACGACGGCGGCAACGACTTCGCGCTCACCGCGCGGATCGCGCCCGGCTCGACGAACAAGATCATCACCGCGACGGCACTGCTGGCCAACGGCGAGGTCTCCTCGCCCAGCCAGGCGGTGACATGCCCGGCGAAGATCACGGTGGACGGCACGGTGTTCGCCAACTCGCAGAACGAGAGCGAGCCGGCGGGCACCCCGTTCCTGACCGACTTCGCGGTGTCCTGCAACAATGCGTTCGGCCAGTGGTACGACAAGATCGGCTCGACGACGCTCGCCCAGACGGCAGAGAAGTACTACGGACTGAACCAGCAGTGGAACCTCGGCACCGGCCTGGCCGGCCCGTACTACCAGATCCCGTCCAGCTCCTCGAACGGCGAGCTGTTCCAGGAGCTGTTCGGCCAGGGCCAGCTCGAGACCGCGCCGCTGGCGATGGCCTCGGTCGCCGCGACGGTCGACACCGGCACGTTCAAGCAGCCGATCGTGGTGCAGGGCGCCTCGCAGCTGACCGCGACCTCGCTGCCGACGAACGTGCAGCAGGGCCTGTGGCAGATGATGAAGGCCGTCACCAACGACTCCGAGGGCACCGCGTACAACGTCTTCAGCGGCGTGAACTCGACGGTCTACGGCAAGACGGGCACCGCGGACGTCGGCGCCACCCAGACCAAGCCGAACAGCTGGATGGTCGTGTTCGATCCGACCCTGGACGTCGCGATCGCGACCGTCGTGCTCGACGCCGGCTACGGCGCCTCGTACGCGGGTCCGGAATCGGCCGTGGCGCTCGCCGCGATGCAGTAGTCGCAGAGATGCAGTAGTCGAAGAAAGGCGCGGCGCCCGGGCCTAGGCCTGGGCGTCGCGGCACAGCAGGACGAGGGCGCGGTCGTCGTTCACCGAACGCGCGACCGTGTCCACGATCCGCATCGCGCCGCCGGGGAAGCTCTTGTGCCGCAGCGTCTGCGCGGCGCCGAGCAGCCGGTCCAGGCCCACGGAGAGGTCCCGGCCAGGCCGCTCGACGAGTCCGTCGGTGTAGAGCAGCAGCGCGTCGCCCGGATCCAGGCGCCCGCGGCTCGGCTCGTACACCACGTCGGGCAGCACGCCGAGCACCGGGCCCGGCGCCTCGGCGAGCTCCCATCCCCCGGTGCCCGCGTTCAGCCGCGCGACCGGCGGATGCCCCGCGCTGTAGCACTCGAACTCGCCGGACTCCAGGTCCAGCACGAGGTGCACGGCGGTCGCGAAACCCTCCTCCCAGCCCTGCCGCAGCAGGTATCGGTTCGCCGCGGCCAGGAACTCGCCGGCCGGGACCGAGCCGAGCAGGCCGCCGAACGCGCCGGAAAGAGCCAGGGCCCTGGTTCCCGCCTCGAGGCCCTTGCCGCTGACGTCGACGAGGCCGAGTTGCAGGACGCCGCCCTGCTCCGAGCGCGCGGCGATGAGGAAGTCCCCCGCGAAGGCATGGCCGCCGGCCGACTTGAGGGCGACGTCGACGTCCCAGCCCTTCGGCAGCCTGGGAACCCGGCCCTGCGCCTGCAGCCGTTCGCGCAGATCGAAGAGCATGGATTCGCCGCGGGTGCCGCGCACCCCGAGCCGCACGCGTTCGCGCGACATGACGAGCACGACGAGCGCCGTGAGGCCGACGAGCAGCACGGTGCCGGGGTCGGGCCTGGCGGGGTTCATCGTGGCCGAATCGGCGAGCACGACGACGGCCGCCGCGAAAAGCAGCATCAGCTGCGCGGTGAAGGTGAGGGTGAAGCCGCCGAGCAGCAGCGGCAGCGTGACCATCGAGGTCTGCACCCACGGGTTGTGCAGGTGCGCGAGCACCCCGAGGGCCGCGGTGAGAGCGAGCAGCGCCGGCAGGACGAGGGCCTCGGCGGCCAGCAGCCGATGCCTGATCCAGAACCTCACCGGGGACCATCGGCTCCGGCGGCGCGCCGCGTCGCGCGAGCGGGCCGCCGGACGGTCCATCGCAGCCGTCGCCATCATGGTCGCCGACCTTACCGACCGGCCCCGCCACCGTCACCCGAGCGGGGGCAAAAGCCCCGGTGGCGTCCCCTGCTGTCACTCATTGGATTGAATACCGTGGGGCATGGGGCGCCGGGCACTCGACCCGGCGCCGCGGTTCGCGCCCCGGCGGGCTCATTCGGGCTTGGGCAGCTCTCCGGTGACCTCGAACTCGGTGAGCATGCCGATCCGGCGGATGTGCCGCGGGTCCTGGCTGAACGGCGTCTCGACGAAGATCTCGACGAAGCGGGTGGCGGCCTCGACCGGGTGCATCCGGCCGCCGATGCTGATCACGTTGGCGTCGTTGTGCTGCCGGGCCAGCGCCGCGGTCTCCTCGCTCCACACCAGCGCGGCACGCGTGCCGGGCACCTTGTTCGCTGCGATGACCTCACCGTTGCCGGAGCCTCCGATGACGATGCCGAGCGTGCCCGGCTCCTCGGCCGCGTTCTTGGCGGCCGCCATCACGTACGGCGGGTAGTCGTCGGTGGCGACGTACTCGTAGGGACCGCAGTCGACCGGCTCGTGCCCGAGCTCCTTCAGGTGCGCGACGAGGTGCTGCTTCAGCTCGAAGCCCGCGTGGTCCGAGCCCAGGTAGATACGCATGCGGCTAGTGTCCCACGCCGCGGTCGCCGACGAACTTCCAGGCGCCCGGCAGCAGGCCGGCGGCGAGCAGGATCTTCAGCGCGTCGCCGAGCAGGAAGACGGTCAGGCCGTAGTGCACGGCCTCGGACATCGGCAGGTGCGCCGACCAGGCCAGGTAGGGGACGCCGCACGCGTAGACGACGACGTTCCCCGCCGCCATCGTCACCGCGGTGCGCCACGGCGAGCGGTCGGCGCCGCGTTCGGCGAGCCGGCCGACGAGCGCGCCCGCCAGGATGAACCCGACCAGGTAGCCGAGCGTGGCCAGGTGGATCGAGGCGCTGGTGGCGCCCGCGAACCAGGGCACGCCGACGAATCCGGCCAGCAGGTACAGCGCCATCGAGGCAGCGCCGCGACGGGCGCCGAGCGCGGCGCCGACCAGCAGCACGCCGAAGGTCTGGCCGGTGACCGGCACCGGGGAGCCGTGCACCGGAATCGAGATCTGCGCGGCCAGGCCGGTCAGGCCCGCACCGCCGACGATCAGCGCGACGTCGCGTGCCTTCGCGCCCAGCGGCACGCGGATCAGGTCGGCCAGCACGCGGCGCTCGGCGCGCGGATCGAGGGCGAGGGTGGACGCCATCGGGGCTCCTTCGCTTGTAGGGCTCCTCTAGTGGAATCTTCCGTCTCACGACGGTAGCGGCGGGCCGGTCGCCGATCTGTTGCCGGATTCCACAAAAAGGCCCCCGCAGCCTTGCCCCCGCTCACAGCAGACTCCCAGCGAACACACAAGTAGGGCACAGTGGAAAAGGAGACCGTGGACCGGACCGGAAAGGCGGTTTCATGAACGGGACGCGACCCGAGGCGCGGATCCTGGTGGTCGACGACGAGAACTCGATCACCGATCTCGTCGGCCTGGCGCTGCGCTACGAGGGCTTCGAGGTGGCCAGTGCGGCGAACGGCCGAACCGCGCTCGCGACCGCCGCCGAGTTCGGCCCGGACCTGCTGGTGCTCGACGTGATGCTGCCGGACTTCGACGGGCTCGAGGTCTGCTCGCGGCTGCGCGCGCAGGGACTGCGGGTGCCGGTGGTTTTCCTGACCGCACGGGACGCCACCGAGGACAAGATCACCGGGCTGACGGTCGGCGGGGACGACTATGTCACCAAGCCCTTCTCGCTGGACGAGCTGATCGCGCGGATCCGGGCCGTGCTGCGGCGGACCAGGCCGGAGACGGAGGAGGCCCGGCTCGGCTACGCGGACCTGGTCATCGACGAGGACGCGCACGAGGCCCGGCGCGGCGGCGAGGCGATGGAGCTGACGCCGACCGAGTTCAAACTTCTCCGGTTCCTGACCCTGAACGCGGGCCGGGTGATGTCGAAGGCGCAGATCCTTGACCACGTCTGGCAGTACGACTTCGGCGGCGGCGACAACGTCGTCGAGACCTACATCTCCTACCTGCGCAAGAAGGTGGACCGGGACCGCGTGCCGCTGATCCACACCGTGCGCGGGGTCGGCTATTCGCTGCGCCTGCCGCGGGATCCGAACGCGGCCCACGGGTCCGATGGCGAGCGTTAGGCGGCCCTACCGGAGGTTCTGCGCCCGGCACGGCGGCCGCGGCTCGCTCCGGGCACGGCTGCTGCGCACCCTGCTGATCCGGCTCGTCCTCGTGCTGGTCCTGGTAGACGCGGCCACATCGTGGGCCGTCTACAACGTGCTGTCGCGCAACCTCGACGCCCAGCTCTCGGCGACCTCGGTGCTGATGAACCAGTACGTCTCCACGCAGTACGCCGCGCACAACGCCCCGGATCTGCCCATCTCCTCGGGGTCGCAGTGGGCCGACGCCGCGAAATCCGGGTTGCTGCCCACGCTCGTGCGGATGCGGCTGACGAACGGGACGATCGTGCAGATCGGATCCGTGCCGGCGATCACCTCCGAGATGGTGCCGGGCGCGAAGGGCAGCGGCCCGAACAAGGACGGCGCCGCGTTCTACACGACGAAGCAGGATTCGATCACGTACCGGGTGAGGGCGAGCTACCTGCCCGACGACCAGGGCGAGCTGGTCCTCGCGACCTCCGAGAAGAGCGTGACCGACACGATGTGGCACCTGGGCGTGTTCGAGGTGATCACCGCGGCCCTGGCGTTCTGCTTCGTCGGCTGGATGGCGAGCTGGAAGATCAAGCGGCAACTGCGGCCCTTCGAGCAGATGGGCGACCAGATCGTGCTGATCGGCAGCGGCGACCTGAACCAGCGCGTCTCCCCAGCGGATCCGGACACCGAGCTGGGCCGGGTGGGGCACTCGGTGAACATGATGCTCACTCGTCTGGAGCACGCCTTCAACGAGCAGCGGGCATCTGAGAACCGGCTGCGGCGGTTCATCGCTGACGCCTCGCACGAGCTGCGCACGCCGCTGGCCTCGATCCGCGGCTACTCCGAACTCTTCCGCCGCGGCGCGTCGTCCCGGCCCGAGGACCTGGCCCTGGCGATGCGCCGGATCGAGTCCGAGGCCAGCCGGATGGGCGTACTCGTGGACGAATTGCTGCTGCTTGCACGGCTGGATTCCGGACGTCCGCTGGAGCGCGCGATCGTGGACCTCAGCGCGCTGATCCATGACGCTGCGCGCGACTCGCAGGCGGCGGATCCGCGCTGGCCGATCGAGACGGCCGTCGACGGTGCAGCCGATGCGAATGGGCCTTGCTCCCCGGTTCGCGTGCTCGGCGACGCCGACCGGCTGCGCCAAGTGCTCGCGAACCTGCTGTCCAACGTGCGGGCGCACACCCCGCCGGGCACGAGCGCGACGATCAGCGCCCGCTGCGAGGACAACGAGGTGGTGCTGGAGGTGGCCGACGAGGGTCCCGGGCTGACCGAACGTCAGCAGCTGCTCGTGTTCGAGCGCTTCTATCGCGCGGACAGCTCGCGCGGGCGCGGCGACGGCACCGGTGGCAGCGGGCTCGGGCTCTCGATCGTGAGCTCGGTCGCGCAGGCGCACGGCGGTACGGCGTCCGTGCGGTCCCGGCCGGGCGGGGGCGCCGTGTTCACGGTGCGCCTGCCGTTGGCCGGGACCGGCGCCGGTGACGGCGGATCAGCGGAGGACGCCTCCGCCGAACCGGTGAGTAAGGCCGCTCGGCCTGGTCAGGCCGATGGGATCAGTCAAAGATCGGCTCGCGGGTCCGGGTCCGCTTGAGCTCGAAGAAGCCGTCGGTCCCGGCGACGAGCAGCACCCCGTCCCACAGCTTGGCCGCGGCCTCGCCCTTGGGCGCCGGGGAGACCACCGGGCCGAAGAACGCCACGCCCTCGGTGGAGATCACCGGGGTGCCGACGTCCATGCCGACCTGGTCCATGCCCGCGTGGTGCGACTCCTTGAGCGCCTCGTCGTAGGCGTCGGTGTCCGCGGCGTCGGCCAGCGAGGCGGGCAGCCCGACCTCGGCCAGCGCGGCCTCGATCGTCTCCCGGTTGAACTCCTGCTTGCCGATGTGCCGGCGCGTGCCGAGCGCGTCGTACAGCGGCCGGACGACCTGGTCGCCCTTCTCCTGCTGAGCGGCGATCAGCACCCGGACCGGGCCCCACCCGCGGCTGAGCATCTCCTTGTAGTTCTCCGGCAGTTCGTCCCGGCCCGAGTTGAGCACGGAGAGCGACATCACATGGAAGCGCACGTCGATCGGACGCAGCTTCTCCACCTCGAGCAGCCAGCGGCTCGTCATCCAGGCCCACGGGCACAGCGGGTCGACCCAGAGGTCGGCCACCGCCCGGTCCTGCGCAGATTCCGTCATGACATCGCCAACACCGGGAGCGGCCCTGCCCATTCCCGCCACCCACGGCCGTAGGATCCATGCAAGTATCTTCAGCACGCAAGAGACCAGACCAACCCGTCCGAGTAAGGAGCCGTGCAGCAAAGTGCCCGGTACCAATCTGACCCGTGAAGAGGCGGCGGACCGCGCGCGCCTTGTTTCGGTTTCGTCCTACGAGGTCGAGCTCGATCTCACGGTCGGCCCCGAGAGCTTCGGCTCCAGCAGCACCGTCCGCTTCACCGCGGAGCCGGGCTCGGCCACCTTCGCCGACCTGGTCACCGACGGGCCGATCCATGAGATCACGCTCAACGGCCGCTCCCTCGACCCGGCCGCCGTCTTCGCCGACTCGCGCATCGCGCTCGAGGGGCTCGAGGCCGAGAACGTGCTGCACGTGCGCGCCGACTGCCAGTACAGCCACACCGGCGAGGGCCTGCACCGGATGGTCGACCCGGTCGACGGCGGCGTGTTCCTGTACACCCAGTTCGAGGTGCCGGACGCGCGCCGCGTGTTCGCCGACTTCGAGCAGCCGGATCTGAAGGCCACCTTCCGGTTCACCGTCACGGCGCCGGAGACCTGGGAGCTGTTCTCCAACTCCCCCACGCCGAAGCCGCAGGCGCTCGGCGAGGGCCGTGCCGTGTGGCGCTTCGAGCCGACCGAGCGGATCTCCACGTACATCACGGCCCTGGTCGCCGGCGACTACGGCGTCGTGCGCAAGGACTACACCTCGGCGAACGGCACGGTGATCCCGATGGCCGTGGCCGCGCGCAAGTCCCTGATGGAGTACCTGGACGCCGACGAGATCTTCGACGTCACCTTCAAGGGCTTCGACTACTTCGAGGCGAAGTTCGACCAGCCGTACCCGTTCCCCAAGTACGACCAGCTGTTCGTGCCCGAGTACAACGCGGGCGCCATGGAGAACGCGGGCTGCGTGACCTTCCGCGAGACCTACGTCTTCCGCTCCAAGGTCACCGACGCCTCCTACGAGCGCCGGGCAGAGACGATCCTGCACGAGCTCGCGCACATGTGGTTCGGCGACCTGGTCACCATGGAGTGGTGGAACGACCTCTGGCTCAACGAGTCGTTCGCCACCTACGCCTCGGTGCGCTGCCAGGCCGACGCGACGCGCTGGTCCGGCGCCTGGACCACCTTCGCGAACGCCGAGAAGACCTGGGCCTACGCGCAGGACCAGCTCCCGTCCACGCACCCGATCGTGGCCGAGATCCCGGACCTCGAAGCCGTGTACGTGAACTTCGACGGCATCACCTACGCCAAGGGCGCCTCGGTGCTCAAGCAGCTGGTGGCGTACGTCGGCGACGAAGCGTTCTTCCAGGGCCTGCGCACCTACTTCCAGCGGCACGCCTGGGGCAACACCAGGCTGTCCGACCTGCTCGGCGCCCTCGAGGAGGCGAGCGGACGGGATCTCGCGGCGTGGTCGAAGGCGTGGCTGGAGACGGCCGGCCCGAACACGCTGCGTACCGACTTCACGCTCGCCGAGGACGGCACCTACGCCACGTTCGCCGTGCTGCAGGAGGCGCCGAAGGACTACCCGACGCTGCGTCCGCACCGCATCGCCATCGGCCTGTACGAGAAGGGCGAGACGGGCCTTGCCCGCGTGCGCCGGGTCGAGCTGGACGTTGACGGCGCGCGCACCGAGGTGCCCGAGCTGGTCGGCGAGCGGCAGCCCGACGTGGTCGTGCTCAACGACGACGACCTGTCCTACGCGAAGATCCGCTTCGACGAGCGCTCGATCGCCACGCTGATCGAGTCGATCGGCGAGTTCACCGAGTCGCTGCCACGGGCGCTGGCCTGGGTCTCGACCTGGGACATGATGCGCAACGGCGAGCTCGCGGCGAGCGCGTACGTGCCGCTGGTGCTCTCCGGTGCGGCCACGGAGAGCCAGATCGGCGTCCTGCAGTCGCTGCAGATCCAGGCGAAGAGCGCGATCGAGCTCTACGCGGCGCCGCAGCATCGCGAGGCGCTGGCCGACCGCTGGGCCGCCTTCGCGCACGAGCAGCTGCTCGCCGCGGCCCCCGGCAGCGACATCCAGCTGTCCTGGGCCAAGGCGCTGGCCTCGTCGGCGCTGACGGACGCTCAGCTGAGCCTGCTCGACGGGCTGCTGGACGGCAGCGAGCAGATCGACGGCCTGACCGTGGACACCGATCTGCGCTGGGCGCTGCTCGCCCGACTGGCGGCCATGGGCCGCGCGGACGCCGCCCGGATCGACGCCGAACTCGCCCAGGATCCGACCGCGGCGGGCAAGCGGCACGCGCTGACCTGCCGGGCGGCGATCCCGACGGCCGAGGCCAAGGACGAGGCCTGGGCGTCGGCGGTGGAGAGCGACAAGCTCACCAACGAGGAGCTGCTCGCGGTCATCGCCGGCTTCAAGCAGAACGAGCAGCGCGAGCTGCTGCAGCCGTACGTGGCGCGGTACTTCGACGTCGTGACCCGGTTGTGGGCCGAGCGGACGCCGCACATGGCGCAGATGCTTGTCGCAGGCCTCTACCCGATCGTGACGGTCGACCAGGCCGTAGTGGACGCCGTGGACGTGGTGCTTGCGGAGACGGACGAGAAGGTCGTCCCGCCGGCGCTGCGCCGCATGCTGCTGGAGCAGCGCGACGGCACCCTGCGGCTGCTGCGCGGCCAGGCGGTCGACGCGAACGCGTAGTGCCGCGGCGCACTACGTCTCGCACGTGATGCGCACCGGTGGCTGAACGACGATCAGGCGGTGCCCCTCATCCGGGGGACACCGCCTGACTTCTTGTCAGCCTCCGTCGACCGTCAGCGGGTCAGCGGATGAGCTGGTCAGTTGGTCAGCTGTAGTCGTAGAACCCATGGCCGGTCTTGCGGCCCAGGTCGCCCGCGGCAACCATCCGGTTCAGCAACTCCGGCACCGCGAACTGGTCCGCGTGGGTCTCGTTGTAGATGTTGCGGGTGGCGTTGCGCATGATGTCCACGCCGGTCAGGTCGAGCGTGGCCAGCGGGCCCATCGCATGCCCGAAGCCGAGCCGGCACGCGGTGTCGATGTCCTCGGCGGTCGCCACGCCCGACTCGAGCAGCCGCACCGCCTCGTTGCCCAGCGCGGCGATCAGCCGAGTGGTGACGAAGCCTGCCACGTCGCGGTTGACGACGATGCAGGTCTTGCCGACTTTCTCGGCGAACTCGCGAGCCCGGGCCAGCGTCTCGTCAGAGGTCTTGTAGCCGCGCACCAGCTCGCACAGCGCCATCAGCGGCACGGGCGAGAAGAAGTGGGTGCCGACGACCGACTCGGGCCGCTCGGTCACCGCCGCGATCTGGGTGATCGGCAGCGCGGACGTGTTGGTCGCCAGCACGGCGCCCGGCTTGGCGATCTTGTCGAGCTCGCGGAAGAGCCCCTGCTTCACGTCGAGGTCCTCGAAGACGGCCTCCACGATCACGTCCGCCTCGCCGAGGCCCGCCAGATCGGTGGTGGGCGTGATCCGCGCCAGGGCGGCCTCGGCGTCCGCAGCGTCCATCCTGCCCTTGCTCACGAACTTCTCGTAGGAGGCGGTGATACCGGCCAGACCGCGCGCGGTGGCGGCGTCCGACACGTCCCTCAGGACCACCTCGTATCCGGCGGCCGCCGATACCTGGGCGATGCCGGAGCCCATCAGTCCGGCACCGATCACGGCGATTGTGTTAGTCATGCTCGCAGCCTACTAGCGGGTAACCGGAGATGCGCCATGCGGCACCGTCTCGAGCAACTCCACTGAAGGCTCCGCATTACCGGTGGCTAAGCTCGGGATATGGCAGTCAACCTCACCAGGATCTACACGCGCACCGGGGACGACGGGACCACCCGGCTCGGCGACATGAGCAAGACCTCCAAGACCGACCCGCGGCTCGTCGCGTACGCGGACACGGACGAGGCGAACTCGAACATCGGGGTCGCGATCGCACTCGGCGCGCTGGACGCCGAGGTCGTCGCCACGCTGACCCGGATCCAGAACGAGCTGTTCGACGTGGGCGCGGACCTGAGCAACCCGATCGTGGCCGAGCCGGAGTTCCCGCCGCTGCGGATCGAGCAGGCCGATGTCGACCGCCTCGAGCGGGACTGCGACCGCTACAACGAGGCGCTGGAGAACCTGCGCTCGTTCATCCTTCCCGGCGGCACGCCCGGGAGCGCCCTGCTGCACGTGGCGCGGACGGTGGTCCGGCGTGCCGAGCGCGCGGCGTGGACGGCTGTCGACGCCGATCCCGAGACCGTGAACGTGCTGGCGGCGAAATATCTCAACCGGCTCTCCGACTTGCTGTTCATCCTGGCCAGGTATGCCAACAAGGACGCGGGCGGCGACGTGTTGTGGGTGCCGGGGGGAACCCGCGAGCAGGCGTAGCCGTCGGGAGTCGTACGCGACGGTTCGCGGTTGGCGGTCGGCCCGAACGCAGGCTGATGCGAAGCGGCGAAGGAGCGCAGCGGAGTGTCGGCGACGTGGGCGGGGCCGAACGTCAACCGGGCCTGGACCCTGGTACCCGGCTCAGGAGACCCGGGAGACATCCTGCCCGGGCGGCGCCGCCTCGAGCCAGGAGAGGAATCCGGTGAGCGCGTCCTCGGACAGGGCCAGCTCGGCGTAGCCGGCGCCGAAGCGGCAGTCGAGGATCGTCCAGCCGGGGAAGAGCGCGAGCTCCTCGGTGCCCTCGGGGGCACGGCGGCCGATGACGTCGAGGTCGCGGCGGGTGAGGACGGCGGCGGGGCGGAAGGCGTAGGAGAAGATGCGGTACCAGTCAACGCGGTCGGCGCCGTACTGGGCGATCCCGTAGGACCAGCCGCGGCCGTCGCGCACGGCGGCGGCGGTGAAGGGGGTGCCGGTGCCGCGCACCGGCACGGGTTCTCCGGAGTGAACGGAGCCCGCTATGTGCGCAGCAGCCCGCGTCGCCCCCGGCAGAGCGGGGGTCAGACGCAGGCTGCAGTCGAAGGTTCCGCCCCGGCGCCGGATCATCACCCGGCGCAGGAACAGTGCGCCTATCGCGCACAGGACGATCAGGCACAGTACGGCCAGAATCTCGAGGAGGTCGGTCAGCATCGCCAACCCGCCACGCCCGCTCCGGCCAACGCCCGCCTCCGCCGACTACTCGCCGCGGCCGACGGCGCGCAGCCGCAGCTCGGCTCGGGCGGCGGCCGCCTCGGAGTCTGCGCCGAACTCGCCGGCCCGGGCCCGGGTCAGCGCCTCCTGGGCGCGGCTCGCGTCGATCTCCGTGGTCAGCTCGGCCTGCTCGCCGAGCAGCGAGACCCGGTTGTCGGCCACCGAGATGAACCCGCCGTGCAGCGCGGCCTTCAGGGTCTCCCCCGCGGCTCCGTCCACGACGGTCTTGATGGTGATCACCGAGGGCTTGAGCAGCGAGAGGATCGGCTGGTGCCCGGGCATGACGCCGACGTCGCCGTCCGCGGTCTTCGCGATCACCAGCGACGCCTGGCCCGACCAGACCTCGCGGTCGGCCGCGACCAGCGCCACGTCGAGTTCAGCCATGGTGCGGCTCCCTTGGGTACTAGTTCTAGCGAGTCTATCCGAACCGCCGGGCGCCCCCGGCCACGGTCTCACGGACCTTGGCGGAAGCGCCCGGACGGACGCGGAACCGAGGACTACTTGGTCAGTTCCTTGTACTTGCGCTCGAGGTCCTCGAGGCCACCGCACATGAAGAACGCCTGCTCCGGCACGTGGTCGTACTTGCCGTCGGCGATCGCGGTGAAGGCCGCGATGGTCTCGTCCAGCGGCACGAACGAACCGTCGAGGCCGGTGAAGACCTTCGCCACGAAGGTGTTCTGCGACAGGAAGCGCTCGATGCGGCGGGCGCGCTGCACCGTGAGCTTGTCCTCTTCGGAGAGCTCGTCGATACCCAGGATCGCGATGATGTCCTGCAGGTCCTTGTACTTCTGCAGGATCGCCTTGACCCGGGTCGCGCACTCGTAGTGGTCCTTCGCGATGTAGCGCGGGTCCAGGATGCGCGAGGTCGAGTCCAGGGGGTCCACCGCGGGGTAGATGCCCTTCTGGGTGATCGGCCGGGAGAGCACCGTGGTCGCGTCGAGGTGCGCGAAGGTGGTGTGCGGCGCCGGGTCGGTGATGTCGTCCGCGGGGACGTAGATCGCC
>Ga0310811_10005085_pt1 | contig 16580 bp, 18 predicted proteins | sample YCmetagenome_FD_207642 | JGI IMG/M metagenome (GOLD analysis project Ga0310811, IMG submission 207642) | Soil microbial communities from experimental microcosm in Duke University, North Carolina, United States - YC | ecosystem: Engineered > Artificial ecosystem > Soil microcosm > Unclassified ...
CATAGGACTTGCTGACATTGGCCATGCGAATCAAGGGTTCGACCATAAACTAAGTCCCCGCGTTGTGGCGGCGTTCGAGACCGGAATGCAGCGCCATCATGCCGAGGATGATGGCGCCGATGAAGAGATTATAGGCGAGGCCGGGAACACCGACGAAAATGATGCCGTTCCGCATGACCCGCAAAATCAGAACACCGAGCACGGTACCGACGATCGTGCCGCGACCGCCGGTCAGCGCAGTGCCGCCGATTACCACCATCGCAATCACCTCCAGCTCATAGCCGGTACCGCTATTGGGATTGGCAGCCGATGTGCGGATCGAGCTGATGATGCCGGCGAGCGAGGCAACCAGGGCACACAGTATGAACAGCGCAACCTTCGTACGATCGACGTTCACACCGCGGGCGCGGGCCGCATTGGCGTTGCCGCCAGACGCCTGGATCCAGTTGCCGACCTTCGTGCGCGTCAGCACATAGCCGAGGAGCAGGGCCACGCCCGCGAACCAGAACAGCGACGCGTAAATCCGAAAGTCACCGATGCGGAATTCGCCTGCCAGAATTTGAGCCAGCCAATTACCACTGGCACTCCAGGTGCGTTGAGGAAAGCCGCTGGTCATGATCAGGGCAGTGCCGCGCACCACCAGTAACATCCCGAGCGTCACCAGAAAGGAAGGGATCTTCAGTCGGGTCACGAATAGGCCGTTGACGAGGCCGATGAGTGCGGCCACCGCCATGGCGATGATGAAAGACACCACAAGCGACGCCGAGCCGCTATTGTGCAGAGTCCATAACAGGACCGGCGAGAAGCCGAAGACCGATCCCACGGATAGATCGAATTCCCCCGATGTCATCAGCAGGGTCATTGCCAGGGCGATGAGCCCAAGCTCGACGGTGAAGGCTAGAATGTTGCTAATGTTGAGGGGAGAGAGAAAGTCGTTGTTGAGGGTGCCAAAGGCGGCAATCTCGACGATGAGGAGGATCAGCGGTCCCAATTCGGGCGTGCCGATCAGGCGTCGGACGAGGCTATTTTCCACAATGAGGTCCGTGATCCGTTGGGGATGAACAATGTGGAGGCGGACGGTGCCAGAACCATCCGCCTCGCGCCTCAGCTATTTGCCCGACAAAATCTTGGCGTAGATGTTTGCGGTGGTCTTGTCGTAGAGCGCCCCGGTGATGACGTTGAAGCCGGGTGGAATGCCGCTGGCCGCCATGGCAGCGAGGGACAGTGCAACGTAGCTCGTTGCCTGCGGGTCCTGCCATTGCGCCGCTACGACGTAGCCGTCGAGCACTTCCTGCGTCGTATCGAGCGAGTCACCCCAGCCAATAACCGGGATTTCACCCGGCTTGACGCCGACCTGATCGAAAACTCGCTTGATGCTGCCTTGAACAAGATCGCCCAAGCCGATGATTGCCTTGATCTTCTGACGGTGTGCCGTAAGGTAATCGGACATGCGGCTGATGATTTCAGCCTGGTCCAAGGTCGAATCCGTAACTTCCCAGGTTATGCCCAGGGGTTTCAGAACCGACGCGGCACCCTGCTCCTCCTGCACACCATAGGTGGCGCCCGGAACCTCGACTGGCATCCAGACAAAGTCACCCGCTTTGATCAGGTGATGATCGACCAAATACTGCGCCCAGTGCCGGCCGAAAACAACATTGTCGCCGCCGACATAGGCATTGAAGCTGGCAGTAGGGTCAGGCGTGTTGAAGTTGATGATTGGAATATGTGCGGCGTTCGCTTCCTGCGCAATTTTCACCAAACTGCCTGGATCGGGACTGCTGGTGACGATGCCGTCCGCCTTGGCGGCAATGGCCTCGCGCTCGGCCTCCTGCTGCGCCGCCACATCGCCGTTGAAGAACGAGGTTTTGACGGTATTGCCGGTATCGGCCGCCCATTGCTTTGCCCCCGCCAGGAAGTAGGTCCAGACCGGGTCCGCCGGTGATCCATGTGAGATCCAGTAATAGGTCTTGGCTTGCGCCACGACCGGCGTCAGCAGCGAGAAGATCACGCCGCAATAGACGAGTGCCAATTTCCTCAGCATTCTTGTCGCCCCCATTTGTCTCGGCTTATTCTGCCGATGAAAGAAAAAACTATCGTGTCTGTTGCGATCTTACAATAAGCAATGAGTCAATTTCAATCGCCTGTCGTTTTGCGAGGAAGACCGAGAGTGCTGGAGCGGTCTCTACGATCCTTTGTTCTGTATTGGGTACGCCCGGCCTGCGCAGGCCCGTCACGCGTGTCGGGCCGGGTGTCGTCTCTGAGATGGAGGTCACGCTCATCGAGCGCAGCGATATGGAGATTCCTGGGATGCTCGGCGTCACGGGCTTCCATCACAGGCGCAGAGAATCAGCATGGCACAGCAAAATCACCGATATGATGAGATTCTCAACCTGAGCGACGGAAGAACGACGGCCAGCTTTGAGGCTGTATCGCGGCCAATCATATCTATCACCGCCCTCCGCCGCGCCCGCCGCCGCCGCCGCCACCGTAGAACGACCCTGGTCCTCCCCGAATCACCCCATAAGTACTAACGGCGCCCGTGTCATTTGGGAGATGACATCCGTTCACTAGCATGACAACCAAGGTGGCCATGGCTGCCGTCATCATCACGGTTGCGTGTCTCATGATTTTACCTTTCATGTTCTAATGAGGTGCGTCCTGCTGGTTGCTCGCAATTCGAACGATATGAATTATTTGCGGCCGATTGAGCGAATTCGCCGGTGCCCATGCAGCGTCCGCGCTCCGCTATCCCTCTAACCAAGTCACGGCAGGGTTTGACCCGTTCATGCCGCCTGACGCACAGCAGGATGACATCCCGGTCCAAGTGGCAGCTCGCGAACCGCTCATCCAGACCCCGGACTCCCGGCATCCTCACGCCCCCGGCCTACCGGAACCCCAGACGACAGGCGGACCAACAGATTGAACCACAGCCACCAATCCTCTATTTTTGCACTAGACTCCGATGCGTGAATGGCAATGCGTTGTCGCGGGAGATAGGCCGATGCATCCAGAACTTTCAGGCATTCGTGACTATCACGCGCATATCTATTACGACCCCGGTGTCACCGAAGTTACGGCCGCGCGCCTGCGGAGCAGAGTTGCCGAGGCCTTCCCAGACGCCAAGCTTGGCCGTTGGCATCCGTCGCCGGTGGGACCACATACCAAGGCCATGTACCAGATCGCCTTCCCGGTAGAGCTGTTCGCCACTATGGCGCCTTGGCTCATGCTCAACCGGGACGGGCTTGACGTGCTGCTCCATCCAGAAACGGGCGATGACCCACGCGACCACACCGTCCACGCCGCCCGGCTCGGCAACAAGCTCCCGCTCCGGATGGAAGCTTTTTCGGGCCACGTTGACGACTAGGGGGTGAGACGGCTGCCCGCGGCGCGGATCATCGCCGTGGAGGCGACGGTCCGACACTCGGAGCGTTCAACGCTGTTTGAACCAGTCTCTCATACCGGGATTCGCGGATCACGACCCATGCGCCCAGCTTCGTATCCCCCACCGTATGATGCGGTAGCGTAGCGATGGCGAAAGTCGCACGTACCTGCGGCAGACGCTGAGCGAAGCTCGGGCGCGGAAGCTACACTCGTCAATATATGCTTCTGGTGTGCTTTTGGAATGTGAGCTTCGCAGGCGACCATCTGGACGAGAGGGCCTCGGGGTTCATGTCACTTACCCATGCCAAGGAACGGCATTGGCGCGCCGGCGCCGAGATAGATCGGCAGCACACCGTTCCATCGCTCAATTGCGAGTTGCTGAAGGATCGAAGGACTCAGCGTCGCCGTCACCATCGTGTTGGCTTTCGCCTGGCCCTCGGCAGCAGCGACCTGCGCCGTCGCATGGGCTTGCGCCTGGAGAACTTGCTGTTGAGCGTCCACCCGGACCTTGTCGAGCGTGAAGGCCGCCTGCTGAGCTTGCTGCTGCGCCACCTGCTTCGCCTCAATGGCAGCCGTATATTCCTGAGAAAATTGGAAGTCCGTGATATTCACTGCGTCGATGATAACTCGGTAGGACTGGAGCGCTCTTCGCAGGAGTGTGTCTATTTCCAGGGCGACCTTATCCCTTTGGACGATAAGGTCCGCCGCATCGTAGTGAGCGGTTGCGGCCTTGACGGCATTAGAAATAGCCGGAGCGATGACTCGGCTCTCGACCTCGGAGAGAGTGCCGACGTGCTGGTATATCCACGCCGCGTCGTCGGGCGTGATGTGATAGTTGATCGCCACCTCCGTGTGGACCGTCTGAAGATCACGAGAGGCCGCCTCTTCCTTGTTTTGGAAGTTTTGCACCTGGACGTTCATCTGCACGACAGACTGCGCAATCGGCAGCACGAGGTGCAGGCCAGGCGCCAACACATTGGGTTGGACGCTGCTGAAGGTCATCAGGACGCCGCGGCTACCTGGACCCACCTCGCGAAAAGGATTGAGGGCAAAAAAGCAGACGACGATCGCGAGGGCCACACCGCCATATAAATAGCGGCGATCTATGCCGCGGGATGATCCAGGCCCCTTCCGAGGCCCAAACGCACGATCCCCGAGCAGCGGCGTATTAGGGACACTGGCCATTAGCGGTCACCTCCTGAAAAGCCATCCACAGTTCTATCACGGTTCCGGAGGTCGCCGCCGTGATCCGGTGGGCCTTCACGGCGCCCAGAAACCGTTCGAGTTCCACCATGGCCCCCACCGCAGGCCTTTGGCTGTCGGACGGGCTTACCGGGAAGAATAGTAGGGAGTGCCGCGACACAAGCGCCAGCCAATCAGCGCGAAGCGCGAGAGTCACGCGGCTCGAGAACCTCTCCCAGGCCGTCATGAATTGCTTGGCTAGATTGACGATTGAAGATCAGGCTTGGCCGGGTCGCCAGAGCGTTGCAGACAGATTTCAAGGACCTCGGCCCCTGCCCTTTCCGGTCGCTTTCGGAACAGCCCAGACGCAGCGCCAGGCCCCGGCTGGAACCCAGCTCCGTATGAACGAACGTGACCAGTTCCGCCCGCGGCAGCCCGGCGGGGCGCTGAAGCGCCGTCCCCACAAGGGTGACGCTGCCATCAGCCGCTCCAACCTGCCCGTTCCCTGGCGTGCCCCAAACTAGCGGCGGCTACGAAAAGCATCGATCAGGCGTGGCACCACGCGGTGCCACGCTCAATCCTCAGGGTTGGCGAGTGGTAACTTTTCCGTCTTTCCCAACCATAAAAAAGCCCTTGGCGGCGGTGCCTCCCATCCAATTGCAATCCTTGTCTTGGGTCAGATTAGTCGCGGGCGCAAAGCCGGCAGCATCCGCAGCATACCTTGCCTGGGCCTGGCTCAGGCCACCCTTACAATTCGGGTTTGTCTTGGCTTCGGTGGGAGGCGTAACTTGCGCCAATGCAAGACTGGTGCTTCCAACAAAAATCATAAGAGCTAATGTTATCTTCACTAACTTTCTCCCCGTTGGCGTTTTTTGTTTAGTTTTGGACGCGAGGGATTATTACACCAAACGCTGAAGCCCGTGTAGGCCATTATGGATTGAGTAGACGACCCTCTGACGACTCGACGATCATCGACCAAGAACATTTGGCGCATCAATGGATCTACGGCAGACATAGTAATAATAGATGATCTCATGCGTCGACCCGCTCAAAAAGTATAACCAAAGACCGTTGCTGTTACAATATTTCCTACGCCCCCATGGGCTAAACTGTCACCCTGTGCGGCCGTTTCAGATGTATAGCCTCCGTTTTCGGGACCTTGAGCTGAAGGGACCGGCCATCCGGCACGTCGCGCGCTGAGGCTTCGCGCGAAGTCCGGTTGTGACTGCCATCGCCGACCAGTCCACGGCCGCCGCCCGTGCCGATCCTGAGAGCCGCGCCGATTTCGCCCCCTGGGGATGAATTTACCCCAGGCGCACAATCTGCACCTACAGGCCGGATATCCTGACACCGGCCAAAACCGCGAGAGGCGATCCCCCTTCCCGGCTAGCTTTATTCCCCAGCCTGCTAGACAACCTGCGCTGGGCAGAGTTTATTCTTCCCAAGGACTCTGAAAATCGGCGCCCATCACGCCTGCACGAAAACTTGGGTCCATGAACCGAGGATTAATCCAAGATTCCACAGGGTCCGAGAATGACCACGAACAAGGAGATTGCAGTAACGACGATCTTTCTACTGTCTGATCGTGCCTCCCACACTGCGGGCCAATGGCTAATCGCTGATGATAGTAAATCCATCAGGACTGCACCTTAGCCCGACCTAAATCCTTCAGCCTTTGTGCCTAGAAAAACAATAATAATAATCGGGGGACATTCCATGAAGACGCTTCAAAGCACACTCCTCGCCGCCAGCCTATTCGGCGCGCTCTGCGCCTGGCAGGCCCCTGCCAATGCACAGACCATTCCGGTTATCGTGAAAGATACGACCTCCCAGTATTGGCAGATCGTGCTCGCAGGCGCGCGGGCGGCAGGTAAGGAACTGCACATCAAGGTCCCCGAACTCGGCGCGCAGAGCGAGGCCGATATCTCCGGCCAAATCACCGCCCTTGAGAATGCCGCCGCTGAGAATCCTGCCGCGATCGTCATCGCCCCGACGCAATATACTGCTCTGGGTGCACCCATCACCTCCGTTGCCCAGAACATCAAGGTCATCGGGATCGATTCCGCTGCCGATACCACCGCCTGGACGTCGTTCCTCTCCACCAACAACGTCACCGGCGGCAAAATCGCGGCCGACACGCTGGCCGAAGGCATCAAGGCGAAAACCGGCAAAGCCGCCGGTGAAGTCGCCATCATCACCTCGCTGCCAGGTGTCGGGTCACTCGATCAGCGCGCCAAGGGCTTCAAGGAAGAGATCGCAGCGAAATATCCGGACATCAAGATTATCGCGAACCGCATCGCTGACGGTCAGCCAACCACAGGCCTCAACATCATGACCGACCTGATGACGGCGCATCCGCATCTGGTTGGCGTCTTCGCGAGCAACCTGATCATGATTGAGGGTGCCAGCCAGGCCCTGTCCGAGTCAGGCAACAAAACGATGACCCTGGTCGGTTTCGACAGTGACAAGAACCTGGTCGCCGACATCAAAAGCGGGGTGATCTATGCGCTGATCGTGCAGGACCCCTATCGCATGGGCTATGAGGGCGTGCAGATCGCGCTGAAGGCCAGCAAGGGCGAGGCGGTGCCGAAGATGATCGACACCGGCGTGACCGCGATCACCGCCGCCAATCTCAACACGTCCCGCGCCCAGGCGCTCCTGAACCCGAAGATCTGAGAGCTCTCGTGGACAGTCTCGCGCCCGATACGCCGATTCTGGAGCTGCGCCAGGTCGACAAGCGCTTCCTCGGCACTCATGCCCTGAAGCAGGTCGACCTCGCCTTCCGGACCGGCGAAATCCACGCCATCGTGGGTGAAAATGGCGCGGGAAAGTCCACGCTGATCAAGATCCTCACCGGCGCGCATATCCGAACGGCGGGCACCATCCTGTTCGAGGGGCAGGAGGTGGCGCTGGCCTCGCCGCTCGAGGCCATCGACCTCGGCATCAACGCGGTCCATCAGGAGGTGGTGCTTTGCACCCATCTCACTGTCGCCGCGAATATTTTCCTGGGCAACGAACGCACAAATGCCGGTCTGCTGAAAGACCGCGCCATGGTCACCGAGGCGCAGCGCCTGCTGGATGATCTCGGCTTCGATCTGCCGGCAGGCGCGGTGCTGGGCGACCTCGCCATCGGCCAGCAGCAGTTGGTGGCGACGGCGCGGGCCGCCGCCCGCGGTGTGAAATTTCTGATTTTCGACGAGCCCACCGCCTATCTGACCCGCCAGGACACCGACAAGCTGTTCGCGCTCATCCGGCGGCTGAACAGCGAAGGCGTCACGATCGTCTATATCAGCCATCGCATGGAGGAGATCTTCCAGCTGGCCGACCGCGTCTCGGTTTTGCGGGACGGCCAGCTGGTCGCCACCCATGTGGTGGCCGAAACCAATGAGCGCGAGCTTATCCGCGACATGGTTGCCCGCACGATCGAAGAAATCCATTACAAGGAGCCGATTGTGGCCGGGGACAGGCTGCTGGAGGTCACGGGCCTGAGCGGACCCGGTTTCCACGATGTCTCGCTGACCGTGCATCGCGGCGAGGTGGTGGGGCTCTATGGTCTCGTGGGTGCCGGCCGCAGCGAATTCGTCCAGTGCCTGTTCGGTCGCACCAGACGAACGGCCGGAGCGGTCAAGCTGAAGGGCGAAACCATCGCTATCCGACACGAGAGCGACGCAATCGCGCGCGGCATCGTCCTGGTGCCCGAGAGCCGGCGCGACCAGGGCCTTTGCCTCAACATGGGCGTGGGCTTCAACCTCAACCTGCCCGTCTTCAACCGCATCAGCCCGCTGGGGCTCGTCGACACCCGGGCCGAGAAACGCGACGCCGCCAAGCAAATTGCTGACCTCCGCATCGTCGCTGCCTCGGCGTTCGTTCCCGCGGCGACGCTCTCGGGCGGCAACCAGCAGAAGATCGTGGTCGGCAAGTGGCTCAACCATGGCGCCGAACTCTTCATCTTCGACGAGCCGACGGTCGGCGTCGATGTCGGCACCAAGGTCGAGATCTACAAGGTGTTTGCGGCACTGCTAAAAGCCGGCGCCGGCATCATCCTGATCTCATCCTATCTTCCCGAGGTCTATGACCTCAGCGACCGGCTGCATGTCTTCAGCCGGGGCACGATCGTGGCCAGCCATTCGGCGAAGACCGCGCATCCCGAAACTATTCTGACGGAGGCTATCGGTGTCTGAATCCAGCGCGGCCGCTATCCCGACGCCGAAGCGCCCAGCCCTGAAAAGCCACCGCTTCGGCTTTCTGCTCAACCTGACGCTGCTTGCGCTGCTGGTCGTCCTGTGGCTGCTGCTGTCGGTATTCACCAATAGCTTCGCGACCTTCGGCAACTTCGAAAATCTGCTGCGGCAGGATTCGATGTGGTCGATCATGGCGGTCGGGCAGACCTTCGTGATCATCACCGCCGGCATCGACCTGTCTGTCGGCGCCGTCGTCGGTCTCACCAGCACGATCATCGCCATGATGCTGGCCGGTGGCGTGCCGATATGGGCCGCGATCGTCCTCACCCTCGTGATCGGTATCGTGCTCGGCGCCATCAACGCCTTCGGCATCGTCAATCTGCGGCTGCCACCCTTCATCATGACGCTCGCAACCATGACCGCGCTGCGCAGCTTTGGCCTGCTCATCACTGATGGTCAGACCGTCGGTGGATTGCCGAGAAACTTCATCCTCTTTTCCAGCCATCGCACGTTCGGCATTCCGAACCTCTTCATCATTGTGATTCTGATTGCCATCCCCTGTTATTTCCTGCTGCACCGCAGCCGATGGGGGCGGTACCTCTTCGCGGTTGGCAGCAATGCCGAGGCCGCGCGCCTTTCCGGGGTCAGCGTCAATCGCACCATCTATCTCGCCTATATTGTCTCTGCCCTGCTGGCCTCGGTTGTCGGCGTGCTGGTCGCATCCCGCATCGGCATCGGTGTTGCAACAACGGGACAAGGCTGGGAGTTGCAGAGCATCGCCTCCTCAGTCATTGGCGGCACCAGCCTGTTCGGGGCGGTCGGCAGCGTCATCGGCCCGCTTCTTGGTGCCATGCTGCTGACAACCATCAACAACGGTGCCAATCTGATGAACGTGAACCCCTTCTGGCAGGGGATCATCACGGGACTTCTGATTATCGTAATCGTCTATTTCGATCAGCTTCGCCGGAGGAAGACCCGCTAGCGGATTTTCACGGTTGTCGGCTCTGATAGCCAGAACGGCGCTGACCGTCGAGGAGACCATGTGGATGAAGTCCATCAGCGCCGGCGTTCTAAAAGTCGCCTATTTCGAAACGGGACCCGAAGACGGCCAACCGGTTATTCTGCTTCACGGCTTTCCCTATGACGCACGTGCCCACAGCGCGGTTTCAGCCCTGCTCGCGGCCAAGGGGTTTCGCTGCCTCGTTCCCTTCCTGCGTGGCTATGGGCCAACCCGCTTTCTTTCCCTGGACACGATGCGTACCGGCCAACAGGCGGCGATAGCCGCTGATCTCCTGGCCTTCATGGACGCCCTCTCCATCAGCCGGGCGCTCCTCGGCGGTTATGATTGGGGTGGCAGGGCGGCCTGCATCGTGGCGGCACTCTGGCCGGAACGGGTCGAAGGTCTCGTCAGCTGCGGACAAGCCTATAATATCCAGGATATCGCCAATGCTTGGCAGCCAGCCGCACCCGAGGCAGAGGCCCGCTATTGGTATATGTACTACTTCAACACGGAGCGAGGCCGGGCCGGGCTGACGAGAAATCGGCGCAATCTGTGCCGCCATATCTGGTCCCTATGGTCACCGACCTGGAGATTCGATGATGCGACCTTTGCCGCGACGGCCGCTTCGTTCGACAATCCGGATTTCGTCGAGATTGTCTTGCATTCCTACCGGCATCGTTTTGGCGCCGTGGCTGGTGATCCCACTCTTGATGACATTGAGGCGCGATTGGCTGCCCAACCCGACATAGAGGTTCCTTGTATCGCCCTTCAGGGCAAGGATGATGGTGTCGACCCTCCGACCGCAGAGGATGACGGCAGTTGGCATTTAAAGGGACCGTATGAGCGAAAGATCATTGCCCAGGCAGGACATAATCTTCCGCAAGAGGCACCCGAGGCTTTTGCATCGGCAATTCTATCCCTGGCAGCCCATGACTAGAGTCACGACTGCTGAAAGCTTTACGGCAAACATGGCCCTTTGCCCCCCTCGCCCGGATGCAAAGGGCATAGCGCTTACTTTTGGGGATATTTGAAAGTGAAGGTCTCGGTGAAGGGGCCCCACCAGTCAGGGATGCCCGTCTCCTTGTCGACATGATGCAGATAGCCGTTGCTCTGCGGCGACTCATACCGCAGGACGACCGTATAAGTGCCCGGACCGTCCATCTCGACATTGTCCGCGTAGTGAGCACCGTCCTTGGCTGACATCGGGAAGAGATGACCGATCTGCTTGTATTTAGCGTCACCTTCCTTGGTCAGAAGGTAGGTAATGGTCAGATAGGGAATCCATTCGCCGTCGCTGAAGCCCCACTTGTTATCGGCCGTCGCATGAACATCCGTTTCCAGGTGCACGGCGTCAGGGCCCATCGCCATGCCTGGGGGCATCGGTGCCATCTCGACACCGACGAGGTAGCTTGACGCGATCTCCATATCATTCGCGTAGACCGGGCCGCCGATCGGATATTCGCGGGCCTGTGCCGCGGTCACGAGGGCAAGCGCCCCCGTGGCCACGAGCGTTGCAGCTAGAAGCTTCACGATTATCTCCTGTCAAAGGTAAAAGCGGACTTCGCAAAAGAACGGCGCGCTGGCCTGCTAGCGCCGCAACGCCAGTCGCTCGGACCTGGATCGGCTGGCCCGCTCGCTACGAGACGGGCGACGATGGACGTAACGGCTTGCTCCTATGAGCAGGGTGAGCGTCACGAGCCAGACGGCCAGCTGAATGCCCATGGGTTGCGCCGTGTAGCCCACCAGAGCCTGGAGAGCGCGCCCGATCAGGCTGCCATCGCTCACCAACCAGGACGTATCCCAGAGCTGGTAGCCCCAGGCAGGGAGCAGGTCGGCGCCGGCGAGAATGGCGGCGGCACGGCCGGCCATTCCTGCCGCAAGCAAGGCGATCAGCAGGCTGGTGACGCCGAAGAGGCGGTGTAGGGGGATCGCCAGGAGGCCGCGGTAGATCAGCCAAGAAACCAGAGCACCGCCCAGGACGCCGATCGCTCCGCCCAGCAGCATGGCGGCAAGGCCAATCTTGGCCGAGGTCGCGATCCCGTAGAGGAAGAGCGCGACCTCGGAGCCTTCGCGCAGGACCGCGACCGCCACCACGACTGCCATCGCCATGAGGGACGTTTCACCCAAGGCCACGGCATGCCCCATCTCCTTGAAGTGGCGGGCCATCTCCCGGCCATGGCTCGCCATCCAGACATTGTGCCAGCCGAGCATGAAGACGGCGATGATCAGGATGCTGGCATCGAACACCTCCTGCCCATTGCCGGAGAGGGCATTGGTGAGCGCTCCTGCGAAGACGGCGAGCAGCGTCGCGCCCGCGACGCCTGCGGCGATGCCGCCCGCGATGTAGAGACCCCGGCGGGCGATACCGACGGTTGCGGCCAGCACGATGCCGACGATGAGGCCGGCTTCCAGGACTTCTCGAAAAACAATAAGGAGGCTCGCCAGCATGAGGGTCAGTCCTTCTTGGTGGTCGCGGTGATCGTGCCCTGGCTGTCGGGGTGATAGTCATCGAAGAACTTGTACGTCTGGCCAGGATGCAGCGGACCGGCAAAGACATGGATCTTGCCGCCGTTTCCCACCACAATCTTTTCGAAATGCATGTCGTAGCTCTCGAACTCGCTGACGGTCGAATCCAGGTTTGTCAGTTCGATACGGAACCGCTGGCCCGCTGGAACCGCGATGGAATCCGGCGTGAAGTGATGATCCTTCAGGGTGATCGTTACCGCGCTGTCCGCCAGCGCCGCCGGAATCGATGCAACGAGGACAAAGGCGACCCAGCCAGTTAGACGCATCCCACGCATTACCGTCAGTCCCTTCCCTCGGCCGCCGGATGTTGGTAATGCTAATCATTCGCAATTTCAAGCGGAGTTGAGGCTCCTACCTCCGCGCTTTACTCATGCCTGTCGCTAGGAACCGAGCCCATGGCCATCATCCCGATTGTCCATCCCCTGACCTCCCTCCGCATTCCCTATGAAATGCTGGGGGCCATGGACAGCCGCGCCATCCATTACCTCATGCAACCCTACCACTATTTGATCCGAGTGGCACATATCTTGACGGCGTCAATCTTCTTTGGTGTTGTCGTGCTGCTCGATTGCAGGCTGATGGGATTTCACCGCAGCATGGGCATGCGACCGTTGGCCGAGGCCGCTCTCCCGTGGCTCTACTGGACCTTCGGCATCTCTTTCATCACCGGTATCGCTCTCTTCCTCTATGATCCGGTGCATGTCGGTAGTCATGGCTATTTTACGCCTAAGCTCCTCATGCTGGGGCTCGGCCTCATCAACACCGCCGTGTTTCGGCGGTATCGCTTCGGCGCAGCTTTCACACCCGCCGGCACAATGCCGATGTCCGCGAAAATCGCCGGCGCGCTTTCTTTGCTCTGCTGGTCGGCGGTCATGATCTTCGCCATGCTCAACACCGAAGCGGCACCAAATGTGCTTCTGCAGTATTGACCGCGATTGCCCCTCCTCCAGGCCCGGCCCGGTGAGAGCGGCGTGCGGGGCGAGGCCCACTCTGCGGCCCCCGAACTAGCCACCACCTCCACCGCCTGAGGCGGCCCCGAGGAGGTCCTGGCTATTTGACTGCACCAGCGGTCATGCCGGCAATCAAGTACCGCTGCAAAAACGAGAACACAATCGCTGCCGGCACCGTAGCCAGCAAGGTTGCCGCCATCACCTGCTCCCACTCGATCTGATATCGCCCGGCAACCTGGGAATACACCAGTAGAGGGAGTGTGTAGGTCGCGGAGGAGCGCAAAATCGTCAGCGCAATAACAAATTCGTTCCAGGCGTTAATAAAGGCGACGGTCGATGACACCACGATTGCAGGCACGGCAAGCGGCAGGAAAATGCGGATCAGGCTGCGCAACCGGGTCGCCCCGTCGATCCAGGAAGCCTCTTCTATCTCCCGCCCGATGGTATCAAAATAACTCTGCAGCATCATCACCGTAAAGGCGAAGTTGAACGCCCCATAGATAAGTATCAGCGAGCTGTCGTTGTCGATACCGCCAACCAGCACAAGGAGTTGCAAAAGCCCCAGCACGAGCACCATCGGTGAGATCATCTGGGTAACGAGCAGATATTGGCCGAAGGCCCGCTGCCCCCTGAAGCGCGACCGCGAAAGCGCATAGGCGGCCGGAATGGCCAATATCACGGCAAGGGCAGCCGACGTGATGCTGACATAAAGACTGTTGAACAGAGCGGTGCCGAAGCCCGTCTGCTGCCACATGTCAACGAAATTCTGCCATCTGAAATGGTTCGGCAGCCAACGAGGCGGGTAGAGAAACAATTCGTTCCGCGGCTTTACTGCCGTAAAAAACATGACGGCAAACGGAAACAGATTCAGCACCATCAAGGGTGACAGAATTATCCAGTAAATAGCACTTTTTAGAGGTTTTTTCATCGTATTACACCTCCTCTGCCACAGAGGACTGCTTTCCGCGCATAAGAAGTGTCGCGTAGATGATCGTGAAGATCAGAAGAATGGTCAGCATGATGATGGAAATCGCGGCCGCCTTCCCAAGCTGCCCGAACTGGAAGGCGAGCTTATAGAGATAGGTGACCATGATGTCGGTCTCGTCCGCCGGGCCGCCGGCGGTCATCACCCAGATAATAGGGAAAGAATTGAACACGTAAATTATGTTGAGAACGATTGCGATATTTAAAAACGGCTTCAACAACGGCATCGTCATATGGAGGAAGAGCCGGTACGGCCTGCCGCCGTCGACCGCGCCAGCCTCATAGATATCGCGGGGGATCGAGGAAAGACCGCCGAGAAGAATCGTCGTTGTAAAAGGAATTGAGACCAAAATACCGACGACGATCTCTACACAAAAGGCAAGATGGGCACGCCCCAACCATTCGATCGGCGTTTGCATCACACCAAGATTCATGAGCGTCGCGTTCAACAGGCCAGCCCGGCCGTTCAATGCCCAGCGCCACACAACCGCGGTCATGGTCAAGGAAACGGACCAGGGCAACATGATCACCGTTCGCGCAATGCCGCGGCCATGGAATTCTTCATTGAGAATCAGGGCAACGGGTATCGATATAGCCATCGTGCCACCCACCACCGTCACAGTCCAAATCAGGGTCCGCCAGATCGACGCGACAAACAGCGGGTCCAGGAAGAGATCCCGGTAGTTGCCGAAAGCGTTGGCGCCCAGAATGCGACCGAAACGACTAACTGAATGCAGCGACAACCAGAGGAGGTCACCTGCTGGATAGCCAATGATGATGATCGTCAGGATCAGCCCCGGAACCAAGAGAAACCGTGGATCCTGGAAGACAAGCTTGGGTCGCGGCGATATGGCTGGCACAGCGATCGGTATGTCCAGTTGTGACTGACTCATGATAATCCCCGAAGAGGGCAGGACAAAGCCCTGCCCTCCGACTTTCTACTTCTGACTAAGAATGGTGTTGATCTGACCCGCCGCTTGCGTCAGCGCGGCCGTGGGGGCCGCCTGACCCAGATAGATCTTCTGCAACGCCTGAGTGGTGTCGTCGGCCATCTGCTCCCAGTTGGCAACGGGCGGAATAAACTTCGCATAGGACAGGCCGTCAACGAAGCCCTTCATCGGCTCCGTGCTATAGTACTTTTCGTCGGCCACAGCAGTGGTTACCGGCAGCAAACCTTCATTTCTATCGAACTGGCTGCGGTATTTTTCCTGATACATGAACTTGGTGAAGTCCGCAGCGAGCTTCTTCTGATGGGAAGCGCTGAAAATCACCAGAGAATCGGTCACGGCAAGAGTGGCCTTTTGCTTCGCCACGGGAAACGGCAGCACGGCGTAGTGCAGATTCGGGGCTTCAGCCTGAAGTTGCGGAACGAGCATCGGGAAGGTGAAGACCATGCCGAGCTTTCCTTGCTTGAAGAGATTAAAGATATCCTCTCGCGAATAGTCGGTCGGCTCGGGTTCCGTCACGTGACTGTCAAGCAACTTCTTGTAAAACGTGGCCGCCGCAATCGCTTCAGGACTATCGAGTCCGCTCTTGCCATCTTTCGTGAAGATGTCCCCACCGTAGCTCCACAGGATGTAGTAAAAATAGGAATCCGTTTCGATCTGCTTACCCTGCAGGCCAAATCCGAAGGCACCTGGAATCGTCGATACCTTCTTTGCAACGTCGTAGAGCTGGTCCCAGGTCTGGGGTGGTTTCGCGCCGACCTTGTTGAGCAGATCCATGTTGACGAGCATCGCCCGGGCCGAGGAGCCGACTGGAAGCCCCATGAGCTTGCCGTCGATAATCGAGGGGCCCATGAGAGTCGGAATAAACGAGGTCTTGAAGGATTCCGGGAAGTAGCCGTCTAGCGGCTCCACGACGCCTTGCGAGGCAAAGTCATAGAGCCAGCGTGTTCCGATAATGGCAAGATCAGGCGGAGTATTTGCGGTGAGATCCGTTGTCAACTGCTGAAGAACATTGTCCCAAGGCACAACGGAGATGTCGATCTTCACATCCGGATGGAGCGCCTCATAGTCCTTGGCAATCTTCTCGAACAACGGCCCCGTCTGGCTCGAATACTCGGCCACCTCAAAATTCAAGGTGGCGGCATTTGCTTCAGTCGCCGAGATGGCGCCGAGACCTAGCACCGACAATGCGGCTAAATAGAGCGGCCGAAAAGGCCCATTCCAAGACTTACTCCAACGCATAATTCTTCTCCTGATGATCAGAACTTTGTTAGCAGGATTAGGTTCTTCCTCCGCCCTAACCTGAAATCTTGCGTAAACGCTGGCCGGACGCTTTGTCGAAGAGATGCATGCGTTCGCGCTGTGGCATAACGCCGATGCAATCGCCCGAGCGCAGGGCAAGTCGCTTGTGGGTAACAATCGTCAATTC
>Ga0310811_10005086_pt1 | contig 16578 bp, 11 predicted proteins | sample YCmetagenome_FD_207642 | JGI IMG/M metagenome (GOLD analysis project Ga0310811, IMG submission 207642) | Soil microbial communities from experimental microcosm in Duke University, North Carolina, United States - YC | ecosystem: Engineered > Artificial ecosystem > Soil microcosm > Unclassified ...
GGCCAGTGCGCCGACGCCGACGTACGGGTGCTCGGGCAGTGCGGCCTTGGCCAGGTGCAGCAGATCGGACTGCGCCGCCACCGTGCTGGTGTCCAGGACGAACAGCATGGCGCTGCCGACGGCGATGCCGGCGAAGGCGGTGCGCGGCTTGGGCAGCCGGCGCGGCCGGCGGCGGACTCGGTGCCGGCGCTGGTGCGGATCGGGGCGCGGGATCAGCGCCTGCGGAGGGGTGGCGCCGCCGAACAGCGCGTGCTCACGGCGTTCCTTGCGGGCCTGGCGGGAGTCGAGGATCACCAGGATCATGTGCATCCCGGACATCATGCACAGGTACACCAGCCAGAACCCGGCGAGCCAGTACGCGGTGCCGCCCGGCCTCAGCGCCAGCTTGACGAGCGCGACGAGACAGAACGCGACGACGATCAGGTGCAGCTGCGCGGTGCGCCACGGGGACATCGTGCCGCGCCGCTTCGGGGTGAGCGTGAAGTCGCCCTTGCGGCCGATCACCACGCGGAACGCCGCCTGCAGCAGCACCGGGAAGGACCCGTAGTTGATGATGATGCAGCGCCAGCTGGTCAGATCCCACGCGGCATGCCAGAACCCGGCGATGGACAGCGCGAAGTAGGGCACGAAGTAGAGCAGGAAGTCGGTCGCGGTCGCGCCGCGCACGCCGCTGATCCCGGTGAGCACGAACAGGACCGGCGCGATGCAGAAGATCAGGTCACGTACACCGCACCAGTAGTGTGTGGTGGCCAGCAGGTAGTGCGCGCGCTGCTGGGCGGTCAGGCCCTTCCTGCCCTTGGGCGCCGGCAGCAGCAGGTCGCGCCAGTGGTCCCACATGATGTTGAGGGTGCCGCGGGCCCAGCGGTCCTGCTGCTTGAAGAACGAGGCGAGGTCGAGCGGGCCGAGCCCGACGGCGAGGATGCCGGTGAAGTACACCGCCCGCCAGTTCGCCGCCATCCGGATCGAGGCCGCGAAGTCCTCGGTGATCGAGCCGGTGGGGATGCCGCCGATGGAGTCGATCGCCTTGGCGCGCATCAGGAAGTTGGTACCGCAGATGAACGCCGAGTTGTGCGCGGCCTTGCCGGGGCACAGCAGCCGGTAGAACAGCGACTGCTGGTCGTCGGCCCAGTGGGCGACGGGGTTGGTGCGGTTGCCGTAGAACTGGCCGGACTGCACCCAGCCGACCTCCGGGTCGTCGAAGGCCGGGATGAGCCGGAGGAAGAAGTCGCGGCGCGGGACCTGGTCGCAGTCGAAGATGCACAGCAGCACGTCACCGTCGGCGCCGACGACCGTTCGCGCGTTGTTGATGTTGCCCGCCTTCGCGCCGCCGCCGATCTCGCGCACCACGTGGATGACGCCCAGGGCCTCGCACAGCGCCGCGATCTCCGGCACCGTCGTCTTCTTCGCGACCCGACCGTCGTCGCAGACCACGACGACGATCTCGGTGTACGGGTGTTGTTCCAGATAGGCGTCGCGGGCGGCCAGGATGCCGGTGAGGGTGGGGCGCAGCACCTCTTCGCCCTCGTCCACCGTCGGTACGAACACGTACACCGGATAGGTGAATGGGTTGACACGACGCTCCTCGGGCACGTAGCGGCGGCCGTAGAAGGCCTCGGGCTCGGCCGGGGGGTTGCGCGGCCACAGCCCGATGTGCAGGCCCATGGTGTGGATGGCCGCGTGCATCTCCGCGACGTACAACGGGATCCCTATGATCCAGCCGGGCAGCGGGTGCCCGCCGATCGCGATCACCGTGAACCGCCAGGACAGGTAGTTGACCCCGCTGGTGAACACGGCGAGGGCGAAGGCGATGTTGCGCAGCTGCCGTCCGCGCCAGCCGGCCACCCAGGCCAGGCCGAGGGCGAAGGCGAAGGCCGCGGCGGGCAGCCAGGGCCCGGGCCGTTCCACGGCGATGACCACCGCGGTCGCGAACAGCCCGAGCCGGCTGAGCCAGACGATCCAGTGCGCCGGCTCGACCGGCGGCGCCGCGATCGGATCGGGCAGCGGCGCCGCCGGGGCGGCCCCGTCAATATCCTGATGACCCGCCAGCAGCGGCACGGGGCGTGGTCGATCCTCGAGTACGGTCATGCTCTGCCTAACCCCACCCTTTCAAGCCGCGTCGGGCCCCCCTCGGGCGTGCGATGCGGTACGCGGCCGGCGGCGCCACCACGCCGCACGGCCCTGAGAATCAATGTCACGATCCACCGGGATCGTGCTCCCGACAGGTCAGGAGTCTATCCGTGGCCTGTTAAGGATCGGCAAAATACTATGACTATTTCATCGCGTAGAGTGAACGCGCGCTCCCATTGCGCTACCCCTCGCTCCCCGATTCGCACCTATCCGCCGCTTGCAGAAAGCTCAGGTCAAGGCAGGGTCAAGGACGCACTCCCCCACGCAGAGAGTCTGAACCCCGGCGCGGCGCGGCGCGTCCCTTGTCGAATACTCGTGACATGTTGGTTGCCGGACCGTATCCTGCCGGCCGCCGACCGCGGCGCAACCACCGACCGGGCGGGCGCCGACAGCCCCCTGCGACGGCGCGCACGTCCCATGCCGCAGCAGTCCCCTGACTCGCCGGAGGGGTCGGTCGGCCGGGTACGGACAGTGCCGGTCGGCCGTCCGGACGCTCACCGGGTTCGCCACGTACCTCGCGGCCGCGGCCCTGCTCGTCGGCGCCGCGCCGGCGTTCGTCCTCGTCGGCCTCGCCGGACGCGCGGGCCGGGGGCGCTAGCGTTGTGCCGTGGACTACGAGCCCCCCGACATCGAGCGGTACGCGGTCGAGCCGGTCAGCGGCGAGAAGCGGGGCGCCGGCGACCGCACCCCCTTCCAGCGCGACCGCGCGCGCATCCTGCACAGCGCGGCGCTGCGCCGGCTGGCCGGCAAGACCCAGGTGGTCGCGCCCGGCGAGTCCGACTTCCCGCGCACCCGGCTGACGCACTCGCTGGAGGTCGCGCAGATCGGCCGGGAGCTCGCCGGCGGTTTCGGCGCCGACCCCGACCTGGTCGAGGCCGCCTGCCTGGCGCACGATCTGGGCCACCCGCCGTTCGGGCACACCGGCGAGGACGCGCTCAACGAGGTCTGCGCGGCGATCGGGGGGTTCGAGGGCAACGCCCAGAACCTGCGCATCATGAGCCGGCTCGAGGCGAAGATCCTCACCTCGGACGGCCGTTCCGTCGGCATCAACGCCACCCGAGCGCTGCTGGACGCGACCACGAAGTACCCGTGGCGGCGCCGCGAGGAGACGCGCAAGTTCGGGACATACCGGGACGATCTGCCCGTCTTCCGCTGGGTCCGTGCCGCCACGCCGCCCGAGTTCGCCGAGGCCAAGTGCTTCGAGGCGCAGGTGATGGACTGGTCCGACGACGTCGCCTACTCCGTGCACGACCTCGAGGACGCGATCTTCTCCGGCAAGGTCGACCCGAAGCTGCTGACGATCGGCGAGGAGCGGGAGGCGCTGTTCGAGCGCACCCGCGGCTACGCCCCCGACGCCGAGGCCGGGGAGCTCGCCGAGGCGCTGGACCGGCTGCAGGCGCTGGAGTGGTGGCCCACCGAGTACGACGGCTCCTTCGCCGCGCAGGCCCGGCTCAAGCGCACCTCCAGCGAGCTGATCGGCCGCTTCTGCAGGCCCGTCACGCGCGCCACCCGCGAGGTGCACGGCCCGGGGCCGCTGCGCCGGTACGCGGCCCGGCTGGTCGTGCCGCGCGAGACACGGCTCGAGTGCGAGCTGCTCAAGGCGGTCGCGGCCCGTTACGTGATGGAGACCGATCGGGCGCTGACGCTGCGCCGGACCCAGAGCGACCTGATCAAGGATCTGGTCGGGCGGCTGAGCGAGCGCCCGGACCTGCTCGATCCGCCGTTCGCCGAGTCCCACGCGCACGCCGCGGACGACGCCGCCCGGCTGCGCGTGTGCGTCGACCAGGTCGCCAGCTACACCGACGCCCGGGCGCAGGCGACCCATCGGACCCTCGTTGTCGGCGGGCGCAAGTAGGATCTCGGGTTATGGCCGGGCGGATCAGGGACGAGGACGTGCGTGCGGTGCGCGACGCGTCGCCGATCGCCGACGTCATCGGCGAGTACCTGCAGCTGCGCTCGGCCGGCGGCGGCAACCTCAAGGGCCTGTGCCCGTTCCACGACGAGAAGTCGCCCTCGTTCAACGTCACCCCGTCGCGCGGTATGTACTACTGCTTCGGCTGCGGCGAGGGCGGCGACGTCATCACCTTCGTCACGAAGCTCGAGGGCCTGAACTTCAACGAGGCGGTCGAGCGGCTGGCCAAGCGGGCCAGGATCGAGCTGCGGTACGCCGAGGGCGGCTACACCAAGCGCGCCGTGAGCAGCGAGCGGGCCCGGCTGCTCGAGGCGAACACGGCGGCCGCGCAGTACTACCGCGAGCAGCTGAGCTCGCCGGGCGCGCGGATCGGCCGGGAGCTGCTGGCCGGGCGCGGGTTCGACCAGCAGGCCGCGGAGACCTTCAAGCTGGGCTACGCGCCGGAGGGCTGGGACCACCTCGTGCGCCACCTGATGGCGCGCGGCTTCACCGAGCGGGAGCTGCTGACCGGGGGCCTGGCCTCGCAGGGTCAGCGCGGCCTGATCGACCGCTTCCGGCACCGGCTGATCTGGCCGATCGCGGACGTCGGCGGCGAGATCGTCGGATTCGGCGCGCGGCGGCTGTCCGAGGACAAGAACTCGCCGAAGTACCTCAACACCCCCGAGACGCCGCTGTACAAGAAGTCCTCCGTGCTCTACGGCCTCGATCTCGCGCGGCGGGAGATCGTGACCCAGCAGAAGGCCGTGGTGGTCGAGGGGTACACCGACGTGATGGCCTGCCATCTGGCCGGCGAGGGCACCGCGATCGCCACCTGCGGCACCTCGTTCGGCGAGGAGCACATCAAGATACTGCGACGGCTGACCGGGGACCGGAACCAGTTCCTGAGCGCCAAGATCGTGTTCACCTTCGACGGCGATTCGGCCGGGCAGAAGGCCGCGCTGCGGGTGTTCACCGAGGACCAGCGCTTCGTCACGCAGACGTACGTCGCGGTGCAGCCGGAGGGCCTCGACCCGTGCGAGCTGCGCATGTCCCGCGGGGACGCGGCGGTGCGCGATCTGGTGGATTCACGGGTCCAGCTGTTCGAGTTCGTCATCCGGGCACGCCTCGCCGAGTACGACCTGAACACCCCCGAGGGCCAGGTGCAGGCGCTGCGCGCGGCCGCTCCGGTGGTCGCCGGGATCCGGGACGACGCGCTGCGGCAGGGCTACGGGCGGCGCCTGTCCGGCTGGCTCGGGCTGGACGAACAGGTGGTGCGCAACGAGATCCGGCGCTCCGGGCCGCGGCGGGAGCGCGCGGCGACGACGTCCTCGTACACGCCCGCCGCGCGGTCGGGGCCGGCCGCACCGGCGGCCGCGCAGCAGCTGCAGCACACGCAGCCGCTGCAGCCCCAGGGTCCTCATGTCTCCCCGCAGGACCGCTACCGGCAGCGCGAGGCGCTCAAGGTCGCCCTACAGCACCCGACGGCGGCGGGAGCGCTCTTCGACGACCTGGAACTCGACGAGTTCACCGTGCCGGAGTACGCGTTGGTACGACAAACGATCACGGCGGCGGGCGGCTGCGCCTCCGCGCGGTCCGCCGACTTGTTCCGCGACCAGGTCATGACCGTGGCGGGCGACGACCGGTTGCGCAACCTCATCAACGAGCTCCTCGTGGAGCGGCTCTACGTGCGCAGCTCCACGAAGTCGCGCGATCAGGTGGAGCAGCACTATGTCGAGACCCAGGTCAGCTCGGTGCGCCTGAGCACGGTGGAGCGCCGGATCACCCAGCTGGGGGCCGACATGCTGCGCACCGGCGCCGCCGAGGGCGAGCAGGCCCAGGCGCTCGCGGTCAACCAGCTCCGCGAGTACCGCCTGTACGCCGCGCACCTCAAGACGCGCTATGGACTGTGATCACCACACGGCACGGCGGTGATCCCAGCACGGCGCAGTAAGGGCTGTCATCACACGAATTGCGCCGTCGACTCTGATCACATTGGTACACAACAGACATTTCGCCACACGTTGTGCACATGGCTCATAGCGTGCGCCCCACAATGCACCGGATTCCACGTTCCCGTACCGATAAATAGCGCAAAGTTCCGGGCCTGAAGAGGCGCAAACCCCGGCGCTCCGGGGTAGGGGATGTATCGCAAGGAACCCACAGCGTCGTCGGTCCCCCGCGAGGCCGCCTGACGGCGCGTAGCCATGGATCGCCAGTGGAGAGAGCGTGCGGCGCCCGACGCGGGCGGCAGCCGCCCGCGCACGGAACTGTCCACTGGCCGTTGATGCGAACGGAGTTCGGATGGACGGCGCGCTCGCCCGAGTGTTGACGGATCCTGATATCGCAGTGGCCACCGCCCCGAGCCGACCGCCCGGCGCGGCGCGGCCGGAGCGCATCCTCAGACTCGTCGACCCGCCGAGCGAGCCTGCGGAGACCCGGCCGGAGTCCCAGACCACGGAGACGCGGGTCGCGGACGAGGAGCGGGACGGCGACGAGCAGGCGGCGTCCGCGGCGGACGTCGACCTCGGCCGCGGCGAACTGCTCGCCGAGGTGGTGCAGCTGCCGCTGGCCAGAGCCGAGGCGCAGTCGCGCAACCTGAACGAGCCGGAGCCCGCCGACATGGAGCGGGAGGAGCAGGAGTCCCAGCCCACCGAGAAGGAGGAGGCCGCCGCCGAGGCGCACGTCACCGCGTGGGCCGACTCCGCGGGTCCGGCCGGCGACCTGTTCCGCCAGTACCTGCGCGAGATCGGCAGGATCCCGCTGCTGACCGCCGTGCAGGAGGTGGAGCTCGCGCGCGCCGTCGAGGCCGGCCTGTTCGCCGACGAGAGGCTGCTGACCACCTTCGACCTGCCCGTCGAGGACCGCCGCGACCTGCACGTGCTGGTGCTGCAGGGGCAGAGCGCGAAGCGGAAGCTGATCGAGGCGAACCTGCGCCTGGTGGTCTCCATCGCCAAGCGCTACATCGGCCGCGGCATGTCGATACTCGACCTGGTCCAGGAGGGCAACCTAGGCCTGATCCGCGCAGTCGAGAAGTTCGACTACGCGCGCGGCTACAAGTTCTCCACGTACGCCACCTGGTGGATCCGGCAGGCGATGAGCCGGGCGCTGGCCGACCAGGCGCGCACCATCCGCGTGCCGGTGCACGTGGTGGAGCTGATGAACCGCGTCGTGCGGCTGCAGCGCGCGCTGCTGCAGGCCAACTCGATCGAGCCGACGCCCGACCAGATCGCCGAGGTCCTCGGCGTCCCCACCGAGCGGGTGATCGAGGTGCTGCGGCTGGCCCAGGAGCCGGTCTCGCTGCACGCGCCCGTCGGCGAGGAGGACGACGTCGCGCTCGGCGACCTGATAGAGGACGCGGACGCCGAGTCCCCCGCCGACTCGGTGGCGGTGATGATGCTCCGCGAACACCTCGACACGCTGCTCTCCACGCTCGGCGAGCGGGAGAAGCGCGTGGTCCAGCTGCGCTACGGCCTGACCGACGGCGAGCCGCACACGCTCGAGGAGATCGGCCGGACCTTCGGCGTCACGCGCGAGCGGATCCGCCAGATCGAGGCCAAGACGCTCGCGAAACTGCGCGGGCACTGCTACGCCGACCAGCTGAAGGACTACCTGCGGTAGCGGTCGGGCGGGTGCGGTCCGATCCGTCCGCACACACCCGCTGCCGGCAGAGAAGGCCCGCCCCGGTCCGTCCGCCGTGCCTGCCCTCCACCACGGGCAGCACGGCGTCCGATCCCAGGGCGGGCCTTACCACGCCCGCCGCGCCCGTCGGCCGGTCATCTCCGCCTGTCAGCCGGTCATCTCCGCCTGGAACATCCACGCGTGCTTCTCCAGCTCGCCCGTGATCCCGATGAGGATGTCCTGGGTGACCGGGTCGGGCTCGGCCGTGTCGTCGATACGCTTGCGCATCCGGACGGTGACCGACTCGAGCGCCGAGACGAGCGTCTTGACCACCTCGTTGTCCTTGATGTAGCCGGTGGGGAACGAGGCGATCCCCGACTCCTTGGCCACGGTCCCGGCCCGGCCGTCCGGGCTGACCCCGATGGCCGAGGCGCGCTCGGCGACCGTGTCGGCGGCGGTGCGGGCGAGGTCGACGACCTCGTCGAGCTGCAGGTGGATCGAGCGGAACCGGGGCCCGACCACGTTCCAGTGCGCCTGCTTGGCGACCAGCGAGAGGTCGAGCAGGTCGACGAGCGCGCCCTGGACGGCCTCGCCGGCCACCGCCTTGGCCTTGTCGGGAAGGGTGCTGTGCACAGGGGCGCCGTGCTTGCTCGCGGAAGCCATGGATTCCTCCTCCGGTGGTTGTGCTTTCGGTTTCGACAGTGATTTCGGCAGCGGCTTCGACACTGACTTTCGCAGCGGCAGCGCGAAGGTGCTGCGGAACAGCCGCCGCTTGCGCCGCTCCGGGGGTGGGCCCGGCGGGCCTGGCCGGCTCGGCGGGCTCTGCGGATGGGGCTGCGGCTCAGCGGCACGAGGAGCTTGGACGCCGGGAACGCCGGGGGCAGCAGGGGCGGCAGGGGCGGCAGGGGCGGCAGGGGCACCTGGAACAGTTCGGACGGACCTTAGTGGCCCTATCGCGCGTCGGGGCAACGGCTGCGGTTGGGTCACCTGCCGTGGCTCGGTGCGTCGCGGCCACATGGAGGGCTGAGCCCGCGAATCCGACTGCCGCCGGGCTCTAGCCCTGGCACGCCGCCGCGTCCTCTCCCGCCACCCGGCCCGTGCTCGCCATCCGGCGCGCGCACGCCAACCCGCGCGCCCTCGGCGCGGTGCCGGCGCATCGTCGCCGGTCGTCAGTCAACCCGACTCGGACTGGTCGGGGCGCGTCATCGGCCTCGGCTGCGCGGACGGGGCGGAGGCCGCCGGGTGACGGCCGTTGCCGGACGCCGTCGCGGACCCGTGATCCCCGTGATGGTGGGTGATCCCGGCTATCCCCTCCCGGAGTGCGCGGAACCCGCCGCCGGCGCCCTGGTCACGGGCGTGTCCGCCGAGGCCGCGGGCCCCGGGTCCGTGCCGCTGCCAGCCGTGCGCGTGATGCCCGGTGCTCGCGTCCTCGCCGTGTGACGTGTGCCGCCAGTGCCAGCCGTTCAGGCGGCCCGCGTGCGCGCCGTCACCGGCGTCCCCGTTCTCCTCGCCGCCGGCCTCCGCGCTCGCTTCCTTGTCCTGCTTGCGCTGCTTGATCTTCCGGGCCGCAGCGCCGGCCACGGACGACCCGGCGTCGCCCGCCTTGTGCAGGGCCGTGGTCGCCCCCTGCCGCACCCGCGGATCGTTCACCACGGCCGTCGCCGTGGCGGCGGACTTGTCATAGAGCCCGCGCCCCGCGCGACTGCCCGCCAGCAGTCCGACCGCCAGCCCCGTCGTGAACCCCAGCTTCCCGCCCACCTGCGCCTCCTCGGACAGCACGCCAATAAGTACGATTTGTACAAGCTGCATAGCTTTCGCCTCGGATACCCCGCCAGCCCCCCGCCAAACCGCCGCACCTCTGCGCACGGCCCGCCCGCGCCGCGCACCCCGTACACGCACCGATAACCCGGTTGGCCCGCACCCCCCTGAATGCGCTAAGGTTGTCCACGCGAAGCCGGGTGGCAAGCCACCCGGAGGAGCGAAGTGCACCGATCCTGCATAGCTCAATTGGCAGAGCAGCCGGCTGTTAACCGGCAGGTTATAGGTTCGAGTCCTATTGCAGGAGCGCGAGAACGTCTCCGTGGGCACCCGCCCCGGAGACGTTTTGCATCCGGCGGATGAATTGGTTGATACCGGACAGAACCGGGCACAACCTCACCGCTGGTGGCACCAGGGGCGGTAGCTCAGCCGGTTAGAGCAGAGGACTCATAATCCTTGGGTCGTGGGTTCGAGTCCCACCCGCCCTACCGAGGTTGGACATCCAACCATGGCGTTGACCTGCCCATTCAGGTGATTTACCCCCTCTGGTCTACTCCACTTCGCAGGCCGGTCGGGCGCGATCGGGAGCGGGCTGGGAAGGGCCCGGAAAGGGCTCGGGACCCGCGAAGGTGAACAAGAACCCCGTGGGAATTCACGGAAAAATCTGTGGGACGGCCGTTTTCACCGCATCCACCCGCGTTCCTGCCGGTCACCGCCCTGCGCGAGGCGCGAAGCCGTCCTCCAACTGCTCCCCGCCCGCAGCAGAAGAGTTTCAGGATCCTGTCAAACCCGAGTCCGCGAAGCGTGTCAACCCGTGCTGTCGGATCATGCGCTGTCCAGGAACCGACACCCACTTCACTGCGCACGATCACCAAGGCAGCGCGTCGAGGCAGTCCGTCCTGGATACTCACCGTGGACATGTCGCGAGTGACAACCTGTGCTCGATCCTGTCACGCGGTCCGGCCGACTCGGCGGACCGTCTGCATTCGACGTTGCGCAGGCTCGCCGTTTTCCGTCCAACGGATCGATTTCCGTTGGCGAGCCGGCTCGAATCCGTTGCCCAGCACCATCCGCAGAACCAGCGGTGTCCGCACGCTGGTTTACGGACATGCGCACCGACACCGTATTCACCGGCGCGCGGCGCCTACCTGCACCGCTTCAACTTCCGCCAGCGCATGTGGGAACCCTGAAGTGGTCGAGAACTCGGCCGCATGAGCGACGTGCAGGTTCAGGCGGCTTGCTCGTACTCGTGGATAAGGCCTCCAAGGATGTCCCGGCGCTGGATTCGCTCCCTCGGTGCGGGGACGGCGATCACGTTCGGGGTCGTCGTCTGGTGCTCGCAGGCCCATGCTGTGGCCTTGGTGGCTGCGACCTGTGTTGTAGTGCTCGACGAACTCGTCGAGGACAACGCGCAGTTGACGTTCGCCGGCGATGAGCATGCGGTCGGTGCACTCGACACGGACAGTGCGCACGAACCGTTCCGCATAGGCGTTCATCCGCGGCGTCTGCGGTGCGGTCTTGACGACCTCGACCCCGATCGAGTTGAACACGGCGTCGAACGCGTCGGTGAACTTCGCGTCACGGTCACGGATCAGGTGGGTGAAGCAGCGACCCGTCTTTTCGAGTTCCCAGGCCAGGTCGCGGGCGAGCTGCGTCGCCCACGCGGCGGTGGGGTGCTCGGTGATCCCGAGCAGGTGCACGCGACGCGAGCGTAGTTCGATGACGAACGCGACGTACAACCTCTTGAGCGTCACGGCGCAGTCGATGTGGAACAGGTCCGTGGCCAGCAGGGTCTCGGCGTGGGCGCGCAGGAAGTTACTCCACGCCTCGTCACGCTGCGTTGGTGGCGGGATTCGGTGTGAGCGCAGGATTCGGCGGACGGTGGAGGCGGCGATGCGGTGGCCGAGTCGATGTGGTTCGCCCTGGATTCGGACGACGCCCCAGCGGCGGTTCTCCTGGGCCAAGTGCAGGATCAAGGCGACCAGGTCGTCCGGGATCGGCGGGCGCCCTGGCGGTCTCGGTTGACGCCACTTCGCCGCGACCAGTCGCTTGTGCCAGCGCAACAGGGTGCCGGGCGTCACGATTCGGTCCGCCCGTAGCGGCTTCGGCAGGATCCGGGCGATTGCTGCGAGCACCGCGCGGTCGGTCCAGGTGACCTCGGGTTTCGGGTTCGCGCGACGCAGCACGGCGACTTCGTGCCGCAGCGCGAGTATCTCGGCATCCTTCGCCGCCGAAGACTTGGCCAGCAGCACCAGCCAGGACAGCACCGTCGTCAGCAGCCTGTAGACGAGCGAGACACACACGAACGCCGATCATCGCCTTGCCGTAGCAGCAGGTCAAGCACTATAGCCGAGTTATCGACTAGACGGTATGTAGGTCTGGCGGAGCGTTGGGCCGGGGCCTTACTCGCAAGTTGTCGTGGGTTGCCGGTCAGGCGCAGTCTGTCCAGTAGTGCCTACATTTGCGGGAGCCCCCGGTGTTTTCTGAGCGTACGAGCGTCGGGTTGGATGTGCACGCGCAAAGCGTGGTGGCGTGCGCGATCGACACGGCGACTGGCGAGTTGGTGCGGGCTCGGTTGTGTCCGGATCCAGTGGAGGTCCTGGGGTGGATCGGGCAACTGTCCGGCCCGGTGGCGGTGGCCTATGAGGCCGGTCCGACCGGGTTCGGGTTGGCGCGGGCGGTGGGTGCGGCCGGGATCCGATGCGAGGTACTCGCGCCCTCGAAGCTTCAGCGTCCGGCGGGCGACCGGGTCAAGACCGACCGCGTGATGCGCTGCACCTGGCGCGGCTGCTGCACCTGGATGAGTTCGCAGCAGTGCGGGTGCCGCCGGCGGCCGAGGAGGCCGCCCGTGATCTGGTGCGCGCCAGGGAGGATGTACGCGGCGTTCTGATGCGAGCCCGCCATCGGGTGGGCAAGCTGCTGCTGCGTCAGGGCATCGTGTGGAGCGGGCCGCACCACGCGTGGCTGGCCTCGCTTCGTTTCGAGCGCCCGGCAGTGCAGGCGGCGTACGAGGCCTGCTACGACGCAGTGCTGATGGCCGAGGGTCGCCGCGCCCGGCTCGATGCGTCGATCGCTGCCGTGGCCCGGGACCCCGAGTGGTTCCCGGTGGTCTCGCGCCTGGTGTCAACGTCTCGTGAAAAGTGGCTCTGTCTCTGATCACGTGACGTGCTGGCGGGCGTGTGGATCATGCCAGGAGCAGGACGCGTTTTCTGAGTAGATCGAACTTGGCGCGCCCGTACATTTGCCCCTTCAGGGCCTTGATTCTCGTAACGTTGCCCTCGACGGCTCCCGAGCTGAACTCCGTGGTCAGGCCGTTGCGTACGGCGTCGTAGTCGGCCTGCAGGCCGCGCGCGAAGGAACGCAGCGCGGGAAACGCGTCGTCGGCCACGGCGGAGATCCATTCGTCGAGCAGGTGCCCGGTGCGGTTGGCCATCATTTCGGCGAAGGCTCTGACGTGCCCGGCCAGGTCGGTGAGCGCGGGACTGCGCTCGAGTAGATCGGTGAGCGTGCTCTGGTCTTTCGCGCTCAGTCCGCCTGGTCGGGTCATCAGCCACCCGGCGGTCTGGCGGGGCTTGGGCGTCACGGCGGCTGCGGGGGCCGGGCCGTCGCGGTACTGGCCGAGGTAGGCGACCACCACACTGCGGTGGCCGACGAATCCTTGTGCCGTGATCTGCCGATACAGGTCGCCGGCGTTGCGGTTCCCGGCGTTCCACCGCTCGTGCAGGAACGGCTTGTACGGATCGAGCTTGGACGGCTTGGGGCCGGTGGCCAGCAGTTCTTCCACGCACTCGGCGCGCATGAACCGCTTGACTGTGCCGGGGGCCAGATTCGTGGCCTGCCTGATCCGCTTCCACCCGAGCCCTTCGGCCTGCAGGGCCTTGATCTGGGCGTAGCGGGCCCGGGTGCGCGTGGCCAGGGCGCCTTCGGGCCTGGGCGGCGCGGCCGGAGCGGTGGTATCTGGCTCGGAGGTGGGAAGTTCGGCCCGATGGCGGGCGACGTCCTTCTCCACGGCTTCGCCGAGGTTGTGCCACAGATGCCACCTGTCAGCAACCTGGATCGCCTGGGGTGCGCCGAGGTCCGCGGCCTCGGCGTAGCCCCTGCCCGGTCCCGGCAGATCACAGCCAGGCGCGGGTGCTTGCGCAGCCAGGGGGCCACGATGTCGGCGGTGCGTCCTTCGATCAGGTCAATCGGGTGGTGGGTGCGCATGTCGACCATGACTGTTCCGTACACGCGGCCGCGCCGGATGGCGAAGTCGTCGATCCCGAGCCGGTCCAGGCCGCGACGGATCCGGGGATCCGGCAGTGCCCTGACCCGCCGCAGTAACGTGTGGCGTGAGGCCCCGGCCGCCAGCGCCCTGGCCAGCCGCGCTCCGGCACGCCCGGCCAGAGCCAGGCCGAATCGATCAAGCCATCCTTCCAGAACGGGCGTGTAACGGGAGAAGAGACTGGTCAACCCGGGTATCTGTAGTGTGAACGTCCTGACTCGACAGGGCGTGTTCACGCATTTGAGCCGCACGGGTGACAGGGTCCTCAGTCGACATGGTGTATCGAGCTCCGATCGGATAAAGGATTCGGGGGTACACCAAACACAGACAGCGCACCAGACGGAAAGTGGGCGCTGCGGAACCGCCCAGTCTCGGTCCCCGCCGGTGTCCCATAACGCAATCGTGTGCCACCCGTAGGGATGCGAAATGACGATGCGCCGCCCTTACACGCTCGACATCTCCGATGGGGCATCGCGCCTGCTCCAGTCCGGTACAGGCGCTGCGTTGACGGCAACCACACCATCCGCCGCGGTGCCGGTCGATGGTTGGACGCGCGGCCACGGTCCGGCCGTCCTCCATTTGACATTATGCAGGTAGGAACCTGCATAATGCTGGCGTGAGCCTAGGGGCGACGGATCGGACCAAGATGGACGCGGTCTTCAAAGCGTTGGCCGACCCGACGCGATGGCGACTGCTCGACCGCCTTCGCGAGACCGACGGGCAGACACTCAGCGCATTGTGCGTGTGCCTGGAAATGACCACGCAGTCGGTGACCCAGCACCTCGATCTGCTCGTACACGCCAATCTGGTGACCGTCGTGCGACGGGGTCGCGAGCGGCTGCACTATCTCAACCCCGTCGCGATCCACGAGATCCAGAGACGTTGGATCTCCGGCTTCCACCAGCCGCGGCTGCAGGCTCTCAGCGCAACCCGCAACCAGGCAGTGGAGTACGCCATGACCGCCAGAGGTGCACAGACCAGCGCAGCGTATGTCGCCACACGAGTGCCGACATACCTCTACGTCACCTACATCCGTGCCAGCGCACAACAGGTATGGGACGCGCTGACGAACTCCGACCTCGGCGCGCGCTACTGGGGCAACGCCGCCGTCTCGGACTGGCAAGTAGGCTCGGACTGGGAACTACGGGGCGCCGACGAAGCGAGTGTCGTCAAGGTGGTCGGGCAACTGCTCGAGACGGAGCCTCCAGCGAAGCTCGTTGTGACCTTCGAGGACACGGCTCATGCCCAGCCACCGCGGGCCCCGTCCGTCGTCACCTTCCTGATCGAGCCGCACATGGACATCGTCCGGCTCACCGTGACGCGCGAGGATCTCGGCGACACCGAGCAATTCGGCGGCATCTCTCGCGGCCGGCCGGCCGTCCTCGCCAATCTCAAGTCCCTGCTGGAGACCGGCGACGTGCTCCCGCAAGCGCCATGGGAGATGGCCCGCGTCCACAGCGACCACGTCTGACATCGACTGAGGGGTTGACTACCATGAACATCGAAACCGTCCGTGAGGCCTACCGCGAACTGCTGAGGGCTGCCGCGATCCTGGAAGACGCCAGCGACCAAGACCTCACGCCGCCGGACGGCGAATGGAGCGCCGACCGCATCCTCGGGCACGTCTCGATCGTCACCGCCGCGACCCTCGCCGCCGTCTCCGAGGTCGCCGCAGGAATGCATACGACCTATGACAACCGCGTCGCAGCCGACACCTGGACCATCGACCGCGTCGTCGAACTCGCCGGCGGCAACGCGGGTATCCGCGACCGGATCCGTCTCCAGGGGGAAGCACTGTGTACGCTGGCGGGCCCGGCTTCACTCAGCGCTGCAGAGCTCGACAGCCTCGTCCCATCCCGCCTTCTGTCGAACGGTACCGTCCTCGTCGATCAGCCCGTGCCGCTGCGCAACCTGATCTCTGGCCTCGCAGCTGTAGAGCTGCCCGGCCACACCGCACAACTTCTATCGCTAAAACCAGCGTAGCCGGTGTGTCCCCGACACTCGGACGCTATCGCCCGGCGGCCTTTCGCCCGGCGCGCGGAGCGGCGGGGGTTTTCCAGCCTCTCCGTCTTCGACCGCCTCACCTACGACAGCTACGAGCCGCTCACCGCGCTGGCCGCCGCGGCCGCGGTGACCTCGCGGGTCAGGCTCATGACCTACGTGCTGCTGCCTCCGTTGCGCGGCAACGCGAACCAGCTCGCCCGGCAGGTCGCCTCCGTGCACAAGGCCTCCGCCGGGCGTGTCGACGAAGGGCCGCGGCCGCCATCTCGACGCGATGCTGGAGACGATGCGCGCCGTCTGGGCCGGCGAGCCGGTCGAGGGGCACAGGATCGGCCCGCGGCTGGCCGACGGCGGTCCGGCGATCGTGGTCGGCGGCAACTCGGACGTGGCCCTCGCCCGGGCCGCCCGGCTGGCCGACGGCTGGATCGGCGGCAACGGCGGGGCTGATCACTTCGCGCAGAACGCCGAGAAGCTGACCTCCGGGTGGTCCGCCCCGGGCCGCGCGGGCCCGCCGCTGCTGAAGTTCTTCCAGTACTTCGCGCTCGGCGAGGCCGCCCGGGAACGCGCCGAGGCGTACCTGCGCTCGCTGTACGGCGAGTTCCCGGCGGCCTTCGATGGCTCGCGACAACGAGCACTGGGGCTACCGGCGCATCGCCGGGGAACTCGCCGGCCTCGGCATCACGGTGCTCCATCCACGGTCTGGGAGATCCTCAAGAAGCACGGCATCGACCCAGCCCCGCGCCGTAACGGTCCGACGTAGGCGACGTTCTTGCGCTCCCAGCTTGCGTGTACTAGTCGATAACTCGGCTATAGTGCTTGACCTGCTGCTACGGCAAGGCGATGATCGGCGTTCGTGTGTGTCTCGCTGGTCTACAGGCTGCTGACGACGGTGCTGTCCTGGCTGGTGCTGCTGGCCAAG
>Ga0310811_10005087_pt1 | contig 16574 bp, 17 predicted proteins | sample YCmetagenome_FD_207642 | JGI IMG/M metagenome (GOLD analysis project Ga0310811, IMG submission 207642) | Soil microbial communities from experimental microcosm in Duke University, North Carolina, United States - YC | ecosystem: Engineered > Artificial ecosystem > Soil microcosm > Unclassified ...
GCGCCAACGCGACCGCGTCGGCACGGAACTCAGCGGAGTAACGATAGGTCCCCAACGGGAACTCCCATCCATCGGATCTTCACGATCCAATCATCAGGGTGTCCACGTTCAGGGGCTAACCCCCCAGCAGCATAATCCAAGCGGTGTCAAAAACCATGTCGACTCCACCCCTTGATCGCCCGGATCCTCGACACCATGGACGGATTCGACGAAACCGACCTCGACGCCTACGAACGGGTCCTCCGCGCAATCGCGCAGACGCTACCATCGACGAGCTGATAGCAAGCCGCATTCGATGTGTACGAACTTCGCCGCTGCAATACGCTCACCGCCTGGCATACCGTCCACGCGGCCACGAGTCGGATCCTGCGCGAGGCGGTGGAGCCGCTGGTCCATATAGCGCCAGCGCGCGAGCGATTCGCGTTCATCCACCCACGGCGCGAGAGGTTCAGCATCCGGTCGATGTGCCGGGCCAACTGCTTGCTCGAAAGATGAGGCAACCGCCCCATGCCGCCGCGCCATCCCGCGCCTAACGTCGAGAACTAACGACATGCGGCGAACTTCCCGCCTCACCGCCCTTCGTACGACCCCTGATCATCCGAACCACCGCCGCGCCGGAACCACCCATGAAGCCCGACAGAGAACCGGTACCCACGACATCGCACGATCACGCCCGGAGCCGCGGCCTTAGCCCGTACGGCGCCTACCTGAGCGCCCGGTCAGGGTTCTCGGACCGGTGTTGTTGAGCCGGAGGGACTCGCGGACCAGTTGCTCGGGCACGATCCCGGAGCCCTCGCGCCAGGGCCTCTGGACGGGCTTCGCGTGCGTGTAGGCCCAAGATCTGGGCCTGTTCGCCGACGTACCACAGCGGGGTACCCCGGCCGTCGCAGCGCACGGTGAAGCTGTAGTCGGCTTCGAACGTGAAGGACGCGCCCGTCGGGTACAAGTCGTCGCGGCGGTCGACCAGGAAGGCCGCGAGCCGCAGGCGCGGCCGATCAGGGCACGGATCACGTGTCGGCGACGTCGAACTCGCCGGCGGCTGGCGTGAGCTGGAGGGCGATGTAGTCGCGAGCCATCAGCTCGGCGGTCTCGAGGCAGAGGGACTGGTGCTCACTGGCGACCGCTCCGAGGTCACAGGGCAGAGCCACGCTCACACATCTCCGGGGCTCTGCCGGAACCTACGGGATGTCGCACAAGAGAAACCGGCCGTCGCCCAAACCGCGATGCTACATGTCGGTCACCCGCCTGGCCTACCGTCGGCCGCGCGCCGCAAGACGACGCCGTCGCTGCAGCCCATCCTGGAAGAGAAGGGGAAGGGGGCAAGCTTGTGGCGCATCTGCGGCGGGCAAACCGCTCACAGTACGTACGACCACCTCTGAAAGCCGCTCGGTGGAGGCTATGGGGTTCGCTCTCGGTACTGGGCCTGGTGGTGGTGCTGGCTGCAGCCTGGTGGGCCGGGGCCGGAGCCTGGTGGCCCCCCGACGGAACGGAAAATGCGGCTTGGCGCGGTGGACGTATAGTCGTGCTGATATTCACCTTGCTGCTTTTCCTGCCCGCTTTGCGGCTGTGGATGATCGCTAGTAGCGCCTACAAACCAGGGCCCGTTTTTGTTGAGAAGCTCTTCAACGCTCCCACGGATCCGATGTGTTTGGATTTGACGGCGAGGTTCCGAAGGCAAATATCAGAGACTGATCTGTACGTCTCGTCAATCGCTCCAGGCGAAGAACCAGCCGAGAGCTTTCTTGACCTCGTAGGGGACATTGACGTTGATCCGAAGAATTTCGGAACCAGCCTTCCGCGGCTCATAAGCCGTCTCCGGCCAAGGCTGGCCTACCGCGTGAGTGGGGTTCTCCAGAAGCGCGACACTGGCCCTGAAAAGCATGACTACGGCGTTACCGTGACTGTGCAATCCTTCAACGGTGGCGCTCGAATGCGGACGTTATGGGGAGAGAGTTGGGAAATTGCGGTGCAGACGGCGGCCGACTGGGTGGTGGCCGCAATTCTTCCGGTGACTCGCGCGTGTCGCAACGCGCCCTGGTGTGACTGGCAGAATCAGGAGATACCGGTTGAACTCTTCTCAGCCTACCAAAGGGCTAAAGGGCTGGCCAAGGACAGGCATTTCGATGAGGCTTTGGACAACTACTATGAGGCACTTAAATGCGATCCGCTGAACCCATATCTGCGAGCCGAAGTGGCATCAGTTCAGAAGCGACTCGGACTTTACCTCGATGCCCTTGAATCCTACCAAGGTGCACTGCTGCATGACGGCCAGAGCTCCGAGGACTACGCACGCCGCCTGTGGGTCTCGTTCGGCCATCGCAAGCAGCTGCGTTACTTCTTACACATCCGGCGACGACCCGACATCCTCGGCTTGCGGTACCGCTATGCGGAAATTCTTGCCTGCACGGAGATTAGCGCCGCTCAATGGTGCAAGGTCGATAAGGTGCGCCCCGACGACGCCCGCGCAAGAGCCCGCGACGAACTCCGAAAAAGACTGACTCCAGCCCTAGCCGAGCGGTACAAGAAGCCCGAGGACATTCTTGTCCCGGAGCAAATGCCTAAGACCGAAGAAGATATTTCGCGGTGGGAAAAGAAAGTCAGCATCTTCTTCAGCGAGGCATGCGCTCGAGAGGTGTTTCGGCTCACCGCGGATCGTCGCGTTGCCACACTCATCCCGCGCAGCAAGCCGCCCGTGACGTCAGCCACGCTCCGCCTATTTCGGGATGTGCTAGTTCCGTTGCGGCACGCAAGGGCATGCGCCGCATATGCACATCGAGACGGCCCCCGTACAGTAACCAGCTACTTCAGAAAGTGTGAGCCCCCTAGATGGAAGAAGCTGCCGCTATGCGGCATCGTCTGGGACCGGAGAGCCTATCGCCGGGCGTCCGAAATCACTTCGGACGGGGATCCCTGTACAACTCTCAAGCAATGCATCGACCCCTGCACTCTCAAGCACCGCATCGAAGCATCCTTGAGGTCTCGGAGAAATAAAGTCTTCTGGCGGAGGGCGCCAATTTGGCAAGATCATTATAATGCCGCTTGCACATATGCAATGGCGATGAAAGCGTACGCCGAGGAGGGCCGTAGCATCAAGGTTCTGACCGTGAACAATGATCTGGCCGAACACGCTGCTAGCGAGCTAGCGGAGCCAATACGGGGCACAGAGTATGCGATTCTGGCCGAATGCGCCGTTCGTGAATTGGCGGAGTCGATACGAGGCGCGCAAAGCGGCTTCATGAAACTGCAGCAATGGTGGATTCTCTCCAACGACCCCGACTTGGACGAGCTTCGCATTCGCCCAGAGTTCACGAACCTGGAACACGACACGTATCCCCAGGCTCGCGCATCCGCTCCCCCCGGACGGGGAGGCGATGCGATCCAATACGAAATGACGAGCTACGACCGGTACCTTGTGCGGGATTGCGCTGGACATATGGAGAATCTCTGGCATAACCGAGCAGAGAAGGGATCCCCCGACATCCACGAGGCGATCCGGTGGCTTCGGGATGAAATGAAGATCTGGAACTATCTGCATGACGTCTCAGCTGACGAAGCCCGCCACTGGCCGGCTCGCGCCAAACTTATTCGCGCCGTGAACACTGCGAAGACTCCGACGCCCGACGATGATGCGATATTTCACCCGACCTTTCTCGAAAATGGCGACGAAAGAATGATAGAGTTTAAACCTGAAGCCCTTGACAGGATGCTCGGGAAATTAGCGTTGAACGCGACCTGGGTAAAGAGATTCTGTGCTCAAGCCTTACTGGACCGCCTCGAAAAGATGGATGAGACCGGCACGCCGCTCTTCGCATCCGAGCTGAAGGTCATCTGCTGTCGGTATGCGGCAGTATGGCAGCGCCTGGCGTCTTGGTTCGATAGCCCAGAAGGTCGAAGCGACTTCCGCAACTGCCGGTATAACCTCTCTTGCGCGGTTTCGCGGATCGGGGAGCCTGACCGCCACCTGGTCGATGGCCGCGATCCGATGACCCAAAGGATCGTGGGCCAGCCGGTCAACGCCGAAGGTGGCTTCACCCACGCCGAACGTCGCGCTGGGCAAGGCCGCGACTACGCCGGCCCAACGTCACGATCCGCCCGCAACCAGCACTGAGCTGGATCCGAGCGGGGTCTCCTGGGTTCCTGGTATCTACACCGACAAGAAGACCGGCGCCAGCATCGAACGCGAAGGACTCGACGCGCTGCTGGCCCACGCCGCCCCGGGGCCGGCCGCGAGTAGCCGGGGCCGAACCGAGACCGCAACCCTCCGCCAACTCGTCGCATCGGGGGTGAGCGTTACCGAGTCCGCCCGCCCCTGAGGATCGGCCGCTCCACGGTCTACGAGCTGCTCAGATCAGCCTGGCCTGTCTTCAACTTCTACTCCACAGCCGGGGCTGCGTCAGAGTCTGCGTCCTGGGTCAGCTACCCGAGCGCGGGGCCCATGGCGCGCGGAGGCGTTGATCGCGGCCGCATCGCAGTGAGGACGGCGGCGCGGACCGTGCAGGTGTGGAGCCGTGCCTACTGCGGCGGTGGGCACCGAGTTCCGTGGTGGAGGGGAGCAGCAGGATGCCGAAGATGACCAGTGGTGGAGCGCGCAGATGGGTTCCGGGGATGACCACGGTCTCGAAGGACGACATCCAGCACGTGAAGCTGAGCCAGCGCAACAAGCGCCACCGCGCACCCCACGCACGCGTGGGTCACCCAGCAATTCAGGAACCTGCTCATGGGCCTCGACGAGTCAGCCGACCGGATCAAGTTCCTGATCCGAGGGCGCGACAACCTCTATCCGCCCGACCTCGAGTACACCCTGTCCGGTGCGGGGCTCGAGACCGTGTGCTGCGCGGTGCGGGCGCCGCGAATAAACGCGATCATGGAGCGGTGGATCGGGGGATGCCGTCGCGAACTGCTCGAGCGCACCCTCGTCTGGAACCTGCCGCACCTGCACCGCATTCTGCGCGAGTACGCGGCCCATCACAACGCTCACCGGCCGCACATGGCGCTGGACAGCGCTGCGCCCGCCAAGCCCGTGCCGCCTGAAGTCGTCGACCTCGACGCCTTCCGCGCTCGAAAACAAAATCGAGTCGGCGGCGTGACCCACGAATATCACCAGGCTGCCTGACCTACACGGACGACATTATCGGCAAGCCCAGCTCGAGCCACGTCTTGATCGCCGGGGTCTTGTGGGTGCTGGGAGTTGTTGCAGACCACGTGCACGTCCAGATCTTCGGGCACGGTCTTGTCGATCGCGGCCAGGAACGCCTTGAACTCCGCCGCCCGGTGCCGGCGGCGGATCAGGGAGATCACGGCGCCGTCGGCGATGTCGAAGGCCGCATGCAGGCTGGTCACCCCGTGCCGCTGATGGTCGTGTGAACGGCGCTCGGGCAGCCCCGGCATCATCGGCAGCACCAGCTGGGACCGGTCCAGGGCCTGGATCTGCGACTTCTCGTCCACGCACAGCACCACCGCCTTCTCCGGCGGGTCGTGGTAGAGCCCGATGACATCCACGACCTTCTCCACGAAGAACGGATCGTTCGAGAGCTTGAACTGTCCACCACGTGCGGCTTGAGCTCGAAGTCGCGCCAGATCCGCCCGATCGTGGACTTCGACAGACCTGTGCGTTCGGCCATCGACGCGCGCGACCAGTGCGTGGCGCCCTTCGGCAGCTGCTCAAGCGTCGTGGCCACCACGTCCCCGACCTGATCCAGCGTGACCGAGGGCGGACGCCCGGGACGCTTCTCGTCCACCAGCCCGGCCAGCCGCCTCTCGGTGAACCGGCGCCGCCACCGGCTCACCGAGTGCGGCTCGACCCCGACCCTCGCGGCAGCATCCTTGTTCGACAGCCCATCCGCGCAGGCCAGCACGATCCCGGCGCGCGCAACGCCAACGCCTGCGCGGACTTCGCCCGCCTAGAGATGCGCCGCAACTCCGCGCGCTCCTCCTCGGACACGACCAACTCGGCCTTCGGCCGCCCAGTTCTAGCCACACCCTATGATACTTAAGAATAGAATTTCAGGCGCGGCACACTAGGCTCTCGAGTCGCTCGGGGTGTTGGCCAGGTTTCACCAGGGGCCTGATCGGCATCGAGTGCATAGACCGGGGTCACAGTCGAACCGGAGCACCGCTACCTGACGCGAAGATCAGGGCGTCTCTTCTCCTCCCGAAGCTCAACGTGTGGCCGGGTGCCGCCCAGCGCGGCCAGTACGGTCCGGTAGGTCAGGTCGGCACGTGCGCCTACCTCGCCCGCTGCGGCACCCAACATCGGCGAGTTTGTCGGCAGCCGTGCTACTTCGTGGACGACGGCCAGGTAGATGGCGCGGCACCACGCCGGATCGGTGGCGGTGATCTCGCCGGCTTCGCGCAACCGCGTGAACAGCAGCTCGATCCCTGCCGTGACCTCAGGGTTCATGGGTGTCATCCTGCTGGCCGGGTCCACGGTGAGTTCCATGATCGCCCGACTGTCGACCTTGAGCTCGAAGAGCAGTTCGGTCAGCCGATACAGCGCCGCGATGGGCGGCGCTGTCGCCACTCGCGCCTGGTCGAGCCCGCACAGGTAGCGCTCGTTGAGCACGCCGGTCAGCGCCTCCAGCAGCGCCTTGCGGGACGAGAATCGGCGGTGGACCGTGGCGCGCGTGAGCCCCGCGGCATCGGCGATCCGCTCAAGCGTGGCGGTCGCGTCGACGGCGAGCACCTCCTCAGCGGCCGCCAGGATCCGCGCCGTGCTGCGCTCCGCGTCCGCCCGCAAGCGCCGCGGTTCGGCGTCTGCGCTCATGCGGAACTCCCCTTCCAGCTCGGCTCCTGTGAAGACGTCCCGGATCAGCTTACAGCCGAAGCGTGAACGTCTCGACTACTTTAAAACTTGAGACATCGGTGTAGCATTTATGTAGTCAACTCAGACATGGATGGAGAACGATCATGGACCTGGATCTTGCGGGCAAGCGCGTCCTCGTGACTGGGGCGAGCCGGGGCATCGGACTGGCGACGGTCGAGGCATTCGTAGCCGAAGGCGCCGAAGTCCTCGCCGTATCGCGGAAGAGCACTCCTGAGCTCGAAGCCACCGGCGCGACGTTCGTATCCGCCGATCTGCTCGAGGCCGCAGCGCCACAGCGGGTGCTCGACACTGTGCTCGCGGGAGACCCACGCCTCGACGTGCTCGTCAAACAACGCCGGCGGCGGCGAAGTGCCCGACGCCGACCTCCTCGACCCCGTCGGCGGTTCCAGCGCGGCGTGGGGTGACGTCCTAGCGCTGAACCTCGGCGCCGCCGTGGAGATGACCCGGGCCGCGTTGCCGGCCCTGTCACGGGCCCGGGGCGCGATCGTGAACATCGGCTCAGTTTCCGCGCACGACCCGCGCGGGGTGCCGCTGTCCTACGCCGCGGCCAAGGCCGCGCTGAGCGCGTTTTCCCGCGGACTGGCCGAGAAGGCGCGGGACACGGGCGTCCGGGTCAACGTCGTCACGCCCGGTGCCACCCGGACCGCGATTCTGACGAGCCCAGAGGGCTACTTGGGGAAGGTGTCTGCCCTCATGGGTATCGACCAGGAGGCGGTGCTCGCGGCCATGCCTGATCAGTCGGGAATGGTGACCGGCAAGCTGATCGAGCCCGCTGAGATCGCCCGGGCAGTGCTCCTGCTGGCGTCGCCGACGATGGCCAGCGCGGTGGGCTCCAACTGGACCGTCGACGGCGGCACTCTCAAGACGCCGTAAGACTCTTGCCGGCATGGACTCCGTCCTCCGCGAGCACTGAAACGCACCGGAGTTGATCCAGCCTCTGATGTGCCCCGTGATCCGTGGAGCCGGCCTGCTTGGTTCTAGGCTACGGCTTTGAGGTTCGGGCCGCGTAGTTCGTACTCGATCGGGGTGAGCATGCCCAGGGCCGTGCCGTCGGGCCGCCGGACACTGCCGGCGAACCGCTCCTGGACATACGCGCGCAGCCTGTCGTTGTCCGCGAGCTTCGCGCTCTTCGGACGCTTCGCGGCCTGCTGCGCCTTCCACTGCGCCACCACGGCACGATATTCCGGCTTACCGCCCCGGGTCGCAGCGTTGCGCCGCAGCTCGCGCGAGACCGTCCCCGGATCACGACCGATCCGACGGGCGATCTCGCGCACCCCGTGCCCCTGGGCATGCAGCAGCGCGATCTCCTCACGCTCCATGAAAGACAGATACCGGCCCGTAGGCTCGGCCAGGCTGATCGGCGGCATCCCGCCAGCGCGACGGAACCACCGCGACCCCACAGGCCACGACACACCGACACCCTCCGCGGCCTCGACCGTCGTCACCCCCGACGCGATCAACCACCAAAACGCACGCTGCACCGCACGCGAGGGCTCCGGCCGACCAGGAGAACGCATCGGCGCCCGCAACGCCCGAACCGCCGCCCACTGCCGCCAACCACCAGCTCGCCCCTCCGGCACGCCCTTCGCCTCACGACCCATCGCACACCTCCGTCATCGAGGTGTTGCAACGACCGATTGAATCCGCCCGCGCGCGGGTCAAGGACAGTCACATCACCCAGGAGGTCCTCGGCGAGATCCTCCCCGGCCAATGTCGGCTCGCCCTCGAGGCGGCGCTGCGGGAACCGGCCCAGCGCAAGCTGCTCTCCGCCCGGCTCGGACACACCGAGATCGACGAACGCATCGCGAAGGCACACCAGCTCACCGAACTCGCCGCACTGGCGCTCTTCGGCACAAACCGCGAGAAGCGCGGCGTCTATGAGGAGCTCGAGCGGCGTGTCTGTGCGGAGTCGACGCGGGTGGTCGAGCTCTGCAACAAGGGCGCCCACAGCACGATCATGGACGCTCAGGCCGGCCACTTCATCAAGCGCGCCGCCGAGGCCGCGGAAAGTCTGCGTGCGCTGTGAGCGCCAACGGATCCTCGTCCACCGCCGCCACCTCGCACGCCGCCGCGGTCGCTGCCGCTCCTGCTCCTGCTCCTGCTCCTGCTCCTGCTCCTGCTCCTGCTCCTGCTCTCGCCGGAGGCTCGGCGCGCCTGACGAACGCACAGCGCATGGCCGCGGTCGCGTCCCTGCTGGATCGCGAGGGCGTGTTCAAGCCACACCCGCGCGCCGCGGCCTTCCTCATCCGCCGTGCGCTGGAGGAACACCTGGACGCGTATGTGCGCCGAAACCGGCCCGCCCTCGCACGCTGCTCGATGGGAACCAAGACCGTCTGGCTCGCGCACCACCTCGACTCGGCGCTGGCAGGCCGCATGGCCGCGGTCTGGCACAGCCTCAGCTGCGCCTGCCACCATCAGCAGTATGCGATGGCGCCAACCGTCGGCGAGATCCTCAGCTGGCGGACCGAAGTCGAGCACGTCCTCGCGGCTATGGGGTGACGGGGGTCGGGCGCACAGATCCGAGCACACACCCGAGTGCAACCGACACAGAATCCTGTAAACGGTTCTCCGCCCAGTCCAGCTTATGTTAGAACCTTGTCGTACCCGGAAAAGGAGCCACGCTGCCAGACGTCTCGAGCAGCATGATGCCAACACGCCACGAGCTGAGAAAGGAGCTGATGCCCGTTGCCAGGGGCGGACAGCGGGTACCGCCGAGTACTTCTGCTCGGCACGACGGGTGCAGGCAAGACCACCGTGATCCGCCAGTTCCTGGGGACCGACCCGCTCAAGGATCGGTTTCCGTCGCCCCTTCCCTATGTGGCGAGCGGCCCGGCGAATCGACTCCTCGAGGAGCTGCTGTCCACCTTCGAGGAGCTTCACGAAGAGGGGATCGTCCTTCTCGAAGCGCAGACTTCGCGCCGGCCCGGTTAGCAGCCGTGCCGTCGAACAGGAACTCGGAACGGCCGTGCGCACTCCGGCAACTTCAACATGTCAACTTCAGGAGCGGGCGATGGACAACGAGATTCAGCTGATCAGTGACGGCGACGGTCTGGCCGTCATCGGGAGCGCGACGGACGTCGAACACTTCCTCACTTCCGAGGGGCTGGTGTCGAAGGACCTCGGGCTGAACCGGCTCAAGTCCGTCGCCGAGGCCGGGTCCGCCGTCGCGCAGGCGGGCTCGGATATCGCCGCGAGCTCGGGCCGCTGGGTCAAGCTGACTCCGGAGTCGGCGCGGGCCATCAAGAAGTACGGGCTGCGGGAAAACTCGAAGACGGGTCTGAGCACCGGCGTCGTGAAGGGGCCGAAGGGTCAGATCAGGGGATTCGTCGAGTTCGCGAAGTCACCCGGCGCGCTGCTGACCAACCCGGCGGCCCTGGCCGGCGCCGCCGGGATCATGACGCAGTTCGTGATGCAGCAGAGCATGGACGAGATCACCGAGTACCTCGCCACGATCGACGCGAAGGTCGATGACGTGCTGCGCGCGCAGAAGGATGCTGCACTTTCCCGCGTGATCGGGGTGGGCTTCATCCTCGGGGAGGCCATGACCCTGCGCGCCGTCAGGAAAAGGGTCGACGAGGTCACCTGGTCGAAGGTCCAAGGCGTGCCGGCGACGATCGCGGAAACCCAGGCGTACGCGCTGCGCCAGCTCGACGCACTCGCGGAAAAGCTGGAACTCAAGTCCGACATCGGTGAACTCGCCACGGCGGCCAAGGAGGCCGAGTCCGTCGTTCGGGAGTGGCTCGCTGTGCTGGCGCGCAGCTTCCAACTGCAGGACGCGTTCGCCGTGCTCGAACTCGACCGCGTGCTGGACGCGTCTCCGGACGAGCTCGACGGCCATCGCCTCGGGCTGAAGGCCGCCCGACAGGACCGGCTCGAACTCATCGCGCGCTGCACCGAGCGGCTGCTGGCAAGGATGAATGCCGTGGCCGAAACCGCCAACGCGAAAGTGCTGCTGCACCCGACCAGGTCCCCGGCCGCGGTCCAGTCGAGCAACCACATCGCGAGCGGTGTCCACGACTTCAACGTGCGGCTCGGGATCGAGTCCGGTCACCAGTCGTCGGACGCACGGCGCTGGATGGACGCGGCCACGGAGGCCAAGGACAAGGCACTCGACACCGGATCGAAGGGAGTCGACGCCGCCAAAAGCCTCGGCAACGAGACCCTCAGCCGGGCCCACTCAATCAAGGGCCGGCTCTCCAGCGGCCTCGCCGAGCTGACGCGCTCTCGGCACGAGAAAAACGAAGAAGGTGCCGAGGAGGGGCTGAGCGAGCGCTGACATCCGGCGATGATGTTCGAACGTGGTGCACGGGCTCGTCCGTGATCATCTCCGCGGCTTCGCCAGTTGCGGGCGCTTGAGAAAGTGCGTCAGCCTCGATTCCAGCCTCTTCGCGTTTGATCTGCGCTACCTGCTCGTACATGCGTGCATGCTTCGGGTCCTTCGCTGCCTGCTGCTCCAGACGCTCGGCCTTGTTCAGCGGGCGTCGACCCGATCTTCGCCGGTTTTCCGCCTCAGACCCATGCTTGCCGCCTCCGGTGATCAATCCGCGTCCCTCCCACCACGCTAAGCCTTGCTTCGATGTCCCGCACTGCGGTCAGTCCGGTGCGCGCACGCGTACGAACACCACCTGTTCCTCGCGTGCGCCGGGTTGACCAGCATGACTTCCGCCACGACGTCCTCCAGCAGATAGAACGCCCCCCGCCAGTAATCGGATGTCGACTCCATCGCGACGCAGGTCACGACTTCGGCAATCAACCAGTCGCGCAACTCCAGCAGACCGGGCGTCGTGGTGGCAAAGGTCTGCGACTCCTGCCGGCGCCCGCCCTCCCCGGCCTCGCCCGCGCGCGTACACACGCGACCAGACTCTTCTTGCCGATATCGAGCGCAGCGACACGAGAGTGCAACAGCTCCATGATTCCCCTCCACAGCCAACAGCGGGCAACACACACCGCGCCCGCCCGCAGGGCCGCGCGAGAGGCGAAACGCGATCCACGCGCTCGAAGCAGCAGCCCCCACCACGGCCCCGCGCCACTGGATGAGACGAGTTCGATCAGAGCATCAAAGACATATCGGCGTCACCGAGCGGGCACGGACCCACAGCCTCCCCCACCCCCACCCCGACCAACCAGGTGATCAGGATCCAGTCCCAGAACGACAACGGCCAGCCGTCACCGACAGCGAGGGCAAAGACGGGCGAGTCCCCCAGAACTACCAGCCCGAGCCATTACCAGACATGATCGAGAGACTGCGGTGCGGTATTTGCGGATCACCAGCCCGAGCCATTACCAGACGTGATCGAGAGACTGCGGTGCGGTATTTGCGGATCACCGCGGCGCGGTATTTACGGATCATCTTCCGCGCGCCGAGCGTTCGGCCTGCGCAGACGCGTTAGGGCAGGTGTCGCCCAGCTCTCGGCAGTGTGTCACGCTGGGGAGTGTCAAGGAGGTACCATGCTCGCCTCTCGGTTCACCGGGCGCGGCATCTTCGCGTTGCTCCTGGTCTGCGTCGCGGCGGTCTCCGCACTGGAGTTGAAGACCTCCAGTGGCGGACTCGTCCGCTGGTCGGGCTGCTCCGTACTCATCCCGCTCGTGGCCGCTTCCCTGCTGCCGCTCGGCCAGACCCTGATCGTGGCGCTCGTGACCTTGGCGGCGTCTGTCGCCATCTACGGATTCGGAGTGAGCCAAGTCTCGCTCGGGGGGCGCGTCGTGGTGCTGAGCCTGATCACGCTGTCGTGCGTGGTCAGCCTGCTGGTTTGCCGGGTTCGTCTGGAGCGCGAGCGGCGTCTGAAGAGTCTCATGATCGCCCGGGACCGGCTCGTTCTGCTCAGCAACGCGGCGCGGTCCGTCGGTAGCACCCTGGACATCGTGCGGACCGCGCGAGAACTGGCTGACGTCGCCGTTCCCGGGTTCGCCGACTTCGTCAGCGTGGACCTGCTCGAGGCGGTCCTGCGCGGAGAGGAGCCGCCCGTCGGTACGATCGAAGGGCCGGTGACGCTGCGGCGGGTCGCCCAACAGTCGGTGCTGCCGGGCTGTCCGGAGAGCGCCCTCGACCTGGGGCAGGGCGAGCTTTTCCCGGAGGTGTCGCTGCCGGCCCGGGCGCTGGCGAGTGCCGGGCCGGTCGGGGCCGCATATCTGGAGGACGTGGATGTGGACCGCCAGCTCGCCGCGGATCCGCATCGTGCGGCCTTGGTCCGCGAGTTCGGCGTCCACTCGTCGATCGCGGTCCCGCTCTGCGCGCGGGGTGCCGTCCTCGGCACCGTGATGTTTCTCCGTCATCGCACGCCGACTTCGTTCGATGAGGACGATCGGGTGCTCGCCGAGGAGATCGCCGCGCGAGCGGCGGTGTGCGTGGACAACGCCCGGCGCTACACCCAGGAGCGCAACACCTCCGTGATCCTGCAGCGCAGCCTGCTGCCGCGGCGGCTTCCCCAGTTGCCCGCGGTCGATGTCGCCAGCCGCTATCTTCCGGCGGGCTCCGGTCTCGGCGTGGGCGGAGACTGGTTCGACGTGATCCCGCTCTCGAGCGCGCGGGTGGCTCTGGTCGTCGGAGACGTGGTCGGGCACGGCCTGCACGCCTCGGCGACCATGGCGCGGCTGCGCTCCGCAGTCCGCACCCTGGCCGACATCGACCTGCCGCCAGACGAACTGCTCACCCACCTCGACGACGTCGTCATCCGGCTGGGCGCCGAGAGCGCGGGCGGCCTGCCGGAACCCGAGGGCGAGGAACCCGACGGCGGCGCAGCGGTGGGCGAGATCGGCGCGACGTGCCTATACGCCGTATACGATCCTGTCTCCCGCCGCTGCACGCTCGCCCGCGCAGGCCACCCGCCACCCATCGTGGTACTGCCTGACCACGCCGCCGAACTCTTGGAGGTCCCCGCCGGGCCTCCGCTCGGCCTGGGCAGCCTCCCCTTCGAGGCGGCTGAGGTCGAACTGCCTGAGGACAGCCTACTCGTGCTGTATACCGACGGCCTCATCGAATCCCGGTCTCAGGACATAGAGACCGGAATCGGCACGCTGCTCGGGATCCTCTCGCACCCGCAACTCACCCTCGACGCCACGTGTGAAGCGGTCCTCGGCTCGCTCCTCCGCGACCAGCCCAGCGATGACGTGGCGCTTCTGATCGCGCGCACCCACGCCCTGGGCCGGGACCGCGTAGCCAGCTGGGATGTCTCCGCCGATCCCGCCGCCGTCGCCCAGATTCGCCACCGGGTGACCGACCGGCTCAATGACTGGGGGCTCGCGGAGGCTGCGTACACCACCGAACTGATCGTCAGCGAACTGGTCACGAACGCGATCCGCCACGCTCGGGCGCCGGGGAAACTGCGCATCATCGTGGAACGCGACAGCTTGATCTGCGAGGTCTCGGACAGCAGCATCAGCGCGCCACACCTGCGTCGGGCACGCACGTTCGATGAGGGCGGACGCGGTCTGCTCATCGTGGCCCAGCTCGCCCAGCGCTGGGGTACGCGCTACGACTACGACGGCAAGACGATCTGGGCCGAGCAGGCGATGAACTCCCATCGACCGGTATGAACTCGAAAACACGGCCCCCGGCGCTCCGTTGACGGTGCAGCTTTCGGATGACAGTGGCGAAGGAGGAGGCTGCCGCGACGCCGTCGAGACACGATCCGGTCCGGCTGCTGCTCTGCCTAATCTCCAGGCGCCGTAGGGCGTTACGGCAGGCCGTCAATGGCTTTGGTTGTGACCTGCGCCTTCGGCATCGACGTGATCGGCGCTCGTGCGTCTCGCAGTAATCTATCGACTGCTGGCGACTGTCGAAACCCATCCAAAACACGCTCCGCAATCCGGTACGTCCCTGGTACCATAACCTCGTACCATTCCGATGAGGAGGAGACCTGTGGCTATCAGCGCCAGCGAAGCCCGCTCCCGTCTGTACCCGCTCATCCAGCAGGTCAACGACGACCACACCCCCGTGCGCATCTCCTCGAAGGCCGGGGATGCCGTCCTGATGTCAGCCGAGGACTTCGACTCCTGGCAGGAGACCATCTACCTGCTGCGCTCCCCCGCCAACGCCCAGCACTTGATGGAGGCCGTCGCCCGAGACAAGGAGGGTAGCGCCGCCGTGACCACCACCATGGCCGAACTCGAGTCCCTGGCGGGCGAGGGGTGAGTGACATCAGCTTCGACCCGGCCGGCCGGGAAGACTTCCTGTACTGGCTCGGCGCGGATCGGAGGAAAGCCACCCGCATCACCCGGCTCATCGGCGAGATCCAACGCAACCCGTTCACCGGCACCGGCAAACCCGAACCCCTCAAGGGCGACCTGTCCGGATACTGGTCACGCAGGATCGACGACGAACACCGACTCATCTACCGCGCCAACGAGAAGGAAGTAAAGATCCTCAAGGCCCGCTACCACTACAACGACTGACCCCGCCAAGCAACCGGCGCATTCCCCCCGAGAAGACACCGAGCCCCTCCCACCAGCCACACTCACCGAGTCCAGTCTGCGTCGGCACATGCCGGCTGACAGCCGATACGCGCGCCGCACGAGCGACGGGCGCGGTCGTGGGCGACCGGCTGCACGGCACCCTGTTGTCCGCGGGGAGTCGCCGCCGCACTGTTCCGCTGAAAGTTTCGGCTCTATTCTTCGAGCGACGGATCATCAGTGAATCACAGCAGGAGGAGTCGAGTAGGTGGCAGCGCTCAAGGTTCTGTTCATCGGTGGCACGGGGATCATCAGCTCGGCGTGTTCGCGCTTGGCCATGCAGCGAGGGATCGAGCTGCACCTACTGAACAGGACCGGCACCTCGATCCGCCCGGTCCCGGCCGGCGCCGAGGTCCACCTCGCCGACATTCGCAAGCCCGAGAGCGTGCGCGATGCGCTTGGCGGGCGCGAGTTCGATGTCGTCGTGGACTGGGTCGCCTTCACCCCGGAGCATGTGTCCACCGACATCGAGTTGTTCTCCGATCGCACCGGCCAGTACGTGTTCATCAGCTCCGCGTCCGCCTACCAGACGCCGCCCGATCGGCTGCCGGTCACAGAGTCGACGCCGCTGTCGAACCCGTACTGGGGCTATTCCCGGCAGAAGATAGAGAGCGAGCAGCGCCTGTTCGCGGCGCACCGCGACTCCGGGTTCCCGGTGACGGTGGTGCGCCCTTCGCACACCTACGACCCGACGACGGTGCCGTTCGACGGCGGATGGACCGTTATTGACCGGATGCGCAGGGGCGAGGGCGTGCTCGTGCACGGTGACGGCACCTCGTTGTGGACGATCACGCACCACGAGGACTTCGCACGTGGTTTCCTCGGCCTGCTGGGCAGGAACGAGGCGATCGGCGAAGCCTTCCACATCACCTCTGACGAGTCGCCGACGTGGAACTCCATCTACGCGTCCATGGCCCGCGCCGCCGGCGTGAGTATTCCCGACCTGGTCCACGTTCCATCCGACGCGGTTATGGCAGTGGACGAGGGGTGGGGCTCGGCGCTGCTCGGCGACAAGGCGCACTCCATGGTCTTCGACAACGCGAAGATCCGTGGCCTCGTCCCTGATTTCACCGACTTCATCCCGTTCGAGGAAGGCGCGGAGCAGATCATCGACTGGTACGACGCTCATCCCGAACACAAGGTCATCGACAAGCAGATGGACGCACTAATGGACAAGCTCGTGGAGGCATACCGCCCCAGAGCGCTGTGAAAGTGCCCACGGTGCCGCGCTACAGGCTGCGGTGCGGCACCGGAATCGGCGCGGCCGTGCCGAAAGCTCAGCCCTTCGCGGCAGCGGCGTCAG
>Ga0310811_10005089_pt1 | contig 16573 bp, 18 predicted proteins | sample YCmetagenome_FD_207642 | JGI IMG/M metagenome (GOLD analysis project Ga0310811, IMG submission 207642) | Soil microbial communities from experimental microcosm in Duke University, North Carolina, United States - YC | ecosystem: Engineered > Artificial ecosystem > Soil microcosm > Unclassified ...
AACTGGTGCTTGCAACCTCGAACACATCCACTTCATCGAGTCGGTTTCGGTAATGACCTTATCGACGTGCTCGCAATTGACGCCCTCAAACGTGCGCCTCTCGAATGCGATCCGAGCCGGTTTGATGTGTGTCAGGACCATTGGACCGTAACATTTTGGACAGGGGTGGGACAGAATTGCTATGCGGCTTGGATCAAATAGGACTGCTAATGAGGGCATGATGTAGCCTGTCACATCATGGCGGGAGCACTACACTCTCAGTCACCGATAGATGCCATTGGCGGGCGGTGATGGCAACCAGCTTCCACCCTCTCTCTCTCTGCCCGAGATACTGATCAATATTGACCACTTCGTAAAAGTTTACGACCGTCGTACTCGTCAAGTATGCAATCCTCCTGATTAGGATGCCTGCTCCACGAAAATCAGACGGTGTTCAAAATTGAACATCGGCGGCGAGATGGACGTGATCGGGCAGTCGAACGTCGCGAGCCGCCTTCGCGTCGCTCCGGCGGCTCCAGATCGCGACCAGCGCCGAACTGGGGCCGCTTTGTTGTTCAACCGGAAGGCCGGATAGCGAGCAAAGTGCGCGGCGCGCCGCCGTTGGATGTGGATCGGCTGCAAGGCAAGCCGCAACCGATCGATGCTATCGGCTGACAGCCCAACGACCTGGGAACGCCACGGCCATGGTCGGAACCAACTGCCCATTCAGGCTTGAGTCTGGGTGCTGTTCAGTGGAGGCATGTACGATGCTTGGATCTCGCCCGTCACCGAAGCCTGTGCCTTACGGGGCTACGACACAACAAGCATGGCGTGCTCCACGGCCGGCCACCGTTCAATATTGCTCACATTCCCTGAAAATTGCCGGCGAAGCCTGGTTGCGGGCTGAGCAATATTGCTCAGCAAAACGTCGAGGCATGGATCAGTATTCGGATTTGGGACGGTCTATCGAGCAGGAGCCGAAGTGAATCCGATCACGGCATTTATCGCGTTTGGCTGCGTCGCCATCGCTGCGATCCTCGTTACCACAGGCTACCCCGTCCCCGGCGCCATCTTCGTGCTCCTGGCGATCGTCATCGCTGCCGCCCTGAAGATGGCGAACACCTGGCAGAAGTTCGTTATCCTGCGCGCCGGCAAATTGCGCGGCGTGAAGGGGCCGGGACTGTTCCTGATCATTCCGGTGATCGACAGCGTCGTGGCTGTCATTGACGTGCGTATTCAGACGACCGCGTTCAGCGCCGAGGAGGCCCTGACAAGGGACACCGTGCCGGTGAACGTGGATGCCATCATTTTCTGGTTCGTCCATGATGCGCAGAAGGCGGCCCTGAACATCACGAACTATCGGGAAGCCATCGATCGGGTCGCCCAGACTTCGCTGCGCGAGATGATCGGCTCGTCGATGCTGTCAGCGCTGTTGTCGGAGCGGACCGCCGCCGACGAGCTGTTGCGCGGCGAAATCGGACGAAAAACGGCGGACTGGGGCATCTCGGTGAAGTCGGTCGAGATTCGCGATGTCGCGATTCCGGTGGCCTTGCAGGACGCGATGTCTCGGCAGGCGCAGGCCGAGCGGGAAAAGCAGGCGCGCGTCATCCTCGGATCGGCCGAAGCCGCGATCGCCGGCAAGTTCGTCGAGGCCGCGATGATCTATGCGGGCCAGCCCGCAGCCCTGCAACTCCGTGCCATGAACATCATCTATGAGACCACCAAGGAGCGCGGCACCACGATCCTGATGCCGACATCGATGGTCGACAGCATGAACCCCGTCGTGGCCTTGGCCTTGGCGAGGCATGACAACACCGCGCCGGGCAATGCGACTGGATCGCTGCCGCCGAGCAACCGCTCCACGCAGCAGAAAAGCGCTTCCAGGATCGAAGAGATTTCACCTGCCGGCCAGCCAACGTGACGCGGTCCTGGAAGGGGCCGCCGACGGAACGTGCCTTCAATGCACATATTCGAAAGCAGTCCAGACATGTTTGAAAGCCGACCAGAAGCCCGCGTGCTGGCGCAACAGCTCGCCCGTTATCGCGAGCCTAACAACGCACGCGGCGTGTTCGAGCTGACGATCACAGCGGGGCCCTTCTTTATCATCTGTGCCGTGATGTCGGTCGTTCTTGTCCACGGTCATTGGAGTGGTCTGCTGCTGATGGTGCCCGCGGCGGGCCTGGTCGTCCGTCTCTTCATGATCCAGCACGATTGCGGCCACGGGTCGTTCTTTCACGGCCGCCTCGCGAACGATTGGGTTGGCCGCGCGATCGGCGTTGTGACCCTCACGCCTTACGATTACTGGCGACGGAACCACGCGCGCCATCATGCGAGCTCAGGCAATCTCGATCAAAGAGGCGTCGGCGACATCGACGTATTGACGGTCCGCGAGTTTGTCGCGCGACCGCGATGGCGCCAGATGCTTTATCGCCTGTATCGGCATCCGATCGTGATGTTCGGCATAGGTCCCGCCTATTTGTTCATCCTGCGGCATCGGTTGCCGATAGGGATGATGCGAAGGGGCTGGGCGCCCTGGCTGAGTACGATGGGTACTAACGCCGCCATCGCGATTCTGGTCGCCACGATGATCCGGCTGGTCGGCGTCGGGCCATTCCTGCTGGTGCACCTGCCGATCATGGTTCTGGCGGCGTCGATCGGTGTCTGGCTGTTCTATGTCCAGCACCAGTTCGAGCACACGTCCTGGTCCCCCGATGAGGCCTGGCATTTTCACGAAGCAGCGCTGCATGGCAGTTCGTACTATCATCTGCCGGGTGTCTTGCGCTGGTTCACGGCGAACATCGGCGTTCACCACGTCCATCACCTGTGTAGTCGAATTCCCTGCTATCGGTTGCCGGATGTGTTGCGGGATCACCCGGAGCTCGCTGCCGTCGGACGAATCACCCTATTCCAGAGCTTGCAGTGTGCACCGCTTGTGGGATGAGGACGGGCGGCGCCTCATTTCATTTGGAGAGGCGGCCATGGTCGCTCGTCGTTAAAGTAGGATGTCAAATAGCATCAAGGACCCATGCGCGTGGACTCGCGCTGAATTGTGAATGCGAAATATCCGGGAGCAAACTTCACGCATCCGCATGCAGTGTTATGCGTCAATCAGTGCTGCCCGAACAGGGGCCCCGCTTCTCGCGCTATCAGTATCGCGGCACCGGAACCGTTGGGTCGCGAGCCCATTGGTTCATTGACACAATCACTTTTGGAGTATTGGCATGAAAAATCTCGCGATCTCACTGGCAGTCGGAGCAGGTGCGCTCCTCGTCACCGCTACTTCCGCTGCTTCTGCTGCACCGCTCTCCGCCGACGTATCGGTCGTACCGCAGAGCAACATTCAAAACGTTCGGATGGTCTGCAACGAAGGCGGCCGTTGCTGGCGCGAACGCGGCGAACGCCGCGTCATCATCCGCGACCCAGGCGATTCATATGGATACGCTCCGCGTGAGCGTTATATCGAGCGCCGGGGCCATGACGACCGCGGTGGCGTCGGCTTCCGCGCTCCCGGCGTGAGCGTGGGAATTGGTACCGACCGCTACTGAAGCAAACTGACGAGAAGGTCGTAAACAAAAGGCCGCGGAGCAATCCGCGGCTTTTCTTGCGGCGCAATTTCAAATGGCGCATACCATTCGAGGTCGGGTGTTCGCTCTTTCGTTCGTCGAAAGACCTTGCCGTCCAGGCGCCAACCACCGGATTTTCGTTTCAGAAATTATGGGCGACCAGGTCGTAAGAACCCCTGCTTCCGCGAACATAAACCTTGGCGGCAGCAGCGCATATCACGTCACGGTTGGAATCGAACGCGTTCAGAAAACCAGCCTCGTCGGAGCGGGTATCTGGCTGGATATACTGCAGCGCGGCCTCGTTTATGAAGAAGGACGCTTCCATCGCGCTGTCATATCCCCAAAATCGCACAGCGTGCCGCGTACGGTCGTAGGAGCGGCTGTAGTTCGGAAACTCAATCATTGGCTGGAACCGATCCAGTTGTCGGTGGACAAGACCCGTGCCGGCCTGCGCACGATCAGCACCGAGATGTTTCGATGGCCACAGTCCTCACCGCAACGCCGTGAGGCGTTACGCTTTCCTCAAAGTGGCTACGCTGAAATCGGATTACAATGCGGACCATCCTGGCCGAATAAATAAGTTGCGCCGAAGCCTCGTTATTCGGCGAAGGGCCACCATATCTGTTGTATCACCGCGTCTCCGGCCGTTATCGGTGACTGAGAGCTTCGCGCTCCCGCCGTGACCAAAGGCGGTCAATATGTCAAATACCGGCAAATTCAGCATCCGCGAGTGGCTGGTGCCCCCGATATTGCTGCCGATCTTTTTTGCGCTGCTCGTCGCCGCCGCTGTGCTCATCCAGCGCTAGTCCAGCTCTCGGGGCTAGTTAAGGCGAACCGCTCGCTTGCCGCTTATGCAACGAACTGGGTCACCGGTAGCCGGCGAGTGAAGACTTCCAGAAGAAAGGAAGGCTCTGCATGTTCAAATCCCAGCAGTATCGCGTGAAAGCAGCTGAGTACGGCGAACTCGTCAAGAACTCGGCTGACGCTGAGGAAAGCCAAAAATATCAAGACCTGGAGGACCGCTTCGTCGCTTTGGCGAATAACGAGCGCAGCCTCGCAGAGGCTTATCATGATGCCGTGCACGTTGACGAATCGGACCGGACCCGCGGCGAGGTCCCTGCTGCCGAAGAAGAGCAGGTTTTGCGCTGTCTCGGCGCGGCGATCATCATGCAATGGAACAGCTTGCCGACGTCGCTGCAACGGGAGGTCTTCGGTACCGCCGGATCCGTCGGAAAATTGTGGGAGACAGCGGCGCTCCGCGGGCAGATTGCGCGATTTCTGCACAAGCACAAGAATGAATCAGGTCGCGTCAAATTGCCTTTGACAAAAGGCGCGGCTGGCGATGCGAGTTCCAGCGCTGCGGCTTTGTCGCGGTGGGATAACGAGGGAGGCGCAGTCCGCGGCGGACTGCCGAAGTGAACGAATGTCGACAATAGGAGGATTCTCGATGTCACTTGCACAATTCAGAATCGATGACGGTCCCCATAACATGGACGGGCTGCGGCTTTTTGCCCAGGATGGCGCTAAACGGGTCGAGGCGTTCGTAGGCCGCAAGGTACTGGACGTCTGGGCGGAGTCCGTCGAGCACAGCGGAGGACGACAAAGTCTGTTCCGTGATCAATATAACGCGCTTGGCAAGTTGAACCTTGCCGCACTTCAGCGCATCGTGAGCGGGAAATACCAGCGAGGCGCCACGTCCAACCGGCAGCATCCCTTTGTCGAGATATTGTTCTCGGACATCACGGAAAGCGGCGAGGATCTAAATCTAGCAGAACTCGTACGTGAACCTTTGCCGCCAGCGTTTCATAGGAAATGATTTCAGCAACCGCGAAGAAGCAACGATGAAAGACGCGCTCTCTCAATTGACGGGCCAGCGCCGAAGAAGGCAATGCGAGCCGATCGGCCTCCCACCGAAGGGTTTGCGACGATCGTCGATGGTCACTTCAAGACAGAGTTCGACACTGTCGAGGCTGCTGAAACATCGGGGCGAGAGCTCAAGTCGGCCTATCCGAGGCTCCAGATCGAAATCTATGACGCCGCGACCAAGATCCGTACTTTGTTGAGCTAGCGACTATCGCGTCGCGAGACAACGTATGGCGCGCCGGGATGCCATCCAAACTTGCTCGAAAATAAGAAGATCTCGGACGGCATGCGGCCAAAACCTCCCATGAGCTGCATCGGACTCCGAAACAAACCAAAAGCAATCGACGCGGCCGACTCGCCGGAAGCTGCCTGCGAAGACGTTCATCAGGGCATGGTCCGTCTTGCCGACCCAATGAAGTCTCGTGAATATCGGATTCCGGGGCGAACTGCGAGCGACGACGTAAACCTGCCGTCTCGTAAGGTCGACGATTTGGACCTATAGGCGCCACGGGGCGTCAAGAAAAGACAACGTCCCATTTGTCGATAGTGCGCGTCGTGGCAGCGGAGTCCGAGGAACCAGTCGATGGATGGATCGAACTTACCGCGCCCCATTGTGGATAAATTCGAAAGGCGATGGGCACAAAAACCTTAAGCGCAGGCGTTGAGGTCGGCAAAGCCAGGCGGCCTGTCTGATCGAGTTGTTGGTCGTCGTCGCAAGCGGCCTAAACTAACGAAGGAGATAGCGGCATAAGCTGTGGCCGGAAAGCCATCCCATCAACCTGGCTGGATGCCAACGGATAGAACATGCGTTTGAGCAGCGCCTGCCAGTACATCGTGAAACTTGGTCTCAGGATATCCATCGCATCGTGCTCAATTCGCTCAGCTCTGTCGAATGCTTCCGGAACATGGCGATTCGTCTGCTTGTGAACTCTGCAATGACGCTCGGAAATTGAGCGGGCGACCTAATGGCCGCAAGCCTCTGCGCGAATTCAAAGGTGAACTGCATATTGGCTTGTGCCACTTCCAGTAGCTTGGCTTGATAAATTTGGACGTTCGCGTTGGCTGACGAGAGAAAATCAATCCCTTTCTTCGAACCGTCTTCCATTACCTGTTTGGGGTCTCCTTGGAAGGCAGTCTCCGGACTCTTAATCAGAGGCTCCGCATGCTCAGTAACAAGGGCGTCTGGCTCTAAGTTGCTGTGATGCTCTTGAGACCGTTCAGGCGAACCCGCGCCAATGGAGCGCGAAACGCTATCTTTCGGGCTTCTCATAATAGCTTGGGAGGCCCGTTGGGCTTTCGTGACAATTCGCGAGCTGTGGGCGTGCTTTGACGCTATTGCCGGCTTACGTTTGCTCATTTGACACTCCAAGAATGATTGGTCACGCACAAGGGCGCTGTCAAGCAACAACATGCCGTTCGCTGCAACGTTCCGAAAGTTCCACCTCCTACAGAAAGCAGACATCACATGTTGACTGGATTCCATGCCATGTCCTTCGATCAGGATCAGCAGCGCGGTATCTCGAGCTGAGGACTCTTGAGCTATTTCCGTCGAGACCGTGTTCGCTTTAGCGCGCGTTTTCGGCTTCGGCCGGAATTGAGCCCGCTCAGTCGCTTCGCATTTACCGCTACGTGTCTCCGATATCGACGAATGACGTCATCGCCCGACGCTCCCGCCATGAGACTTGTAGTAGCTTCGCAAGCCGCATGGATCTTTTCGCTGACCATCAATTCAGCTTCGCGACGAGCGCTTCTGCCGCCGCGCATCAGTTTCATTATCCGCAGCGCAATCACGCCATTTGCTTCGAATGCCAACAATATCAACGAACTGACCATCTCTTGTCCCTCTCCATAGCCAAGATGGCGATCATGGAAGTGTTTTTCGATCGAACCAACCAGACTCGGCTGAATTGTCCACGATGCCCAAAAGCTCGACAACCGGTCCGATGAACACCCAACCTGGAGGGAGCGCCTCCACGATGCCGACGCCACAACGCTAAGCGATCGCCTGAAAACAGCAATTTGAGATGGTTACATGTCCCCGATTTGAACCGACTCGCCGACCATTTTAGCTGGCGACGGATTTCGCACGAACGTGGCTTTTGGCGAACTGTCGAGGTCCGACGTTCCGAGTTAGGCTGCTCTCCGATAAGAAAACAGGGCTTCCAAAATAGTGGGTTTCGCGATGTAGCGGACCACTGACTCGAACCCCCGACAGCTGCACCGCAGATTACGACATGGCATCTCAGAGCGCTGGCTTCGGGAGCAAACCAAACCATCCCCCAAGTCTGGGCTTGGGCTGTAGGTGCGCAGTTTTGATCCAGCGCCTCGCGGGGCCGTTTACGTGCTCTCCGCTAAGAAAACAGGGCTTCCGAAATAGTGGGTTTGCCGCGGTGCCCACCGAGATTCGAATAGGGCGGCGCACCCGCCAGGCGAGGGGGCCGCATGACCAATCCCCAATGTTGCTGTCTCAATATTCATTGAATTCATCTCTGGCTGTCAAGCCTCGCCGAATTGAATGTTCTTCTTCACCCTGAGCAGAGAAGAAATATTTGCCACGCCAGGCGCAATACGACTGCTTGGTGCAATTCATTTAGTTAGCCCGCGCGACAACGGAATGATTTTGTCGCCTTCGAGAGCCAACGCTGTAATATGGTCTGCCCACCACTGCATCATTCTTCGACGGTCAGGCATCCACTCCGCGGCGTTGTAAGCGCGTCGCACTTCGTTTCGTTCTACGTGCGAAAGCTGGCGTTCGATCCAATCTCGGTTGAACAAGTTAGTTTCGTTCAAGATCGTGGAAGCGACGGCGCGGAAACCGTGCGTCGTGGCGCGGCCGTGATATCCCATCCGGTAGATGGCATAGAGCATGGTGTTGCTGGACATGCAGTCGCCTTTCCCGGGCGAAGGAAAGATGTTGGGACTGCCGCCAGAAAGTGCGCGGAGCTCGCGCAGTACCGCGACGGCTTGGCGTGACAGTGGCACCAGATGCTCCAGGCGCATTTTCATGCGCTCGGCCGGAATGCGCCACACAGCGGAATTTTCATCCAGGTTTTCCAGTTCGCTCCACTTGCCGGCGCGCAGCTCAGTCGTTCGGAGAAACGTCAGGGTTACCAGCTTCAATGCAAGTTTGGTCTGCGGCTCGCCGCTGTAACACTCTAACTTCCGCAAGAACGTTGGCAGCTCCGAAAGCGGCATCGCCCTGTGACGCTGCGGTTCTCCGGTGGCTCGTAAAGCGTCCTTGAGATCAACGGAGGGATCCCGCTTCGCTCGGCCGGTCGCGATAGCGAAACGGAATATTTGTCCGACGAGTTGCTTTAGCCGTCGCGCCGTTTCGTTCACCCCGCGCTTCTCGACCTTGCGCAGCATGTCCAGCAGTTCCGGCGGTTCGAGCTCCGCAATCGGACGGCGGCCGATCGTCGGGAAAGCATTCGCCTCCAGGCGTCGGAGGATCTGGGCCGCGTAGTAGGGGCTACGCGCACCTTTCCAGTTTTCGTGCCACTCGCGCGCGACGGCTTCGAAGGTATTGTCAGTCGCAATCTTTGCGGCCCGCTTGCGCTCCTGTTTCATCACAGAAGGATCGATGTCAGCAGCAAGGTTACGTTTGGCTTCATCCCGCGCAGCGCGCGCCTCCATCAACCCAATGGCCGGATAGACGCCGATTGCAAGGGTGCGTTGCTTGCCATGCCACCGATAGGCCAAGCGCCAGTATTTGGCTCCGTCAGGATTGACTAAGAGGTGCAAGCCACCGCCGTCGGAGAGCTTGCGTGGCTTGATTTGCCCCTTGGCATTCCGGCATTTCGTATCCGTGAGCGGCATGTTGGTATCTCGCTTGGCTTCGATAAGATACCAACAAATATGCCAACAAAACGGCCGGATGTTAGCAAACGGCGTATGAACGTGGGCAAACGCTTGAACGCCGCAAGCCATTGGAAAATTGGGAAAATGATCGTCTCTGCGGATGGAGGCGCATCGTTGCGAACACTGACGGACTAACCATGTGGTGGGCCCGGCAGGACTCGAACCTGCAACCAGACCGTTATGAGCGATGGGATAATGATCGGCTTCGTTGATTTTGCTGTGCTTTCGTTTGCTTTCGGTCGCGTTTGTTGCGTTTTGATGAGATCGTTTCTGGTGCGAAACTGGTGCGGTGGTTGGGAGCCGGAACCGAGGACAGCTCCCGTATCGTGCACCTAGCCTGCTTTTGGAATCTGCGCCACGAGCGAGCGAACGGTTTCGAGACATGTTTCCTGCTCGTGCTCCCATCCAGGTTGGATGTCCAATTCGGCAAGGTCGGCCTTCAGGTAGTCGACGCGAATGCTGGCGAGACGGCGGACGAGGTCGTCTTTCTTGGAAGCAATTTTGTCCAAGTTTGCGATGAGGAGGCCGCCGTCGATCTTTTTAACCACCGCGATATCGAAAATGTCGCGAGGCTTTAGCATCGTCGCCCGACGGTGCATCTTCTTGAGAGCGATCTCCGGCGGCGGCTCGACCATGATCGTTGGCTTCCACCCGGCTCGAATTGACGTCAGGTCGATCTCCTTCTCAACCGGATCAAGATCAGAGATTGCGCCGCTGACGATGAAGTCGATTTCGCCCTCCGGATATCTGAGTTTGAGATAGTGGGCAGCCTTGTCCCAATCGGTGCAGTTCCACACGTCCGTGGTCTCTGGCGACAACAAGGCGAGATATTGCGGGTCGTCGATGAATGCATCGACGTCTCGGCTCAATCGATGATTGGCAGAGAGCATCAGGGCGGTGCCACCACCTAGCACCCAGTCGGGCACCGGCCGGCCCTGTTGCTCCAGGTCCGAAAGCCCACCGAGCGTTCGACCAAGTAACCTACGCCAGCCGCTCAAGTGCGCGCTCCAATGCAGGATTGTTTTCGCCAGTGGCCAACTTCATCGACCGATAAGCGGCAGCCAAATCTTGAATGGGAATGGCGTGAATCCGAGCGAACCGTAAAACGAGTTCTGGTCGCACCTCCGTGAAGAATGTGACGACATGTGCGATCCAATTTTGCCAATCTCTCGATGTGAGGCGAGCAACAAGATCAGTCGAATTGATCGTCCTGCGGTACGGAGCGTTGGTTGTACCAAGAACGAGTTGATCGATATCCTTTGGCGCGGAGGCGCGGTTGGAAGAGCGTCCGATGCTCTTCTTCGACTTCTTCGGGGAACTTACCAATTCGTTTTCCTCTGCATTGGCAGCAAGGGCCTCCAGCGCCTTCCGCTGGGCGTCCATCTTCGTCTTCAGCGTCAATACGTCCTTCAGCTTCGTACGGCGGTGCTTTCCGACATATCGGAACGGGAGATCGCCAACGTCCATGCGATGCACGACGAGAGGTCGAGAGATCCCAAGGATATCTGCCGCGTCGTTCGGGCTGAGTTCCTGATCCTCGGTGAGGACGGCAACACGCTCGCCCTGGAGGAGACGGCCGAGTGCAGCCTCAAGCAGGGCCGCGGCTTTCGGCGGCAACCGGACCACCTGATCCTCGCCCGACTTGCGGCGGACCCGGACTTCAACCTGATCACCCTTGCCGAGCTTGCCCAAGGCCTTGGCCGCCTTGCGGTCCTGATCCGTGAGTTCGACGAATTGCAGCACATGGGTGGTCATGCCTGGGGGCCCTTTTTAGACCCCAATATAACGCTCGACGCATCTAACTGCAATATCTGAAAACCTAATTGGCATGGATGTCGGCGGCAGCGCGATTTTGGGCAGGGGCTAGGACCCCGCTGTTTACTCCCACTACATAGTCGGAAAGGCGTACCACTCCCGAAGCTGTTTGTCCGGATCACGGAGGTGAACGTGATTACTTCGGAGCTAATAGAGGCCTACTTGGCCTGTCCCTTGAAGTGCCACCTGCAGTCGAAGGGTGAGAAATCCGCAGAAAACAGCTTCGCTGCTTGGAACGACGCACAACAGGAGTCCTATCGTCTTGCGAGTACGAAGAGGTTGGGGGAAGGCGTTTCTAATGGACTGGCCTGCGATCCACTGGACGCCGCGCAGCTATTAAACGGCCAATGGCAGCTCGCGCTCGATCAGAAGTTCGATGTCAAGGACATGTCAGCCAAGATAGATGGTATTCAGCGTGTTCCGAGAACGGGAAAGGCCGATGAACTCATTCCCATACGGTTCATCCATACAAATAGATTGTCGCTCGCGCATCGATTGGCAGCCGCATTCGATGCGATGGTCCTTTCTATGGTTGTACGGAAGCCCATCAGCATCGCGAAAATTATTCACGGCGACGCTTGGGTCGACGATAACGTTCGAGTTGCTGCTCAAGGTGAGAAGCTGACAAAGACAATCGCCAAACTAAGGCTTCTATTGGCTGGCGCCGATCCGCCGGCTCTTGTTCTCAATCGACATTGTCCAGCGTGCGGATTTCGCGATCGATGCCGGGATAGGGCAATTCAGGAGGACAGTCTTAGCCTCCTTGCAGGCTTGGGAGACAAAGAGAGAGGCCGTCTGGCTCGAAAAGGCATCTTCACAATCAGTCAACTTTCCTACACGTTTCGTCCCCGACGCCGCCCCAAGCGGCTCGCAGCCAAGCCGGAGCGATATCATCACTCGCTGAGAGCACTGGCATTGCGAGAGAAACGAATACACGTCGTCGGAAAGCTGGACCTTAGCATCGACGGCACTCCCATCTTTTTCGACGTCGAATCGATTCCGGACCGAGACTTTTATTACCTGGTTGGTATCCGGATTGATGTCCAGCAGCAGTCAACCGGCTACAGCCTTTGGGCAAACACGTCTTCGGAAGAACGGGTCAATTGGACAGAATTTCTTGCGATCATATCGACGGTCCAAGATCCGATATTGATTCACTACGGGAGTTCAGAAACGAGATTCCTGAAGAAGATGTGTGACCGCTATGGTCCGCCGCCCGAGGGATCAATCGCAGCCAAAGCGACAGCGTCACCTCTCAACCTGTTATCGCGAATCTTCGGGACAGTCTATTTTCCTTCCTTTTCCAACGGTCTCAAAGAGAATGCCCGTTTTCTGGGCTTTGAGTGGAGCGATATCTCAGCAAACGGCCTCCAAGCTATTGTTTGGCGTCGTTCATGGGAACACTCACTCGATCCGATCCTTCGAGAAAAGCTGATCGCTTACAATCGAGAAGACTGCGATGCGCTCGCTCTTGTGACCCGAGCGGTCAGTCAGCTCACAAATCTTGAGTCTGGCAGCGGATTAGAGACGTCATCAACGATGCAAGTTGTCCACGCAGACGCGGTAAAGCAGCACCCGCAGAGATGGAAGCCCTTTAAGAGTCCGATTTCGGACATGGAAAAGATCAGCCTCGCGGCTCGTTGGGATTACCAGAGGGATCGTGTTTTCGTTAGGTCAGGCACTGCAAAAAGGCGAGGAACGGCGAGATTCAGCGCAAGCCCTCAGGTCAAGAGAGTCCAGAAGGTTGTTTGCCTGCCAGCGCCAACAGCTTGTCCAAAGTGTGAGAAGAGATGGCGCAAGAAAGGAGTGCTACGTTCCAGAATGGTGCAAGACCTGATTTTCGGCAAGCACAGTATCAAGAGAAGGATCGTCCGCTACGAGGCTCAAGCATACGTTTGCCGAAGCTGTGGGTGTGAATATGGGCTGAGCAATTTGCTTCTAAACGGTCGGGATTGGGGTTGGAACCTCGTGTCCTATTTTGTCTATCACGCGATTGGCTTGCGCATCCCGCAGCTCACCCTACAGCACAGCATCAATAGACTGTTTGGGTGCTGCTTGGTTCGAAGCTCGTTGAATGAATTTAAGGTCAGGGCCTCTAAATTCTATTCGGATACCAAAGCGACGATCCTTAATCGAATTATTTCGGGTAACTTGATTCATGCCGATGAGACCAGTGCCAACATTAAGGGACAAGTGGCATATGTTTGGGTGCTGACCAACCTCACGGATGTGGTCTATATTCTCACCGAAAGCCGTGAAGGGGAGACCGTTCAGCAACTTCTGAAAGAGTTCAGAGGCGTGCTTGTATCGGATTTTTATGCCGGATACGATTCCATCAACTGCGCTCAGCAAAAATGCCTCCTTCATCTCATGCGAGACCTGAACGACGAGATTTTGAACAATCCATTCGACGAGGAGGCAAAGCTGGTCGCGCTCCAATTCGCCGGCCTGCTAAGAGCTATCGTGGATACCATTGACACACGAGGGTTAAGGGCGCGCTTCCTCGGAAAGCACCTTCGAGAGGTTGATCGATTTTACAAATTTCTCGACAGCAAAAGCTTCGAAAGCGAGGTTGCTGATAGATTGAAGCATCGATTTGACAGAAATCGCGACAGGCTATTCACATTCCTGCGGTATGATGGCGTTCCCTGGAACAACAATAATGCCGAACACGCGATCAAAGCATTTGCGCGCCTTCGTGATGTAATCTCGGGATCCTCCACAAGGAAAGGGGTCGACGAATACCTCACGTTGCTCAGCGTCTCGGAGACCTGCACATATCGAGGTCTCGATTTTCTAAATTTTCTTCGATCCGGAGAAAAGGATATCGCGAAGTTTGGCTTCAACCACAGTGTTAGGACGATAGGGAGCGTTGAGCCGATAAGCTAGCCCTTTTGTACGATAAGCTCGCCTATTCTACGATCAGAAAGCGAGAGCGCTGGTCTCGCAGGAAGTGCAGCAGTAGTCTTGTTGAAGCTGGTAGATGCTTGGATCAAGCAAGAGGTTTCTGGTGCGGTAATTCCATTCGCTCGAAAACGGACGCTAATAACCTATTGAAACACTGGTGGGCCCGGCAGGACTCGAACCTGCAACCAGACCGTTATGAGCGGCCGGCTCTAACCATTGAGCTACAGGCCCCGCCGCGGCTGCCGCCCAGGGAGGGCGGCGAGGCAACGGTGCGGCCCCCGTTTACAGGGGGCGCGCCGTTCCGGCAATGCCGCGCCTTCCGGTTTCGCGTCAATCCACTGACACGCCCGCGAATTCCACCACCTTGCGCCACTTCTGGGTCTCGCTGGCAATGAGCTTGCCGTATTCTTCGGGCGTCATTGGCTTCGGCACGCCGCCGATATCGGCAAAGCGCGCGATCAGCTTGGGGTCCTTCAGCACCTCGTTGACTGCCTTGTTGAGCCTGGCGACGATTTCCGGCGGCGTGCCTTTCGGCGCCGACATGCCGTAGAACACCGAGGATTCGTAACCCGGCACGGTCTCGGCAATCGCCGGCACATCCGGCACGCTCGGCCAGCGTTGGGCCGAGGTGACGCCGAGCGCGCGCAGGTTGCCGCCACGCGCCTGCGCCTGCGCGGTCGGCAGATTGTCGAAGATGAGCTGCACCTTGTTGGAGATCACGTCCGGTATCGCCAGCGCCGAGCCGCGATAGGGCACGTGCACCATGTCGCATTTGGTCATGGCCTTGAACAATTCGGCCGACATATGCACGGTGGTGCCATTGCCGGAGGACGCAAAGGAAATCTTGCCGGGGTTCGCCTTGCAATAGTCGATGAACTCCTGAACGGTCTTCACCGGCATCGCATTCGACACCACCATCATGTTCGGCACCTGGGTGAACATGGCGACCGGCACGGTATCGCGCATGAAGTCGAAGGTGAGGTGCTTGTAGAGCGAGGCGGAAATCGCGTTGTTGGCGCCGGAAAACAGCACCGTATAACCGTCGGGCGCGGAATTGATCGCAACGCCGGTGGCGATATTGCCGCCGGAGCCGGGGCGGTTCTCGACCACGAATTGCTGGCCGAGATGTTGGGACAGTGCATCCGCCATGATGCGGGTCACCGTATCGACCGGCCCGCCGGCGGCAAAACCATTGATGAAACGTACCGGGCGGTCAGGATAGTCGCCGGCCTGTGACGGCGTCGGCGCTGTGGCAAGGCCGACAGCACAGGCGAGCCCCAGCAGGGCGGCGCGCAGGAAGCGGGGCAATCATTCCTCCCGTCATTTTGTTTTCCCCATGCTTTCATAAAATACCGGACTTGCCTACAACCAGCGGCGCATCAAAATGGACAGGCTGCTACGCGAAAGCGGTGCAACATGGTTTCAATCAACAAGAGCCCGATCAAGCAGCACGCGACCAGGAAACTGAAACTCGCCTCACTCGTCGGCGCCGGCATTTTGCTGATGGCGTGTGGCGTGCGGGCGGAAGAGGGAGACAAGGCCATTTCCAAAGCCGCTTCAAAGACGGTGATCAGCCTCGGGACCGCCACGCCCGGTGGCGGCTTTCCGCTCTATGGCAACGCCCTTGCTGAAATCGTGAACGCCGCGGACCCGACCCTCTCGATCGAGCCGCGCAACACCAAGGGCTCGAACGAGAACATTCCCTTGCTCGAGTCCGGCCAGATCGATATCGGCCTGGTCGCGGGTGAGCCTTCCTACGAAGCCTTCATGGGGCTTGGCGGACGGTCGAAGACCTCGGCAAAGATCCTGACCGCGATGTATTCCTCGCCCGGCATGTTCGTGGTGCGTGCGGATAGTCCCTACAAGACCATCCGTGATCTCACCGGCAAGCCGGTCGCGTTCGGCGCCAAGGGCTCGGGCCTGCCGATCCTGTCGCGCTACATGCTCGATGGCCTCGGCTTGAAGCAGGATGAAGACTTCAAGTCGATCTATCTCGATCGCGCCGGCGACGGTCCGGCGATGGTGCTGGATGGGCGCGCCGTGGCACTCTGGGGCGCGGGCATCGGTTGGCCGGGATTCACCACCATGGCGCAGAGCCCGGGCGGCGCCCGCTTCATCGCACCCGATGCCGGAGAGATCGCGCGCATCCGCTCCAGGCACTCGTTCCTGAAGCCGCTCGCCGTGCCGGCCAACTCCTATCCGGGCCAAACCGCGCCGATCAACTCCATGGGCTCATGGAGCTTCATCCTGGTGCGTGCCGACCTGCCTGATGATGTCGCCTATCATCTCGCGCGCACCCTGCACGGGATCGAGACGAGATTCTGCGAGAAGCTCGCGCAGGCATGCGAGACGACGGCGGTCAACACGGTCGCCGCGGCGCCGGATGAGGCGCTGATCCATCCGGGCGTGCTGAAATATTTGAAGGAGATTGGAGTGGCGAAGTAATACGGAGTCATTCCGGGGCGGTGCGAAGCACCGAACTACGGTGCGCAATTGCGCGCCGTAGAATCTCGAGATTCCGGGTCTGCGCTTTGTGCATCCCGGAATGACCGCTATGCGGTCACTTCTTCACCATCGGGCATGCCGGA
>Ga0310811_10005090_pt1 | contig 16572 bp, 32 predicted proteins | sample YCmetagenome_FD_207642 | JGI IMG/M metagenome (GOLD analysis project Ga0310811, IMG submission 207642) | Soil microbial communities from experimental microcosm in Duke University, North Carolina, United States - YC | ecosystem: Engineered > Artificial ecosystem > Soil microcosm > Unclassified ...
GTGTAATCCTGGTGTAGGGGGTGCCCTAAACTAGCCTCCGCGATCCCATTCTTTCCTATTAGTTCTCATTAGAATCAACGCACTACATGCAACTCAAGGCGCCAAAATGGCTTCTTCTGGGCACCAGAGCGCCAATCATTTCAATTAGTTACGAGGTGATTGGCGTAGTTCGGCGTAAGTCACATGCCGGTGATCGCTGGCGTATTTCTCGGGCGCCCTTTTTTTGATGGCGGCCTGCTCTGGGCTTCGGCCCATGCGCGCACCGTATTTGGCTCCCACCGAACTCGGCCCAACGCGCCGACGCGCGGGGGCAGCCGATCCGGGTGCTTGTTCACCAAGCTGACGATTGAACTCTCCTGATAGCCAAGGTACGCCGCAAGATCGCGGATGCCCCAAAGACGGTCGATGAGGGGATTGCTATTGGTCACCGGCCACTGCCTCTCTCCCGCGAACTGCGCAGGTATCGCCGTTGAACTGAGGAAGCCATGCGTGGATATGGATCGCTTCCAGAGATAGAAGATTGATATGGCTGCATGGCGTCCACCTCCATTCGTCGAATGGGATCTTGCCAGCCTCCTCATGCTTTTTAATCCGTCCTCTGACAAACATAGATTGCCCGACATAGACAACGACCTTGTCCTTGATCAGGAAGTAGACGCCGCTTTGCCGTCCATTTGATTTTCGGCATGATGATGGTTCAGTGAAAGAAACCAAGCCCTCATAGGTTGTATCTACATCCGGCCATGGGTCGAGAACCCCCCAGAAGGAACGATGAGGAAGCCGGCGCTCGGCCAGGCTGTCGCGGTCTAGCCAGCGGTCGTCAGCCATCCCCACCCCCAGAAATTGCGCCACTATCAATGGCGAACGAAATCGCAATCACATCGGGGTTCGCAGCCCACGATCCGGCACCATGCAGACTCTCCCAAAGGAGAGCGTAGGCGCCAACTGCCGTGGGTGACGCCTGCCCCTCAGCGCCGCTCCACCAAGCTCCAGGCGCCCGGGAAAGTCCCTCGGCAATCGCATCAGCTCCGCTAATGTCGTTCAGCTTCTGCGTGCGCACATCGGTCACGATGAGTGTCATCCGGCTAGCCCACCGCGGCATATGGATGGAGGGTGTCCAATGGATGCCTTTTCCATCGCGGGTATAATTGCTGCACACGGTCGGGTGCTTCGCCTCGATCTCGTCGCTTGGGCCGTCGAGCGTGAAATAGGGATGGTCAGGCTGCCGCGTCCGCCACACCTGGAGCGGCTCACCGTCCACGCGATAGATGGTCCTGTAGCTGACGCCCGGAGGCCCCGGTATTCCCGCGCGGCCAGGTTGGGAGTACCGTCCGCCCTGGACCGCCAACGGATGCTCGTCGGCGCAAGTTTCCCTGACCCATAAACGATCCCCCGGAGCGCATCGGCGAAGCGGAGACGTAGCAAGCCGCCGCGTCTGCGTTTTTCTGCCGGAAAGCAGGGCCCGCACCATTGGCGCGGAGAAGATGATTGGGCGTTCAGCCATCACCGCGCCCCCTCGCGGTCGCGGTCGGTGTCGAGCAGGGCGCGGATATCTCCGCTTCCATCCTCCGTTGTATCGATGCGCAGATAAATCGTATCCTTCCACCCGTCAGGATGCGCCTGGCGCTCAAGCAGCCACCGGAATCGCTCCGCATCCCCCCGCTCATCCTGGGCCGGGGCGCGTGCAGTCCAGGCGGCTGCGATATAGCCGCTCAATTCTTCCTGAGTGATAAGGCACATATCAGGATGATCTGAAGTCCGATCCTTCTCGCATAGATCTCGCCATGCTTCATTCGCCCCGAACTCACCCTGAGAGTGCCGCGCGACTGAGTTATCTTCAGGGTTGATCACACCAGCCGCCACAAGGATATTGTAGAGCGTTCCGCTGACATCGCCGTCCCATGTCTCAGTACCATCGCACGCAGTCCAAGCGGGATCTCCAAGCATTGATGAAAGCTCATTGACACAGAAGTTGACGGCAAGGTTTTTGCCGTCGTCGTTACCCTCATCATAGCGAGCCTGATCGCGAATCTTTTGAATGATTGCCCTTGTCCCGACCTCACAGTCTTTAGTGTGACTGGGAAGGGCGGCAGTCCAGGCGGCGAGCCAGATGGACCAACCAAGTTCGCCATAGCGCGTGTATTCTGTCTTCTCGAACTCTGCCCACGCGGTGTTATCAGCCATGGTCGGTCTCCTGTTTGGGTGCGAGCGTGATGGGCCGGGCGCGGATGCGCTGAGCGCAGGCATGATGATGTGAAGCCTGTCTAAATGCTTCTCGCGCGACCTCTGGCATTCCAGCCGCTCTGTATGCAGCAGATTCCTCCATCTTTTGTTCCTCTTGCTCATCGTGCCACTTCGCGATGTCTTCCCGCGTCGCCTCGGCGAGCGAGAGGGCGATCTCTGCCGCAGCCCGCCATTGCACCCTCTCATACGAAGGGAAATCTTCGGGCCATATAGCAGGAGAAAGACGGATTGCTGATCGGTGCGCTTCACACATTCTTCTCGCCACCTGCTCCAGCAGCGCCCCGCGGTCTTGGGTTGTCATGGATGACGCACCATAAATGAAAACACTCCATAGAGGACGGCATACAGAAAGAAGATGAGGGCTGCGGCGCATAGCGGTTTAGTTCTCACCTAACCCCTCCCCCGCGCTGGCGTTGAGGGCGGCTCGCATCTCGATAGCGGCCATGGCAAGCCCGAACGTGCAATCTGAATGAACCAAGTCGACACGCTCGCCGTCTTCTGACTGCACATGAACCGTCTTGCCATTGCGCGCTTGATAGGTCGTCGACCTATTCGCTTCGACAAGATCGGCGGACTCCAGGAGCTTTGTTGCTGCCTCCCGCAGCCTCGCGTTCTCCTCCCTCACGGCGGCAAGCTCGGCGTCGGCATTCATTCGAGACGCAATCAGATCATATACCAATCGATGGGGCTTATCGTCCCACTGGTACGCTAGTGGCCCCTCACCACCCAACGCAATCCGATAGTCATTTAGCGTGTAGTGCAGAACGCGCGGTTTGATGAAGGAATAGACGTCATCCGCGCCCTCGGGCGGCCGGCATTGCTCGGTCATCGCGGGGGCTCCTGGGTGATGGGCAATCCCTCCAGTATCTCGATTGCCTCGCTCATGCTGGCAAAGTGAAAGCCAGCGCCAAATCTCCGCTCTCCGATCTTCCTGATGCAAATCATGTGGTAATACGAATCATCCACAAAAATCTCCCATCCGCGCTCTGCCGCCACCCTCTCCACGTCGCTCGGCTCGTGGCTCATGCGGCCGCTCCGGTGACATGCTGGATGCCGTCACCAAGGGCAGGACGGCCATCGCCAAACGGATCGGCCTGATCGTTTTCCTCGCTGTCTGCGGTCATGCGCGCGATCTCGGCATCAGCCGAGGCGGCCATCGACTTGTAGTTGTCGAGCGACGGTTTCAGGAACAACTGCTGCTCCTTAGTCAGAGCGTCCCAGAATTTCTTGAGCCTTGCGGTCCCTTCTTGCGCTGCCGCCTCTGCCCCGATGATGACGCTGCGCTGCGCGGGGGTTGCGGCATCCTGTCCGCCGATCCAGTCGATCAGGCGCTTGCCCATTGCCTCATCCATCTTGGTGCCGGCAGCAAAGATCGGGCGCAGCGCGCCGGGACACTTGCCGCCGTATTGCCGGTCGACAGTGAATTCGCCGTCGCCAAGCATGAGGGCCATGATGGTCATATCGAACCGAAGCGACTTCTCCTGGATCGGAACGATAGGGCCGGGCACATATTTCTTCTTCCCGTCGACGATTTCTTCGATCATGGGCTGCTTGCCACGCGAGCACAGGATCAGATGAAGCCCGCAGCCAAGCCACTGGCGGGTTAATTTGCCGAGACGTCGCTTCGGCTTGGCCCATTTTGCCATGTCGTTCTTCTCGGTCGCATTCTCGACCATATCAAGCACGCCGCCCTCAGCGAACCAGGCGTGGCTCACGCTGTCCACTACGAGCGTAGTCACGCCAGCATCCACGAAGTCCATCAATGCCTCTTGATACCGCTCTGGGGTGAATGGTGCTGTGAGAGACCCATACATATAGCCTCCGTCGATCGCATCGACGTAGGCGCGGCCGCGCTCGCCGCCTTCGGTGTCAAGCAGGCCCCGCTTCCGCGGATCGGGCTCAATCCCGGCCGCGAGCTTGAGGGCCGAGTATGTCTTGCCCGTCTCGGAAAGGCCGAACAGGCTGATGAGTAGCTTCATGCCCTGCCGCGTGGCGGGCGCGATTTGAACGATCGGCATTGTCAGTTCCTTGTGTCGATTTGCATGTAGGCCCAGTTCGGCAAGCCGACACGAAAGGCAAGATCGCGCGTGCGATCTTCCTTGTGACGGTAGCCATACCAATCACCTGTGCGCAGGCATTGCTCGAAGATTTCGCCGGCCATCGTGTTCTCGTATTGCCCAGCCTCAAGGGCGGCCTCATCAAGCTCAACGATGCTGGTGAGATAAGGGGCCTTCGGCTCTTGGTTCGCGAACCAATAGTGCTCAGGACGCTTTCCGAGCAGGATCGTGGCTCCCTCAAGATACCACGCAGCGCGACGGTGATATCCCATGTCGAATGCGTGCTTGCCGAACCTCTCGGGATCGGCGCTGGCCGTCGACTTGTAGTCGTTCATATGCCGCCCGCTGTCGGCGAGGAAGTCAGGCCGGGCACGGCACCAGAAGCCCCAAAGCGGATGCTTCCAGAACATCGCCATTTCCGTCTTGCCGTTGGAGAATGCAGCGCGCGTGAACTCGTTCGCCATGAACGCATCGCGGGCCGCCTCGATCTTCTCCATGTTCTTAGCCAGGATAGCGGTCTTGCCGGCCATAGCTGCCGCTTCGCGCGCTGCTTTCGCCTCGTTCTTTCGCCAATCGTCAAAGTTGAGAACAACCACCTTCTGAGAGAAAAGTTCTGGCTCCAGGAAGATGACATGCGCCACCGTTCCGATACTGAACTTCTCCTGTCCGTCCGGCTCCTCCCAATTAGGATTTAGGCGTCGGGAATTGAACTGGCAGAGCTTCGGAGCCTTGAGCAGTTCGTTGACCATGCCGGCCGAGAGAGAAGGCGTTTCGCATGGGTCATTATGGTATGTCTCGGCATCCATCTCATAGATGCCCGGGATGGTGATCCGCTGCGGTGCGAGCTTGTTCATCTCAGTACCTGATCTCCACGGCGGGGATCAGCCTCTTGGCAATGACGATGATCACCGCCTTGACCTGGGCATCGGTCATCTTCTCGTCCGGACTCAGTTCCCTATTGGCGTGAACGATCAGCGCCGCAGCCGCATCGAAATTCACCCGGCGCTTGATCTCCATGTTGCGGGCACGCTCGGCAGCCGCAGCCTCCTCAGCCGCCTTCTCAGCCGCAACGCGTGCCCGCTCTGCCTCGATGGCGGCCTTGCGATCGGCCTCGGCTTTCTCACCGGCAGCCTTGCGATCGGCTTCAGCCTTCCGCTCTGCCGCAGCGGCCTTCTCCTCTGCCTGACGTGCGCGCTCCTGCGCTATCCGGTTCAGCTCCTCCAGAGCATCGATCTCGGCCTGGGCCGCCTTCTCAGCTTCTCGGCGGGCATCTTCCTCATCACGTTTTTCCCGCTCAACTCTCTGCTTCTCCTCGGCAGCAAGCTGGGCGGCATGCGCCTCAGCAGCCACGCGGGCAGCCTCAGCGGCTTCGGCGGCGATACGGGCCTCACGCTCGCGCTGGAGGCGCGCAGCCTCCACACGAGCGGCTTCCTCGGCCTCCAGACGCTGGCGCTCGGCTTCGGCTGCGGCCTCCTCGCGGGCAACCGCAGTGGACAGAGCCTCGGTCAGCTTGAAGCCGATCTCCGCGTGCAGGTCGTGGGCGCGGCCGGCAAACTCCTGCCACTCACGGTTGTCTTCGTGCAGATCAAGCCGCTCGATGGATTCACGAACCTGCTGTGAGGTGGGCTCGGGCGGGAGCAGCGCGAAGAGGTCGGACATCGCGACCAGCGCATCCTCGTGGCCCTTGATGCGGTCGGCTTCCTTCGTCTCCCATGCGGTCAGCTCGGACAGCACCTCTTCCTTGAGCGCGTCGCAGCGCTCGCGGATGATCCGGCGATCGGCATCCACCCGGTTGATCTCGGCGCGCTTGGACTCGTTCAGCTCCTTGCCCATATCATCGAGCGCGGTTTTGCTGCGAGCTACCTTGAACGCGAGCGACTTGATCTCCTTCCTGCCCTTTGCCGAGGAGATGTCGCGCTTGACGCTGCGCACCTCCGTTTCCAGCTTCGCCAGGATGGTCTCAACGCCGCCCTTGGTGAACAAGGTGACGGCAGTGACGGGAGCCCCAGCAACGACAAGCGCGCCAGTCTCCGGCCGGTCAATGGTCTCGCTCAAAATACCATCTCCATTTTCTCGCGCTCTTCGCGCATTGCTTCGTAACGCTCGGCCATCCGATCCAGATTCTTCACGGTAGACGCACGACGCTTGCGAGACTGCGCGCGGAGAAGCTTGTCGTCCTCGCGCTGCATCTGCGCCCAGAGCGTGTTCATGTCGTGTGTCAATGCGTCTGCCGCCGCCGGCTGGCGCCAGGCGTAGGCGGGCAGCGTGTGGGTGTGGGGGATCATGACCCATATTCCTTTGACCAGCATTCCTCACAAAGCGGCTCCGCGTCTTCCGAATAAAATGAGGTTCGAATTTGATCTGCGCGTGATGCGCCGCATCTGGAGCAGGGGCTCATTTTGGGTCTCCCACTGAGTGAGTCGTCATGGACGAATGCTTCTTCACTCACGCCCCGCACTCCCTGTCCTGCTCTGCCTGTTTCATCGCGCGATCCAACCGCCGATCCGCCCACCACTCTTTCGCGCGATGCCACCACGACCGGCGAGGCGGCGCCGACGCACGGAGAAGGCGGGGGACGTCGAGGAGGGAGATGGGGTCCTGGGTGGTGTTGGTCACTTCTTCAACCCCTCACCGTAGAAATACGCGCGGATGCCGATTTCACGATTCCACATATCCCGCCATGCCGCTTCGACCGTTGGGCCAAATCCGATCACGAATTGTCCGTAGCACTCCCATCGTCCGCCTCTGAAATAAGCGCGCGGCTTGTCAGATTTCACTTCACCCTCCCCACGGCCCGCGCGCCCCGATAGATCCAATCCGGATCGGCCGGGATGTGCTGCAGGGCTTTGGCAAACAACTGGTCAGCATTGTAGAACAGGCCCTCGGCGCGGCTCGGGTTGCGAGCGCCTAGGCAATCGATGGCCTCGCGCTCACGGCTGACCGCCATCTCGGCAACGGCAGACATCGCGTGCGACAGGCCGAATTTCGTGAAGGTCATGGTGTCTCTCCCGGAAGTTGGCTCACAAGCGGTCGCATCGGTTGATACGCCACCGCGACCTGCGCCACGTCCGTGCGCGCGAGGATGGCGTCAAACGTCGCCGGCCAGAGCCAGAGACCGATGCCGAAGCAGATGGTCGTGGCCACGGCGAAGTCGCGGAGGGTTGTCATGGGATCACCTCAACGCCGACGACCTGCGTATGCTCGAAAGCGGTTTCTCTTTTGGCGCCTGATCGCAGCAGAGCCTCTAGCTCTGGGATGTCTACGTCAATCGTTTTGAATGTGCTCAGGACAGCTCCGCCTGCATTGGCAGCCATTGCTGCGTTATCCTTGCGGACTATAATGCGGATCATGGCACTGTCTCAGTTTCGGATACGGTTCCCAGGGAAGACACGAGGTCATCGATCCAAGCCTCTGCGGCTGCAAATGCTTCCGGCCATGTTTCACAGTGACCTTCGCCCTTCTTACCCGAAGCCGTCACAGCCCATTGAATCGGCGGGAGCGTCCAGTAGTTGCTCGCTGACATATGGACCGATGCGAAATTCGGGCACTTGCTCTCAAGATGGAGTGCGTATGCTCTGATATCCCGCGCCGTCATAGCCTCGGCCAGCGCCGGCAGTGTCGTTGTGTCAGTGGTCATGTCATTTCTCCCCGAGCGCGGCTTCGAGCGCGGCGCGCATCCTCGCTCTGTTGAATGTGTTTTCCATCATTCCCGCCGCCTTCATGGCGCGCTCGACCATCTCATCGCTTGGGGCGGCAAGGTGGTGATCGATCTGTTCCAGCATGACCGCTGTAACCTCGTCTGTGCTCCGCGAGAGCGCACTGATAAGGCTGCGCGCATTGGTCAGCGTGTCGCGAAGGCTGTCGTATTTCTGTGTCATCGCATCCTCTCGCGCCGGGCGCGTTGGGGTGGGGTTAGGCGTCCAGCATTATGTGGACGTAGCCTTCACGGTCTTGGCACGGCATGCGCTCCGGAGAGCCAGCCAAAGCCTCATCGCCAGACTTACGAATGACCCATCCACATTGAGTTCCGCAGGGGTTCTCCCTCTCTGCGAACGAGGAAGCTTGGTCATCTGTCCAGTCAGCGGGCACGCAAACTTGCATGCATAGAAATCGGACAATCGTAACTTGCGGGTCTTCGTTTTCCATCACCCCACCTCCTCAGCCGGCCATCCGGCCTCAGCGCGGCGGATGAACTCGGCGCCGCGGGGTGTGAGGAGAGGCTCATCACTAAATGCGATAGCGTTGCGGACAGAGATAAATCCGTTCCGATACATGCGGATATATGCATCCGCCATTTCCTGGGCATTGCACTGGAAGGTTTGTGCGAGCCGACCCTTTTCAATTGCCCGCAGCACGTCTTCAACTGTCGCGATCAGCATCACGCCTCTCCCCCAGATCGGTAGCAGTCCTCGCAATACGGGCCAGCATCATCTTCGTCGTATATGCTGTCTTCGGATTTTCCCGCTCGGCCAGTCTCAGTTCCGCAGATGAAGCAATGCTCACGGGTTAGTCCGGGCTCCCTGGAGTTCCAGTAGGAATGCTGGTCCTGCGACAGAGCGCCAGAGCACCCAAGTATTTGGCGGCGAATAGAATTTCGCGCGTTCATGTCCATCACACCTCTCCCCACATCATCGCCTCACGCCGCATCTCTGCCCGATACTCCGCTGCATCCACCTTGCGGTCGGCGGCGGCTTGGGCTTCCTGCTCCATCAGCGCTTCCAGCAACCACTGCTGAGTGCGCGCGGCGTCTTTCAGGGCGTTCTCAAGATCTTCGTTGATGCCTTCGCCGAGAGCCGCCTTGTGCTTCTCCAGCTTGTTCAGAAGCTTGGCGCGGTCGTCCTGGATTTCGAGTTGGAATCGCAGCTCGTCCTCGACGGCATCCGAGGTTGACTTTCCCCAATAGGAATCGAAGGCGGCCTGGGAGAAGTTGTCGGGCAGATTGCCGTGATAGGTCATGGTGTGGGCTCCTTCGCGGCCAGCTCTATCGCCGCGTCGAAGGCGGCGAGAACCTCGGCGTGCGTGTGGGTGTCGTTGAAATCTGCAATGCATCCGTGCATTGGCCGCTCAAGAAGAAGCACGATTTCGATAGGGAGCAGTTTCGCCTTCATCACTGACTGGAGAGCGCCGTAGCTACACCAACAAACCGCTGCCGGACTTCTTGCAACAACTCTCTTTCCAGAAGCCGATCTTGCATAAAATTCCTGCGTCCAATTCTCGGGCTTCTCGATCTTCGCCCGCGCAGCCTTCAAGATTTCCAACGTTTTCATTGCACCCATCCCTCCTTTGCCAACATCGCCCGATCCCGCTCGATCCGCTGCAGCGCCTCGGCCACCAGCGGATCGTCCTCCGCGACGCCCAGGGTCAGCGCGATGTCGAGCAGGCGCGTGGCGGCCTCAAGGTCGGCGCGGATGGCGGGGGTGGAGATCGGGGTCATAGACCTTCACCTTCGGTGAAGGTGACTTCGACGCAGGCTATGCGTTCTTTTGTTGCCCTTGCATCGGCCTTCTCACGGCTGAGATGGACGATTCCAATTTCAGGGTAGAAATTCACCCACGCGGTGCGGCGCTCGGGCGCGCACATGAGATCGAGGTAGTGGTTGCTCCATGTGCCCGTCGTTCCATCTGCGCGCCAGAATTGAATCTCTTCTGCCGGGACGCCATCAACCAACCCAACTAGGCAGAAGTCACCTGAGGTGCGCCTATCCGTCGCCAGTATCCGAACCTTCCGGCCGTCGCGGGTGACGTAGCCCGTCAGCGGATCGCGGCCGGGCTCGTAGGGGCGTAGATTGGTCATGGCGTCGCTCCGGTTGGGGGTGGGGTTAGGCGGCTTCTGCCAAGTCAACGCCAGCCGATCCACGAAGCTCTCTGACCGAAGCGAAAACATCGACCGCGATCGGCGCCACGTCGTTCGTGACCTTCTGCTCCAGGCCGACCCACTTCTTGATGAACGGTTCCATGCTGGGCTCGGCCGCGATCACGTCCTCCCAATTTCGGAAAGACTTCGCCATGCTCTCAGTCTTTGCGTAAAATGCCCGGCGGTTGTCGCGGGTTTTCTCTTTGCCCTGAACATGCTTCTGAATGTCAGTGTTCAGGTCTGCATCCGAGATATCCACCCGGCCATTGCAGTAGCCCCGGTTCTTGAAGGTGCGCTCCAGAAAGCGCGGGTCGCTCTTCCCCTCAGCATGGATGATCTCGACGCTGTAGCCGCCGGCATTGACGCGGATGCAGTTGTGAGCACGCAGCCAGCCATCCGGAAGCGCGTTCATCTTCTTTTGCTCTTCCTTCGTGTAAAGGTAATCGTAGATGCGCCAGTAAATGGCATCCTCCGTGGCGAGCGCTTCTGCTTCGATTGCTTCGAAGGTGAAGGCCGTCAGCCTTCCAGCGAAGCTTGAAGCGGCCGACTGTGTGATTCTTGTCTTTGCCATCTCTCTATCCCTCTTGCGTCCGGTGTCTGCCGGGGTGGTTTGCTTCTGACTCCTTAGGCCCAGCACCCTTGCGGATGTCTGGGCCGAGCCGGCTGGTGTGGCCGGAGATTGGTTAGGGCATTGGGCTGGGTTCCCTCTGTTGCGTTCCCGGTGTCGCAACCGGGGTGGCGTGGGGTAAACATACTCCGTCGCCATGACCAACGCAAGGGTAATTTTACCCGATTTGCATCATGGCATCGCCGCGCTACCCTTCACGAGAACGGGAGGGCCTAGCGATGAGTGACGAACCCAAGGCAGACGTTGCGATATGCGTTTTGGGGAAACCCTTCCAGACGGCCCTGACAATCGCCTCTCTGCTACGGCAGAGCGGGCCGCGGATCGGGCGCATCTTCATCCAGGAAGAGCCCAAGCAACCCTTCGGTGAGGTGGTGAAGTACCTCTTTCTCGCCTTTCCCGGCGCCGATGTCGTTCAGTTCACACCTCGCGTGGCGATCGGGCTAGAATTCTTCGATGCTCACCGGTTCTCCCAGGATGCCGATTACCGCGCCGGCGTTCGGTACCAGCGGGCGTGGGAGGAGGGCCGCGAAGAGTTCCTATTCATCAGCCACAATGACTGCATTTTCACTGGCGATGTTGTCGGCAAGATGATCGAGGCTGCAGCGCCTGGCTTCATCGGAGTTGGGCAGATCGGCCAATGCTGGAACTGCCCCGCGAGCTTTGCTCAGAAGTGCTCAGGTCCCACCCATGAGCAATTCAACCCGACGTATGAAGAGGCGATCAAGATTGTACGGGACTTTCCCGGACCACGAACGCCGGAATGGTCCATACAAAAGGACATCCCATCCCCGTTCCCGGAATGCCGCCTGAATGAGTTCGCTTGCCTTATCCATAGGAATGCCATTCGGCACCGGATAATGCCTGAAGGCCCCATCGAACCGCTCGGCGCAATGACGGGCGATACCGGAACCACCTGGTTCCGCAAGCTACGGCTAGAGGGATATCGATTCAAGGATTTCCAGGAGTGCTTTGTGCACGCCCCCTTCTCTCCGTCCGGCGGCGGCCGGGCCGGATCAGAAAGCCCGAGCCTCTATTCTGAGCAAGAAGAGATGGCCCGCGCGATTCTGCGAGAGAGCTATCCTGAGATCGCGACGCGCCTGGATGACCTACGCCGCGTCACGCGCCTTGTGGCGAACCTGGCCATGGACATCTGAGCCGCTTATTTCTGAGGGCAGAGCGTACGTCTTTGTGACTATGCTTATAGTGCATAGCGAGTCACAATCTGGTTATGTCTAGTAGACTCGACCAACAGGAAGCATCGGCGGCGCAGTTAGATGATGTTGCACTTAGAGACCTAAAATTCATCGAAGAATTTCTCTCGTGGAGAGATCGAGCAGTCGAGCGATTATATGGCGTCAGGAGGCCGAGAGATCCGCTAAGAGAAAGTATTCTTAGAAAGGTTGTGATCTGCTTCGGAGAAGGCAAGCTGCGCTCGATCTCCTATTACCAGCGTGAATGCGCTCGCCTGGGCAGCCGCACCGCGATCCGTGACGTAATCCATGAGCTTGAAGAGCAGCGCCTGCTGGTCCTGATGCAGAATACCCCGGGGAAGCGGGCAACGGTCGTCGAGCCGGCGGAACGCTTGCTCAAATGGTACGCCATCTATCTCAGTGAGCTGCGCACCCTCATCACCAAACGGCTGCAACAGAACCAGGGTTCTCCGCAAGTCCTCAACGGCGCATTGGACCCATAAAAGTCGTGCCGCCGTAGGTCAAATTTCGACCACTAATCCTTCTGGCGTAGCATGACCGACTCATGACAGGATCGTCATAAAGCCGTCGTTAACCGGCTTGTGATGCGCGCCAGGAGGATGGGTATGGGCGAAGTTGTTGATTTACGAGGCTTTGTCGGCCACGACCTTGGAGACGGCGTTGAGAAATCTGAGGAATCCGATCTTGACATCTGCGTCGAGTTGGCTCCAGAGGCGAAAAAACGCCTGATCCTCCGGCTCGTGCGAGAGATCGCCGATAACTTCGGAATCGACCTCGGCCCCCGTCCCGTTGATCAGCCTCGAAACCGGAACGCCCGCCGCAGCAGCCAGCGCAGAAAGCGTCTTCCCCCGCGGGCTTTCTGACTTCCCCTGCATCACGTTCTTGACCGCACTGTCGGGGAGGCCGGCCTTGAGCGCCCAGGAGCGCTGATTAAGGCCGGTCTCATCCATAACGCGCTGAAAATTCTTCTGAATGCGTGCCATGCTCATGGGTCAATAATACCCCACTGAGATTGCCGTGGCTTGGCGTATCTTTACTCTTGCGCGATGGGGTATTTCTACTCTATCAATGCGGGCATGAGCACCGAAGACAACGACCTCATCAAACGCATCGAGCAATTCTGCTCCTCCAAGCCGATGAGCGAGCGCGCATTCGGCATCAGCGTTGCTGGCAACCACAAGTTCATCAGCCGGCTTCGCGCCGGGCATGGATGTCATAGCCGTACGCTGGCTCGGGTAGAGGCGCTGATCAACGGCGAACCGCTGCCGCGCCCCGCTCACTCGCGGCATGACGCATCGGAGGCAGCATGACCCGCACTCTCCTCCTCATCCTCCTCCTCGTCGCAATCGCGGGCGCCGCTTGGTGCCTGTTCAACGCAGGATTTCCCCGATGAGCACATTGTTCGCTGAGACCTCGCGCCAGATGTTCCCCGAGCGGTTTCCGTCGCGGGTTCTGCGCATCAACGCCCGCATCGCCACCTGGATCGCCATGGCCGTCATCTTTGGGCTCATGGGCTGGATCGCGGCAACGAATGGGGGTGTGAAATGATCCTTCACCTGATCCTTACTGTCGTCCTCGTCGTACAGATCTTCGAGTATCATGAGCATCGGGCGCTCGAGTTCTACGGGTTGTCGAAATGACCCGCTCCATCCTCGACCCCCGCTTCCAGATCCCAGGTCAATGGTCGAGCCCTTTGCCCCGCTCCGAGTTCGACGCGATGCTGGCCGTGCCGATAACAACGCGCCGTTTCATCGAAGGCTGCGCTTTCTGCGGCTGCGAGCGGGAGAATTTCCATCGGTGCGCCGCCGTCTCCGTCGATCCGGTCAATGACGATCGGCTCGGCGGCAGGCCTGTCAGCGCCGAGCAGATTCGAGGCGCCATGTGATGAGCAAGCCAATCACCCAGGCTGACTATGACTACATTGCCGCGCATCAGGCGGAATCTTCGATGACGATCGGCCGCGCGATCGGTCGTTCCGACAATGCCGTGCTCCGGCAACTGCGCCGCATCCGAGCGGGGCTTCCGTTTCAGCCGGTGCGCCAGGCCCGTCGCCTGTCCGACGCGATCGAGGCGCAGATCCGCTGCCTGAGAGACCAAGGGCACAGCATCCCCTGCATCGCTCACACGGTTGATGCCAGCGGCAACGCCGTGCGCCGCGTGGTTGGCAGCAGCCAGAGCTATGTAACCTGTGGCTGCCTCAAGGCCATGGGTATCGCTTCGGTCAAAACCCATCGGCGCCACACGTCCTATGCGGCCCCTGTCGTTGTGCAGCAGATCGCGCGCATCGGCGAGCTGAACCAGCAGGGAAAGCCCATCCGCGTGATTGTGGCCGAGACCGGCTTGACGCACACGGTGGTCGAGCGACGGCTCGAGCGGTTCTACGCCCAGAATCCTGACAAGAAGCGCCCAGACCTCAGCCGGAACATGACCTTCGTCGAGCAGAGCCGGATTGACCGGATGGTCGAGATGCTGAAAGCCGGACATAGCCAGCCGCAGGTGCAGGCCGCCCTCTCTCTCAGCAGAAACGTGCTGGAGCGCCTGGTCAAAGAGGCTAAGCGCCGCGGAGAGTTGCCGCCTGTTCTGTCCAGCAGCCCGCTCTTGGCACGGCGTAATGCGGTCAAGACTGCGGTTCCCGTCGCCACCACGACACCCCTCTGGACCGAAGGCCGCGACCGGTATCTCCGTGTTGGGTTCAAGATGAAGACCCCACGGGACGTGCTCCTTGAGGAGTTGAACGACGAGTTTCCCCATCTTGCTCGACTGACACACGAGGCACTGACCCTCCGTCTCTACGGGACTGCGGCGTGAGAGTCCCCACTCTCAACGCCTCCCTGGCCTTCACCTGCTCGAGCAATCCGGCTCTAAGCAGGGCCGCGTCTATGGCCTTCCCCAAGGTCACAAACGCCATCTACTCGTCGTCTCCGTTCCGCACGTCCCCGCGTGCATCCCGGCGGTCCTCGTCTGTGACTGATTCCTCGCCGATGATCCTCCAGACCAAAAGCCAGAGCTTCGTAAACGTCCCCAGCCACCACGTGGGCTGGATGCCAGGCAGATCGTCGTCCTCCATGTCGTCTGCTCTCACTGCCGTCGTTCCGTTCTCCGATGTTGATCATCAAACATCGGGAACGAGCACAAATGTCGAAAACCTCGTCACAGATTCAGAATCGCCACATGTCCTGCACCACTGCTGAGGCCCAAGAGATCGGCGGCTTCTTCAATGAGGTCGTTACCGAACGTCTAGGCGAGGGGCGCAAGCGCGTCATCGCCGACATCGCGCGTCATGTTGAGATGAAGCCCAGCCGGGTTGCAAAGCTGATGCGGATGGAAATCCCGCGGGTGTGGGCCGACGAGTACCGCGCCGTGAAGTCATGGCATCAAGAATGGCGTGAGCGCCAAATCGCGCAGCTCCGCCATAAGGCTGAACTTATGGAAGCGCAGACGATCGCGCGGAGAACTGCGGAATGACATGGCTGATCAACTGGCTGTGGCTGAAGTTCTGCCTCGCCATGTACGCGGACGGTGAGCGCCAAGTGAACTGGGCGATCCCGCGCGTGAAGGCAGCACTGCTGCGAGCCGAGAAGCTGCGGGTGAAGAAATGAACAGAATCTATCCCTCCGCCATCGATCGGATGATGAGCCGAACGGCAGTTGATCTAGTGACAGGATGTTGGAACTGGACCGGGGCCAAGGGATGCCGGACTGGTTATGGCAGGATATTTGTAGATGGGCGCCCGGAGTACGCGCACCGGTTTTCATACTCGCACCACAAGGGTGAAATCCCCGCCGGAATGTATGTGTGCCACACGTGCGACAACGTCATGTGCGTCAACCCGGATCACCTATTTCTGGGGACTGCCAAGGACAACACGGCGGATATGTTGCGGAAGGGTCGTCATGGCCGCTTTCGTTTGCGGGGAAAGGATCATCCGAACGCGAGGCTCACCGAAGAGCAAGTGGCCCATGTCTTTATGAACCGAAGTGACAGCCACTCAGACTTAGCTAGAGCTTATGGAGTTTCTGTCCAAACCATCTGGAAAATCCGCAATGGGGGAATTTGGTCCTCCATAACATCAAAACTGCAAGCTCCGGTCTCTGGAGAAGCAGCATGACCACCAATCACAATCCCCTGACCCCAGGGCGATGCGGAGCCGGCGCGCAACAGCCGGCATGCGGAGGGCCCATGTCATTACTCGCGGCGTCGGCCGGGATCGGTCCTGGCCGGCGCCCCTTCGCGGGGGTGGTGTGATGGCGCACCCAGAAGCATTTCGCCTGAAGCCGCGCGTCTATCATCGCGCTGTAGGCATGAACCTATATGGCGATGTCACCGCGGCCTGCTTCAAGGTTCCGCGGCGAATTGACCTATCTAAGGCAAGCTGGACGATCCGCGATGAGGCTGTGACTTGCCCGCGGTGCCGCAAGCTTATCGCCACCCCATCACCCGCTCTCCCTGCGGGCGATACCCAGGGACACCGCTATGCGACCCCAGGGGCAAACTGCGCGGCCGGGCCTCAGGGCTCGGTCGCGGCTTTTTCGGGGGATGCGGGGTGAGACTGGTTCTGATCGAAAGCCCCTACGCGGGC
>Ga0310811_10005091_pt1 | contig 16572 bp, 12 predicted proteins | sample YCmetagenome_FD_207642 | JGI IMG/M metagenome (GOLD analysis project Ga0310811, IMG submission 207642) | Soil microbial communities from experimental microcosm in Duke University, North Carolina, United States - YC | ecosystem: Engineered > Artificial ecosystem > Soil microcosm > Unclassified ...
TGAAGAGGGGTGAGAGCTGGTTGGTGGAGGGAAAAAAATGGCCGGGGTGGGCCCGGCCGTGGTGGAAAATTTGTGATAGGAGGTTATTTGAGTTCTTTCAGGAGCTCGTCGACGGCGGCCTTTAGTTGGTCGTCGGTGTCGCGGGCGATCCAGTCGGGTTGGTTTTCGACCTGGATATCGGGTATGCAGGGGCCGAGTTCTTCGTTCTTGTCGGTACTTTTTACGTACCAGCCCCTTCCGGGGAGGCGGACGAAAGAGCCGTCCATCAGCTGTTTGCCGCCGGTAGAGATGACGGAGCCGTTGGTGGGGGTACCTACGAGTTTGCCGATGCCCAGGGTTTTGTAGGCGTGGGAGAATATCTCGGCGTTGGAGTAGCTGCCTTCGTTGCAGAGGGCGATGGAGGGTTTTGTCCAGGCGGCGTAGACGAGCCGTTCGCCGATGGGGTAGTAGTCTCTGAATTTCTTTTTGTCTTTTTCCGGGTTGTCGCTGGCGCCTCGTGGTATTGTGTAGGCATGTTGTTTGTAGTTGAGGATGGTCATGAGATAGTCGGTGGTGCTGCCGCCGCCGTTGTAGCGTACGTCTATGACGAGCCCCTCTTTGCCGAAACCGGCGGCGGTGAACTCGCGTTCGACCACTTCGAAGCTGGGGAAGTCCATGCCTCGGATATGGATATAGCCTAGTTTGCCGCCGGACCATTTTTCGACGAGCTTTTTGCGCTGGTCGACCCATTCCCCGTAGAGGTCGTCCCGGAGGCTGGCGGTCGGGCGGATGGGAACTTCTTTTGTTTTGCCGTCGGCGGTCTGGACGGAGAGGAGGATCTTTTCGTCGCTGAGGCCGTTGAGCAGGCTATAGAAATTGTTTTCTGCGCGGACCGGCTCGCCGTTGACGGCGGTGATGATGTCCCCCGCGCTGAGCCTGCTCTGGTGTTTGTCGGCGGGGCTGTTGGGGATGACGTGTGTGACCTTCATTCCGCCGGGGGCGGGGATCAGCTCGACACCCAGTCTGCCGGTAGCGTCTTTTTGCGTTTCTGTCCGGTCGGCGGCCGTGAAGCCGACGTGGCTGGAGTTGATCTCGCCGAGCAGGAGGTTGAACATGTCCCGGAAGTCATTGCTTGTGCTGGCGTATACGCAGCGGTCGTGGTATTTTTCGCGGAGCTTGTTCCAGTCATAGCCGTTGAAGTTGGGGTCGTAGTAGCCGTCGCGCATGGTCCTCCAGGCTTCTTCGAATACCTGGGTCCGTTCTTTCACGTAGTCGATCTTCAGCCTGGCGCTGTAGGGGAGGTTCTCGGAGGCGGATGTTTTGAGGTCGATCCTTGCCATGGCGCCCATGCGGGCATTGTAGTAGAGGTATTTGCCGTCTTTGTCGGGGGTAACGTTGGAAGGGTTGGCGCCGCCCTTCGTGAGTTCTTTCAGGTCTTTCCCGTCCCATTTGATGCTGTAGAGGTCGCGGCCTTTGGCGGTGTTGCTGGCGGTGGTGTAGTAGAACGTTTCGCCGTCCCTGCCGATCGTCAGGTCGTCTTCGTCGCCGGGGAAACTGGTCACCTGGACGATGCGTTCGTATATTTTGTCGAAGTCGATGGTTACCGTGACGGGCTTTTTTGGTTTTGCAGCCCCTGCGTTGTCGGTGGTCGGGGCGTCCTTATCCTGCCAGTCTTCCTTTGATTTTTCCCAGTCGTCTTTTTTCAGCCAGACGAACCAGACGTCGACGCTCCGGGATACGCTGCGTTCGGAGAGAAAGCCCAGTTTGGAGCCGTCGGGACTCCAGAACGGATTTGCGTCGCTGCGGGGGTGCATGGAGACGTTGACTGCTGCGGAAGAATTATCGGCGGGCTGGATAAATACTTCGTCGTTGAAGTAGAGGTCGGACTGAGAATAAGCGAGCCATTTGCTGTCGGGGCTCCAGGCAACGCCGCGGGGGGTAGCCCAGCCTTTTGTGAGGAGTTTTTCGCCGGACAGCCGGCCTGCCGGGGAGATGTCGGCTACGACGAGCGTGCCACGCCCGCGTATATACGCAATCTTTTTCCCGTCGGGGGAGATGGAGGGGTTGGCTTCGTCTTCGCCGGTATGGGTAATGGGTGTCAGTTCGTGTTTGAGGCTTTTGAAGATATTGTGCTCGGCGGTGTCGGAAGAGCGGACGAGGTACATGTCGTAGTTGCCGTCGGCGCGATCGCTACAGAACAGGAGGGCCGAGTCGTTGAGCCATGCGGGCTGGATATCGCGGAAGGGGTGATTGGAGACGTCGACGCTTCTGGGTTTTTCTTTGTCGGCCTCTTTTATAAAGACTTCGCCGCGATCGACGTAAGCGATCAGTTTGCCGTTAGGAGAGAGTGCGTATTCCGAGGCGCCGTTGGTGAGCGTTTTTTGTTCGGTTGCGTCCTGGCGGTCATCCGCGTTGATGGTGACGTCGAGGGTCTTTATATCCTTTGGCGCGGCTGTCCTGAGCGTATAGAGGTGCATATCCCTTTCAAGGACGATGGATGAGCCGTCGGCGGAGATGCTGTAGTGGCGGATCGATTCGGTATTGAAGCCGGTGATCTTTTCGGGTGCTCCGGAGTGTCCGTCGCCGTCCAGGGTCCAGCGATAGAGGTTATAGGGGCCGTCGATGCAGCTGAGGAAATAGAGGGTGTTGTTGCTGCCCCATTGCGGGAGGATATCGTTGGCGGCGGTGCCGGGCAGCTTTTGGAATGTTTTCTTGCGGGTGTCATAGAGCCAAATGTCCCTGTTGGAGCTGCCTCTGTAGGCCTCGCGGGCGATGGGGTTGATGTCGCCGCGGGTGAAGGCCATCCAGCGTCCGTCCGGGGAGAGGATAGGATCGTAGCCGACTGCGTCCAGGATGCGTGATTCGGTGCCGCCGGAAGGGTTGATCGCGTAAACTTCGAGGGGGCGTTCGATGGCGTTGAATTCGCGGGCCGTGGAGAAGAGTATTTTGTCGGACCGGGTCCAGCTGGAGATGATGTCTTCACCGGACTGGAAGGTCAGACGGCGCGGTGTGCCGCCTTCGGTGGGGATCAGGAAAATATCGTTATTGCCATAGCGCGCTCCGGAGAAGGCGATCTGTTTGCCGTCGGGGCTGAAGACGGGGTGTCCTTCGTAGCCTTCGTGGATTGTCAAACGGGTGGCTCTGCCTCCTGAGGCGGGCACGGTCCAGATATCCCCCTGGAAGGAGAAGGCGACGAGGGAGCCGTCTTTGTTGATAGCGGGCTGCCGGAGCAGGAGGGGCTGCTGGGCGAAGGCGGAGAGGGTCAGCGTGAGCAGTAGGATGGTTTGTTGCAAGGCGCGCATGAGCGGGGGCGTTTTGGGTTAATGATTTTGCATCGCGATGATGATCCCGATGATAATTAGTATGCCGGCAATGACTGTCAGGGCGATCTTCAGCGCGCTATAGGGGCGTTCGCCGACGACTTCGCCGGTGCAGGCGTTGACGGTGAAGTGATAGAGTTTGTTGTTGTATTTGTAGGTGCTGATCCATACGGGGAGGAGCAGGTATTTCAGGCCGAGGTCATAGTAGTTGGTATCGATGCCGTGAACCTGCTGTTCGTCGCCGCCGATGTCCTGTACGACGGAGTTGTGTATTGCCGGCGCCATTCTGCGCTGTGCTTCGGCGAGGCCTTTTTCCGCGTCGATCTGATAGAGCTCGCTGCGGAAGCCGCTGACGTATTGCTCGTTGTAGTGTGTCAGCTCCCCGAGGCGCCAGGGTTCCAGGCGGCTGGCCACTTTTTGGGGCAGTGAGTTGCTGGCGGAGATCATGATATCGTTAAAGCCGACCTCCACGCGGCCGGTGACGGGGTACCAGTTGGTGTAGCGTACTTCGCGGGTGCGCTCGACCTGCTGGCCGTCGACCGTTTCGGTATAGGTCTCGGTCACGTAGTAGTATTCTCCGCGGCTGCCGGAGTAGTCGGAGACGGTGGTGGCGTCGTAGCTCCAGTGAGGGATATAGATGCCTTTGAACTGGCGGGCGTCGCCGCTGACTATTTTGGACAGGTCGGAAGGGGCGAACCAGAGTCGTCTGAGCCAGGTGCGGAAGTATTCCAGGGCTTTTGGCTGGGGTACGAGGAAGGGCAGGATATAGTGGGGTTTTGTGATCGGGCGGCTTTGGGCTTCGCTGATGACGAGGGGGCTGGCGCAGAAGGCGCAGTTGTCGGAGTTGATCTCCGGGGGCAGGGTGGTGGTCGCGCCGCAGTTCGTGCAGGAGACGACGCTGGCCATCTGTGTGAGGCCTACGCTTTTTTGTGTAGCGAGGAAGTCCTCGTAGCCATAGGAGACGATAGGGCTTGCGTTGGTCTCCGCGATCTCATTGGCGGCGCCGCAGTAGCTGCATTGCAGTTGGCGGGTACCGGGTGCGAAGTGCAGGGTTGCGCCGCAGCTGCTGCATTGAAGGGAATTGTTTTGGGTAACGGTCTGGGTCTGTTCGGCCTGAGGCATAATAGGATTAGTTTATGGTAAGGGTGGGGGCATGTTGCTGAACAGGGAAGATAGCTCGGGGGTGGCGCCGGCCGGGGTCCATCCGGGCATGCCTTTTTTCCAGACCTGGCTTTGCTGGTTGATGGTGCCGGCTGTGATCAGCCGGGACAATTGTTCAAGGGTGAAGGGGCCGGCCTGTTTGCCGTCGATGGCGGCGTAGAAGGGGTCGGCTGACGGCAGGGGAGGAGGCGTGCCGGAGGACTGGACGGTATTGGAGGGCTGGGCTGTGTTGGGCTGGACGGTGTTTGGCTGGAAGATATTGCCCAGTTGTCCACCGATGGCCATGCCTACTCCGGCGCCGAGTCCTGCGCCTGCGAGTCCGCCGCCGGGGTTTTTGGCGGCTTCCTCCATGGCGTTGGCGGCCTGGTACTGCGCATAGGCGCCGAGGTTACCAACGATGCCCATGCTGCTGCGTTTGTCGAGGGCGGCTTCCACTTCGGGGGGCAGGGATATGTTCTCGATGAGGAATTTGGTGAGTTCGAGGCCCAGCTCGCCAAATTCGGGTTTGATCTTTTCGGTTATGCGTGCGGATACTTCGTCGTAGTTGGCGGCCAGGTCGAGGATGGGGATCTTTGCTTCGGCTATGGCGTCCATGCCGCGGGAGACGGCCAGGTTACGGAGTTGTTCGTTGATACCGTCTATGGTAAATTCCGGGTTGGTTGCGGCCACTTCTTTCAGGAATACGGCGGGGTCTTTGACGCGGAAGGCAAAGCTGCCGAAAGCGCGGAGGCGAACGGGGCCAAATTCTGCGTCCCGGAGCATCACGGGGTTGCGGGTGCCCCATTTCTGGTTGACGAACTGGCGCGTGCTGACGAAGAAGACGTCGGCCTTGAAGGGGCTGTTGAAGCCATATTTCCAGCCTTTTAGCGTGGTGAGGATGGGCATGTTCTCCGTGGAGAGGGTATACATGCCTGGGGTGAAGACGTCGGCGATGGCGCCTTCGTTGATGAATACGGCCCACTGCGTCTCGCGCACGGTGAGCTTGCTATTCATTTTTATCTCGTTATGATAGCGTGGAAATTTCCATACGATGGTGTCGCTGGTGGTGTCGACCCATTCGATAATGTCGATAAATTCATTGCGAATTTTGTCAAAAAGGCCCATGATTAGTTGTTTATAGAGGGCTGAAGATAGTTAAAGGGGGTATAAAATGAAATACCGGTCATACAAATTTTGGGGCAGCGAGGGTTGAAATGAAATACATTTATATAAAAATCTGCAGGATATGCACGGTAGCGGCGTTATCAGGGTCCTTTTGATCATTCTTGTGGCAGGGTTTCTAATGGACTGGTATGTGTTCAGCGGTCTGAAGACGCTGACGAAGGGGTGGAAGTCGAGGCGTTTGGCGGCGGCCGTCAAGTGGGGATACCTGTTGGTATCGATTGGGCTAACGCTGTTGTTTCTGTTGGGGCTGGGCAGCTTCAGGACGGCGGGCGCGATGCGGCCTTATCATGAGTGGGTGCTTAGCCTGGTGCTGGCGCTGACTGTTACCAGGGTATTTTTTGTCGTAGTGCTGTTGCTGGGAGATATCGGCCGGTTCTTTTACTGGGGTGTTGGCCGGGTGTCGGGGAAAAAGGTAGACGGCAGCAGGAGGCGGTTTATCAGCGAGGCTGCGACGTTGTTCGCTGCGATTCCCTTTACGTCGTTCCTGTATGCCATGCTGAAAGGCAAGTATGACTACCGGGTGCACAGGACGACCTTATTTTTTGACGATCTGCCGGCGGCGTTTGACGGGTTTACGATCACGCAGCTTTCGGATATCCATTCGGGTAGTTTCGATAATACAGACGCTGTTCAGCGGGGTATCGACCTGGCTAAGGAGCAGAAGAGCGATCTTTTTGTTTTTACGGGGGATCTGGTGAATAATGCGGCGTGGGAGATAGAGCCTTATATCAGCCGTTTTGGCCAGCTGAAGGCGCCGTATGGGCAGTTCTCCATTCTTGGGAATCATGACTATGGCGACTATATCCGGTGGGACTCCGACGAGCAGAAGGCGGATAATCTGGAGCGGCTGAAGGGGCATCACCGGGAACTTGGTTACCGACTGCTACTGGATGAGCATGTCGCGCTCGAGAAGGACGGGCAGAAGATCGCGCTGATCGGGGTACAGAATTGGGGGAAGGGGTTTATCCAGATGGGGAATCTCGAAAAGGCGATGGAGGGTGTGGATCCGGCTGCCTTCAAGATCTGTCTGTCGCATGACCCGACGCACTGGGAGGAGAAGATACGGCATAATCCGGCGATGATCCACCTGACTTTGTCGGGGCATACGCATGGGGCGCAGTTCGGGGTGGAAACGGACCGGTTCCGATGGAGTCCGGTGGAATACAAGTATTTGAACTGGGCGGGACTGATGGAGACCGGGGGGAGGTATTTGTATGTGAACAGGGGATTTGGTTTTCTGGCGTTCTCGGGCAGACTGGGTATATGGCCCGAGGTGACGGTGATCACGCTGAAGAGGAAGGCATAGGTGCTGAGGGATTGGGGAATTTCCTAAATTTATGTTATCATCCTGAGGACCTGGAAGGGCCTCGTCCGGGGACGAGTTGACGAAGTCCCCGACCAAGGCACCCAACGGTGTTGGGTGACGAAGTTCTCAATCATTAGCGCTTTGCGGGAGATGTGCTAATTTTTGGAAAGCACATCTCCCCCCACATATTAAATACCTATATAATGAAATGCACCCAATCATTACCGCCTATTTTATGGTCGCTGAGGGCCTCCGGCTTCCTGCTGTCTGCTGCAGTCCTGTTATACAGTTGTAAGAACGGAAGTGCAGAGGCCGGATTTGGAGCCATGCCTCCGCCGTCGCTGCCTGTCATTACGGTAAAAGCGATGCCCGCCACCACTTATCAGGACTTTCCTGCATCCGTGCAGGGTAAGCAGGACGTTGAAATAAGGCCACAGATAGACGGCTACCTGACTGGCATCCAGGTGGATGAGGGTGCATATGTGCATAAGGGGCAAACGTTGTTCGTCATCGACAGGCGGCCATTTCAGGAGCAGCTGAATACTGCAGAGGCCAATGTGCAGGCTGCCAAATCTTCGCTGGAGAATGCGCAGATCAATGTAGACAAGGTGAAGCCGCTGGTCCAGAATAATGTGGTATCGGAGGTGCAGCTGAAATCGGCGCAGTCGGCGTACAATAGCGCCAAGGCGGCGGTGGATCAGGCGCAGGCGTCGGCCGAATACGCGCGCGTCAACCTCACTTATACGACGATAACGGCGCCCAGCGACGGATATGTGGGGATCATTCCATTCAAGACGGGGAGTCTTGTTACGAAGGCCATGGCGGGAGCGCTGACGGTCGTGTCGGAAACGCGGGACATGCGGGTGTATTTTTCCATGAGCGAGCCTGAATTCCTCGATTTCAAGCAGAAATATCCGGGAAATACCATTGCCGAGAAGGTAAAGCAAATGCCGCCGGTACAGCTGGTGCTGGCGGATAACAGCGTCTATCCCCAGCCGGGGAAAGTGGAGCTGGTGGAAGGGCAGTTCGACAAGACGGTAGGCGCGATCAGATTTCGGGCGAGCTTTCCCAACGCGGAAGGGACGCTGCGGAGTGGAAATACGGGTAAGGTGAGGATCCCGACTTTGATGAAGTCAGCCCTGGTGGTTCCCCAGGATGCGAGTTTCGAGCTGCAGGGAAAGGTATTTGTGTATGCGGTCGGTGACAGCAATAAGATAACGACCAGGCCGCTGACTATTTCGGGGAGCACCACCAACTATTATTTTGTTTCGGAAGGTGTGAAGGAGGGCGACAGGATCGTTCTGGCCTCGATGTCTACGACCCTGTTCGGCGGACTGAGGGATGGAATGGTGATCAATCCCAAAATGATCTCAACTGACAGCCTCCTGAAGGCGAAGCCACTTTAAAACTAATTCTATGTTAAAGAGATTTATCGAAAGACCGGTATTGTCTACGGTCGTTTCCATCATACTATTGATATTGGGAGGGCTGTCCTTATTCTCACTCCCCATCACCCTGTTTCCGGAGATCGCGCCGCCCAGTGTACAGGTAACGGCGGTCTATCCCGGCGCCAATGCCGAGGTAGTAGCACGAACGGTCGCGGTGCCGATAGAAGAGGCGGTCAATGGCGTGGAGAACATGAGTTATATGACCTCCAATTCGAGCAATGACGGCACGATGAACCTGACCGTATTCTTTAAGCAGGGCACCAATCCGGATATCGATGCGGTGAATGTGCAGAACAGGGTGTCGAGGGCCAACAGTCAGCTGCCGCCGGAAGTGATACAGGCCGGTGTCGCCACTCAGAAGATACAGAACAGCTTCCTCATGTTCGTAGGGTTGTATAGCGATGACAGCTCGAAGTATAATGAACTTTTTCTGGAGAATTACCTGCGGATAAATGTCATTCCTCAGTTGCAGCGTATTCCTGGCGTGGCGCAGGCGCAGGTGTTCAGTTCGAAGGACTATTCGATGCGTATCTGGCTAAAGCCCGACCGTCTGATAGCCAATAATCTTTCGCCGCAGGACGTCTTGAACGCCATCAAGGACCAGAACCTGGAGGCTGCGCCGGGAAGGCTGGGGCAGAGCAGTCCCGAATCGTTCGAGTATGTAATAAAGTACAAGGGAAAGCGGAACAAGAACGCGGATTATGAGAGTATGGTGATCAAGGCCAACAGCGATGGGTCTTTGCTGCGGCTGAGGGATGTGGCGCGTGTCGAGTTCGGGGCCTACACTTATATCTCTTCCAACAAGCTGAATGGAAAGCCTGCTTCCGGCTTTGGCGTGCTGCAGACGCCGGGGTCCAATGCCAACGAGATACTTACGGAGCTGGAAAAGCAGATAAAGGATTTCGACGCGGGTCTGCCGGAAGGTATGCATTTCAAGATCATGTATAACGCCAAGGAGTTTCTCGATGCTTCGATCGGGCAGGTGGAGGAGACGTTGATCATCGCGTTCATACTGGTGGCGATCGTGGTGTTTATTTTCCTGCAGGATTTCCGGTCTACGCTGATCCCTATCATCGCTGTGCCTGTCGCCATTATCGGCACTTTTTTCTTCCTGAATCTGTTCGGATTCAGCATTAACCTGCTGACGCTGTTTGCGCTGGTGCTGGCGATCGGGATCGTGGTGGATGACGCTATCGTGGTCGTGGAGGCCGTCCACTCCAAGATGGAGCGGGAGCATTTGCGTCCACGAAGGGCGACTATCGAGAGCATGAATGAGATATCGGGTGCGATCATCAGTATTACTCTTGTGATGGCGGCTGTATTTGTGCCGGTGAGTTTCGTACAGGGGCCTGCGGGGGTGTTTTACAAGCAGTTTGCCTTTACTCTGGCGACGGCAATTATTATTTCGGCCATCAATGCGTTAACGCTGAGCCCGGCCCTGTGTGCGCTGTTCCTGAAGAGTCCGCATGATGAGGAAGGGGGACGAAGAAAGGGGCTGGCGGCGCGATTCTTTTCGGCATTCAATGCGGGTTTTACGGCCATGACGGGGAAATATATAGGAAGTCTGAAGTTCCTTGTCCGCCGGAAATGGGTAGCCATAGCGGGGCTGGTAATCGTTTGTATAGGAGCATTTTTGCTCGTGAAAAGGACTCCGTCGGGCTTTATTCCCGATGAGGATCAGGGTTTCATCATAGCCGTGGCGCAGACGCCGGCGGGCAGTTCGCTGAGCAGGACTACGCGCGCAACAGATGATATTGCTAGGATCGTTCAGCACGATGGGGCGGCCAGCGATGTCTGGAATGTGAACGGGATGAACTTTGTGACCGGCTCATTTGCTTCTCCGAATGCGGTTGTCTTCTGCCGGCTGAATCCAAGGGATGCAAGAGGGCCTGCAAAAGACCCTACCCAGATCACCGGCAGGCTTATCGGGGAGACGGGGCAGGTAAGCGATGCCATGTCGATCTTTGTAAACTTTCCTACGGTGCAGGGTTTCGGTAACGTGAGCGGTGTGGAGATGATGCTGCAGGACCGGGCGAGCGGACCGCTGGAGAAGCTGGGTCAGACGGCCTGGGGCTTTGTGGGCGCCTTGTCGCAGCGGCCGGAGGTGGCTTCGGCCTTTACTACTTTCAATACGGGTAATCCTCAGTATAACATCGAGATAGACGAAGACAAGGCTAAGCAGCTGGGCGTGTCCGTGACAGAGCTGATGAATACGATGCAGATATACTACGGCAGCAGTTTCGTATCGGACTTCAACCGATTCGGAAAATATTACCGGGTGATGGCGCAGGCGGATGTCCCGTACCGGCTGGATGCGAATTCGCTGGGCGGTGTCTATGTAAAGAACAGCAGCGGCCAGATGGTCCCTGCTACGTCGGTTGCGAAGTTTGTGCGTGTGTATGGTCCGGAGACGGTCACCCGTAACAACCTGTACAATGCCGTCACCATCAACGCGACGCCGAAGCCGGGCTTTAGTACGGGGGATGTGATCAAAGCCGTCCAGGAGACGGCGAAGAAGGCGTTGCCGAAGGGATATGCCTATGAGTTCACGGGTATAACGAGGGAGGAGATCCGGGCCGGCAATCAGACTGTATTTGTGTTCCTGATGAGCGTTCTGTTCGTATTCTTTTTGTTATCGGCGCAGTATGAGAGCTATATCCTGCCTCTGGCGGTGATCCTCACGGTGCCGACGGGGATACTGGGTGTGTTCGCTTTTGTGGGTATTGCCGGGTTGCAAAATAACGTATATGTGCAGATCGGATTGATCATGCTGATCGGGCTGCTGGCTAAGAATGCCATCCTGATCGTGGAGTTTGCGGTTCAGCGGAGGCGGAAAGGGATGGGGTTGGTCGAGGCTGCGCTGGAGGGTTCGAAGCTCAGGCTTCGTCCGATATTGATGACGTCTTTTGCGTTCGTTGTGGGAATGACGCCGCTGATCTTTACGACGGGGGCGTCGGCGCAGGGCAATCATTCCATTGGGTGGAGCGCTGTTGGAGGGATGCTGACGGGGGTGATCCTGGGGATATTTATCATACCGGTGCTGTTTGTTATCTTCCAGTCGCTGCAGGAGAGGGTTTCTTCGAGGCGGAGGGAGGAAGACGAGGAGGAATTGGGGTTGTCGAATATTTAAAAATTTATCGTTCTATGTGAGTTGTATCCAGACGGGGGCGTGGTCGCTGGATTTTTCCCAGCCCCGTACGTCGCGGTCGACGCCTGCGGATTTGAGGCGTTTGGCGAGTTGCGGGGTAAGGAGGAAGTGGTCGATGCGCAGGCCGGCGTTGCGGGCGAAGGCGTTGCGGAAGTAGTCCCAGAAGGTATATATCTTTTCGTCCGGGTGGAGGTGCCGGATGGCGTCTGTCCATCCCTGTGAGACGAGGTTTTTGAAGGCGAGGCGGGTTTCGGGGCGGAAGAGGGCGTCGTCGACCCAGCTTTCGGGTTTGTAGACGTCGATCTCGGTGGGCATGACGTTGTAGTCGCCGGTGAGGATGACGGGTTTGCCGGAGGCGAAGAGGTCGGCTGCGTGGGTGGTGAGGCGGCGGAACCAGTTGAGCTTGTAGTCGAATTTGGGGCCGGGGGCTGGGTTGCCGTTGGGCAGGTAGAGGCAGCCAATGGTGAGGTCGCCGATCTCCGCCTCGATATAGCGGCTATGGCTGTCTTCCGGGTCGCCGGGGAGGACGCGGCGGATTTCCGCGGGCTGGGATATGCGGGAGAGGATGGCGACTCCGTTCCAACTCTTTTGGCCGTGCCAGATGGCGTGGTAGCCGGCGTCGCGGATGGCCTGTTCGGGGAATTTCTCCTGGGGAGCTTTTAGCTCCTGAAGGCAGGCAATGTCGGGTTTGGACTCTTCGAGCCAGCGGAGGAGGACAGGGAGGCGGCCGTTGACGCCGTTGACGTTGTAGGTGGCGATTTTCATAGAGGGAAGGTACGAAAAAACCCGCCGTTGCCGGCGGGTTCTGTTAGTCTGCTGGTTTAGTATGAGAGCAGTTCGTGTGAGGTTTTGAGAGAGGTTGCGGACTCCTTCATGAGGCGGTTGAATTTTTCGTCTGCCGTCTCGCCTGCCAGGGTCCTGATGGGTGTGCTTTGTGCGAAGGAAGCTGTGGTCTGGGTTTGTGTGCTGATGGCCTGGGCCTCGCGGATCCTGTTCAGTGAGTCTGCGCGTTCAAAATAGTACGCGGTCGCGATGAATCTCTTTACGTGCATTCTCGACTCGGCGGGGAGATAGCGCTGGAGTGTCCAGAAGTTGCGGCTATGCGATCTCCGGATGGCTTTACTGACGGGCAGGGGTCCGCCGTTGTAGGCGGCGAGTACGAGGAGCCAGTCTCCGAATTCGCGGTGCAGGTCCCTGAGGTATTTTGCTGCGGCTCTTGTGCTTTTATAGTAGCTGGTGCGTTCGTCCGACCGGTGGTTGACCTTCAGGCCGAGCTCGTGTGCGGTACCGGGCATCAGCTGCCAGGGGCCTCTTGCGCCGACGCGGGAAAGGGCCGAGGATTTTAGTTCGGACTCGATGACGGCGAGGTATTTCAGCTGAAGGGGCAGGCCGTAGTGGTTGAGTACGGAGTCGATGATGGTAAAAGGGCCTTCGCTTCTTTTTTTGATGGTCAGCAGGTCGTCGTCATTATGCTTTATATAATGATTGACGAATTTCATCCCCTGCCGGTCGGGAGGAGTGACGGAAAAATTATTCTTTTTCGCCCGTGTGTGGGAGGAAGGTGTCGTGGCTGCGGTATAGGTGACAGTCTTTGGCATTTCTGCGGAGGACTGGCCGGAATCAGCCTTGGGTGGCGGAACGAGGATCAATGCCACGGAACAAATACAAAAGGGTACTGATGACTTCAACATCGTTTTAATTTTTGGGTAAAACAATGCCGGCCCCAGGGTTGGATGTTTAAGAGAAGGCTAACATAGAATATTGGTGGGAATGATCACTGCCTGCTGTGGGTACGGTGTTAAGGGTTTTTCATTAACAGCTGCAGTGACCTTTATAAGGAAACTATCCGTCAAAGATAGTTGTTGGAGCCGGCATCTCATAGCGGGTTTTACGAGGGGAAATACTATATCGGACTGGAGGTAGATTTAAATCGTTGGTAATTAAGGGAAGAGCGAATGGTTCTTATTTCTTTTTATTTTCAGTACCTGATTTTGCTTTGATTTTATACATTTAAGCTGTGAACCTCCTATACTATTTCTATTACAGAACTTGCCAGTATTATAATTCGCCGCAAAGATCGGATGGTCCTACAGGTCTTCTCCTGGCGTTGAATTTAGCCGCGGTCTTCAATTTCGCAACGAGATCTGTTATTTATTTAACGGAATCAGATGTGAATGTCCCTCCACTGTTGCTGCTTGTCAATGGAATAATACTTTTGATAGTAACGTTCGGCGTAATGATTATGATCGGGTTAAATCGGAGAAAGATCTCCAAAAGGGTGGATAATTTCAAGAAGGAGCCGCAGGAACGGAGGGAACGAAACGGAAAATATATAATTTATTACATTATAGTCTCGGTGGTGTTCGTAATTCTGTCGTATATAATCTGATGACTATATGACTATGAGTAAGGGAAGAAGATATACTATCCGGACAATTGTTTTTTATGCGGTTTATGGGTTGGTGGTGTGGGTGGGGGAGAGGGTTTGGCCGAGCGGGCCTTATGCCCCGGGGCTTGGGGGTATGGTATTGGTTTTTACTCCGATCGTTGCCGCCGGACTTTTTCTTTTCTCGCTGATCGGGAGGATATTGGGGCATCGGGCATTTGTGGGGCCGATGCTCGTGAATGCGGGGGTGGTGGTTCTGTTTTTGTGTTTGTTCTTTGGGCTGCGGTAATAGACCGCGGGTAGGGCGCATTCCCGAGGTGACGAAGCCGCTGATGCTGACTCCTTCGGTGCTGGCAGATATCTTCCTCGGGAGAGCTACAATAGCCGCAGCCAGGCCCGCGCAACGAATATGATGAAGCTGCTGCAGTGGATGATCCACGACGGTCAGAAGTTCAGCACGGGTCTGAACTATGCTCCGCTGTCTCCGGCTGCTGTCAAGGTTGGTGACGCGCTGCTGAGGTCGGTGACTTTTGATGTAAGCCTGTGCTTTAGTTGTTTGTCGAACCGAGAATATAGAAAGAGCGCCCCCTGCGGGGCGCTTTTTTTCTTTTTGAGTGTTGGGCAGTGGGCGTGAGCAGCAGGCCGCAGGGGTGAGCGGCAGGCTAGTAGCCTATTTCGACGATGCCTTTGTAAGTGGCTTCATTGAAGGCGTTGTGGATGACGTAGTGGGCGACGTCGGCGCGGGATATTTTGAGGGCGTTCTTCAGGAAGGCGTTGACGGCTGTCCGGTAGTTGCCGGTGACGGGTCCGTCGGTCAGCTGCGGAGGGCGTATGATGGTCCAGTCGAGGTTGGTGGATCTTATCGTGGCTTCCATTTTCCGCAGGTCGGCATACATATGGCGGAGGATCTTTTGGATGACGTATTTTGCGACGAACCGGACATAGAAGGGGAGCACCGGGCTTATCTCGACGGCCGAGGCGGAGATGAAGAAGGCTCTTTTTGCGCCTGTGCGCTGCATGGCGGAGACGAGACTGGCGTTGCCTTCGGAGTACAGGGTAGTTGGCTTGTCGTTGAAGAAATTGGCGCCGGTGACGCCGATGGCGGAGAAGACGAGGTCGGCCTCAGCGAGCTGTTTTTCAAAGGTCGCGGGCTGGAGGATATCGCCTTTTACGACGGTCAGGCTGGTGTGGCTGACCGATAACTTTGCCGGATCCCGTAAGACGGCGGTGACATGATGGCCTTCTTTCAGTGCCAGCTGCACGGCTTTGTGGCCGATGCCTCCGGCAGCCCCGATGACTAGAATTTTCATATGTGAGGTATTTAGAATCGAACGACGCTAAGTATAAAGATGACCAGGAACAAAATGATCTCCAGGAAATGGAAGGTGTTGAGCCTGGCTTTCAGGGCGGTGATCTGACCGTTGTTGGCCGTGCTGTTGGGTTCGAGCATTTTGCGCAGGCGGCCGGCGCCCCGCGCCAGTACGGCGGTACCATTGAGAATGACCAGCAATACCAGGACCATCTTGATCTTGAACCACAGCATCTGGGACACGGTGCCTTTAAAGATGATAACCATGCAGACGCCTGTAATAAGCAGGAGGGCGCCGCCGATGCCGATGAGCCTGCCGAGTCCCGAGGTCGTGTCGAGGACGGCGATGGCCCTTTGTTTGTCCGATAAAATGAACTTGCTGAGCCGCCGGCTGATAACGTAGTCGGCGACGATGGTGCCTGCCATCATTGTGAAGCCGCTGATGTGGATGATGAGGGCTAGATTGAGGAGTGTCTGGGAGTTCATACGAGTGTTGTTTTTTCTTTTGGTGTTGATATTATTCTGTTGATATTTTATCCAGTCGTTTGCCGCGCGGGGGCTATTTCTTAAAATGTTTCAGTTTTTCCGGGTTGGTCTGTACGTAGATATTCCGAATATGTTCGCCGTCGGTCTCGAGTGCGACGAGGCTTAGCGGCTGGTTGCCCGAGTAGGTGATGATACAGGGCATGCCATTGGCGAAGGTGATGTCTTCGGTGAAGTCGGGGACTGATTCGCGGATCTTGGGTAAGAGGGTGAGTATAAGCCTGGAGACGTTTTCCTTTCCCATGATGGGTTTGGGGAGTGCCCTGAGGCGCTGGTTCCTGAGGGTGAGGCCCGCGTCGCCGCCTTCGGTGACCAACTGGATATCCTGTTTGAGTAGGTCGATGAGGTCGTCCATATTGCCTTCGTCGATGGCCCGTAAAAAATTGTGGAGTATCCTTTCGTGGACTTTCAGGTCGATCTCGAACCTTCGTTTGTCTTTGCCGAGGTTGTCTTTTGCCCTTTTGAGGATCTGGCGGCAGCTGTCGGTGCTTTTGTTAAAGATCTCGGCCAGCTCGTAATAGTCGTAGGCGAATATTTCCTTGAGAAGGAAGATGGCTCTTTCCTGTGGGGTGAGTTTTTCCATCAGGACGAGCATGCCGATAGAGAGGGCGTGATAGCTCTCTATACGGGCCTGACCGGTGTCAGGGGCGTAGTTCTGGAGGGGCTCGGGCAGCCAGATGCCGATATATTTTTCCCGTCTGGCGCGGGCGCTGGTGAGGTGGTTGATGCAGGCGTTGGTGACCATTTTCACGAGAAAGGCCTTTTGCTGGCGAACGCTGGCTATGTCCACTTCCATCCATTTGAGGAA